>Ga0326727_10002132_pt1 | contig 69678 bp, 72 predicted proteins | sample MB2enrmetagenome_FD_207643 | JGI IMG/M metagenome (GOLD analysis project Ga0326727, IMG submission 207643) | Lab enriched peat soil microbial communities from McLean, Ithaca, NY, United States - MB29MY | ecosystem: Environmental > Terrestrial > Soil > Wetlands > Peat | place: USA: New York...
CTTCAACAAGCTCAAACAGTTTCGCCGGGTCGCCACCAGATACGACAAGCTCCTCGTAAACTACAGGGGATTCGTCATTCTCGCCGCTATCGCTATCCTGCTCAGGTAAATCGTCACTACGGCCTAGGGCAGACCATGTCGAGCGCCACTCTGCAATATGATCAGAGGCAAAATGCCGATCGAGCGCTGCACGGTCTCGCCACATTTCCTTCACGTGGATGAGGCCGGGATCAAGAATATCTTCGGCATATGAGTATTCCTCGCATCCATCTTCGGCTCGGCTGCTCTCTATCATGCGTTGCATTGCGGGCCGAGCATCGGAAAGATTTGCGGGAGGAAGACGGACAGTTCCAACGATCAACAACATATATCAATCGTATGCCACCACATCGTAACGTGGATAGAGCCAAAGATCGTCCGCTTCCTGCGCTGCCTTCGGCAAACCAGATGGACCACTATACACCCAACCAAAAATCAAACCGCCACACCCCCCACCAGCACTCTCTCCGCAATCCGCAAAAAATTGCCAAAAATCTTGTGCGCGGCATCGTTTAGCGCGGCGAAATTCTCCTCCACCTCGGCCTGGAGCTGCGGCAGGCTCCCCGGCCCGCGCACGCGCTCAAGTGCTGCCTCGTATTCCGGCATCGCGCCCCATTCCGCGGCGGTGGTGTGGGTGAGTTCCATGTGGAACTGCAAGCCATAGGCGGCATCGCCCAGGCGGAAGGCCTGGATGCCGCACCCCTCAGAGCTGGCCAGCAGCGCGGCACCTTCGGGCAGGCGCTTCACCTCCGCCCCGTGCCACTGGAAGCAGGTGCAAAGCGGCGGCACGCCGGCAAAAAGCGGGTCCGGCTGCACCGGGACCTGCGAGATCCCTACTTCCGGCGCTCCCTCCATTAGCTCCACATGTCCGCCGAAGGCCTGCGCCAGCAGCTGGTGCCCCAGGCACAGGCCAAGATAAGGCCGCCCTGCCTTCACCCAACTGCGGATCGCCGCCATTTCCTCAAGCAGCCAGGGGTGCTTGTCGGTCTCCCACACATCCATCGGCCCGCCCATCACCAGCATGATGTCGTAGCCCTCCAGCGGCGGGATCGCCTCGCCCTCATCCAGCTCCACGGCGTGCATCTCATGCCCCTCGCGGGCCATCACATCGCGGAAGCTGCCCGGATGTTCCGAGGCCACATGCTGAAACACAAGAATTTTCACGAATATCCACTCCCCAGCGCGCTCTATTTATCGCAGGGAATAAAACTTGCGTAAACCGTGCATTGCGCGAAGCCAAGGCCCCTCACGCAGGACTCGGCCAGGGCGTGCTACAAGCAACGCATGCTGCCGCAGATCCGCCGCCTGGCTGAAACCACCGTCAACCGCATCGCCGCTGGCGAGGTGATCGAACGCCCCGCCGCCGCGGTGAAGGAGCTGGTGGAAAACGCGCTGGATGCGGGGGCGCAGCGGGTCGAGGTGATCCTCGCCGGGGGCGGGATCGAACGGATCGAGATCATCGACGATGGCTGCGGCATCGCACAGGAGCAGCTGGCCCTGGCCATCGAGCGCCATGCCACCTCCAAGCTGGCCGACGAGGCGCTGGTGCGCATCACCACGCTCGGCTTCCGGGGCGAGGCGCTGCCCTCCATCGGCGCCGCCGCCAAGCTCACCCTCATCAGCCGCCCGGCGGGGCAGGATTCCGCCTATCGCATCAATGTCTCCGGCGGCGCGGTGAGCGAGGTTTCCCCGGCCCCGGGGGTAAAGGGCACGCGGGCCATCGTCGAGGATTTGTTCTACGCCACCCCGGCGCGGCGGAAATTCCTGCGCTCGCCCCGGGCCGAAGCCGAGGCCGCCGAGCGCACGGTGTGGCGGCTGGCGCTCGCCGCTCCGCATGTTGCCTTCCGGCTGGTCTCTGGCGAGCGCGTGCTGTTCGACCTGCCCGCCCAGACCGAGGGCGCGCGGGTGGCGGCTTTGTTCGGGCGGGAGACCGCCGCCACGCTGCTGCCGCTGGAGGCCGAGCGCGAGGATGTGCGGCTCACCGGGCTGATCGGCCCCGCCAGCCTATCCCGCGCCACCATGGGGTTGCAGAGCTTCGTGGTGAATGGCCGACCGGTGCAGGACCCGCTGCTGCGCCTTTCCCTGCGCCTCGCCTACCGGGATGTGTTGCCCGCCGGGCGCCACGCCGTGGCGGCCTTGCGCCTCACTTTGCCCGACGAAGCGCTGGACGTGAACGTGCATCCGGCCAAGACGGAGTTGCGCTTCGCCGACCAGAACGGCGTGCGCAGCCTGGTCATCGGCGCCATCACCCGCACGCTGGAACGTCCGGTCACGCTTGGGCTTGCCCCGGTGGCCGCCCCTGCCCCGCGCCTCCCATTCAGCGCGCCGCCCCCGCCCTCCTACGCTGGCCGCGGCTTCGCCGAGGCCGAACTGGCGCTCGTTGCCCCGCCATCGGCCCGGCAGTTCGCCGCCCCGCCCGCGCTGCCCCCCGCCGAACACCCGCTCGGCGCGCCGCTGGCGCAGATCCTGGACACTTACATCCTGGCCGCTGCCCCTGATGGCTCGCTCGTCATCGTGGACCAGCACGCCGCCCATGAGCGCCTGACGGAAGAGCGCCTGCGCGCCGAGTTCACCGAGGGACGGGTGGCGAGCCAGCCGCTGCTGGTGCCCGTGGTGGTGGATTTCCCGCCTATCGAGGCGGCGCGGCTGCTGGCGGAAACAGAAACCCTGGCCCGGCTGGGGCTGGAAATCGAGGCCTTCGGCCCTGGGGCGATTCTCGTCCGCGCCGTGCCTGCCGCGCTGAAGAACCCGGACGCCGCAGGGCTGCTGCGCGACCTTGCCGGGGAGTTCGCCGAATCGGACGCGCCGCTGGCCCTGGAAGCCCGGCTGGACGCCGCACTTGCCCGCCTCGCCTGCCACCGCTCCATCCGTGCCGGGCGGCGCCTGGCGGTAGAGGAAATGTCCGCCCTGCTGCGCGAGATGGAGGCCACGCCGCGCGCCGCCACATGCAGCCATGGCCGCCCGACTTTCCTGAAGCTCTCCCGCGCCGACCTTGAGACAATGTTCGGCCGGCGCGGCATTTAGCCGAGCTTGAAGTCCAGCGCCTCGGGCGGAAGCTCCACGCCCGGCAAGTTCTTCGGGTTCGGCTCAGGCGGCCCAATCTCGAACCGCACCGGGATCACCCCGGCCCAGACCGGGAAATCCGCATCCTGGTCATCATCCGGCTGGCCCGAGCGCAGCTTGGCCGAGGCCTCGGTGATCGGCATGGACAACACTGTCGCCAACCCCAACTCCTGCTCCGTCACAGGGCGGAGCCGTTCCCATTGCCCGGCAATGGTCTTGTTGACGAAATTGCGCAGCTGCGCCTCTTTCTCAGCCGGGTCGGTGAGCTTCACCGGCCTGCCGAAGACCATCACCGAGCGATAGTTGATGCCGTAGTTATAGGCGGAGCGCGCCATCACCAGCCCATCGTAAAGGCTCACCGTCACGCACACATCCTGGACTTCGGCGGCTTTCAGCATCCGGCTCGCCGCCGAGCCGTGCCAGAATATCCGGTCGCCATCGCGCCATTGCAGCGTCGGCGTCACGAACGGGCTGCCGTTGAACACGTAGCCGACATGGCAGAGCGGCATCGCGTCCAAGATCGCATGCACGGTCTCGGGATCGTAGGCGGCGTTTTGGCTATAGCGTTTGACGCGTGCGCGCTCGCTCGGCGGGTTGGACATGCTGGCTCCTGTGGCTGGCGCGGCACAGCAAACCACAGGGGCGCCACACCGTTCAAGAAAACTCATTTTATTGCGACGATGCATCGTCATACGGCTTGTCCGGCCACCGCGCCCACGGCATGGTCTGGCGAAAAAAGGGAGCAAGCCATGACCGAGACCGTGCATCAACTGATCAACGCCTATTACGAGGCCTTCAACGCCGGCGATGTCGCGGCGATGGTGGCCCTGTTCACCGATGACGTGAAACACGACATCAACCAGTCCGGAACCGAAACAGGCCGGGACGCCTTCGCCGCCTTCCTGCACGACATGAACCGCTGCTACCGCGAGCGGCTGACCGATATCGTGATAATGGCGGACCTCAGCGGTACCCGCGCCGCAGCGGAATACATGGTGCATGGCGAATATCTGCAGGCAGGGCACGGCATGCCGGAGGCACATGGGCAGAAATACATGCTGCCCGGCGGCGCCTTCTTCGCCATTCGCGACGGCAAGATCGCGCGGGTGACCAACTACTACAACCTGCCCGACTGGCTGGCCCAGGTTGCCAAATAGCCTGCATTACGGAAGGCCGCGAAACATCGCGCAATAAAAAAGGCCGGGGGAATCCCCGGCCTTTTCGTTTCGGCTGACTGCCGGATTAGAACAGCAGACCGGCTTCCAGCGTGCCGGTGAACTGGACCTTGTCGGTCCCGTGGTCGCCATAGCTGGCGGTGGAGAACTGCTTGTTGTTCAGCAGATAAGCCGCACCGCCGTTGAGGCGCGCGAACAGATCCTTGTACTGCCAGGTCGGCGAAACAGCGAAGCTGACGGCCTCGGACTTCGGACCGGCGTACCAGGAATAGTTGCCGATGGAGTCTTCGTAGGAGAGCCAGCCACCCAGGGAGTACGGGGTGTTGGCGAAAGCGTAGTCGGCAAATACCGCTCCAGCGAAGTTGGAGGTTGACTTGTCCAGGCCAACCATATGGTCGGTCTTGGCGTACACGTACTGCACTTCCGGCACCAGGTTCAGGTTGCCCATCGTGTAGCTGTAATAAGCGCCCAACATCTGGGAGTTTACAAACTGCGCGCCGTAGGAGCCAACCCTGCCGTAGCAGCCGGGGGTGGTATTGTCGCCATAGGTGCAATTGCCGCTATAGATCTTGGCGTTCAGCCCGGTGCGGCCGAGATTGCCGCCATAATACACGTTCAGGACGTTGCTGGAGTTGATGTCGTAGGACACCAGGGCCTGCAGGAAGTTGAACACGCCGGTGTCGAAACCATCGCCGAACTGCACGGTGGCAGTCACCGGGCCTTCGGTCACAGCCGCCTGCACGCCTCTGGCATTGGAGTTTTGCACGTAGTAGATGGAGGTGACGAGCTGGCTCGGGTTGTTCCAGTCGAGGCCGGCTTCGTAGCCTTCCAGCGACGGCAGGAAGCCGGCGGACACGGTGACCGGCGAGTTCGGCGGGGCAACGGTGATGTAGCCCTCATAGAGCGGACCGGTGGAGAAATTGCTGATCGTGGTCTGCGGCAGGCGGTTGTTGTAGTAGCCGCCGCCGTAATTGGTGTTGGCGCCGACCGTGATGACACCGCCCTGGGAGCCGAGCATGATGGTGAACTGCAGAACGCCGCTGGTCTTCTGCAGTTCGACGATGCCGCTGCCGAGATTCACGCCGTCGTCCGTGATGCCATCCGGAACGTTGCTCTGATAATAGCCGTAACCATCGACGCCACCGCTGAGCGAGAGGCTGCCGAGCGGGCCGCCGTCGATCGTGATGGGCTGCGGGCCGGTCATGGCCTGGGCAGCGTGAAGAGCCAGGAGTGAGGACGCGGCAGCGAAGCCGAGACCGAGAAGTTGACGACGCATATGTATGTCTCCTCTATGCGCATTTTGATTGCGCCTGATAACAAGGAAACCCGGCCCGTCACGTCCCATGACTGGAGAAGTCAAGACCGCGGCGGGCAGCAAGGGTCACAATCATATTTGTAGCCGCCAAAAAGGCATTGGTTCCAGGCGAAAAGCGCAACCCTATAAACTTACAGCATTTGTGTGGCTCAAATGACACAAAATCTTAAACACCTCAGCCTTGACGCGGTGCGTTCACCGCCTGTGCGACAGACGCGCCCAAAGCGCAGGCAAGCACGCACAAAATGACTGAGGAAATGGCATAAAAAAGGGCACGGCCGCCCTGCCCGTTGCGGGCCAGTTCGACCGTTTGCAGGCTGAAGGAAGAGAAGGTGGTGAATCCGCCGCAAAGGCCGACGGTGACGAAGACCCGCGCCTCGAACGGCAGCGGGAATCGCCCGTCCGCGCCGGCCAGCATACCAAAGCAGCTTATAATAAACGAACCGAGCACGTTGATGAGCAGCGTGCCCCAGGGAAACGAGGCCCCAACGGCCAGCACCATCGCATTGCCCAGCGCATAGCGGGCGACGCTGCCGATGGCGCCGCCCATAGCCACCCATAAATAGGCGGCTATGTCGTCCATGTCACTTCATCTCGGCCAGCAGGCTGGGCTGGTTGTCGCGCGGTTCGTTGTTATCGGTCAGCTCGATCGGGTAATCGCCGGTGAAGCAGGCGTCGCAGAAGGCTGGCGACGCCGCATCCCGCCCCGGCTTACCCAGCGCCCTGTACAGCCCGTCGATGGAGATGAAGGCGAGGCTGTCCACGCCGATCAGCTTGGCCATCTCGTCCACGCTGTTGCGCGCGGCGAGCAGCTTGCTGCGCTCAGGCGTGTCGATGCCGTAGAAGCAGGAATGGGTGGTCGGCGGCCCGGCGATGCGCATATGCACCTCAGCCGCACCCGCCTGACGCACCATCTCGACAATCTTCTGAGAGGTGGTCCCGCGCACAATCGAGTCGTCCACCAGCACCACACGCTTGCCCTCGATCATCGCGCGGTTGGCGGAATGCTTCAGCCGCACGCCGAGATGGCGGATCTGGTCGGTCGGCTCGATAAAGGTGCGGCCGACATAATGGTTGCGGATGATGCCCAGCTCGAAGGCGATCCCGCTCGCCTCGGCGAAGCCCATGGCGGCGGGCACGCCGGAATCGGGCACAGGCACGATCACATCCGCATCGGCCGGAGCCTCCTTGGCCAGCTGCGCGCCGATCATCTTGCGCGCGTTGTAGACGGAGGTGCCCTCCATCACCGAATCCGGCCGCGCGAAATAGATGTACTCGAACACGCAGAAGCGCGGCGGTTTGGGTGCGAAGGGCTTGATGCTCTGCACGCCCTTGTCGTCGATCAGCACGATCTCGCCCGGTTCCACGTCGCGCACGAACTCGGCGCCGACGATATCCAGAGCGCAGGTCTCGGAGGCCAGCACCCAACCGGCCTTGCCATCCGCGCCATGGGTGCGGCCCAGGATCAGCGGGCGCACGCCCAGCGGGTCGCGCACGCCGATCAGCTGCTCCTGCGTCAGCGCCACGAGCGAATACGCGCCGATGACCTGTTTCACCGCGTCGATCAGGCGGTCAACCACGTTGGAATAGAGGGAGATGGCGATGAGATGGACGAACACCTCGGAGTCCATGGTGGACTGAAACAGGCAGCCGCGGCGTACCAGGGCCCGGCGCAGCGTGTTGGCGTTGGTCAGGTTGCCGTTATGGCCCACCGCCAGCCCGCCGAACTCGAATTCCGCGAACAGCGGCTGCACGTTGCGCAGCACGGTCTCGCCCGATGTGGCATAGCGGTTATGGCCGATGGCGCGGGTGCCGGGCAGGCTGGCCATCACCTTGGTGTCGCCAAAATTGTCGCCAACCAGACCGAGGCCCTTGTGGGAATGGAAACGCACGCCGTCATGCGTCACGATCCCGGTTGCCTCCTGGCCGCGATGCTGCAGGGCATGCAAGCCCAGCGCGGTAATCGCCGCCGCATCGGTCACATTCCAGGCGCCGAAAACGCCGCACTCCTCGTGCAGCTTGTCATCATCAATCATCGGGCCCAACCTCCAAGCTACGCGCGCGTCAAGTACTCGGGTGACACGCCGATGTCGAGGCGGCCGCGCGCATAGGTGCCACCTTCGAATTTAATATGTCTGCAACGCGCTGCCCGCCACGGGCTGCTGCATCAGCGTGCTCGCCGGCGGGGCCGGACTGCCGGGCAGCGGGTCCACCTTCGGCTGGTAGGTATCCGGCAGCAGCGAAACCAGTGCTTTGGCGCCCTGATAGGCCATCGGCAGGAAGCGCGCGTTAACGACCGGAGCCGGCCATTGCGGCTGCGCCACACCGACCGAGAGCGCGACATATGCAACGCACACCACCAGCGCCCCGCGCGCAGCGCCGAACACCAGCCCCAGGCTTTGGTCCAGCCCCGAGAGCGCAGAATCCCGCACCAGCCCGCCGATCAGCGCGCTGACCAGGCTGAGCACGATCAGCACGATCAGAAACACCACGGCCATGGCGCCGTAGATCACGAAATTCTTCATGCTGACTGGCAGGATGGAGGCGATCTCCGGTTGGGCCAGCGGATAGAACTTCACCGCCGCGAAGGCGGCGCCTATCCAGGCGCCCACCCCCAGCACCTCGCGCACAAAGCCACGAACCATCGAAATCGCCGCCGACAGCAGGACGACGACAAGCGCGGCCGCATCGATCCAGGTCATCCCCCCTCCTTCTTGCGCCCCGGTTTTAACCCGGCCGCAATGATACCAACAAGGTCTGTCAGATGCCCGATTTCAACCAGGCCCAGCAATTTCGGCACGGAAATCCGCGCGGTGCCGCCCGCCACCCGCTTGGGGCTAGCGGCGCGGGCGAAGCCAAGCTTCGCCGCCTCCTTGAGCCGCAATTCCGTCTGCGCCACCTGGCGCAGTTCACCCGAGAGACCAATTTCGCCGAAGAACACCATCTCCGGGTCGGCTGGCACGTCGGACGCCGCCGAGATGAGCGCTGCCGCCACGGCCAGATCCGCCGCCGGCTCGTTCACCCGCAAGCCCCCGGCCACGTTCAGGTACACGTCGTTCATCGCCAGCTTTAGCCCGCAGCGTGTTTCCAGCACCGCCAGCAGCATGGAGAGCCGCCCGGAATCCCAGCCGATGACCGAGCGCCGCGGCGAGCCGCCGGGGTTGGGCGCTAGCAGCACCTGGATTTCCACCAGCACCGGGCGCGAGCCCTCCAGCCCCGCGAACACCGCGCTGCCCGAGACATTGCCCCGCCGCTCGGCCAGGAACAGCGCCGAAGGGTTGGTGACTTCGGCAAGCCCCCCGCCTGTCATCTCGAACACGCCGATTTCGTCCGTAGCGCCGAAGCGGTTCTTGATGCCGCGCAAAATTCGGAACTGGTGGCCGCGATCGCCTTCGAAATGCAGCACCACGTCCACCATGTGCTCCAGCACGCGCGGCCCGGCGATGGTGCCCTCCTTGGTGACGTGCCCGACCAGCATCAGCGCGAAGCCCTGGGTCTTGGCGGCGCGGATCAGCTCGAACGCGGCGGCGCGCACCTGCGTGACCGAGCCGGGGGCGGAATCCACGCCATCGGTCCACATGGTCTGGATGGAGTCGATGACCACCAGCGCCGCATTGGGGAATTGCGCCAGGCTGGCCAGAATATCGCCGAGCTGCGTGGCGGCGGCGAGATGCATGGGCGATTGCGTCAGCCCCAGCCGCCGCGCGCGCATGCGGATCTGATCAACCGATTCTTCGCCCGAGATGTACACCACCTCGCGCCCGGCCCGGCCCAGCGCCGCGCCCGCCTGCAACAGCAGTGTGGATTTGCCGATGCCCGGATCACCACCGACCAGCACCACCGAGGCCGGAACCAGCCCACCGCCGAGAACACGGTCGAACTCGGCAATGGTGGTGGGCACACGCGGCGGCGGCGGGGAGACGCCCTCAAGCCCGACGAACTCGATCCTCCCGCCCTGGCGGGCGCTGTCCTTCATGCCGCCGGGCAGCGCCTTGGGTGCTATCTGCTCTTCCAGCGTGTTCCACTCGCCACACGCCTCGCAGCGCCCCGCCCATTTGGGGAAGGCGCTGCCGCAAGCCGAGCAGATGTAGGATTTAACGACCTTGGCCAAAGTCAGCTTGGTTGCCAGCCATAGGTCTTGGCCAGGAAGGCCTGCAGACTCGCCTGGTCGCTGGGCTGCAGGTTTAGCGCGGCCAGCCCGCTGGCCAGCACCTGGGCGGGCTGCAGGCTGATGGCGCTTGCATCCGCCGCGGCGGCAAGCCCCGGGCTGGCAATGGCAGTAGCGGCCGCGGTGCGCCACTGGGCCACTGCGTTGGTGTCGGTGAGCCGCGGCAGAACCAGCAGGAAATCCAGCCGCGTGGCGACAGCAGCGGCGCTGTAGGCGGCGTCGAGAAACGGTTCCGTGCCCGGCCCGAAGGCGAGGGCATCGGGCAGACCAGGGAAAAGCGGATCGGCCGTCACGCGGCCACTGGCATCCAGCGCGCCGAGGCAGAAGGCCGGCACGGCGCCCGAGGCGGAAAGCGGCGCGAGGTCCTCCGGCACCCCCTCGCCGCTGATGAACACGGCATCCACCTCGCCAGCGATGAACGCGCGGGTTTTGGCGGCGGTGTCCCGCAAGCCGAATAGCGGGGCGGTCGCCACGCCGACGCGCGCCAGCGCCAGCAGTGCCGCGAGATCGGCGCTCTGCGGCGAATCCGCGCCCAGGCGTAGCGGCGCCATGGACCGCAGGAGCTTGAGGTTGGGCGTCACACCGGAAGCGGCGCGCAGCATCAGCACGCCGGAATTGGTGCCCGCGAGCAGCGGGGTCCAACGCGTCGGGTCGAAATGCACGCGGCTGTCGGCGCAGAGAAACGCAGTGAGCGCGGCACCCGGCAGGATCGCGGCGGTCTTGCCGTCGGGCACCACCAGCGCGTCCAGCCGGTTGGCGCCGGTCACGCCGTCCAGCCCGCCCACCGCCATGGTGTTGATCGCGGGGTTGCCGGGGAAACAACCAGACATGGCCAGCGCGCAAGCATCGCCCCAGCGGCTGGTTTGCTGGCCATCCGGACCAGCCACAAGCAATGTCAGCGGCGGGGCGGCGATGGTAACCGACATTGTATCGGCCCGCCCCAGGCGCGGCAGAAGCGCCGCAAAAGCCAATCCGCTGAACATTTCCCGGCGCTTCACCATGCCACCTTTCCGCGTCTCCCGCTGGTGGACATTAAGGGACTGCCCGGTTTCGTCAATTGTCGTACTGGACCAGCGCCTCGAACGGGACGTCCAGCTTCGCCCGGCCGCCCAGGAAGGTCAGTTCGATCAGCGACGCCGCGGCGACCACCTCGGCCCCCACCTTCTGCAGCAGCTTGATCCCCGCCGCCATGGTGCCGCCGGTGGCGAGCAGATCGTCCACCACCACCACGCGCGCGCCGGGGTCAACGGCGTCGGCCTGGATCTCGATCCGATCCGTGCCGTATTCCAGCGCGTAGTCCAGCCCCACGGTGGCGCCGGGAAGCTTGCCCGGCTTGCGCAGCATGACGAAGCCGCAGCCCAACTTCAGCGCCAGCGGCGCGGCAAGCAGGAAGCCGCGGCTCTCTACGCCCGCCAGCACGGTCGGGTGGTAGGCGCGCACGGCGTTGGTCAGGCGGCCCATCGCCACCTGCCAGGCATCGGCGTGCCGCAGCAGGGTCGAGATGTCGTAGAAAAGGATCCCCGGCTTGGGGAAATCCGGAATACCGCGAATATGTTCTTTAAGGTCCATGATGGCGCTCCTATAACCCGTCCGGCCCGGGGGGCAAATCCTTCCGCCACGCTGCGGCGGCGGCTTCGTCCTCGGCCCGCGCTGCCACCCAGCGCGCCGCGCCGTCGGCGAACTCCTCCGCCTTCCAGAAGGGCGCATCCGTCTTCAGCCGGTCGATCAGGTAGGCCGTAGCGGCGAGCGCCTCGGCGCGATGGGCGCTGGCCGCGGCGACGAACACGATGTTCTGCCCCGGCAGCAGCCGCCCCACGCGGTGGATGAGGGTGACGCCGGTAAGCTCCCAGCGCGCCAGGGCCTCATCCGCCAGCCGCGCCAGCGCCGCCTCGGTCATGCCCGGGTAATGCTCCAGCCGCAGCGCCGCGAGCTTCCGGCCACCGGCCTCGCCCCGCACCACGCCAATGAAACTCGCAACCCCACCCGCGCCATCACCCGCCAGCGCGGCGAGTTCCGCACCGGCGTCGAAATCCTCTTCCTGAACGGCAATCCTGCGCGTCATCCGCCCGTCACCGGCGGAAAGAACGCCACTTCCGCCGCGTCGCCCAGCGTCGCGTCCAGATCCACGAACTCCTGGTCCGCCGCGCAGCGGATCAGCGCCATATTCGCGAAAGCCGCCGCATGCCCCGGCCCACGCCCAGCGAGCCAGGCGGCCAAAGCGCGCGGCGTGTTCGCCTCGGGCGGGGGAGAAAGCTCCTCCTGCCCTACCCCGGTCTTCTCCCGCAACCAGGCAAAATACAGAACGCGCATCTACCTTACATCTCCGGGCACGGCGGGGGGCGCCTGCGGCGCCCCGTTCACGGTCGGATAAAGCTGCCCGTCCGTGAGGTTGTCGGGCGAGCTTTGATCCTTAGGCTCCTCACCAGGCGGATATGGTGAGGGCAGAGACGGCGTGTAGCCCTGGCCAAGCGGCATGTTCGAGTATTTCTGCACCTGGCTCAGTGTCGGCATCGGCTGCACCGGACCGGGCCAGACATCGCCCGGCTGCGGCTGCACCGGCGGCACATTCACATTATGGCCGAGCGCGCGCTGAGCGGTCTCGCTGGTCACGGCCGGCGCGTTCGGGTTGCCAAAAGGCCACAAGGCATCGGCGGCGAAATGCCGCTCGGTGGCGCAACCTGGAAGAATAAGCACCAGACCAATGGCCATGGATTTGCGCAAAGTCACATCTCCTTAGGGATTCTTGCGGACCGTTTAACCGAACTGGCATGCCGGGGGAATCCGCGCGGCATCGGCATGGCGTTCAGGCATCGGCGCTGATGCCGGCATGGCGCAGCCCCGCGGTCAGGTAGTCCCAGCCGGTGATCAGCGTGAGCACCGCGGCGACCCAGAGCAGCGTGCCGCCGATCCAGTCCATTGGCAAAAATCCAAGGCCCATGACGCGTGCGCCGTCGCTCCCCAGCAGCAGCAGGCCGAGCGCCACCATCTGCACGCCGGTCTTCCATTTCGCCAGCTTTGTCACCGGCAGGCCGACACGGACCCCCGCCAGATATTCGCGCAGGCCAGAGACCAGAATTTCGCGCAGCATGATGACGATGGCGGGGTAGAGGCCATATTCCGGCAGCCGCCCGAAGCCGACCAGGGCCATCAGCGTCGCCCCGACCAGGAGCTTGTCCGCGATGGGGTCGAGCATGCGGCCCAGATCGGAGAGCTGCTGGCGCTCGCGGGCCAGATAACCGTCGAGGTAGTCGGTGATCCCCGCCAGGGTGAACACCAGCGCGGCGAGGAAATCGGGCAGTGGTGCCCGCAGGGCCGCCAGCAGCACAAGCAGCGGAATCGCGCCGATCCGGGACAAGGTCAGCACATTAGGCAGATCAGTCAGCATCGCCCCCACACTAGACAGGTTTTCGCGCCGGTGAAACCGCTAATGCCCCCGTCAGCAACCGGCCCAGATGCCAAGTGAGCGCCAGCGTGGCCACGGCGCCGAGGACCAGCAGGGCGGTGTGCACCTCCCGCCCCGGCCCGGCGGGCAGGCGCGCGCCCCAGCCACCCAGAGCGCCGATGACCACATAGCCCAGCAAGGGGGGCAGCGAGGCCAGCGTGCCCAAAGCGTAGTCGCGCAGAGAAACGCCCGAGACCCCCAGCGCGTAGGAAGTGAGGGAAAACGGCATCACCGGCGAGATGCGCAGCAGCGCCACCAGCCGCCAGCCATCGGCGGAGACGGCGCCATCCAGCCGGGCGAGAAATCCGCCCCGCTGAAGCAACGCCCGCGCCCAGGGCCGCGCCACGCCGCGGGCCAGCGCGAAGGCCGCCACCGCCCCTGCCATGATCCCGGCGGCGCTCCAGGCGAACCCGGCGGCAATGCCGAAAATCGCCCCCGCGGCCAAGCCAAGCAGCCCGCCCGGTACAAAGCCCGCGAGCGCGCACAGAAACACCGCAGCCGTGAACAGCAGTTCGCCCAGCGGCCCCAGCGCGCGCAGTGCCTCCGCCCCCGCCACCGCCGCCCCGGCGATGCGCGGCCCGGCCAGCAGGCCTGTGCCCAGCGATACGGCGGCAGCCAGCAGCAGCAAGCCCGCTTTACGCGGCATCGGCGAACAATGGATCGCGTTGCCAGCCCCAGCGGGCCATCCGGTACGCCAGGGCGGTGCGCAGCACGCCCAGCCCATACACCACCGAGCGGCGGAAATTGATCGAGGACGCCTCGGCAAAATACCGCGTCGGGCAAGAGATCTCGCCGATCTCTGCCCCCGCCCAGATGGCCAGCGCCAGCATCTCGTTGTCGAACACGAAATCATCCGAGCAGCGTTCCAGCGGCAAGGCGCGCAGCAGTTCCGCCGACCAGGCGCGGTAGCCGGTATGGTATTCGGAGAGCTTCAGCCCGAGCAGGATGTTCTCGACAAAGGTAAGCCCCCGGTTGGCGACATATTTATAGAGCGGCATGCCGCCCTTGAGCGCCCCGCGCCCGAGGATGCGCGAGCCCAGCACCACGCTGTAATGACCGGAGCCGATCATCGCCGCCATGGCCGCGACCAACCTGGGGGGAATACTGATAATCCGGGTGCAGCATCACCACGACATCGGCGCCGCGGGCCAGGGCCTCGGCGTAGCAGGTCTTCTGGTTGCCGCCGTAGCCGCGGTTGCTCTCATGCACCAGCGTATGCAGGCCGAGCTGTCGGGAGAGTGCCACGGTCTCATCCGAACTTCCGTCATCCGTCAGGATCACCTCGTCCACCAGATCACGCGGGATTTCCGCAACCGTGCGCTCCAGCGTGCGCGCCGCGTTATAGGCCGGCAGGATGACGGCAACCTTCTTTCCCGCCAGCATGCGCCTCAGGCCGCCCGGGTCAGGCGCTTGATGAAGGCGGAGAGATGGTGCCGGCGCATCTCCGCCTTCGCCTTCGCGCTGGTGGTCATGTAGTTCATCTGCACCACGTAGCGCTGGCCGATATACTGCTTATGCCCATGCCAGGTTGTCGGGCCGTTGGGGAAGACGAGCAGCGTGCCATCCACTGGCGGCACCTCGGCAGCGTAGTCCTCCAGGTCATCCGGCCCGCGCAGCAGGCGCAGGCAGCCCTCCTGCCGCGCCCAGGCCGCACCGTCGCTGGGGTTGAGGTAGAGCAGGATGGTCACGCGCTTGGCGCTGGAATCCGTATGGATCTGCCCGTCCTGTACGTCGGAACTGCCACGCAGCGTGGTCATGGAGGGCGCGTTCTTCAGGTCGAGCCCGAATTTCTCCGCCACGATCTCGCGGAACGTGCCACTCTGCAGCCCGGCGATGGCGGCCTTCGCCGCGGGGCCGAGCTTCAGCGCCTCGATGGGAAAGCTGCCCCGCCCCTTCATCGGCGGCAGCGCCGCGAACACGGCGGGCATTGCCTCGGGCTTCACGAAGCGCGGCAGAAGGATATGCGCGAACGGGTCGTTTGACACAGTCGCGGCGCGCAACGCATCGAAATCCAGCACATCCATGGGTTGTATCCGTACAAAATTCCTGTTTCGCCATCAATGCTCCGTTAAATTTTGCGCTTCAACCCCTCGTGAGTGACAGTTTCCCCTTGTTGCTCCGCACCAGGGGTTGAAGTATCCGCCCGGCATGTCCAACGCCTCCCCCACCGTGACCGGCGTTATCCCGGCCTATCGCGCCCGCATCGCCGCAGGCCAGCTGGTCTACGACCAAGCGCAGGCCGCCGCCGCCGAGCATCTGCAGGATCTGTGGGCCAAACTGCGCGGCTACGACCCGGTGCCGAAACCCGCTAATAATAGCGGGTTCCTCGGCCGCCTCCTGCGCCGCAAGCCGGTGGAAGAGGTGCAGGACCACCCGAACGGCCTGTATATCGTCGGCGAGGTCGGGCGTGGCAAATCCATGCTGATGGACCTGTTCTTCGAGGCGGCGGACGTGCCACGCAAGAAGCGCATCCATTTCCACGAGTTCATGCAGCAGACGCACAGGCGCTTCCACGCCATCAAGCGCGCACACCCCGAAATCTCCGACCCAATCCCGCCGCTGGCAGACGAGATCGCCGGCGAGGCGGCGCTGCTCTGCTTCGACGAGTTCCAGGTGCACGACATCGTGGACGCGATGATCCTGGGCCGGCTGTTCGAGGCGCTGTTCGCCCGCCATGTGGTGGTGGTGGCGACCTCCAACACGCTCCCTGACGACCTCTACAAGGGCAAGCCGGGGCGTGACGCCTTCCTGCCCTTCATCGCCCTGATCAAGCAGAAGCTCGACGTGCTGGTCCTGGAGTCGGCCCAGGATTACCGCCGCGGCCGGCTGCACGGGCTGAATTCATGGTACGTGCCGGCGGACAGCCGGGCGGATGCCGCTCTGGACGAAGTGTTCTCCATGCTCACCGAGGGCGACACGGTAAAGTCCGCCAAGCTGACGATCCAGGGCCGCAACCTCACCGTGCCGCTCGCCGCCGCCGGCGCCGCGAGGTTCGACTTCAACGCCCTCTGCGGCGTGCCGCTTGGACCCGGCGACTACCTGGCCCTGGCAACGCATTATCACACCCTGTTGATCGACGGAGTCCCCCGCCTCTCGCCCGACAATTTCGACGAGGCCCGGCGTTTCGTCACCCTGGTGGACGCGCTCTATGAGCACCGGGTCAAGCTCTATGCCTCCGCCGCCGCCTACCCGGACGAGCTGTACCGCTCCGGCGAAGGCGCGAGGATTTTCGAACGCACGGCATCGCGCCTCGAGGAAATGCAAAGCGAAACCTACCTTGCTTTGCCACATCTGACATAAAACCTGACATAAAATGCATATAAGCAAGGCCTCGCCGCTTTCGCGATGCAGCAGAGTGCTTGCCCGCCCTTTCGAATGGGAGTAGCACGCCGGGCTACGCCCCCTTTTAACCCAAGAAACAGGTAGGCTGAACGTACATGAACATACACGAATACCAGGGCAAGGAACTGCTGAAGGCCTATGGCGTCGCGGTTCTCGACGGGCATGTCGCCTGGACGCCCGAAGAAGCGGTCGAAGCCGCGAAGAAGCTCCCCGGCCCCATCTACGTGGTGAAGTCCCAGATCCACGCCGGCGGCCGCGGCGCCGGCAAATTCAAGGAAGACCCGGCTGGCAAGGGCGGCGTCCGCCTGGCCAAGAGCCTGGACGAGGTGCGTGACGCCGCGGCCGCGATGATCGGGCACACGCTGATCACCAAGCAGACCGGCCCGGCCGGGCGCCTGGTCCGCCGCGTGTACGTGGAAGCCGGCTGCGACATCAAGCGCGAGCTGTACCTCTCCCTGCTGATCGACCGCTCGGTGTCCGAGATCGTGATCATGGCCTCCACCGAAGGCGGCATGGAGATTGAAGAGGTGGCCGAACACCACCCCGAAAAGATCCTGCGCGCCCCGGTTGACCCGGCCTCCGGCATCTCCGGCTTCCACGCCCGCAAGCTGGCCTTCGGCCTCGGCCTCGAAGGCAAGCAGATCGCCACCTTCGGCAAGTTCGTCACCGCCATCTACAACGCCTATGTGGCGCTGGACGCGGCGATCATCGAGATCAACCCGCTGGTCGTTACCGGCGCGGGCGAGATCTACGCGCTCGACGCGAAGGTGAGCTTCGACGACAACGCCCTGTACCGCCACCCCGAGATCGAGGCGCTGCGCGACGAGGGCGAGGAAGACCCGAAGGAGCTGGAAGCCAACAAGCACTCCCTCTCCTACGTGGCGCTGGATGGCAATATCGGCTGCATGGTGAACGGCGCGGGCCTGGCCATGGCGACCATGGACATCATCAAGCTCTACGGCGCCGAACCCGCGAACTTCCTGGACGTCGGCGGCGGCGCCACCAAGGAGCGCGTGACCGCGGCCTTCAAGATCATCCTCTCCGACCCGAACGTTGAGGGCATCCTGGTCAACATCTTCGGCGGCATCATGCGCTGCGACGTCATCGCCGAGGGCGTCATCGCCGCGGCGCGCGAAGTCTCGCTCTCCGTGCCGCTGGTGGTCCGCCTGGAAGGCACCAACGTGCAGCTAGGCAAGGACATCATGGCCAAGTCCGGCCTGCCGATCATCCCGGCCGACAACCTGGCCGACGCCGCCGAGAAAATCGTCAAAGCCGTGAAGGAAGCCGCGTAATGGCCATTCTCGTTAACAAAGAAACCAAGGTCATCACCCAGGGCTTCACCGGCGCTCAGGGCACCTTCCACTCTGAGCAGGCTCTTGCCTACGGCACCAAGGTCGTCGGCGGCGTAACCCCGGGCAAGGGCGGCACCAAGCATCTCGACCTGCCGGTGTTCAACACCGTCGGCGAGGCGGTGGAGAAAACGGGCGCCAACGCCTCGGCCATCTACGTGCCGCCGCCATTCGCCGCCGACTCGATCCTGGAGGCGATTGACGCCGGCGTGGAACTGATCGTTTGCATCACTGAGGGCATCCCGGTGCTGGACATGGTGAAGGTCAAGCGCGCCCTCTGCGGCTCCAAGTCCCGCCTGATCGGGCCGAACTGCCCGGGCGTCATCACGCCGGATGAGTGCAAGATCGGCATCATGCCGGGCCATATCCACAAGCGCGGCTCCATTGGCATCGTCTCCCGCTCTGGCACCCTCACCTACGAGGCCGTGGCGCAGACCACCGCCGCGGGGCTGGGCCAGTCCACCTGCGTGGGCATCGGCGGCGACCCGGTAAAGGGCACCGACTTCATTGAGGTGCTCGACCTGTTCCTGCACGACGATGAGACCCAGGCGATCATCATGATCGGCGAAATCGGCGGCCCCTCCGAGATCGACGCGGCCGAGTTCCTGGCCACACACAAGATCAAGAAGCCGGTCGTCGGCTTCATCGCCGGCGCCACCGCGCCGCCGGGCCGCCGCATGGGTCATGCCGGCGCGGTCATCTCCGGCGGCAAGGATACAGCCGCCGCCAAGATCGCGGCAATGAAGGAAGCCGGGATCTTCGTTGCCGACAGCCCCTCCTCGCTTGGCAGCACAATGGTCAAGGCATTGCAGGGCTAAACAGTTGAAGGGGCAGGGAAAACACGGGCAACCATGCGCCGTGGACAACCCTGCCCCTTTAACTTGGGTAACGGCATCATAACCCTAGTGGCTTATACGCGGCGCGGATGGGGAGACTTCGCCGTAATTTCGTGAACTCCCGCGTCCACCCGCCTCACCGGGCGGGAGCATTGCAAATGTGAGGAACAGGTATGGCCGGTGTAGATGTAATTGCCACCGCGATGAATGGTGCGAACGCCCAGTTCATCGCCCAGCTTTATGCCAAATGGGTCCAGGCGCCCAACTCCGTTGACCCGGATTTCGCCGCCCTGTTTGCCGCGCTGGACGACGAGACGCGCTCCATTCTGATGGACGCCACCGGCGCCTCCTGGGCCCCGCGTCCCACCGCTTTTGTCACCAACGAAGTTGAAGGCGCGGTCAAGCCGGCCAAGCCCACCGCCTCCCCCGCGGAAACCCGCGCCGCCACGCTCGATTCCATCCGCGCCCTGATGCTGATCCGCGCCTATCGCGTGCGCGGCCATCTCGAAGCGCAGCTCGACCCGCTCGGGCTGAAGCCGCAGCGCCACCATGTCGAGCTGGACCCAGCCACCTATGGCTTCACTGAACCCACCGACTTCGACCGCCCCATCTTCCTCGACGGCGTGCTCGGCTTCGAGACCGCGACGCTGCGCGAGGTCATCGCCGCTCTGCGCAAGAGCTATTGCGGCGCCATCGGCGTCGAGTTCATGCATATCCAGGACCCGGCACAGAAGAGCTGGATCCAGCGCCGCATCGAGGGCGCGCCCTGGCTCACCGCCTTCAACGCCAAGGCCAAGGCCAAAATCCTGAAGGAGCTCACCGAGGCCGACAGCTTCGAGACCTTCTGCCAGCGCCGCTTCGTCGGCACCAAGCGCTTCGGCCTTGAGGGCGGCGAGAGCACCATCCCCGCCCTGCATACAATCATCGAGACCGCCGCCGACAAGGGCGTGAAGGAAATCGCCATCGGCATGCCGCACCGCGGCCGCCTCAACACCCTGGTCAATATCGTCAAAAAGCCGCTGGTCGCGCTGTTCTCCGAGTTCGGCGGCGCTTCCGCCAAGCCCGAGGACGTGCAGGGCTCCGGTGACGTGAAATACCATCTCGGCACCTCGACCGACCTCGTCATCAACGGCAACAGGCTGCATCTCTCGCTGCAGCCCAACCCGTCGCACCTCGAAGCGGTGGACCCGGTGGTGGTCGGCAAAATCCGCGCCCGCCTGGACATGATGGGCGACCGCACCCGCAAATCCGCCATGGCCATCATCATGCATGGCGACGCCGCCTTCGCCGGCCAGGGCCTGGTGTATGAAACCCTGGCGATGAGCCAGCTCATCGGCTACCGCACCGGCGGCTCGATTCACGTGGTCGTCAACAACCAGATCGGCTTCACCACCGTGCCGGCGCACGCCTTCTCCGGCCTGTACTGCACGGACGTCGCGAAGTCGGTGCAGTCGCCGATCCTGCACGTGAACGGCGACAATCCGGAAGCCGTGGTCTTCGCCTCCAAGCTGGCCGCCGAGTTCCGCCAGGAATTCGCCGTGGACGTCGTCATCGACCTCGTCTGCTACCGCCGCCATGGCCATAACGAGAACGACGAGCCGGCCTTCACGCAGCCGATCATGTACAAGGCCATCAAGGCGCTGAAGACCACCCGCGCTCTCTATGCCGAGGCCCTGGCCCGCGAGGGCAGCGTCTCCGCCGAAGAGGCGAAGGCGATCGCTGACGAGTACAACAAGACGCTGGAAGACGCCTATGAAGGCGCCAAGGACTATAAGGTGAACAAGGCCGACTGGCTGGAAGGCCACTGGGCCGGCATGAAGCAGGCCGACCAGGAGGCAGAGCGCCAGGAGGAATTCACCGCCGCCCCACTGGAGCAGCTCAAGGAAGTGGGCGCCGCCCTCTCCCGCGCGCCGCAGAACTTCGACCTCAACCCGAAGATCGCGCGTCAGCTTGAAGCCAAAAAGCAGATGATCGACACCGGCGAAGGCATCGACTGGGCCACCGGCGAAGCGCTCGCCTTCGGCACCCTGATGCTCGACGGCCACCGTGTCCGCCTTTCCGGCGAGGACTGCCAGCGCGGCACCTTCAGCCAGCGCCACGCCGTGCTGGTCGACCAGACCAACCAGAACGAATACACGCCGCTGAACAATATCCGCCCTGATCAGGCGCATATCGAGATATTCAACTCGCTGCTTTCGGAATACGGCGTGCTGGGGTTCGAGTACGGCTATGCCATCTCTGACCCGAGCGTGCTGGTGCTGTGGGAAGCCCAGTTCGGCGACTTCGCCAATGGCGCGCAGGTCTTGATCGACCAGTTCATCGCCTCGGGTGAAACCAAGTGGCTTCGCATGTGCGGCCTGGTGATGCTGCTGCCGCATGGCAGCGAAGGCCAGGGGCCGGAACACTCCTCCGCCCGCCCGGAGCGATACCTGCAGCTCTGCGCCGAGAACAACATGTCGGTGTGCAACATCACCACCCCGGCCAACTACTTCCACGCGCTGCGCCGCCAGTTGAAGCGGAACTTCCGCAAGCCGCTGGTGCTGATGACGCCGAAATCCCTGCTGCGCCACAAGCTGTGCCTCTCCAGCCTCAGCGAGTTCGCCCCCGGCTCCAGCTTCAAGTACGTCATCCCCGAGACCGACGAGCTGGTGGCGCCCGAGAAGGTCAAGCGCGTCGTCATCTGCTCCGGCAAGGTGTATTACGACCTGGTGGCCGAGCGCCGCGAGCGCGGCATCAAGGATGTCGCCATCGTGCGCCTGGAGCAGTTCTATCCGTTCCCGGTTAAGTCTCTGAAAGCCGCGATCGAGGCCTACACCAATGCCGAGGTCGTGTGGTGCCAGGAAGAGCCGGAGAACAATGGCGGCTGGACGTTTGTCGACCGCCGCATTGAGAGTGTGCTCACCTGCCTCAACAATGCCGCCAAGCGCCCCCGTTATGTCGGCCGCGCCGCCGCCGCCTCGCCCGCCACGGGCCTGGCCAAGGTGCATGCCGCCGAGCAGGCCGCTCTGGTCAACGAGGCGTTGAGCGTCTGAGCTCATCTGACATAATCGCGAAGTCAACAAGCAGTAATCAGGAGTAGCTATGGCCGCCGATATCAAAGTCCCCACACTGGGCGAGAGTGTGACCACCGCGACCATCGCGCGCTGGATCAAGAAGGCGGGCGACGCCGTTGCCGCCGACGAGCCCGTGGTGGAGCTGGAGACCGACAAGGTGACCGTCGAGGTCAACGCGCCGGAAGCTGGTGTGCTGTCAGAAATCATCGCGCCGGAAGGCGCGGAAGTGGAAGTCGGCGCCCTGCTGGGCCGCGTTGACGTCGGCGCCGCCGCCGTCGGCAAGCCCGCCGCCCCGGCGCCGGTTGCCGCTGCCGGCGTGCATGCGCCGCAGGCCGCCCCGGGCCCGGTCGCCCGCCCCGGCGCCGCCCCGCTGCCCGCCGCCGCGAAGCTGATCGAGGAAAACAAGATCGCCCCCGGCGCCATCCAGGGCACCGCCAAGGATGGCCGCGTCTCCAAGGGCGATGTGCTTGAGTTCCTGAACAAGCCCGCCGCTGCCCCGACCGCCGCGGCGCCGAAGGCCCCGCGCACGCCGGATGTGCGCGAAGAGCGGGTGAAGATGACGCGCCTGCGCAAGACCATCGCCGCCCGCCTGAAGGACGCGCAGAACACCGCCGCCATGCTCACCACCTTCAACGAGGTGGATATGAGCGCGATCATCGGCCTGCGCACCGAGTACAAGGACGCCTTCGAGAAGAAGCACAAGGGCATCCGCCTGGGCTTCAACGGCTTCTTCGTGAAGGCCGTGTGCGCGGCGCTGGCCGAGTTCCCGGCCGTTAACGCCGAGATCGACGGTGACGACATCGTCTACAAGAAGTTCGTCAACATGGGCATCGCCGTTGGCGGCGCCTCCGGCCTCGTGGTGCCCGTGATCCGCGATGCCGACCAGAAGAGCATTGCCGAGATCGAGGCCGAGATCGCCGGCTTCGCCAAGGCGGCGAAAGAAGGCACGCTGAAGCTGGAACAGCTCTCCGGCGGCACCTTCTCCATCACCAACGGCGGCGTGTACGGCTCGCTGATGTCCACGCCGATCCTGAACCCGCCGCAGTCCGCCATCCTGGGCATGCACAAGATCCAGGAGCGCCCGGTAGTGGTGAACGGGCAGATTGTGGTCCGCCCGATGATGTATCTGGCCGTCTCCTACGACCACCGCATCATCGACGGCCGCGAGGCTGTGTCCTTCCTGGTCCGCGTGAAGGAAAGCCTGGAAGACCCGCGCCGCCTGCTGCTGGAGATCTAATGCTCAGGGGGTTCGTCCCCCTGGCTGCGCAAACAGAAAGGGGACCCGGCTTCGGGTCCCCTTTTTCTGTTTCAGGGCCTAATCCCCCTCGTACACATGCGGCAGACCGGGGCGCCACGCGGCATCCATCGGCTGGCTTGAAGTGTACACATGGATGCGCTTCGCCGCCGCGGATTGGATGATCGCCACATTATCCGGCGGCGGGATGTAGCTCGCCTCCTCAACGTCAGCCGACAAATTGAAGGGCATGTTGCCCATCCGCTTCCAGGCGGCGAGCACCAGCCGCTGATAGGGAAGGCCAAGATCCGGCAGGGCGGAATGGTAATCGGCGATGGCGGTGGTCCAGGAGCCGGTCTGCCCCTTGAGCTGGGTGAGAAAGCGCGCGGCATAGGCGGCGTTCTTGTCCGGGTCGAAGGCCTCGTCCAGCGAGACGAAGGCGTCCGGGTGGCTTTGCAGGCTGATCTGGAAGCAGCCGACATCGATATCCCGCGCGCCGGAGGCCTCGGCAAAGCGAACGAAAGCCTCCGCCGCCTCCTTGGTCGGGAAATACTGGCCGTTGCCATCGGCGTTCACGGTCCAGGGCCAGGGTGCGAAGCGCCCCGTCAGCGGGTCCGGGTGGCCGCTTTCCACCATGCCGATGGAGATCAGCAGATTGACCGGCAGTGCGGCTTCCTGCTCGGCGGAATGGCCAGCGGCGGTGCAGGCGGCGCCAGGCGGCACATCCGCCCGCGCCTGACCGATCCCGGCCGCAACACCCATGCATAACAGCAGTTTACGCACTGCAACTCCCGGTAAAGCCGCCCCCATTTTAACCCGGGATGGGAGTAAATGACGAGGCATTAATCCACCGGAAGGGAAAAAACCGCCATCCCCCAGGCGCCACAGGGCGCCTATGTGCAATTACCCCTCGCTTTTGCGGCGCAATATCGCTATGCCGGGCTCAAATCTCACCACCCTTGCCGAACCACGGGGCATCTGCTCCGTGGTTCGGTTTGGGCTAGCCATTGGGTAGTCTCTGTATGTCCGCGCCGAAAATCCGCAACATTGCCATCATCGCTCACGTTGACCATGGCAAGACCACGCTCACCGACCAGCTGCTGAAGCAGTCCGGCGCCTTCGCGGCGCACCAGGCCGTGGCCGAGCGCGCGCTTGACCGCAACGACCTGGAAAAGGAGCGCGGCATCACCATTCTGGCGAAGGTCGCCTCGGTGGTGTGGAAGGACGTGCGCATCAACATCGTCGACACTCCTGGCCACGCCGATTTCGGCGGCGAGGTCGAGCGTATCCTGAGCATGGTCGATGGCGCTGTCATCCTCGTGGACGCCGCCGAGGGCGTGCTGCCGCAGACCAAATTCGTGCTCGGCAAGGCTCTGGCGCGCGGCCTGAAGCCGATCGTGGTGGTGAACAAGATCGACCGTGGCGACGCCCGCCCGGACGACGTGCATAACGAGATGTTCGACCTGTTCGCCTCGCTGGACGCCAACGAGGAGCAGCTGGACTTCCCCATGCTCTTCGCCTCGGGCCGCCAGGGTTGGGCTGTCGCCAACCTGGACGACCCGCGCGAGAGCCTGACCCCGCTGTTCGACCTGATCCTGAGCCATGTGCCGGCCCCGAACCTGGACGTAGACGCGCCCTTCGCCATGGTCGCCACCATCCTGGAGGCCGATACCTTCCTTGGCCGCGTGCTGACCGGTCGCGTCGAGCAGGGCCGCGCCACGCTGAACATGCCGGTGAAGGTGCTGAACCTGGAAGGCAAACTCGTGGAAACCGGCCGCCTGACCAAGCTGCTCTCCTTCCGCGGGCTGGAGCGCGTGCCGGTGGACGAGGTGAGCGCGGGCGATATCGTGGCCGTGGCCGGACTGGCCGATACCACCGTACCGTACACCATCTGCTCACCGGAAGTGACCTCGCCGCTGCCCGCGACCCCGATCGACCCGCCGACCCTGTCCATGACCTTCCGCATCAATGACGGCCCGCTCGGTGGCCGCGAAGGCAAGAAGGTCACGTCACGCCAGATCCGCGACCGCCTGTTCAGCGAGACCGAAGGCAATGTCGCCATCCAGGTCGTCGCCTCCACCGAGAGCGACGCCTTTGAGGTGTTTGGCCGCGGCGAACTCCAGCTCGGCGTGCTCATCGAGACGATGCGCCGCGAGGGCTTCGAGTTGACCATCGGCCGTCCCCGCGTGCTGACCCGCCTCAACGAGGAGACCGGCGAGCGCGAGGAGCCGTATGAGGAAGTGCTCATCGACGTGGACGAGCCCTATGCCGGCGCGGTGGTGGAGAAGATGTCCCGCCGCAAGGGCGAGCTCTCCGACATCCGCCCCTCCGGCGGCGACAAGCAGCGCCTCACCTTCAAGATCCCCTCGCGCGGCCTCATCGGCTATCACGGCGAGTTCCTGACCGACACCCGCGGCACCGGCGTGATGAACCGCCTGTTCGCCGGCTACGGCCCGTGGAAAGGCAAGATCGAGGGGCGCCGCAATGGCGCGCTCATCTCCTCCGAGGACGGCGAGGCCGTGCAGTACTCTCTGTTCTCGCTGCAGGACCGCGGCACGCTGTTCGTCAGCCCAGGCGAGAAGGTTTACGTGGGCATGATCCTCGGCGAGCACAGCCGCGAGAACGACCTGGACGTGAACCCGGTGCGTGAAAAGAAACTCACCAACATCCGCGCCGCCGGTAAGGACGAGGCGCTGCTCCTGGTGCCGCCCCGCAAGATGTCGCTGGAGCAGGCTATTGCCTATATCGAGGATGACGAGCTGGTGGAGGTCACCCCCTCCGCCGTGCGCATCCGCAAGCGCTACCTGAACCCGAACGAACGCAAGAAGGCCGAGCGCCGCTCGGACGACGCCGCATAACGAAAAGGGGCCGCAAGGCCCCTTTTTTATTGCGTCTCGAACCGCACCCAGAGTTTCAATGTCGAAGCCACGGGCTTGCCGTTATGCAGCGCAGGCTTGAAGTGCCATTGCTGCGCCGCCACGCGTACATTGTTATCTAGGTCGGCATAGCCGCTGCTGCCGGTAATGGTCACATGCCGCACCGTACCCCAGGGCGAGATGTCGACCACGAAATGCACCTCGCCCTGCTCGCCCGCCATGCGGGCCTCGGGGCTGTAATTGGGCGCAACATTGCCTGAATTGGGCTGGGCCGGGCGGGTGACAGCGACAGCCTGGGTCCCACGGTGCGATGCCACCACGCGGCTGCCCTGCGTATGGGCCTGTTGCTGCCGGGGTGGATGCGGCGGCACCGGGCGCGGCGGCGCAACTGGCGGCGGGAGAGGCAGCAGCGCATCCGGCGTGGGTGCCGCGCTGGCCATGGGCGTGGTGAGCGGCTGCGGCGCGGGCGGCACGGCCTGGGGCTGGACATCGCCTTGCGGCGGCGCTTCGGGGATGACGCTGATCACCGCCTGATCCGGCGGTGGTTCCGGCATATGCAGCCCGATCAGCAGGAGCATCAGCACCACCGTGGCCGCGTGCAAGCCGGCGGCCACGATCCCCGCCTCCCAGTCGTAGGACAAGGGGAGGCTAAGGCGGCCGAAGCGCAAATCGCCCCACGCGCGCAATCCGGTGTTCTGCGCCAATATCTCCGGCGTAAGTCGCTGGCGCTGGGGGGGGCGGGTCATGTGGGCCTCAAGGCACCAGCACGCCCTCGTGCTTCGCCTTCTCCGGAGGCTCGACATGGATGGTGATGATGACACCATCCATCTCGGCCTTCAGCGCCGCCTCGATGCGGTCGCAGATGGCATGGGATTCGTTCACGGTCATCTCGCCCGGCACGACGAGGTGGAATTCCAGAAAGCTCGCATGGCCGGCCTGGCGGATGCGCAGATCATGCGCCTCGATCGCTCCGCTGGCGCGCTCGCGCACCAGGTTATGGATGCGCTCGGTGATCGCCGGGGGCGGCGCTTCGTCGAGCAGGCCGCTGATCGAGCGCATCACCGTGTGCCAGCCCATCACCGCGATCTGCGCCGCGATGGCGAGCGCGATAATCGGGTCAAGCCTTGGGAGATGCGCCCAGGCCGCCGCCAGCAGGGCGATGACGATGCCCACCGAGGTCAGCACGTCGCTCAGCAGATGCTCGGCATCGGCAAGTAGCGCGGGGGAACGGTCCTTCTTGCCGTAATGGCGCAGCACCATGGCCCAGCCGGCATTCACGGCCCCGGCCCCGGCATTAAGCGCCAGGCCCAGCCCCAGCCCGCCTTCAAGCGCCGCCAAGCCCTGCGGGTGCCACAGGGCCAGAACGGCACGGTGGAAGATGAGCAGCGCGGCGAGCAGGATCATCGCCCCGGTGGCGATGGCGCTGAGCAGCTCAGCCTTGGCATGGCCGTAATTATGCACCTCATCCGCCGGCTTGGCGCCGATGACGAGCGCGTACAGCGCCAGCGCCGATGAGGCGACGTTCACCAGGGCTTCCAGGGCATCAGAAAACAGCGCTGTGCTGCCGCTGACCTTCGCCGCCAGCATCTTGCCGGCAAAGACCAGGACACCGACCGCGATACTCCCCGCCGCGATTTTTAGGATTGGTTTCACGCGCTTAGCTACCAGGGGTTAAGGGCAAAAGGCAACGACTGCATATTCCCGCACGGCGGGCCATGCGGGTGTTATTTCCCCGTCAGTTCTATTGACATTTCAGTAATAACTCTTTGTCATATGGGCGGCTTCTGGTCTGGATTCACTACATAAAAAAGGGCAAGCTTATGTCGGAGGCGTTACGGCGCGCAGTGCAACTTGGCGCCATTGCAGGGTTGTGCCTGGGCGGGCAGGCCGCGCGGGCCTCCGACCCGCTGACGGGCGAAACCATCGCCCCTCCGCCAAATTTGAACATTTTCTTTTACTACAATGCCTTTGCGAATGCCGGCGCCATCGGCACGCCGCATGACGGGACCTACGGCCAGAATACGCGTGTTAACGCCGATATACAGGCGTTGCGTTACATCCGCAGCTTCGAGCTTGGCGGCATGATCGCCGGCGTGCAGATGTATGACGCCTATTCCAACTTCATCGGGCCGCAGGAAGCGGGCATCCTCGCCGTCGGCCCGTTCGGGCCCGGCCGGGCGAAGCTCGACCATACCAATGGCTTTTCGCAACCCAGCTTCGGGGCCTTCATCTTCCCTTATGCCGATGCGCAAAAGGGCAACTACCTTGTTACCGGCGTCTGGCTTTCGCCGCCCATCGGCGACTACAACAAGAACGCGACGCTAAACTATTCGCGGCATCTCTGGACCTTCGAGGGCGAGGCCGGGGGGCGTGCGACGCTGCTTGGCACGCCAACGGACCAGAACGTGGCGCTGGAGCTCTGGGGCGAGATCTACGGCTATGGCAACAATAACGATTCGGCTTACGTCACCCCCGCCGTTTACGCCAACAGCATGTTGGGCGCGGGCCCGCTTGTACCCGCCAACAGCACGCCAGCCACGCTGCACGAACAGCCAACGGGCGAGTTGCGCGCCTACCTGCCGTACCAGTTCTACCCCCCTACCCGCGCCGTCATCGCGCCGGGTTTTTACCAATCTTTTGGCGGCAAGCAGGTTTATACGCTGGACAATGGCGAGAAGCTCGACAGCGGCTTGCGCACCAACGAGAGCCAGCTGCGGTTGATGCTCGTCACCTATCTCTCACCCCACTGGCAGGCCACGCTAGATGGCGAATATGACATCGCCTCGCATGGCGGCCTGCTCCAACGCAATATCGAGCTGCGCCTGATCGCGGCCTTCTGACCCCGCGACTAGGCGCTCAGCCTTACTCCAGGGTGGCGCGCACGCCCATCAGCAGCGAGGCGCCGGGGATCTGCAAGCCATTCGCCGCCTCGAAGTTCGAGTTGAGAATGTTATTGCCTGTGGCGAACAGGGTGAACTTGTCGTTCAGCCTGTAGGACACGTTCAGGTTCACGATGGTGCCCGGAGCAGAGCTGCCGGTGCCGGTCAGGTAGCCACTGTCATTATAGAGATAATCGTTGAAACGGCCGACATACTGCACCTGCGGCGTGATGATGAGCCCCGGCAAGGGCTTGATCGTGACGATCGCGCTGCCCGCGTTCTGCGGCCGGCGCAGCAAAGCCGGACCGTCACTGCCGGAGATGGCGCGGGTGTAGGTGTAGTTCACCTGCGCCGAGAACCAGGGGGCCGGGTTCAGCACATAAACCGTCTCCACGCCATTGATGTTGGCGCGAGAGACGTTCTCCTCCGTGTAGGCACCGTTGGCGTTGGCCTCGGCCTGGATCAGATCACGGATGCTGGTCGAGAAATATGTGGCCGAAACGCTGGCAAAATCCGGCTGACCGAAAGCGGGAATGTCGAATTGCGGGCCGATCTCCCAGCCGGTGCTGTATTCCGGGCGCAGATTCGGGTTGCCGCTGTCCCCGTAATTATCGACGTAATAAAGGTCGAACAGCGAGGGGGCGAGGAAGCCGGTGCCAACCGAGCCTTTCAGCGTGGCGTCGATCTCCGGCACGGCCAGCACCGCGCCCGCGCGCCAGGTGGTGGCATTGCCGAAGCTGGAGACGGTGTCATTTCGCACCGCGCCGGTAAGGGTGAGGCGGTTGGCGACGGTGGTCTGCAGCCCCATATGCCCGGACCAGCTATGCTGCGAGGCATGCACGTAAGTCGTGAAACCGCCGCTATTCTCGTTCACATTTTCGTGCGCGGTATCGTTGGTATACTCAGTGCCGAACAGCAGCGATGAGAAGGTGAGCGCCCCGGCATCCGGCAGGCGCAGCGTGTTGTTCCACTGCGTGTCCGTGCGGTAGCCGTTGTAAATGTCGTTGGCACTGGCGAAATTGGGGTCGTTGGCGTCCAGCAGATTGCGGTTATGCAACTGATCCTGCAACTGGGCGACGAACAGATCGGTGCTGAGGCGCCCGTCCAACAACGTACTGGAAACGCCGAGTTTGCCGAAATAGGTGCTATTGTAGAAGAAGTTGTTCGGGTCGTCGAATTCCGGGTAGGCGAGATCCGGCGAGGCGGCATCCGTGCCCTGGGCGCTCACGATGGCATAAATGCGCGTCAGCGGCGTTATGTGGTAGCCAAGCTGCAGGTAGCCAAGCTGGGAGCGGTACGGGTCCTGGTTATTGGCATACACGCTCATGCGCTTTGGGGTGTAGTCGAATCCGGCTTGTTCATCGATTCCGCCCGTCAGCGCATAGTCGAACTTTCCCGCCACGCCGGAGACCGTAACGTTGGTCTGGGCCTGGGCCGGATAGCCGCCAGCCGCGGTGATGGTGACGTTGGAGGGCTTGGTACCGCGCTTGGTGATGATGTTGATGACGCCGCCAATGGCGTTCGAGCCGTACAGGCCCGACATGGCGCCGCGTACAATCTCCACACGCTCGATATCCGCCAGTTCGTACTGGCCGAAATCGAAGGCGCCGTTGGCATTGGCCGGGTTGTTTACCGGCACGCCATCGAGCAGCACCAGCACATCCTCTGAATTCGTGCCGCGGATGAACACGCTGGCCTGATTGCCTGGCCCGCCGAGTTGCACCACGTTCACCCCCGGCACCTCGGACAGCGCCTGCACCAGCGTGTTATCGCCCCGTTTGGCGAAATCGGCCTGGGTCAGCACCGTAACCCCCGCGGGCACCTGGCTCGACGGGGTGGGAATACGCGTGGCCGTAACGGTGATCGGCCCGTAGATCGTCTGGTCGTCAGCCTGGGCCACCCAAGGCGCCAATGATGCCGCCACGCAGAACGGCAGAAGATATTTTTGAAGCATGAAGCCCTCCTCGCACACGCCGGCCGGTTTTCTTTTGCCGGCGCAACCCAAAACAGCGACAGAGGCTCGGGGTCTCTCCCCTTCGTGCCCGGTGCACCCCGCCCGGAAACGCGCATATGTCTCGATGCCGGCCGGTATCCTGGCTCACGGGTCACTGCTCCGCCCCGCCTTCTCGCCTTGGCAGGCAATGGCATGTTGGGGCGGCACTCGCCGTTCACAGTTGCGGGGGCAGCCACGGATTACCGTGTTCCCGTTTAAGCCCTTTATCCAGGGCCACCGTCATCTGGCGCGGGTGGTAAACTGGCGCGCCATTGGGCGCAAGCGTTAAAAATCCTTGTCCCGGCGCATTTTTTTTACATCGGCCCGGCGGCTCTTGGCCTCCAGGCGACGGGTTTTCGAGGCTTTGGTCGGCTTGGTCGGGCGGCGGACCTTGGGGACGACCGCGGCCTCACGGATGAGCGCAAACAGCCGCTCCCGCGCATCCTCCCGGTTGCGCGGCTGGTCGCGGAACTGCTCGGCCTGGATGATGACCACGCCGTCCTTGGTCAGGCGCCAGCCGGCCAGTTGCGCCAGCTTGGCCTTCACATGCTCCGGTAATGTGGTGTTAGCCGCGAGGTTGAAGCGCAGCTGCACCGCGCTCGCCACCTTGTTCACGTTCTGCCCGCCCGGGCCGGAGGCAGTGACAAACGATTCCTCCAGATCAGACTCGCTGATCTGGAGGCTCCGCGTAATTCTTATAAGCATGGGAGCCTTGGGGTGGTATGCCGAGGCTGCCCTAGCCTTGCGTCCGCACCGAAGATGGATTGCTTCGCTGCGCTCGCAATGACGGGACTCAGGCGGCCTTGGCTTCTTTCTTCGCTATGGCGCGCTCCAGGCGGCGCTTCAGCGCCAGGCCTTCGCCGGTCAGCTTGGCATCGGTCTGGGAGAGCAGGAACGCATCCAGCCCGCCATTATGCTCGATCGTGCGGATCGCGCGGGTGGAGAGGCGCATGCGCACATTGCCGAGCGCATCGGAGAGCAGCGTGGTGACCTGCAGGTTCGGCAGGAACCGGCGGCGGGTCTTGTTGTTCGCGTGGCTGACATTATTGCCAGTTTGCACGGTCTTTCCGGTCAGTTCGCAACGGCGGGCCATGGGTCTATCCTCAAAAAACGCAAAGCGGGCTGGCAGGGCCAACCCGGAATTGGGCAGGCTTATGGTTCAAACGGCAGGAGTCGTCAAGCCTCGCCTGCGTGATCCTTGCCCGCGGCGTCGCGCATTTCACCATTTTCGATGCTTTCGATGGCATTTTGCAGGATCTGCACCACCACCTCGTCCGGCAGGGCCTGGGTGAGCAGGCCCATCGCGCCGCCGAGCAGGGCAGAGGCAATGGCCAGCTCGCTCAGATTCTGCCCGATCATATACTCGATCGCCTTGTCCACCACCGATCCGGCATGGCTCAGCTCGCGTTCCGGCGGGGATTGTCTGTCACTCATCGTATCTTCCATTCCAAGTCTTCAATTCCGGCACGTCGCTACCACGCGGGGGCTTACTTCGCCACGGCCTCTTGCAGCTGCACGCCGTCATCCACCCCGGCATCGGAGGTTTCATCCAGCTCCACCTGCGCCGCCCACATGCCGGCATACACGCCGCCCAGCGCCAGCAGCGCCGCATGGGTGCCGCGTTCGACGATCAGCCCATTCCGCAGTACCAGGATCTCGTCCGCGTCGGTCACGGTGGAGAGCCGGTGCGCGATCACCAGCGTGGTGCGGTCATGCGCCACGTCGCGCAGCGCGGCGGAGATTTCCTGCTCGGTGTGGGTATCGAGCGCGCTGGTCGCCTCGTCCAGGATCAGGATTCGCGGATTCTTCAGGATGGTGCGGGCGATGGCGACTCGCTGCTTCTCGCCGCCCGAGAGCTTCAGCCCGCGCTCGCCCACCTTGGTCTTGTAGCCCTGCGGCAGGGACACGATGAAGTCATGCACCTGCGCGAGCGTGGCCGCCTGCTCGATCTCCTCCACAGTGGCGCCGGGGCGGCCATAGGCGATGTTGTAGAAGATTGTGTCGTTGAACAACACCGTGTCCTGCGGCACCACACCGATGGCGGCGCGCAGCGATTCCTGGGTGTAGTCCCGTACGTCATGGCCATCCACGAGCACGGCGCCTTCGGTCGCGTCGTAGAAGCGGAACAGCAGGCGCGAGATGGTGGACTTGCCCGAGCCCGTGGGGCCGACGATGGCGATCTTCTCGCCCGGCGCGGCGGTAAAGCTGACCCCCTTCAGGATCTGCCGGTCCGGGTTGTAGCCGAAATGCACATCCTCGAACCGCACCTCGGCCGGTGCGCCGTGGCGCTCCAGCGTGAGCGCGCCGGGCGTGTCCTTCACTTCCTGGTTGACACGCAGCAGCGAGAACATCTGCTCCATGTCGATAAGCCCCTGATTCAGCGTGAGATAGGTGAAGCCCAGGAAGTTGAGCGGCACGTAGAGCTGCATCAGATAGGTGTTCACCACCACGAAACTGCCGGGGGACATATGGTTGTACACCACGCCCCAGGCAGCCATCAGCATCATCGCGCCCAGCGCCAGGGAGATGATGACAGCCTGGCCGATATTGAGCATGTTGAGCGACACCTGGGACTTCACCGAGGCCGTCTCGTACCGTGCCAGGCTCTCGTCGAAGCGCTTCGATTCATGCACCTCGTTGCCGAAATACTTCACCGTCTCGAAGTTCAGCAGGCTGTCGATGGCCTTGCTCTGCGCCTCGGCGTCGGTCTCGTTCATGGCGCGGCGGAACTTGGTGCGCCATGTGGTGAAGGAGAAGGTGAAGGCGATGTAGCAGCCGATGGCGCCGAAGGTGATGAGCGCGTACCAGCCAGTGAACAGATGCCATAGCATGAAGGTGGTGAGCAGCAGCTCGATGACGGTCGGCAGCAGGTTGAACGTGGCGAGACGCAGCACATTCTGGATGCCGAGCGTGCCGCGCAGGATGATGTTGGAGAGCCCGCCGGTCTGCCTGTCCAGGTGGAAGCGCATGGAGAGCGCATGCAGATGCTCGAAGGTCTTGCGGGCCACGACACGGGAGGCGCGCATCTGCACCGCCGCGAACAAGGCGTCGCGCAACTCGCCGAAGGCGGCGGAGGCAACGCGCACCAGCGCGTAGCCGATGATCAACGCCGCCGGAACAGTCAGCGGCCCGGCCGCGTGGCTGAGCCTGTCCACCGCCCGGCCATAAACCACCGGGACATACACCGTAGCCACCTTGGAAAGCAGCATGGCAATGCTCGCCAGCACCAGCCGGGCACGCAGGGCGGGTTCTCCCTTGGGCCAGAGATAAGGCAGCAGCGAAATGATGGTGGCAAAGGAGCCACGCGTCTGCTTGGCGCCGGGGTTAGGCGCAAGATGGGGGTTGGCACGGGCGGCATTACGGGTCATGGGAGCGCACATGGCATCTGACGCACGAAATGCAAAGCTCCTCTCGCACATAGCGGCCTGCCACACGGCCGTTCTGCCCGGCGAACGCCTGCCGCTTTACGCCGGGGCGCACCATATCGGGTATCTCCGCCCTGCCCTGGCGGCGCGGCTGGCCGAAGTCTCGCCGCGTGTGACCGTGCTGGCGCACAAGGTGCTGCTGGACGAAGCCGCCCTGCCACAACTCAACGAACTCGCCGCCGCAGCCGGCGCCCCCACCCGGGCGGAGGATTTTGACGTGCGCGAGACCGCCGACGGCCCGGTGCTGGCGGTGCTGGACCGTGGCGCCCTGCCCGCCTTCGGGGTCATCGGCGTGGGCGTGCATCTCAATGGCATTGTCCGCCGGGCGGATGGCGTGCATGTCTGGGTTGGCCGCCGTGCCGCCAACAAGAAGCTCGACCCCGGCAAGCTCGACCATCTGGTCGCGGGCGGGGTACCCGCTGGGTACACGCCGTTCCAGGCACTGGTGAAGGAATCCGAGGAAGAGGCCGCGCTGCCCGAAGCCATGGCGGTCCATGCCCGGCTTGTGGGCAGCTTCCGCTACGACATGGAGCGCCCCGAGGGGCTGCGCCGGGATCTGATCCACGCCTACGACCTGGAACTGCCCGAGAGCTTCATGCCCGAGCCGGTGGATGGCGAGGTGGAGTCCTTCTCGCTCTGGCCGCTGCCGCAAGTGCTGGAGGTGCTCTCCACCACCGACGAGTTCAAGTTCAACGTCACGCTGGTCCTCATCGACCTGCTGCTGCGCGAAGGACTTATACAGGGCGAAGCGGCGCAGACGCTGCGAGCCGCCCTGGCCGCCTGACCCCATTGACTCCGGCGCCCGAGGGGCGCATGAGCCGAACCACATAAACCGCCGTGCTGCGAGGGTTCGCACCACGGCGCGTTTTGCGTTGTAAGGAATTCTGGCCATGTTCGACACGCTGTCGGGCAAATTTTCGGATATTTTCGACCGGCTCCGCCGCCGCGGGGCGCTGTCTGAGTCCGACGTAAACGAGGCGCTGCGGGAGATCCGCCTGGCGCTGCTCGATGCCGACGTGGCTCTGCCGGTGGTGAAGGACTTCGTCGCCAAGGTGAAGGAACAGGCGGTCGGCACGGAAGTGCTGCGCTCCGTCTCGCCCGGCCAGATGGTGGTGAAAATCGTCAACGACGCGCTGATCGAAGCGCTCGGCGGCGCGCCAGCCCCGCTCAACCTGTTCGCCCCGGCGCCGATTCCATTCCTCATGGTCGGCCTCCAGGGCTCCGGCAAAACCACCACCTCCGCCAAGATCGCCCTGCGGCTGAAGACCCGCGAGCGCAAGAAGGTGCTGCTGGCCAGCCTGGATACGCAGCGCCCCGCCGCCCAGCTCCAGCTTGAGCAGTTGGCGCAGAAGGCCGAGGTCGCCTGCCTGCCGATCATCCCCGGGCAGACGCCGCTGCAGATCGCCCAACGCGCCATGGATACGGCGCGGCGGGAAGTCTATGACGTGGTGATCCTGGATACCGCCGGGCGCCTGTCCATTGACCTCGCGCTGATGGAAGAGGTGAAGGCGATCCGCAACGCGGTGAACCCGGTGGAAACCCTGCTGGTCGTGGACGCCATGACCGGCCAGGACGCCGTGACCACCGCCACCGCCTTCAACGAGGCGGTGCAGATCACCGGCATCGTGATGACCCGCTTGGACGGCGATGCCCGTGGTGGTGCTGCGCTTTCCATGCGCTCGGTCACCGGCGCGCCGATCAAGCTCGCCGGCATGGGCGAAAAGCTGGACGCGCTGGACGAGTTCAACCCGGAGCGCATCGCCGGGCGCATCCTCGGCATGGGCGACATTGTCGGCCTCGTCGAGCGCGCGGCGCAGAATATCGACCAGGTGGAAGCCGAAAAACTCGCCAAGAAGATGGCGAAGGGCAAGTTCGACCTGGAAGACTACGCGGCGCAGCTGAAGCAGATTTCCAAGATGGGCTCGCTCTCCGGCATTCTCGGCATGCTGCCGGGTGTCGGCAAGATGAAGCAGCAGATCGAGAATGCGAATCTGGACACCACAATGTTCAAGAAGCACGTGGCGATCATCAGCTCGATGACCCCGGCCGAGCGCCGCGCCCCGGACATCCTGAAGGCCAGCCGCAAGAAGCGCATCGCGGCGGGCTCCGGCACCACCGTGCAGGAAGTGAACAAGCTGCTGAAGCAGTTCGACGATATGTCGACCATGATGAAGCGCATGAACAAGATGGGCGGCCCGGAGGCGATGATGCGCCAGATGCAGTCCGCCATGGGCGGCGCCAAAGGCGGCCGCCGGCCGTTTTAACCAGTTTTTAGTTAACCGAAGGAGTACTCATGTCTGTTAAAATCCGTTTGTCCCGCGGCGGCGCCAAGAAGCGCCCGTTCTATCACATCGTCATCGCTGACGCGAACGCTCCGCGCGACGGCAAGTTCATCGAGCGCGTCGGCACCTATAACCCGATGCTGCCCGCCGACCACGCCGACCGCGTGACCCTGGTGACCGAGCGCCTGCAGTACTGGATCGCCAACGGCGCCCAGGCGACCGACCGCGTCGCCCGTTTCCTCGCCAAGGCCGACCTGATCAAGGCCCCGGTGCGCTCCGAGCAGCCGAAGCAGTCCGCGCCGAAGAAGAAGGCGCAGGAGCGCGAAGCCGCGCGCGCCAAGGCCGCGGCAGCCGCCTAACCAAGCAGAGGACGCGTGGACGACCGGTTGATCCTGATGGGCGTGATTGGCAAGCCGCACGGCGTGCGCGGCCAGGTGCGCGTGAACGTCTTCGCCGAGGACCCGGAGTCCCTGGCGGCATACACGCTTACCGACCGCAAGGGCCGGCAGTTTGCGCTGGAATGGGCGCATGAGAATGCCGCCTGGATCAGCGAGATCACACCCAAGGGCAAGCGCCGGATCACCGACCGCACCGAGGCCGAGACGCTGACGAATTTGGAGCTGTTCATCCCCCGCGAGGCCCTGCCCGAGGCGGAGGAGGAGGAGTTCTATTTCACGGATCTCATCGGCCTGCAGGCGCGCGGCGACGCGGGCGAAGAAATCGGGCGCGTGGCCAACGTGCTGGATTACGGCGCCGGCGCCAGCCTGGAGATCATGCCGGGCGGCAGGCTCATCCCCTTCACCAAGGCCTGCGTGCCGGTGGTGAATGTCAGCGAGGGCTTCGTGGTCGTCACCCCGCCGGCCGAGGTGGAGGCGCGCGAGGAAGCATGACTTGGCGCGCGGACATCCTCACCCTGTTCCCGTCCATGTTTCCGGGCCCGCTGGGGGAATCCCTGGCCGGCAAGGCGCTGGCGGAGCAGAAATGGAGCCTGAAGGTCACGGATATCCGCGACTTCGGGCTGGGCAGGCACCGCAGCGTGGACGACACGCCTTTCGGTGGCGGCGCGGGCATGGTGCTGCGGCCGGACGTGGTGGACGCGGCCATCGGCTCGGTTGAAGATGAGCGGCCGCTCATCTTCCTCACGCCGCGCGGCGCGCCGCTCACGCAAGGCCGCGTACGGGAACTGGCGGAAGGCCCGGGCGCTGTGCTGGTGTGCGGGCGGTTCGAGGGCTTCGACCAGCGCGTCATCGAGGCACGCCAGGGCGAGGAGATCAGCATCGGGGACTATGTCCTCTCCGGCGGGGAGCTGCCGGCGCTGGTGCTGCTCGATTCCGTCATCCGCCTGCTGCCCGGCGTTATGGGCCATGCGGAAAGCGGCGTGGAGGAGAGCTTCTCCGACGCGCTGCTGGAATACCCGCACTACACCCGCCCGGCTGTCTGGGCGGGGCGCGCCGTGCCGGAAGTGCTTACCTCCGGCAACCATGCCGCCATCGCCGCCTGGCGCCTCGCCGAGGCCAGGCAGACCACGCAACGCCGCCGGCCCGACCTCTACAACCAATACATTGCATCCGGGGCCCACGCGCCCTAAACACCCCATTCGAGAAGGACCCTGACCCATGAACATCATCCAGACGCTGGAAGCCGAGCAGATCGCGAAGCTGACCGAAGCCAAAGCCATCCCCACCTTCGCCCCCGGTGACACCCTGCGCGTGAACGTGCAGGTGAAGGAAGGCGAGCGTTCGCGTATCCAGGCCTTCGAGGGCCTGTGCATCGCCCGCTCAAACCGCGGCATTAACTCCTCCTTCACCGTGCGGAAGATCTCCTACGGCGAAGGCGTGGAGCGTATCTTCCCGCTCTACGCGCCGACCATCGCCGACATCACCGTCGTGCGCCGTGGCGACGTGCGCCGTGCCAAGTTGTACTACCTGCGCGGCCGCCGCGGTAAGTCCGCCCGCATCGCCGAGAAGGCGCGCGAGGTGGAAGCTCCCGCCGCCGCTGCCGAGTAAGGCAAGCCCTGGGGGGAGGCTCTCCCCCCAAAGCCACCCAGCCATGAGCCGGGAGGCTCTTGGAACCCGCATACCGGGCTACGAAATGGGGGCTTTACGCCCCCTTTTTCATAGCCCGGGGGATACCAGAGGGGCGGCGCCCCGATGGTTCCAGTTTCACGCAGGAGGTTGCAGTTTCGATGCCGCGGACGTTATTCGACAAGATTTGGAATGCGCATGTGGTGGACCGGTTGGAGGACGGCACATGCGTGCTCTACATCGACCGGCATCTCGTGCATGAGGTGACCAGCCCGCAGGCCTTCGAGGGGCTGCGCATGGCGGGCCGCAAAGTGCGCCGGGTGGAGAACACCATCGCGGTGGTGGACCACAACGTGCCCACCGACAATGACCGCCTGAAGGGCATTAACGAGCCCGAGAGCAAGCTGCAGATCGAGACGCTGGAACATAACGTCGCCGAGTTCGGGGTGCCGTATTTCCCCATCTCCGACACGCGCCAGGGCATCGTGCACGTGGTCGGGCCGGAGCAGGGCATCTCCCTGCCGGGCATGACCATTGTCTGCGGCGACTCCCATACCTCCACCCACGGCGCCCTGGGCGCGCTGGCGTTTGGCATCGGCACCTCCGAGGTGGAGCATGTGCTGGCCACCCAGACGCTGCTGCAAAAGCCCGCCAAGAACATGCTGGTGCGCGTGGACGGCAAGCTGCATCCCGGCTGCTCGGGCAAGGATATTGTGCTGGCGATCATCGGCAAGATCGGCACCGCGGGCGGCACCGGGCATGTCATCGAGTTCGCGGGCGAGGCGATTCGCGCGCTGGACATGGCCGGGCGGCTGACCGTGTGCAACATGGCCATCGAGGCCGGTGCGCGCGCCGGGCTGATTGCGCCGGACGAGACGACCTTCGAATACATCAAGGGCCGCCCCTTCGCGCCGAAGGGCGCGGATTTCGACGCCGCCGTGGCGTATTGGAAGACCCTGCCCAGCGACGAGGGCGCGCATTACGACAAGGTGGTCGTGCTGGATGCCGCTGAGATTGAGCCTCAAGTCACCTGGGGCACGAATCCGGAGGCCGTGATCCCCATTACCGGCACGGTCCCGGACCCGGCAGCGGAACCGGATGAGGTGAAGCGCGCGCAGATGCAGCGCATGCTCACCTATATGGACCTGAAGGCCGGGCAGAAGATCGCGGGCACGAAGATCGACGTGGTGTTCATCGGCTCCTGCACCAATTCGCGCATCGAGGATCTGCGCGATGCCGCCACCGTGGCCAAGGGCCGCCATGTGGCACCAAACGTGCGCGTGCTGGTGGTGCCGGGCTCCGGCCTGGTGAAGCAGCAGGCCGAGGATGAAGGCCTGGCCAAGATCTTCATCGATGCCGGGTTCGAGTGGCGCGAGGCCGGGTGCTCCATGTGCCTAGGCATGAACCCGGATAAGCTGACACCGGGCCAGCGCTGCGCCTCCACCTCCAACCGCAATTTCGAGGGCCGCCAGGGGCCGGGTGGGCGCACCCACCTGCTCTCCCCCGCCATGGCCGCCGCCGCCGCCGTTACTGGCGCGCTCACTGATGTCCGGGAGCTGATCTGATGGATAAGTTCACCACCCTCACTGCTGTTGCAGCGCCGCTCAACGTAGCGAACGTGGATACCGACAAGATCATCCCCGCGCGCTTCCTCAAGACCATCAAGCGCACCGGGCTCGGCAAGAGCCTGTTCGCCGACATGCGCTACAACGAGGATGGCTCCGAAAAGCCGGATTTCGTGCTGAACCGGGAGAAGTACCGCCACGCGCAGATCCTGGTCGCGGGCGATAATTTCGGCTGCGGCTCCTCGCGCGAGCACGCCCCCTGGGCGCTGCTGGATTTCGGCATCCGCTGTGTCATCGCGCCCAGCTTCGCCGACATCTTCTTCAACAACTGCTTCAAGAACGGTATCCTGCCGATCGCGCTGCCGGAAGAGGTCTGTGAGACGCTGATGGATGATGCAGCACTCGGCACCAATGCGCGCCTCACCGTGGATTTGGAGCGGCAGGTCGTGATGCGGCCCAATGGCGCGGAGATCGCCTTCAACGTCGATCCGTTCCGCAAGCACTGCCTGCTGAACGGGCTGGACGATATCGGCCTGACCCTGGAACACACCGCCGCCATCGACGCCTATGAGGCGAAGACCCCCGCCTGGCAGCCGAAAATTCACGGAGCTTAACATGACGATCAACAAGACCCTGCTGCTGCTGCCCGGTGACGGCATCGGCCCCGAAGTGATGGCCCAGGCCAAGCGCGTGCTGAACTGGCTGCAAAGCTCCGGCCGCGCCAGCTTCACCATCACCGAGGATCTGGTGGGCGGCGCCTCCATTGACGCCAACGGCGTGCCGGTGACGGACGCCACGGTGGCCAAGGCGAAGGAGGTGGACGCGGTGCTGTTCGGCTCCGTCGGCGGGCCGAAGTGGGACAAGGTGCCCTTCGAGATCCGCCCCGAGGCCGGGCTGCTGCGCCTGCGCCAGGAGTTGCAGGTGTTCGCCAACCTGCGCCCGGCCAAGGTGTTCGACGCGCTGGCTGACGCCTCCTCGCTGAAGCCGGAGCTGGTGCGCGGGCTGGACATCATGATCGTGCGCGAGTGCATCGGCGGCATTTATTTCGGTGAGCCGCGCGGCATAGAGACCCTGCCCGACGGCATCCAGCGTGGCATCAACACCGAGGTATATACCACGCCCGAGATCCTGCGCGTGGGCCGCGTGGCGTTCGACCTCGCGCGCAAGCGCCAGGGCCGCGTGTGCAGCGTGGAAAAGGCGAACGTGATGGAGGCCGGGCTGCTCTGGCGTCGGGTGATGACGAAGCTGCAGGGCGAGGAATACCCGGACGTGCAGCTGAGCCACATGTACGCAGACAACTGCGCCATGCAACTCGCCAAGAACCCGAAGCAGTTCGACGTTATTGTGACCGGCAACCTGTTCGGCGACATTCTCTCCGACCTCGCGGCCATGCTCACCGGCTCGCTGGGGCTCCTGCCCTCCGCCACGCTGGGCGCCAAGGATGCCTCCGGCCGTCGCCCGGGCTTCTACGAGCCGATCCATGGCTCCGCCCCGGACATCGCGGGCAAGGGGGTCGCCAACCCGCTGGCGCAGATCCTGAGCCTCGCGCTGCTGCTGCGCTACTCCTTCGACATGGAGGACAGCGCCGCCGCGATCGAGGCCGCCGTGGAGCGCGTGCTGGCCAAGGCCGGCCGCACGCCGGATATCGCCGTGCCGGGCCGCCCCGTCATCTCCACCACGGAGATGGGGGATGCGCTGATCGCGGAGCTCGAGGCTATTTAATTTACCGGGCGGGGTTGCCTGATCGAGAAGGTTCGGTTACATCCCCGCCCACGACGCGCCCGTAGCTCAGCTGGATAGAGCATCAGACTACGAATCTGAGGGTCAGGAGTTCGAATCTCTTCGGGCGCGCCATAGAATCCCTTGAAATTCAAGCGAAAGCGGCCCGGTCCTGGTGGACCGGCCCGCTGACGTTTGGGGGCATCCCACCACTATCCCCTCAATGGTCTCGGAACGCCGCAGATCGCCCGGTGGGAAGCTGCCACGGCGTGCGCCTCACGCCTCTGACGCCAGCCGGGGCCGCCTTCTCTTCCGCTCAGGTGGCTTCCAGTTCTTCTCGACATGGTCGCGCCAGGTCTCTTTGCCCCCTTCACCCCGGCGAGAAAAGATTCGTTCCTCGGTGTCAGACAGAGACTTCTCGCCGAGTCTACATTGAAGGTCTTCCAGGTGACGGCAGTAGTCGTCGTAGTCCTGGCCAGTGGTGCTTCCGCATGGTGACACGTTAGGTGCCGTTCCAGCGAGCCGAATGACCTCTCGACCGTAGAGGAGATTCACGGCTTTGACTGCCCATTGGTCCATGATGGCCATGTCGCCCTTGGAGCATGTGAAGGCGAGGAGCTTGGTGATGAACGAGGGACCCAAGCCCCAGACCTTGCCTTTCCATAGCTCATAGGCGTCAGCACGGGGCATCCCTTGGCGAAGCTGAGCCATCCACACGCGGATGTCGTCCTGCTTCTTCTGGAGGTCCTTCCGATACTTGTCTGACCATGGCTGCTGACCGCCCCAGGCCATGATTGCAATGAAGGCGTGCATCGCGGAAGTGTTGGGAGCTTGGCAGTAGGCCCGGAGGTCACTGCGGCTCATTCGGCGCCGTGGCAGCGGCGGATCGAACTCCTGCCACTGGTTGAGCACGAGGTCGGCCCATGAGATCGGCATCAGCCCCTCGGCTCCGTATGGTGTCCAACGGATGTTCTGAAGGACCTGAAAATGGGCTTCGTCTAAGACGAGAGGAGTGGTCATCGAGCTACCTGCTGCGACAGCAGGATTGGTAGCCGAGTGTTCCGGTATCACGTGCAGAGTTTTCAAGTGGCACTTCCCGTACCACTGTCCACGACTGAGGGCTGTCCAGGCGCCTCTTGGCGGTATTCGCCAAGGGAGGCCCCTGCCATCGCCCCATCACGGAGCAGGCGGCAACGGCACGCTTCTACATGGATGCGCCGCAGGTACGCGGTGAGCCGCCCACGGTTCTCCTCGACGCGCTCCTCGTGTTGCGAAATGATCACCGTTACATCCCCGTCCGTGAGCTCTCCCTCGTAAAAGAGCCAACCGAGCAGTTGGGGGGTCGTCTGAGCCTGCCCCACGCCAGCCCTCGGTGCTGCCTTTCGTGCCCCCCGGTCCTCGGTGAGTATTGCGGACCGGAGCGTACGGGCCAGGGCAAGCGCGGCGATTTCACCGCTTCCGAGCTTGCGTGACTCTGGCAGGGTCGCCACCGCTTGAAGATCGGCCAGTGCCATGGGCACCTCGGTGAAGCCCTGGCCATTGGAGAGGCGCCGCTTGAATTCCCCCTGCATTGCTAGCTCGGCAGCGGTTGGCTTCGTGCGCGGCTTCTCAAGGGCTTCGTGACGGACGTAGCCGGCAACCGCGAACGAGCGTCCCTTGCGCAGGGCGGTCGCGAGCAAGAGCGGGGACGAGAGCAGGTTCCAGATCGAGCAGGTGTCGATGGCACTGATCGGCGCGAAGGTGCGCACGTCGACATTGATCCCATGAGGCATCTCAGTCATGCGCGAGGGACCTTCCGAACAGCGCAGCGATCTCGGCGGTCTCCCCTGGAGTGGAGAGAAGCATCTCAACCAACAGCCCAAACGAGATGACGCCGCGATTGTATGCCTGGAAACAGAGGTCGACATACCCCTTGCTCAGTCCTCGTTCGAGAAGCTCCTGCTTCCTGCTCACCTGTACGTGGGTGATGGAACCCTCCAGCTCGGGGTCAGGCGGTTCCGCCGGGCGCGGAGTTGACCGCTTCAGGAGACGACGCTGTTCGCTGTCGATCAGCTTGGCGGCGTGGAGAGCCGAGAGGAGCGCGGACACACTCACACGCAGACGCCCCGCCCACGACGAGACTTCCGCGGGGTCGGCCCATCTTTCCTTGGTTATGCCGGAAAGTAGGGCGGGAGGCATCAGGAAATGGGATGCAAAGGTGTTCGCGCGGACTTCCACTAGGACGTCGCTGCTCCACTCCCCGACCATCGACAGAGTGATCGGCTTCTCGTCGAGCAGACCGTGGCCCAACTCGTGCGCCGCGCTGAAGCGCTGTCGGGCCATGCCCTCGGCGAGATTCACGAGGATGCACGGCCCGGCCTCGGGATGGTTCATGAAGAGGCCGGAGATGTTCGAATTCTCCAGCCGCCGCCGAAAGACTCTGATGCCCAGGCTGCGGATGGTCGCGAATAGGTCGCGGACGGCGTCCTTGCCCGAGAGGCCGAGGTGGGTCCGCAGCGCCGCGGCGCAGTCCGCGCCATGCGTTTTGAAGTGGCTACCGCGTGGTCTGAATGAGAAGCTGCGTTCGTGTCGAGCTCGGCCGAGCTCGCGTTCCAGCATCGCCTCGCTTCGGCACAGGAAGGCGAACTCCGCGATGGCAATTCGGTCCGCCGGGGGCAATTCGCTGCCCCGCTCGCGGAAGAGGAGCTCGACGCCCTCGTCTGGGTCGAGGGCGTCGTCCGCCAGCAGGAAACGAAAGTCCTTCCGGAAATGGTCGGCGAGAATGAGAACCTCATCTCCGGTGGGCTCGCCCTGGCCACGTTCGAGCGCGCTCAAGCGCTCGGCCGGAATCCCGGCCGAGGTCGCGACGCTGTTCAGGTCCTGGCCGAAGTCGGCACGCAAGACAGAGAGCTTGCGACCGAAGGCCACTCTAGTGAATGTCATCAAGAGCCTCCGCCCCGCAGGAGAGGCGGGGGCTTCAGAGTGAACCACATTTCGCTTCGCGATTGGAGTCTACTACGTGAGTTCGAGGGTGAACGGGGCTGGGGCCTACAAAGGCCATTTCTCGAATGGAATCACTTTGGTCCGTGTTGTATCCAGGTTGAACGCGATTGAGAAAGGAAGAGCTGTGGTAGCTGCAATTTTTGGTGACGGAGGCCCGCAGCACATGTGGCGCTCCGACGGGGGCGGCGGGTTCAACGGGTTCGGGCCAGGCATCGCCGGGCAGATGTGGCGCTCCGACGGGGGCGGCGGGTTCAACGGGTTCGGACCCGGAATCGCCGGGCGGATGTGGCGCTCCGACGGGGGCGGCGGGTTCAACGGGTTCGGCCCCGGCATCGCCGGGCAGATGTGGCGCTCCGACGGGAGCGGCGGGTTCAACGGGTTCGGCCCCGGCATCGCGGGCCGGATGTGGCGCTCGGACGGGAGCGGCGGGTTCAACGGGTTCGGCCCCGGCATCGCGGGCCGGATGTGGCGCTCGGACGCGGGCGGTGGGTTCAACGGGTTCTAAACCGCCACTGGCACAACCCCAACCACTGCACACCTCCTTTGGCACCCGACGAGAAATGCGCCCCGTGGCATCTCCATCGAGGACGCTCACGTCGGCTTCCGCCACTTCCGCCCCGCCAGCAGAGTAGGCTTTGCCCGCATCTCCTCGCAGCGTCTTTCGCGTCATGCGCAGCGCCGAAGGATCATAGAAAAAAGCCACGCTGGCGGTGCCGGGCAGAACCGCCCGGCACCAATGCACACGCGGGCTCACATTTCGGCTGGCGACTTGCCCGAGAGCCACGCCCACATGACCCCGATGCCGACGGCGGTGAGGATGACGTCGAGCCGAGGCGCGAGGCGCAGCTCGATCTCGGCCCCGAGCAGTACCATGACCAGCGGCACCATCAGGATGACTTTCACGATGGTCGGCAGCCGGCGCCAGAGGTGCGCGGTTACATTGCTCGGCGGCGCGATCTCGGCAGCGGGCTTCTTCTCGGTCTGCATGTTGGCTTCCTTCGGGTTGGGTGGTGGCGTGTGATGCGGGGAAGGCGCGCCAGCGCCTTCCCCTTCTCCGTCGTGGAGGTCATGGGTGACGGCAGTCACGGGCGTGGCATCGGCCGAACGCCCCGCTCCTCCGCGAAGTACGCATCGGCGGCCCAGCCGATGGCCTCGGTGATGGCGGCGGCGGTGGCGGCGTTGAGCAGGTTGCCCAGCGCCGGCAGCCAGCCGAGCAGCGCCTGGCTCAGCCCCCGCCCCAGCACCGCCGCCGAGAACGGCAGGATCAGCTCCGCCGCCGCCCCCTTGCTCAACTGCACGCCGTGCTCGGCGCCCACGGCCGCGATCATGCTCGCCTGGATCGGCGCGATCACCGCCGCGTCGGAGCCCGGCGCCTGCGCCAAACCGCCCCCGACGGCGGCCGCGGCCAGCGCCGCGGTGTGGATGATGCCGTGTATCTTCTCGGCCCTGCTGGCCATGCTCATGTCTCCTTGGATTGATTGTGGATCAAACGACGCGGCGAAGGCGCTCAGCGCCTTCGCCTTTCCTTCGTTTTGGTGGTTGAGTGTGGTTGTCGTTGTGGCCGGCTCTACCCGCCGCCCAGCCTTGCCGTGGCCCTGGCCAGCCCCTGGCAGACGGTGATGCCCAGCTCGGTGGCCATCACGCCCGCGAGGTGGAGCGGCTTCTCCCCGCGCCCCGGCACCGGCACGAGGTGCCGGAGCCTCCGGCAACTTTGGAGACCTCACGCGGCGTCCCGCGCCTTGCCCGCGTTGGGCTCGGGCAGCAGGTTCCAGGCCCTGGACGCCACCGTGGCGGTGTCGATCAGCCGCTGCGGCGAGTGGTGAGCGTAGCGGGTCGTGGTGGAGAGCTGGGTGTGGCCGAGCACCGTGCCGATCTCGTTCAACGGCGTGCCGGCGTTGGCCAGCGCGGACGCGAAGGAGTGGCGTAGATCGTGGATGCGCAGGTCGGCCGGCAAGCCCGCCGCCTTCTTCGCCCGCGCCCAGGCCCCGCGCACGCCCTCCACCGGCTGGCCCGGCAGCCGAGCGCTGGGGAACACGTGCGGGTTGTCCGGGTACAGCGTCCGCTTGGCGAACTGCCGCAGCAGGATGCCCCTGGCCACCGGCGACAGCGGGATGTGCCGGGCTCGCCCGCTCTTCGACCGCGGCACGGTCAGGATGCCACGCTCGAAGTCGACGTACTCCCATCGGGCGTTCAGCGCCTCGCCGCGCCGGGCCCCGGTGACGATCAACAGCGCCAGCACCGCGGCGGCGGTCTCGTCCTTGTCGGCGTCCAGCGCCCGCACCAGCGCCTGCGTCTCCGCCGGGCTGAGGTACTTGTCGCGGTGCTGCTCGCGCAGCATCCCCGGCGAGGCCGCCGGGTTCTTGCCCTCGTACAGCCCCCACTTGAGCGCCAGGTTGAACATGGCGCGCACGGTGGCGAGATGCCGGTTGACCGTGCCGTTGGCCAGCCCCTCGGCCACCAGCCTGCGGCGCAGCTCGGCGACGTCCTGCTGCGTGACCTCGTCCAACGCCTTCTTGCCCAGAGCGGGCAGGATGCGCATCCGCAGATAGGCCTCGACGTTGTGCGCCGCGCGCAGGCGCTCCCGCACGTGCGGCAGGTAGCGGTCCCGGGTGAACTGCTCGACGGTCGGGATGGCCTTCAGCTTGGCCTTCTCGGCCACCGGGTCGCCGCCCAGGCTGACCTCGGCCTTCAGCTGCTCGGCGCGCTTGCGGGCCTGGTCCACGGTAACGTCGCCGAGCCGCCCGAGCTTGACCTCGTGCCCGCGGCCGCGCGCGTCCTTGTAGCGGAAGTAGAAGGTGACGGTGGTCCGGCGCCGCTCGGCAATGAAGCCGATCAGCCGGTCGTCGAAGATGCGCTTCTTGGCCACGCCTGCGGGCAGCGGCGGCAGCTTCTGCATCAACGCGCGGGTGATGGTGGTTGCGGCCATGGGCCCCTCTGCTTGCTGGGTTGGTTGGTAATGGGTGGATCGATGGGTTGAACGCCGCCGCGCCCCCTGCCCTCGCCGGCCGAGACCGGCAGGGCACAGGGGACATGGGGGTCTTGGGTGGTGCCGGCGGCGCCGGATGGCCGCACCTACGCGGCCGTGCTCTGCCGGCGGCGGGCGGCGACGAAGTCGTCCAGGTCCTCCTGCCGGTACCGGACGTACTTGCCCGAGAGCTTGATGTAGGCCGGCCCCTCGCCGGTGCCGCGCCAGCGCTCCAGCAGGCCGGGGGTGACGCCCAGGCGCTCGGCCGCCTGGTGCGCGGTCAGCAGGGGGCGGAGGGCCGGCGCCTCGGTGGGGCTGGCGGCGTCGGTCTGGTTGGTCATGCTGGGTCTCCGTGTTCGGGCGCCGGTGACGGTCTTGCCCCGGCTTCGCCCATGGAGATGTTCGCTGGCCGCCCTTGACCGCCCAAAGCGGCGCTTCGCCGCCGCGCGGGGTCGCCTGCGGCGGCCAGACGGGCCAAAGCCCGGCAGGCGCGTTGGCGATCCCTCGGGCAGGCCGGGCGGACGGCGCGCCTACCCCGGCGGCACCGGGACCTGGATTTCGCCCCGGGCGACCCGCACGCGCCTGATCTCGGCGGCGAGGGCGTCGCGGACGGCGTTGCGGCACGCCCACAGGCGCCGGACGTGCGGGGCGCGCTCGGCCCAGTCGCGCAGTGCCTCGTCGACGACGATCAGCACCTGCTCCGGAGTGATGCCCTCCTCACGGCTGGCGGGATCGGGGCAGAGCGGCAGGGACAGGTCGCCGCAGCGCGCCAGGGTCCAGCGGTACGGCGAGGCTTGCCCGCTCGGCTCGAAGCTGACGCCGTTGCCGAGCGGCTCGCCCTCTTGCATCTGCCTGACCGCCTGGCCGAGCGCCTCCAGCACGGCGAGTGCGCCGCCTTCCGGCGCTCGCGCGTGCTCCAGCGCCAGGCGGGCCTGCGCCACGCAGATGAGCTGGCGCATCTTCCAGCCCGACGGGGCGGTGCAGACCGAGCCGTAGCGCACCTGCAGGCCGAGGCCGTCGCCGCCGGTGTCAAGCACCGCTGTCCAGAAGCGCTGGCCCCAGAACGGCTGCACGTCCGTGTTCAGGAACAGCGCGAAACGCTCGCCGTCGCCCGTGCGGCGCACGGAGACGATGTCCTTCTCGTCGAAGTCGATCACGGCCGCGCACCTCCATCGACGCTTGGCGCAGGAACCGTTTCGGCGCCGTTCGTCTGGTCGACATGGTCGACCTCGAACACCAGCCAGGAGTCATCGCTGTTGATCGTCGCAGCCACACCCTCAGGAATCCAGAAGCAGACCAGCTCCTCCTCGTTGTCGTCGTTGTTGAGGCGGAACAGGTCAGCCGGCGTGCGCACCTCGATGCCGAGGGTGGCCAAGTACCGAATGACGCGCAGCGGGTCCTCGCCGGTGCGCACGGCGTCGGCGAATTTCACGCGCTGCACTTCGGGCAGCTTCTCGATGTCGGAGTAGCGCCGCAGCAGCGCCTCCAAGGTCTCGGTCTTCTCTTCGTCCATGTAATTGGCTCCAGACGCAGGAAGCCCCGCCTCTGCGGGCGGGGCTTCCTGCTCGTTGGGTGGTGAATGGGTGCCCAGACCAGCACCGGCCTCGACAAGGTCATCACATGCGGCTGGGCTGCGGGACTGCTGCGCCTGGCGCCGCCGCTGCTGCTTTCACGTCGATCTCCCGCGCCCCCCTGGCCATCGTCCGCTTGGCCTCGACGGCCAGGGCCTTGCGCCTCCCAGCAGCTCCGCCGCTAGGGCGTGACCGGAAGCCAGGCGGAGGAAGACGCCGCTGGCAGCGGTCTCGGCCAGAGCGCCCCAGAGACGCAGCGGCCGGCCCCGGATCAAGTCGGTGGCGAGGAAGGTGACGGAGCGACCGGCGGCGCGGCGGCGCACCAGCGCGTCCAGCGTTTCGAGCTGGGGAGAGATCTCGTTCATGTCGATGGTCTCCGAGGCGGGAGAACGCCAGCCCCAAAAAGGGCTGGCGTTCTCCCGCCAGTTGGGTTGCGCGGCCCGCACCGCGCGGGCGAGACCATGACATGCGCTTGGGCGTGTTGCCGCTGCGCCGCCTGCACCGGGTGCGGGGCAAGGGAAGGCGAGGCGCTTGAAGGCGCCTCGCCTTCCCGGCTTCGGCCGGGGCCGGGCTTGGACCAATGGCGACCAGCGTGGACGAGCTGCGCCAACTTTGGCGAAAAAGTGCGACGTGCGAGAACACCACCATGTGGGGGTGGGGGCTTTGAGGCCCCCACCCCCACATGGTGGTGCCGCCACGGCCAAGCGCACCTGGCCCTGCGCCGCCGAGACCGCCAAAGTCCAGGCTGGCCTCGGTGCGACGACATGAGGGCAGACGGCACTGCACAACCTGCGTCCGGCCTGCACAACTTGGGATAGCACGCCGCCCTGTGGCACAAGTGCAACACTCTGCGGCGATTGTGCTCTCTCCGCCATCTTTTTTCTCTCTCCGCCATCTTTTTTCGGCGTGTGGAACCGAAGTTGAAGCCGCCATAGGCCAGGTACACCTGGCCTATGGCGGCCCGGGCGGCGAATCGCCAGGTCTGCCTGGGCGCGCACCGGCATCACCAAAAAAATCAAATCAGACCAACGCATTACACTCAAGGTTCGGGTTGAAGTTCAAAAAACGAGGGGCTGGCGGACGAGCCGGAAACCCGAGTACAGGGTCCATGTGAACGATGCGGATTGGGTCGTTCACCCCAGATGGGGGCGCCATCAGATTAAGACCCAGGAGACAATCGACAGGTATGAGCTACAGCTCGTCCGCCGACGGTGAGCCCACCGCAAAGGGCATTGAGGCCGCCACTGGCGGCGTACAGGCGCCGGTTACGCCGGCGCAGGCCGCGCCTGATCACCAGGCCGACAACGAGGTTCAGGCCCCCGCTTCCGGGCCGGCTCCCGTGGACCTCTGGCCGGCCGCGTCCGGCCAGTCTGAACCTGCGCCGCGGCCGCGCGCGCCCGCAGCGCAGCCGTTCCCAGGGGGCGGGGCCAAGCTGCTGAAGCTCCCCGATCTGCTGCGGATTGGAAGCGAGCCCGATGAAGTCGTGATCGCCGGGTTCGAGGTCGGCGAGGTCGGGTTGGTGCTCGGCGCTCCCGATCTCGGCAAGACCACGTTAACTCTGGGGTTCGCAACGGCCGTAGCGTCCGGCGCCGATTATCTGGGCTTCACGCCCGCCATGACCGGGCCGGTCGTGGTGGCGACCTACGAGGACAAACCGAGCCATGTCGCACGGCGCATCATCGCGGCGGCGCAGGCGATGGGGGCCGACCGGCAGATGCTCGAACACAACCTCCACGTGCTGCGGTGCGAGCCACCATCGCAGCTCTTCCGCCGAGGAGCCGACGGGCTCGGCGTGGAGATGACCGAGAAGGCGACCGCCCTGCTGGGCAAAGTGAAACTGGTGAACGCCCGGCTGCTCATCATTGAGCCCCTGGTCGAAGTGCACAACGCCAGCGAGAACGAGAACGGCTCGATGCACTCTGTGATGGCAGGCCTGCGCTTCTTCGCTAGGGAGGGGCGGTGCGCGGTCATGGTCGCCCACCACGTCACCCGGCCGGAGGAAAAGGCCACGGCGGCTTCGAGCCGCGGCGCCGGGGCTATCCATGCTGCCGCGCGCTTCGCCCTGGTGCTGAACGCTCTCGACAAAACCACCGCCAAGCAGCTCAAGGCGGCGGGTGTCGACACCGCCGATCTGCTCCAGGTCGAGATCGGCAAGTGGAACAACGGCCCTAAGGGCAATCCCGTGATCCTGCGCAGGCGCACGGCTGCCGTGGGGCCGTTCTCGGCCCCGGTGCTGGAGCTGTTCAGGCCTGACGGCGAGGCCGAGCTGGAAGAGGAACTGGCCGGATGAGCAGGCGGGCGTAATACGGCCTGCTGTGATGAGGAAGATCATCTGATGCCAGGGCGGCACGGGACGAATCGGCGTAGTTCCGGTTGCCAACTCCGCGCCCGCCCTGGTGATGGCGCACCTGGCCACCATGGCGGACCCGGTGCAGCAAAAAAGGGCTTATGCCGACGGGGCGCGCCGCGATCGGGGCGCCAAAAGCAACGGACCGGCGGCGGCTCATGAATGCGCCGCCGGCCAGACCGCACAACTTCTTAGGAGTTACCATGTCTGAAGCAAACCCTGCCATCCGGCGGACAAGGAAGCCACGCCCTGTGAAGTGGGAGGTATGGCTCGTGCGCGAGATGATCTCCGACTTCCTGGTCGAGATCGGCCCGCGGACGATATGGGAAGTGATCCAGTACTTCACCTCGGGTGGGTACAGCATTCCCGAGCAGACCGTGATCCGCGCACTCTGGTGCATGGATACGAACGGCGAGCTGGAACTGTGCGAGGGCGGTCTGATGGCCGCGGACAAAAAGTGGGTCGACGCCCCTGACCAGCCCGATCTTTTCAGGCGCTAGCGAGTACGTCAGGCCGCCTTCGCCGGCGGCCTGACGACGGCGAAGGCCAATTTGGCCAGGGCGCGCGCCGAAGATTGGTGCGTCGCCATACATGCGGCCGGCGATCGGCATGAAGCCCCGAGCTTCGGTTCGGGGCGTTTTTCGGCTCGGCTCTGCGCACCTAGATGAGGTCTCCTTGTGCCACGACCTTCACCTTGCGGCGTTTCTTGCCCTCCACTTTCTCGGGCGTCATGACGGGCGGGCGCGCGGCTGCCACGGCATCGGCGGAGATGAGCGGCCCGGCGCAGACCCGATCAAGCAGCTCTGCCTGGGCCGGTTCCAGCGCGACCAGGCGGCGGTTGAGGGGGATGTCTGCGTGGCGCCCCGGCTGCGGAGCTAGGGCCCTGTGCAGCATCAGGAGCGAGCCAGTATCGTCGCCTGCGGGTATTTGCCCTCATGCTCCTTGTACAGGATCAACAGCGCGGACAGCGCCGTGGCCTGCCAGCCCGGTGGAAGCTGGCGCACCAACTCCTCGATCAACCGTCGCGCCGTCATCGGCCCATGCGCGACGGTGACTTCCGTGCTCAACAAGTCAGCATGTGGCGTCCGCGATCGCGCCTGGGTTTCGTAGCGGAATGTATACGGCAGAAGGTTCTTCAATTTGGCGGCGATGGCCGACGCCGTATGCTTGCCCGAGAAATCCTCGTCGAGCTCATGGTCGATGTCGATTGGGAACTCCAGGTCGAACTCGCCCGGCTCGGAGTGATCACGCTTTCGCCCTGGGTCATTGGCGCCGAACCCGCTGCCGTTCCACTTGGTGCCCTTCACCCCGCCGTAGTGCTTGATGAGCTGGGTCTCCAGGTCCATCGCGGTGAAGACGAAGATGCGGATCGCCTTGAAGGTCACCCGCGCCGGATCAAGCCCCCGACGATGCTGGACCTTGTGCGAGTGCCGGGTGAGACGCTGGTGCAACCCGGATTCCGCGTCGGTCTTGCCGATGTAGACAAGCTCGCCATCGAGGAAGAGCTGGTAAACACCTTGCGCCTCGGGCACGGCAAGTATGCTCTCACTACTGAGAGGAGCATCTCCCATCCCGTCGAGCGCGCGCACCAAATGGTCCAACAGGGCGCCAGGCAGATCGAACTCGAACTCCCTGTAGCCCTGCGACACTGGAACGGCTTCCGCGGGCGGCGTCATGTGCGCGCCTTCAGCCGGCTCGCGACATCGTCGCCGATCACCTTGGCGAGCATGACGGGGACGGCATTGCCTAACTGGCGCATGCTTTCCGTCCAGGAACCGTGGAAGAGAAAGTCATCGGGGAACGTCTGGAGCCGGGCACTCTCGCGCACGGTGAAATAGCGCACCGAGCCATTCACCCGTGCCAGCATGTTCTCACCACCTGGCACGCCGTGCACCCCCGCCTTGAGCGTCTTGGCGGGTTCGTCGTACGGGCTGCCCGTGTGGCCTGCATAGGACCGAGCGCCGGCCTGGAAGGTGTGATTGGGCACCTTGGCCGCCAGCTTCGCATTTTCCGGGTCCGGCAAGTCGGCGATGGCGTCGCGCACCGTTCGCCAGGGGGCGGCGGTAGGTTTGGCCTTGAGCGCCTTGGCGCGCAAGGCCAAACGCTCGGACAGCGCCCGCTCTCGGCGGGCCACTTGGTGCCGCTCCCAATAGTTGCCGTGCAACTGGTCCCAGAGCAACGCCTCCAGGGAGTGCGTTTGGTCCGGAAAGCTCCATGAGATGTGGAGGTCGTCTCGGAAGCCCACGAAGACAACACGCTCCCGCTTCTGCGGCACGCCGTGATCGGCCGCGTTCAAAACGCGCGTCACGACCTGGTAGTGCAGCCCGCTTCGGCGCCCCCGCGTGTGGTGCCGTTCGAGGCGGACAAGGTGGTCGGCCCAATCCTCATCGACTTTCGCCGTCAGTTCCGGATGCTCAAGCTGAAGGCGGATGTACTCGAAGTAATTCCTGAAGGCGGCGCGCGTCAGCCCCTTCACATTCTCGAATACGAAGGCCCGGGGGCGCGCCTCGCGCACGGCGCGGATCGCCTCAGGGAACATGTCGCGCGCGTCGCCGTGCGCCTTGTGCTTTCCACCCAGGGAAAAGGGCTGGCAGGGCGGCCCGCCGGAGACCAGGTCGACCTTGCCCTCGAATTCCCGGAACCGCACGCAGCGCACGTCCCCCTCGACCAGCGGCCAATCGCGAACCAAGCCCTGTCCACGGGCTTGGTTCTCGCGCAGGGTGTCGCAGGCATCGCGGTCCCATTCGATCACGCGCTGCGGATGGAACCCCGCCTCGTGCAGCCCCATGCCAAGGCCGCCAGCCCCAGCGAATAACTCGACCGATTTCATGCCTCCAGAAACTCCCTTATTCGCGCCTCCAAGGAGGCCCTTGCTTTTGTCTGGCACTCCCAGATGGTGAGCACCTTCCACCCCTTGTCCTCAAGCTCCTTAACCACCCGTGCATCCCGTGCGCGGTTGCCCTCGAGCTTCGGCAACCAGAAATCCGCGCGTGAGCGCGGGAGGCGAGCGAGCTTGCACTCGGGATCGTCGTGGCGGTGCCAGAAGCAGCCATGCACGAAAATCACCTTGCGACGCGGGCGGAAGACAAGGTCTGGGCGCCCTGGAAGGTCGGGGACGTGCAGGCGGTAACGGTAGCCCAGGCCATGTACGAGGCGCCGCACGAGCAGTTCCGGCTTGGTGTCCTTGTTGCGCACGAGCGCCATGCGCGCGCTCCGCTCCGCAGGCGTCAGCGTGTCCGTGGATGTCTTGTCGATCGCCATCATAGCAGGTTCGGCTGCGGTGGAAGGGGCTGCTTCGGCCGGAAGGCCGAAATCCGGAGGTCAGCAGCACGCGAACGCGTGAGGGCGATGTCATGCTGAGTCTGCATCATGAGCAGATCGTCGAGCGGGATGCCGAACGCCTTCTCGAAGCGCAGCGCCATGTCCGGCGTCAGGGAGGCCCGGCCATTCAGCACCGCCGAGAGGGCCTGACGCGTCACCCCAAGCACGTCGGCGGCCTCCCCCACCGTGAGGCGGTGCCGATCGACGACCTCAACGCGCAGGAATTGACCAGGATGCACCGCCGACTTCATACCCAAGCTCCTAGCACTGGCGCCAGACTTCTCGTCAAGTGGAAAGCGACGCTTTCCATTGGCGCCTGACCAATGGGCGGGCTGGCCGCCTGGCACATCGGCGCGCCGAATTGTCGTGATCGCTGGTCGAGCACAGTTCGCTACTTCTTGGGCTTCATCTGCGGTCGGGCGGCCTCCGCCACGTCCTTGGCGGTATTGAAGTCGGCAATCAGTGATTCGAGATCGGCGACGTGGGCAGCGAACTCTTCGGGCGTGGGTACGGGAACCGTATCGGAAGCGGGATTGTCGTGGCTATGGGTGTTGGCGCGGGTCATCCCCTCGTGGAACCGTATCGCGAGAGGGTCCGGCAACGTGACGTAACGTAGAAGCTGCGTCTGAATGACGTCGGTCCCGCGACGCACGATGTCGCGGAAGATCACTTCCTCGACCATGCGCTCGTAGGTGTCACGCAGCCTCCCGTAGAGGCCCTTGATCTCGTATTCGTAGTCGGCGGGGCTGGTGCCGCAGAGCTTGCGGAGCAGCGCGAACCGCGACTTGATGTACCCAATCCGCTTGAAGACGTTGAGCCCCTTCCACACCATGCCGGTCTGGTCGACTTTGCCTGCCGCATCCTGGTCGCTGAAGAGCGCAATCGTGACCGGCTCGATGCCCACCGCGTCTGCTGCCCGGCACAGCTCGTTGAAGAAGACGATGTCATGAGTGAACACGACGACCTGACGCTGGGTTGCCTCCTGCGCGATCCGCTTGGCGACGCGACCGCTGCGGTCTCGGTCCAGGGAGGAAACCGGATCGTCCACAATGATCGGCCCCGAGCCGTCGGTCAGCGCGACCTCCGTCAGGAAGCCGGCGAGCGCCAGGGCGCGCTGCTCCCCTTCGCTCAGGATCTGCGAAGTGAGTTTGGTTAGCTTGGTCTGCGGGTCGGTCTGGAATTCGGCCTTAAGCTGGCCGCTCTTCCGGGTCAGGCCGACCTTGAGGTGTTGGATGTCGAGCCCTTCGCGCTCGCTCTCGAACCTCGCCACCACGGCCGAAGATAGGTGCGCGTCTACGAGGTCGTTGGCGCGCTTGGTGATGCCTGTGGTCCCAACTAAGCCAATCGCCTTGGTGAAGGCGACATCGAGCACCATCAAATCGCGGCGTGTGGTCAGCTTCGCCTTGTTGGCGTTCAGAATCTTCCGGTCTTCGAGCTCGGCCTTCTCTGCGGCGAGCGTGTCCCGCCCCTCCGCGTCCTCCGCCACGGCAAGCTGCTCCTTCTCAAAGCCGAGCTTGATGGAAAGCGCCTCGACGTCGGCGACCGGAGAAACTAGCTCCGCGACGGGCGAACTCTTCCCGCCGTCAAGACGTGCCTCGGCGTCGGCAAGGCGGTCGGTCACCGCGCGCTGGAAGGCCGAGAGTATGTCGGCGAGTTCGACATCGCGAGACCTGACCTGCTCCAGGCGCTCGGGGAAGTCGTCGGCGCGCAGCTTCGCGAGTGCAGGAAGCGCTGCCTTCGCTACGGCGACCGCTCCCTCGGCGAGCGACGCGGCCTTGTCGAGGGTGTCGTCCATGTAGGTCTGGAACCGCTGCATGCGGTCAGCGCCTTCCCGCAGCAGCGGCTGCTGGCACAGCACGCAGGCGGCGGTGTCGCCCTCTGAGCGAAGAACCGGGAAATCTTGGTCCGGATAGGCCTCGGCGAGGGAGTAGTTGCGGGCCGCGACCCACATAGCGCGCCAACTCTCGCTGCCCACGCCGTCGAGCGGCTCGTCGTCGAACAGGGCGCCCGCAGCAACCTCGGCGGCGGCGCGCGCCGCGACGGCGTTCTCCCTCAGGGCCGTCAGCGCCGCGAGCTGCTCGTCAGACAGAGCCGCCGACGCGGACCGGCATTCCTCGGCGACGGCATCGACCCATGACAGGAGCGTCGCTAGGTCGGCCCGGGCCGTCGCCCCTGACGCGAGTATGCCCGCGATCTCGTCGATGCGCGCGGCGTCAGCGTCGGAGAATTTCGTCGCGGTGTCGATCTCGACGTCAGTCGTCTTGCTATTGACCGCGTTGGCGAACCTCTGAGCGGCGGTGTCGCGCACGGGCGCGAATGTGACAGCACTCAGCTCGATCTTGTTTCCGACCGTTGTCGAATGCTCTGCCTCCAGCTTCGCCTTGAGTTCGAGGCATGTGGCATTCAGGCGGTGGGGGAGCGCGAGGCCGAACGGTAGGAACCGGATCTGGTTGCCACCATCGACGTAGAGTTGCGCCGAAGCGGTATCGAAGACGGAGACCTGCATCAGCTGCGGGGCCGCAGTCATACCTGGCGTCCAGGCGATCGGCTCGTCGCCGGCACCTGCGTCGATGATGATCTCCGCCGCCTGCACGCCGCTGCCATCGCCATAGACGTCTGCGAGGACTTTCAGTGTCGACGGGTTCTCGATCCTGGTGCGGCATGCCGTCCGAAGGATCCGGACGAAGCCACTCTTGCCACTGCCATTGCGGCCATAGACGATGGTGAGGGCCTTGGGGCAAAAGCTGAGCGACGCCTTGGCCGCTAGGCGGTTCACGCCCTCGACGTTGGCGATTCCCTTGAGGATGATGGGTGCCTGCTTGCTCCCGCCGAAATGCTCCTTGGCGAAGGGTATCGGCGTCGGAGGCTCGCCTTCGACCACGAGCCCGGCGGCCGCCTTCACCATCGCGAGCAGCTTTTCGCGGTCGGTGTCCGTCAGCTCGTTCGATGTTGCGAGGCGGCGTAGGCAGTCCTGCCGCCAGAGGGGCTGGGTGGTGGACCAGGCGATGATGTCGTCAATCGGTTCCTTCGCCACGATGTCCTCCACGCGCGCCTCCCTTCTTGCTCAGACCGCGCCCGAGGCCAGCCGGTCCGCCGATCTTGAAAATCACTCTGGCGTGGTCAGCAAGTCAACACCGTCCTGGCCCACAGCAGATGAGAAACTTGAAGCGAGCCGCCGTGCGCAGTTAATCGATGAGAGCCAGGGGCGGGAAGTGGTTGAGCGCCCTGCCCTCTTCCCCCCACAATCCCCCCGAGCGTTCTGCGGTGAAGAGCGGCGATCTTGGGCCAACAGGGAGTGCCACCCGTGGCAGACTCGACCGCCGACGAGGCGAAGAGTGACGAAACGTGGTCAGCAGAGACGAACGCAGTACACCCGAAATTTGTTACGAACATACTACGAATCTGAGGGTCAGGAGTTCGAATCTCTTCGGGCGCGCCATTTTCCATTTGAAAATCAAGAGTTTTTTTGGACAGGCCCTGAACCCGCCGCGCGGCGTGGCCGCCGCTGCCCACCACAATCCCACCGCTGGCCCCATTTTGCCGCCGATCGCCCCGTGGGATGAATCCGGAGCGAAGCCTGAGCCCTGAGAGCCCAGGCCGACTGGCCGACATCGGCCCCTTCGTCTTCCTCTGGCTGGTTGCCTTTACTGGGAAGCAGACCACGCCGGCTCAACCGGCACGGGACACGGTAGGCTGAAGGCCCCTTGCTCCCAGCCGCCGGAAGCCGGGTTGATCGAAATCAAGGACGTATCATTCCGCATGTGTTCTATTCCACCAGGCATGAGGCTGCCCAAGTTTCCCCGTGCAGCGCCATGCCGGTAATCACAGGAGACAGTTCCATGGGCTGGACATCACACGGCTTGGCTGCGTTCGTCGCGGCCGGTTTGGCTTTTGCCGGCATGGCGCCGGCCGCTCTGGCGCAGGAGGAATCAGGCACCGCTGCATCCACCACCACGGCCCAACCGGCCGAACCGGGGGGCTACGGCCCTGGCATGATGGACGGTGGTATGATGGGGGGCGGCTGGGGTGAAAAACCAGGGCCCTGCCGTTGGGGCGGGCCGGCGGTCTCGATCGCGGACCGACTGGCGGCGCTGAAAGACGAACTGAACATCACGGCCGGCGAAAACGATGACTGGAACACCTATGCGGCGGCGGTGACGGCGGCGGATAAGAGCTTCGCGGACGGGGCGAGTTCGTTGTGGCATCCCCCGGCCGGTGGGGCGATGACGCCGGATGAGCGTTTCGACACCATGACCAAGATGGTCGCACTGATGAAGCAGGCTTACGACCAGAAGAAAGCCGCGGCGGATGCGCTGATGCCGCATCTAACGCAGTATCAGCAGGGCCAAGCCAGCGAGATTCTGCCCGGCCTGGCCACCCGGCGCGGCGGCTGGGGCATGATGGGCGGCGGTACGAGGGGTGGAGGCATGATGGGCGGCTGGTAAGCCGGGTAAGGTCGAAGCCTAACCCCCACCAAAAAACAAATGCTGTTGCATGGCGCGCTGGGTCTCCCCTGGCGCGCCATGCCTTTTGCATCGGTCACCTACCAGAGCGCAGCGGGGCCTGAACGCCCTGCCCCTCCGCGAAGTACGCATCGGCGGCCCAGCCTATGGCCTCGGTTATGGCGGCGGCGGTGGCGGCGTTGAGCAGGTTGCCGAACCCCGGCACCCAGCCGAGCAGGCATTGGCTCAGCCCCCGGCCGACGGCCGCGGCGGAGAACGGCAGGATCAGCTCGGCCGCCGCCCCCTTGCTCAGCTGCACGCCGTGCTCGACACCCACGGCCGCGATCATGCTCGCCTGGATCGGCGCGATCACCGCCGCGTCGGAGCCCGGCGCCTGCGCCAAGCCGCCCCCGACGGCCGCCGCGGCCAGCGCCGCGGTGTGGATGATGCCGTGCATCTTATGGGCCCTGCTGGCCATGCTCATGTCTCCCGTGCTTGGTTGTGAATGGATCAACAGCGAAGCGCCGAAGGCGCTCAGCGCTTTCGCCTTACCCGTGTTCGGTGCGGTGGTCTTGATCGCGCCATACCTTGGCTCAGCCTCGGCCAGCCGCGTGCGCCAACGCGCTCCGGTGGCTATCAGCGGTAGCGGCTTCTTGCCGCGTCCCGGCGGTGCGTATAGCCACGCGGCATGATGGTCAAATCCCATGTCGTTGTCGGCCTCGCGGCGTGGATCGCCGCGGCGCCCCTGCTACACCTCTCACCCGTCGATCCAGCTTGTCTCGCCTTGGCCGTGGCCGGGTCACTCCTGCCGGACGTGGACCACCCCAACTCCTGGATCGGCCGGCGATCTCGGCCGGTCTCGACGGCAATCGCCGCGGCCCTGGGCCACCGTGGCTTAACGCACTCGGCCGTCGCGGTGGTCGGCTTGGTGGCGGTGCTGTTGCACGCGGGGTACCGGCAAGCAGACGTGTCCGCCTTGGCCGTCGGCTACCTGTCTCACTTGGCGGCGGACATGCTGACGCCGCGAGGGTTGAGGCTGGCTTGGCCACTTCGAAAAACCTGGGGATTGCCGCTATGCCGCACCGGTTCTCCCATGGAGGGCGTCATCGTCGCTCTCCTGGTGTGCGGGGTCGCCTGGCGGCTTTTTGCGCATGACACGAACCGGTTGGCGGCGATCCTGTAAGCCAGGCAGCCCCACAACTCGGCGGCTGGCAGGTGATCTCCTGGGCGCTGGTGCTGACCCTGCCGCTCATGCTGCTGACCTGCTGGCTCACCCGGCCGGACACGTTCGGCCAAGTATCCCATGCCGCCTGGGCGGGGTTGGCCTAGGTCTCGGCCTTCAGCATGCTTCTCGCTTCGTTTTCTGGCACCGCGGGCTAACGCTGGGCGGCATCGCCGCGGTGGGTCAGCTCCAGCTCCTGCAATCAGTTCTGGACCTCGTTGCCTCGGCCCTGGTGCTGCACGAGACCGTGCCGCCCATCACGCTCGCCACCGCCACAGCCATCGTGCTCTGCGTAGCAGGAGCCAAAAGGTGCGCTTGATCATTCACGAGGCCGGGCTGACATCGGCGATCAACAGCGTAACCTCTCGAGCGTAACCTCTCGGCAGAGCGCAGAGAGTGCCCCCTCCATATTCCTCCCGTCGGTGCAGTCTGGTTATCACTCCCGGTAGCGCAATGCCTCCACGAGCAGCGTGAAGGCCGGGATGGGTTGGCGGCGGCTGGGGTAATAGAGGTGAAAGCCCGGAAAGGGCGGGCACCAATCGGCAAGCACACGAGCCAGACGCCCTGCGGACAGGGCCTCCTGCACGTGGTCCTCGGGGAGAAAAGCGATGCCGAACCCGGCCTCGGCGGCCTGCTGGATGAGCCGCGTGCTGTTGAAGGCCAGGCGGCCCTCGACGCGGACATTGAGCACCCGGCCGTCCTTCTCGAACTCCCAGGGGTAGAATCCGCCGAATGTGGGCAGGCGCAGATTGATACAGTCGTGCCGGGCCAGGTCGTGCGGCGTCTGCGGCGCCCGGTGCCGTGCCAGATAGGCGGGCGCGGCGACCGCGGCCATGCGCAGGTCCGGCCCGATGCGCACGGCGACCATGTCCTTCTCCACCTGCTCGCCTAGGCGCACCCCGGCGTCGAACCGCTCGGCGACGATGTCGGTGAGACCGGACTCGACGCTCAGCTCCACCTTGATGTCTGGGTAGCGGGGTAGAAAGCCCGCCAGCACCGGCCAAAGCCGCGTGGTGGCGGCGTGCTCCGAGGCGGTGATGCGGATGGTCCCCGCGGGCTTCTCCCGCAATTCTCCCAGCGCGGCCAGTTCGGCCGCGATGCCGTCGAAATGCGGGCCAATGCGGGCCAGCAGCCGCTCCCCGGCCTCGGTGGGGGCGACGCTGCGCGTGGTGCGGGTGAGCAGGCGCACGCCGAGGTGTTCCTCCAGCCCGGCGATGGTCTGGCTGAGCGCCGATTGCGACACGCCGAGCCCCGCCGCGGCGCGGGTGAAGCTGCGGGCCCGAGCGACGGCTAAAAACGCGGTGAGGTCGGAAAGTGTGTCACGCGCCATTAAGAAGCCCTGCTTATAAAGCCATGCGGATTATCTCGTCTAATCGCCGGGGCGGCGCGGGTCTAGATAAAGGGTCCCCAAACCAAGGAGAGTCTCCATGGAGATCAAACGCGCTGGTTCGCAACCCTCGGGGCGCGGCCCGGCAGAGTATTTCACCGGCAATGTACGGGTGGACCCGCTCAACACCCCGCCGGACCCAGCCCGCGTCGCCATGGCGTTGGTCACTTTCGAGCCCAGCGCCCGCACCGCCTGGCATACGCATCCGCTGGGGCAGACGCTGATTGTCACGGCCGGTTGCGGGCGCATGCAGCCTGCGGGCGAGCCTGTGCAGGAGATCCGCCCTGGCGACGTGGTGTGGATCGCGCCCGGCGAGCGCCATTGGCACGGCGCCGGGCCGCAAACCGCGATGAGCCATATCGCCATCCAGGAGCGGCTGGAGGGTTCAGCCGTGACCTGGATGGAACACGTCACCGACGAACAATACGGGAGCTAAGACATGGAAAAGCGTCAACTTGGCCGCAGCGGCCTGGAAGTCTCCGCCCTTGGCCTGGGCTGCATGGGGTTGAGCTTCGGCTACGGCCCAGCCACCGAGCGCGGGGCGGCCATCGCCCTTATCCGCGCCGCCTATGAGCGTGGCGTCACCTTCTTCGACACCGCCGAAGCCTATGGCCCCGGTGCCAACGAGGAGTTGCTGGGCGAGGCGCTGGCGCCGTTCCGCGACGAGGTGGTGATCGCCACCAAGTTCGGCTTCAAGGGCGGCGTGGTGGCGCAGGGACTGGACAGCCGGCCGGAAAACATCCGCGCCGTGTGTGATGCCTCTCTCAAGCGCCTGCGCACTGACCGCATCGACCTGCTCTACCAGCACCGCGTGGACCCCGCCGTGCCGATGGAGGACGTGGCCGGGACGGTGAGGGCGCTGATCGCCGAGGGCAAGGTGAAGCACTTTGGCCTCTCGGAGGCGGGAGCAGAAAGCATCCGCCGCGCCCACGTGGTGCAGCCCGTCACCGCGTTGCAGAGCGAGTATTCGCTATGGTGGCGCGCGCCGGAGGCGGAAATTCTGCCGTTGCTGGAGGAACTGGGTGTTGGCTTCGTGCCCTTCAGCCCCCTGGGCAAGGGCTTTCTCACCGGCGCCATCACTGCGCAAACCCAGTTCAGCGCCGATGACTTCCGCAATGTGGTGCCGCGCTTCACCCCCGAGGCCCGCGCGGCCAATCAGGCGCTGGTCGAGCGGCTGACCCACGTTGCCGCGGCCAAGGGGGCCACGCCAGCGCAGATCGCCCTAGCCTGGCTTCTGGCCCAGAAGCCCTGGATCGTGCCCATCCCCGGCACCACCAAGCTACACCGGCTGGAGGAGAATCTCGGCGCCGCCGCGCTGACATTGTCGGTGGACGACCTTGCCACCATCGGCACGGCGCTGACGGCGCTCCCGGTGACCGGCGACCGCTACCCCGCCGCGCTGGCGGCGATCGCCACGCGCTGAATGGAGACAGGCGTATGAGCGACAACGTCACGGGCAAGGTGGTGGTCATCACTGGGGCCAGTTCGGGTTTGGGCGCGGCGGCGGCACGGCGTCTGGCAGCGCGAGGTGCCAGGCTGGTGCTGGGCGCGCGGCGTGTGAACCGGCTGGAGGCGCTGGTAGCAGAGCTACGCGTGGCGGGCGGCGAGGCGCTTGCCGTGCCAACCGACGTCACCGATCCCGCCCAGGTGCAGGGCTTGGTGGATGCGGCGGTGGCGGCCTTCGGCGGACTCGACGTCATCATCAACAATGCCGGGCTGATGCCGCAATCGCCGCTGGAGCGGCGGCGCATCGACGAATGGGACCGCATGATCGACGTCAACATCAAGGGCGTACTGTACGGAATCGCTGCCGCCCTGCCGGTGATGCAGGCACAAAAGCGCGGGCATATCATCAATGTCGCCTCGGTGGCCGGGCACAAGGTGCGGGCGGGCGGCGCGGTGTATTCGGCCACCAAGCACGCGGTGCGGGTCATCTCGGAAGGGCTGCGCCAGGAGGTGAAGCCGTATAACATTCGCACCACGGTGATCTCGCCCGGCGCGGTGGATACCGAACTTCCCCAGAGCATCTCCGAGCCCGATATCGCCGCCGGCACGCGCGCCTTCTACGACGCCTATGCCATCTCACCGGACTCCTTCGCCGACGCGGTGCTCTACGCCATGGGCCAGCCCGAGAACGTGGACATCAACGAGATCCTCTACCGGCCGACCAACCAGGAATACTGAGAGGCAAGGAAACGCGATCGTCGGGATCGAGGCGATCTGCCCGATGGGCAGATGCAGCGGAAGCCAGAACGCGCGCTTGGCTGTCACGCTTGTCTCGATTGCGCTGTCGCGCCCCCAAATTGTACCCTGGGGCATGGATAGCCCATCGCCAGACACCACCACCTTGCCACCGAACGTCGTTGCCGCCCCAGGCGAGGTGCTGCACCGCCTGTTCGGGCTCTCCGCCTTTCGTGGGCAGCAGGAAGCCGTGGTCTCGCAGGTCATTGCCGGAGGCGATGCGATCGTGCTGATGCCGACGGGGGGCGGCAAATCCCTCTGTTACCAGTTGCCGGCGTTGTGCCGGCGCGGGGTCGGCATTATCGTCTCGCCGCTGATCGCGCTGATGCGCGACCAGGTGGCGGCGCTGCGCCAACTCGGCGTGGCGGCGGCGGCGATGAACTCCAGCCTCTCGGGGCCTGAGCGGGCGCAGGTGCGCAATGATCTGCGCGCGGGGCGGCTGAAATTGCTCTACGCCGCACCAGAGCGGCTGTTGATGCCGGATTTCCTGGACATGCTGGACGGGGTGGAGATCGCGCTCTTCGCCATCGATGAGGCGCATTGCGTCAGCCAATGGGGGCATGATTTCCGCCCGGAATATCTGGAGCTCGCCAGGCTGGCGGCGCGGTTTCCCGGTGTGCCGCGCATCGCCCTCACCGCCACGGCGGACCCGCAGACGCGCGAGGATATCGCCCGTCGCCTGAAACTGGGGGAGGCCAGGCTGTTCCTCTCCAGCTTCGACCGCCCCAACATCCGCTACGCCGTGCTGCGCAAGGAGGCGCCGCTACGCCAGCTGCTCACCTTTCTGCGGGCGCATGAGGGCGAGAGCGGCATCGTCTATTGCCTCAGCCGCAACACGGTGGAGCAGACGGCAGCGGCGCTCAACTCGCATGGCATCAAGGCGCTGCCCTACCATGCCAGGCTGCCGCCCGAAGTACGAGCCGCCAACCAGGATGCCTTCCTGACCACGGAAGAAGGGCTGGTGCTGGTCGCTACCGTCGCCTTCGGCATGGGGATCGACAAGCCCGATGTCCGCTTCGTCGCGCATCTTGACCTGCCTGCCAGCCTGGAAGCGTTCTACCAGGAGACGGGCCGCGCCGGGCGCGACGGCCTGCCAGCCGAGACGCTGCTGCTCTATGGCATGCAGGATCTGGTGATGCGCCGGGGCATGATCGAGCAGAGCGGCGCACCGCCGCAGGTCAAGCAGGTCGAACGCGGCAAGCTCGATGCGTTGCTCGGGGTGTGCGAGACCGTCACCTGCCGGCGTCAGGCCATCCTCGCGCATTTTGGCGAAACCCTGGCCGCCCCTTGCGGCAATTGCGATAATTGCCTGACCCCGGCCGAAACCTGGGACGGCACCGTGGCGGCGCAAAAGGCGCTCTCGGCGGTGTGGCGGACGCGCCAGCGCTTTGGCGTCGGACATCTGAGCGATCTGCTGCTCGGGGTGAAAACCGAGAAGATCGAGCGCTTCGAGCATGACCAGCTGCCGACCTTCGGCGTCGGCACGGAGCTGGACCGCAAAGGCTGGGGCTCGGTGTTCCGGCAGCTCATCGTACGACGGGCGCTGGAGGTGGACCATGAGAATTTTGGCGCCCTGTGCCTGACGGAAGCGGGTGAGACGATCCTGCGGGGCAAGGAGACGGTGAAGCTCCGCAAGGAGACAGCCAGCGGCAGCGCGCGCACGATCCTGAAAAAGAAGGCTGAGCGGCTCGAGGTGGCGGCGCAGGACCAGGCGCTGTTCGAGGCGCTGCGCACCGAGCGGGCCCGGCTTGCCAAGGAGCAAAACGTGCCGGCCTATGTCATCTTCCATGACGCAACCCTGGCGGCCATTGCCGCCGCGCGGCCGGGGAGCGAGGCAGCGCTGGCCCAGATCCCCGGCATGGGGGCCTCCAAGATTGAGCGTTACAGCGCGGTGATCCTGAGCATCATCGCCGCCGGACAATAGGCCCAAAACACGAGCTGCCAGGAGCTTTCAGCACGCCAAAGACCGGGGGCAAAAATCCCGCCTTTTCCCATTCGCCAGCGCGGACATGGAAGCTCAGAATTCCTGCGCGGTGGGGCGGAAGAGGATCTCGTTCACATCCACCTCATCGGGCCTGCCCTGGACGGGGTTGATTTCGGCTCCGGCTAGCGGCAGGGAAAACGAATGATCCAGACACCACCGCTACCCACTCCTGCCGACACCCGGAGGGTCAAGGCGCTGACACGCGCCGTGGCCACGGATTTGCGCCGACACGGCACGCCGGCACTCGACCAGGAGGGCATGGCCTGGATGGAGGACCATCCTGAATGTTTGTGGCCGTTACTCGACACTGCGGTGGATGCCAGCACCGCCGGCCAGCGCGACGAGGCGCTGATCATCGCTTGCCGCTGGTTGCTCGCCAATCAACTGGAGTTGATCCGCTATCGGCTCGAACGCGGCCACGACTGGGCGCGCTCGATTCTCGATGCTTACCAAGAAAAGCTGATCGCGCTGCCCCAAACCAGCACGATGCCACGGGCCGACTGGTTCGAGTTGGTCAACCTGCTCAAGCTTGCCAAGGTACCGATCGGCCCCGAGACCGCTGAGGCACTGGCCCAAGCCGCGGCGGACGCAAATCCCGGTGAGGAGCCTTCCCCGGCGGAAGTCTCGCGGGGATTGCGTGACATGCTCGACGAAATTGCCGGCTCGGCCGAAGACCCGTTCATGGTGGTCGAGGTGCTGGCGGATAGCGGCGCGCTGATACCGCCGGACATGCGTGCCTACCTGACGCACGAACTTGGCCTGTCGTCACATGCGGTAATGCGCGAGGCGGTGCCCCTGGTACTGCTCGATCCCGAATTGGCCGTACGCCAAGCCGCAGCAGCTGTGCTGGAGCAGATCGCGGGTCCGGAGACGTTCTCGCCGGTGATGCTGCGGCGGACCCTGCTGGTCCGCAACTGGGTGCCGGCGACCGAGCGAGACGCAATCGACCGGCTGGTCCGCAAGGCGCGTGTGAAGGGGGTGGCCTGCGCACAATGGGCGCCGACACCGGCGCTGGCGATCCACGGCTCGCTGGTGGACGGCTCCGGGGCGCAGAGCCTGATCCTGACCACGCCGAAGGGCCGCACCGGCCTGTTCGCCGGGCTGCTGCTCAAGCAAAGCTTCGGTTTGCGCGACGCTTGGTGCGATCTATCCGCGCCGCGCCGGGAGATCACCCGCACGCTCAAGGAGGCGCAGCGGCAGACGGCGTGGCTCCCGGTTGGGCGCGACTATCTCGACATTGTCGTGCAGCACCACATCGCCCGCGGTCTGGATAGGGGAAACCTGCCGATGGCTGCGACCGTTGCCATCGCCGAGGCAACCGGTGCGGCGGACTGGAAGGATCGCGGCCTCGACGTGGCTGCGGAAACCGCGCGGTTGTTCGCCGGATTGGATGCGGTGGCGGGAAGCGAGGCTGCGATCACCGCCTCCTTGCAGCGCAGCGGCGCTTGGCTCGATGAGGACCCGCTGCTGCAATCCTGGTTCGAGGATGACGCGGAGATCAGGGCGGTGGTGACGGCCAAGTCGCGGGCGAAGCTGGCCACGGTCATGCGGCGGATACTGGAGGATGTATTGCCGGCGCGACGAGAGACCTGGGCAGAACGGCTACTGCTGCTGGCTTTGTGGCTGCGGGCCGGCAAGGGCGACGGGACACCGGACGAGCGATGGCAGGATTGCATCGTGCTGGCGCATGAATTGCTGGCTGGGCGGGGGCTGGCGGACCTGCCAGCGATGACGGTGATCGCCGGGCGCAGCGCTTTCGCGGCATTGGGGGAACCTTGGTGACGCCCATACACCGTTTGATGTCGATTTTGGCACAGGACGCAACGCTCCATACGCCCTAAATCATGCGGGGCCTTGCAATCGTTTCACCTCAGGCTCAAATGCCCTTCCTCAAATTGCCCCCGTTGGTATTGGCTAGGGCCAAAACCCAATAAACCTATTGATGTTTCAATGGTCTGATGATTCCCTACTTTCGATTCGGGAGGGGCACATGAGGCGGAACTTATTTTGGTTATCGGACGAGCAGTGGGCGAAGATTGAACCGCTTTTGCCGACTGATGTTCGCGGCAAGATGCGCGTTGACGACCGGCGCGTGCTGAGCGGCATCTTGCACGTGATGAAAAGCGGTTGCCGCTGGTGCGACTGCCCGCCGGAATATGGCCCTCCGACGACGATCTATAATCGGTTTGTACGCTGGGCCGAGCGCGGGGTTTGGGAGAGACTGTTTCAGGAGCTCGCCAGCCGCGGCAGATCGACTGCCACGCAAATGATTGATTCTACTCACATTAAGGCTCACCGCTCTGCATCGGGCGGAAAGGGGGGAGCAAAATCAGGCGATTGGTCAGTCGCGAGGCGGGCGCAATACGAAAATCCATGCAACTGCAGATTCTAAAGGACGTCTTCTTTCCCTCACCCTGACGGGTGGTGAGGCGCATGACTGCCCGATTGCCGAACCATTGATCCAAAAGACCAAGAAGGCCAAGAAATTCCTCGCCGACAAAGCCTATGACAGCACTGAATTGCGGAAGTCACTGAAAAAGCGAGGCACGAAGCCCGTCATTCCGAACAAACGCAATCGAAAACAGCCCTTCAGTTTCAGCAAAAAGGCATACAAGGATCGGCATCTCATCGAAAATGCCTCCTGCCGACTGAAAGACTTCAGACGCATCGCCACCCGTTACGACCGGCTGGCAGTCAATTTCGCCGCATCAATTTATCTGGTAGCCGCCGTCGTCTGGTGGATATTATGAGTCTGGACCCTAATTCAACGGAGGACTACTTCTAGGGGGCAGACCACTTATTTATAGACCGTAAGATTGGCAACAAAGGCGACGGGCTATGCACATCGATCACAGTGAATTTGGCAGTATCACCATCGACGGCAGGACCTATGATCATGACGTTAAGATCGGGTTAGATGGAAAGGTAACCAAACGCAAGAAAAAATTGTCCAAGCAACAGTACGGAACATCGCACATCATCTCAGAAGCAGAAGCAAAGTCCGTTTTTGAAAAAGGGTGCGATTTGCTCATCGTCGGCACCGGACAAGAGGGCAATGTCAGGCTCTCCCCGGAGGCAGACGTCTATTTCGGCAAGAAAGGCTGCAAAGTGCTACTTTGGCCCACTCAGGAGGCGATTAGATCCTTCAATCAGGCGAAGGAACACAAGATCGCTCTCATTCATGTCACGTGTTGATGCTCACGAGTCAGGGCGCAGCTTGGCTGCTTTGACGCGGCTCCTGGCCGGTGGTGGGAACAGTCCGCCACCATGATTGGTGCAGAGTTCGGTACTTACATTCGATCTGCCGGCAGATCTGCTGGCTAGATCATCGACATGTCGAACGCCCACGACAAGGCGGTCCTTCAAATGGTGCCGGCGGCCTCCCCTGTCGCGCGATAGAGACCAAGAGCTTTGTTTTACCATGCGAATGCCCGCTC
>Ga0326727_10002133_pt1 | contig 69652 bp, 54 predicted proteins | sample MB2enrmetagenome_FD_207643 | JGI IMG/M metagenome (GOLD analysis project Ga0326727, IMG submission 207643) | Lab enriched peat soil microbial communities from McLean, Ithaca, NY, United States - MB29MY | ecosystem: Environmental > Terrestrial > Soil > Wetlands > Peat | place: USA: New York...
TGCGGAAAAACTAACCAGGTGGATTTTGTTCGGAAACCAATGCCGTCTCAGGCGTCGCTTTTGGTTCGCCGCGGCCTGGCGCCAAAGGTGGAGTATAACGCTGCCAGCGCGACGATCACGTTTGCCGCAACCACGGGCGCGGCGTGGATCAGCAAACCGTAGCTGATCCATAAGATTGCGGCGCCGGCCTGAATCAAGCGCAGCGTAGCCGGCTTCTTGAAAAAATAGGACAAGCCGAAGCAAGCCGTTGCGACCCAGCCAATCCAACCGAGCATCACTGATTCTCCGTGCCCGACGCGACCCCGGAGGGAGTTGCAGAAGTGGAACGCAGAGTGAGGAAATCCGTGCGCATACGCGCCCATTCCTGCACCAGGAAACCGTTGGACTCAAAAAAGCGGCGAATCTGTGGCTGCGTCCAATGCGCTACCTCTTCCAGGATGGGAACCAGCACACTCAGTGCGTTATCGCCGAGTACGGTGCGCTTGGCAATCTGGGTCACGCAGCGCGACTCGGAAACCGCAATGGTCAGCCCATCGCCCTCGTTGACGTGCAGCATCGCGTTCATGTCCGAGCTGCCATCGCCGGCATAGACCACGTGATCGAGTCCGATGGAATGTTCAGCCTGGAGTTGCATGATGCGCGTCACCTTGCCGTAACCGGCGGTGCAGCGGATGAGCCGCTCGATTGCGCCGCTGGCTCCGTACTGGAACTCGGTGCCGTAGATGTGCTCGGCGGGCACAATGCCCTCCAGCGCCGACTGCACGATTTCCACCGGCGCGGCGGAAAGAACGTAGAAATCGAACTCGTAGCCGGGGATGCCATCGCGCAAGGTGCGGTAGAGAAGCTCGATGTTTCCCTTGAGCGGCATGCGCTTGCCGGTTTCAATCAAATGCTCGCGGCGAACCCGCGAACTGAACGCCGGGTCGTGCAGGAGCAGGTACGCAAGCTCCGCACCCTGCTGCACCAGATTCAATTGCACCATACCCGCAACTTTGTCTTTGAACTCGTCCACCGGAATGCCAAGGAGCTCGGTGAGGATCAGGCCCGAGTCGTTGAAGCTCAGGGTCTGGTCGAAATCACTAACAAACAAATACTGCTTGATAATCGTTTCACTCATGTCACTTCTTATGATAGGCGCTTTGGGTATTAGGATGGTGAATATGGGATCAAAATGCTATCGAATGATTTGATTGAGTGTATGGATCTGGGTGATAGACCATTATCCCAATTGTTTAGAGTTACTTGCGAAGACCTGCTAGTTTTCCAGCTTACCTGGTTTCTGGCCCGATTGGCTCCGCTGAGCAGCGGATGGGGAAGCTGCGTGCGCCGTCGTTTTCGGTTTTGAGGGAACGAGACGAACAAGCGCCCACGCGCGCGGCGGGTGAGAGTGCCGATTTCCGTCTCAATACCGCTCCGCCATGAATTCGGTGATGGCGGCGTAAGCCTGGTGAAGCATTTCTTCCTGCGGCAAAAATACCATCCGCATGTGGCGCTCGCCCTCGCGTTGTCCGAAGCCGGTGCCGTGGACGCACAGAACATGTTTCTGCTGCAGCAACTCGGTGACGAACTGGAGATCGTCTTCCGGAATGTCGAGCTTGGGAAAGGCGTAGAAGGCTCCCCGCGGTGAGGTCAGAGAGACGTGTGGCGTGCGCGCGGCCCACTCGACGGTGAGATCACGGCGGCGGCGCAGCTTGACGCGCGCCTGTTCGAGATGGTCCTGTGGTCCCTCCAGGGCGGGCGCGATGGCGTACATGAATGGGTGCGGTGCCGAGAGCCGTGCCCGCAGCAGTTTGTAGACAGACTCCAGGTAATCGTCGAGTGACCCCGCCGGGCCAGTCGCGATCGCCCAGCCAATACGCCAGCCGGGTACCAGATAGGCCTTCGAGAGTCCGTTGAATGTGATCACCGGAAGATCGGGCGCCAACGCCGCGATGGAGACGTGCTCGCAGTCTTCGTCGATGATGAGTCTGTCGTAGATTTCGTCGGCTAGAATAAGCAGCTTGTGACGGCGCGCCAGTTCGACAACCCCCTCCAACGTGGCGCGCGAATAGATTGCACCCGTGGGATTATTGGGATTGATGAGCAGGATTGCCTTGGTGCGCGGATTGATGCGCGCCGCAATGTCATCCACATCGGGCTGCCAGCCGTTCTCCTCCTGGAGAAAATACGGGTTCGGCGTGGCGGAAATCTTTCCCAGCACGGCTGCGTACAGGGGATAGTCCGGGCAGGGCGTTAACACATTGTCGCCGGGATTAACCAGCGCCGTGAGACAGTGGTCGATGAGTTCGCCGGTGCCGAAACCGACCATGATGCCTTGAATGTTCTGAAAACCGTTGGCTTCGGCCCGATCACGGATTGCCCGCAGGGCGGAGCGTTCGCCGAGCGAATCGCCATAACCGTTAAAGCCCTCGCGCATGGCGCGTTCGGCGGCTTCGATCATGTGCGGGGGCGTGGGAAAGTCGAACATGATGGGATCGCCAATGTTGAGGTAGAGAATCTTGTGACCCTGGCTGGCCACCTGGTCGGCCGCGACGGCGAGGTCGCGAATGGCGTAGCACACCTTGGCCATGCGAGTCGCCGGGGCTATCTGAAAAGTCAAATTTGTAATCATTAAGTTTTAGAGATCCCGTTTTTATTGAACCCTGCGCTGCGGCGAAGCGCGAGCGCGCGGAGCCGGAGGAAACAACCTCAATCCTCCGCGACCCCGGCGGTTACCGCGACGTCAGCTTAAAGGCGAGTGGCAAGGCGGTTTGCGATGTCTGCAAAAATTCTTGACGCCTCACCCCTCCATGAGTTTACCAGACCTTTCGCGCTTCATGATTTGTGCGCGATCACACGGTTTCCGGCAAAAACCCTATTCCTGGCGGTCGATCTGGGCCCGCTGCAGACGGTCGGAGTAGTCGACGTAGACGGCCTTCCACTCGGTGTAGCTTTTGGGCGTGCGGACTGTCTATAACTTGCTGATTCCACGAATGGCTAGAATTGCCGAATTGGCCAAAATCAGACCATTTGTGTACGTCCTGTGTTTACAGAATTCTTCTGGTCGTCGTGGAAGGCTATGTTGAGTAAGGCTTGGCAGGGATTCTGTCAGCTTTTCCACAGGTTCACCAAGAACTTCAACTACTGTCGCCAGACCACATGCCTATACTTTGAGGCATGAACTACTTTGACGATCTAGACCCTGACCCGAGCACCTTTGAGGAAGAAGGTTGTGAGCAGTGCAAAAGTCTTCAAAGGCAGTTTGAGTATCTGAATGAACGCATACATGAACATTTACCATCGAAGCTTCTTTCTTTTGCTGACGTGCTTAAGAGCTTCGACAACACAGCAGCACACAAACGCGACCAGCTTGCGAAGGAGCACCGTGAGTTGATGTACGAAATGAAAGAGCACATTCGGCGTCACCACGCGGAGACCGATTAACGGGGCCCGAGCAAGGGGGCACACCTGTGGGTACACGACTCCAGACACACCAGAACCCACCATCTCAGGTGGGCTTTAGGGGTAGGTGATAGGCCACCCCCGTTTACCTCTTGGCAGTGGTTGTTGTTCCTTTGCTGTTGACCTTCACGCGCTCCCTCCCGAAGCACAAGCTGTGTGCAGCCAGATTTTCAGCGAAATCTAGTCATGAGTATCTATCTGTGCCTTCTGTAACTTATCGCTATAGTCGACGTAGACGGCCTTCCACTCGGTGTAGAAGTCGAACGCGCCGACTCCACCCTCGCGATGGCCGTTGCCGGTCTGCTTGACGCCGCCGAAGGGGAGATGGACCTCGGCGCCGATGGTAGGCGCATTGATGTAAGTGATGCCGGCGTCAAGATCGCGGATGGCGGCGAAGGCGCGGTTCACGTCCCGGGTGTAAAGCGCGGAAGAGAGCCCATACTTCACATCGTTGGCGATCTCGATGCCATGTTCGAGCGAATCGCACGCGATGCAGGAGACGACCGGCCCGAAGATTTCCTCCTGGGCAATGCGCATCTTCGGATCGACATCGGCGAAGACCGTCGGCTCGATGAAGAAGCCATGTGCGTAGTCAAGGCGGTCCAGGCGATTGCCGCCAGTGGCCAGGCGCGCGCCTTCCTTTTTGCCAATCTCGATATAGCTCAGCACAGTCTCCATCTGGGACTTGCTGACGACCGGGCCTACGTCCACGCCCTCATCGAGTCCGTTGCCGATTTTGAGTAACCTGGCCCGGCGCACCAGCTCATCGATGAAGCGCTGGTACACGCCCTTCTGCAGGATAATGCGGCTGGTGGCCGTGCAGCGCTGTCCGGCGGTGCCAAACGCTCCCCAGAGCGCGCCTTCCAGCGCAAGGTCGAGATTGGCGTCATCGAGCACGATCATCGGATTCTTGCCGCCCAGTTCCAGTGAGCAGCGCTTGAAGTTGCTGGCGCAGCTGGCGCCGATGATGCGGCCCACCTCGCCCGAACCGGTAAACGAGATGGCGCGCACCAGCGCATGTTCCATCAGCGGTGTGCCCACCTGGGCACCCTGGCCGGTGACGATGTTGACGACTCCGGGGGGAACTCCAGCTTCGGTGAGCACGCTGACAAAGTTGAAGACCGACAGGGGCGTGTACTCGGCGGGCTTGATCACGCAGGTGTTGCCCGCGACCAGGGCGGGGAACAGCTTCCACGAAGGAATCGCCATGGGGAAGTTCCACGGACAGATCATGCCGACGACGCCAACCGGATTGCGGGTACACATGGCGAACTTGTTGGGCAGTTCGCTGGGCGTGGTGAGCCCATACATGCGCCGTCCTTCGCCTGCGAAGTAGTAGCCGGTGTCGATGGCTTCCTGGATGTCGCCCCGGGTCTCTTTGAGGACTTTGCCCATCTCGCGGGTCATGTCGTGCGCGAATGCTTCCTTTTGCCGCTCCAGGATGGCTGCGGCCTTCATGATGATTTCGGCGCGGCGGGGCGCAGGCACACGGCTCCACTTCTTGAACGCGGCGTGAGCGGCTTCGACGGCGAGGTTGACCTCGGTGGCGCCCGAGCGCTGGAAGACGCCAACCAGGTCGCGTGTGTCCGCCGGGTTACGGTTCTCGCAAGTGTTGCCGGAACTGGCCGGAACCCATTTACCATCGATGAAGTTGCTGAAGGGATTGATGCCGGAAGCGGTGGTAGCCATCGGAAGTAGTTCTCCAAAATCGTCGAGCTGGAAGTTCGCCCTGCCGGGGCCAATGCGCAGAGCCGGAGGAATAAGTAATCGACCGCATATCGTAATCGCCAAGGGTACGTGATGGCAAGCGGCGACGGCGGAAGACGGCTCCGCCAATCACAAAGACGCGAGCATGAAGTTCACCTGGATACGCGTGTCGCAGGCGGCCGGGTTGTCTGCGTAGGGCTACGGCTTGTAGTGCCACTGGCGAACCGCATCCCAGGCTGCTTTTATGAGCGTGGGTGAGCGGCTTACGCGATCAATCTCGCGGACCGCTCCATCTTTGCCGACAGTTACGCCGAGGCTGGCCGTAGCATTGCCTCGGCGGAGGCTGCCGCGGCGGCCTGGGAAGCAGCAGCCGCGCCCGGGAGCAGGATACCCGGCGATGTGTGACCCGCAGGGATGTAGCGACAAACAGGAGCGAGGCCAGGGTGGATGTGCCCTCCATCCTATGGATTACAATCGCATATTGGCGGCTTGCCTGGCGTATTGCCAAGATGAAATTTGCACGGCCACGGGTGCGAAGGCGGGCGGAGTAGTAAGATAAGAAGTGAGTCGCGGCGAGTGCTATTCACAATGGCAGGCATGAGTTCCACTCCTTTTTATTCAGAGAGAAGATCTTAAGATTGATTTTTCCTGGACGGAACGGGTGGCGCCGGGGGTGAAATCCGCATGCGCGGACTCGCCGGGGCGTGATTCTTTTCGCACGAAAAAAGAGAGACAGCAAAGAGATGTCAAACAATGGCTTCCACACCGGCTCGCGATTTGGGAATCTGCGTTCGTTGTTCAGCATGTTCTCAAGCGACCTTGCAATTGACCTGGGTACGGCGAACACGCTTGTCTATGCGCGAGGCAAAGGCATCGTTGTCAATGAGCCCTCGATTGTCGCGATCAACAAAAACACCAACGAAGTGGAAGCGGTGGGCAAGGAAGCCAAGGAGATGCTTGGCCGCACGCCTGGAAACATCGTTGCCATCAAACCGATGAAAGACGGAGTGATCGCAGATTTCCGGATCACTGAAAAGATGCTGAATTACTTCATTCAGAAGGCTCACAACCGCAAGATGCTGGTGCATCCGCGAATTGTCATCGGCGTGCCCAGCGAGATTACGCAGGTGGAAAAGCGCGCGGTCATGGATTCGGCCTATCGCGCCAAGGCCAGCGAAGTGCACCTGGTGGAGCAGGCGATGGTGGCGGCCATCGGCGCGGGGTTGCCCATTACCGAGCCGTGCGGCAACATGGTGGTTGACATCGGCGGCGGCACCACGGACATCGCCGTGATTTCCCTCAGTGGAATCGTCTACTCGCGCTCGGTTCGCATGGCCGGCAACCAGATGGACGAAGCCGTGATGAACTACCTGAAGCGCAAATACAATTTGCTGATCGGTGAGCGCACGGCAGAGCAGATCAAGATCGAAATCGGCTCGGGCTATCCGCTGGAGAAGCCTCTGACCATGGAGATTAAGGGACGCAACCTGATCGAGGGCGTGCCCAAGACAATCACCATCGACGACAGCGAGATTCGCGAGTCTTTGAGCGAGTGCGTGGGCACCATCGTCAACGCGATCCGGGTTGCGCTGGAGCGTACCCCGCCGGAGTTGAGCGCTGATATCAGTGACCGCGGCATCGTGCTTACGGGTGGCGGCGCTCTGCTCAAGAATCTGGACAAACGTATCCGCGAAGAGACCGGCCTGCCGGTTTCCATCGCCGACGATCCGCTGGCCAGCGTGGTGCTGGGCACGGGCAAAATGCTCAGTGACTTCAAACTTCTGCGCAAGATCAGCATCGAGTAAGAAAGACGGCCGGCCGGAGCGGTGCTCCGGCCTTGCACTTTGCGGGAGCCGTAATTTTCCCGCTGACGCAAAGTTCCGCTTCCCGGTGCCCATGGCTTGGGACGCCGCTGGCAAAACCGGCGCCAGGACTGAAACTCTGAAGCGATGAATGTACTCTCGCGGCACAAGAATACGGTGGTTCTGACAACGGTTTTGCTGGCCCAGTTGCTGGCACTGGCGGTACAGGTGAAGCGCCAGACGGCCGAGGGTCCGGTGCGTGTCATCCGCCTGGTGGCCGTCAGTTCCCTGGCGCCGTTCGAGCGCCTGTTCATTCACACCGGCGAAAGCGTCCGTGGAGTCTGGGCGAACTACATCGACCTGCGCAACGTGCGGCGCGAAAATTTGCGCTTGAAGGCTGAATCCGGACAGATGCGCCTGGACCGCGCCAGGGAGAAGGAGGATGCCCGCCAGGCGCGCCGTCTGCAAGTCCTGTTGGGATTCAAGGAACAGTGGATCGATACCACGGTCGCCGCCCAGGTGATCGGTACCAGCGGCAGCGAAAGTTCCAATCTGCTGTATCTCGACAAGGGCACAAAGGATGGGATCCGGGCCGATATGCCGGTGATTACACCGGATGGCATTGTGGGTAAGGTGCTCACCGTGTATGACGAAACCGCGCAGGTTCTGATGATCAGCGATCCGACCAGCGGAGTGGGAGCTACCCTGGCGAACTCGCGTCTCAAGGGTATTGTGAACGGCACTTCCGGCGGCGAACTCCGGCTCAATTACATCATGGGAGATGAAACGGTGCGGCCCGGCGATGCGCTTGTGACCAGCGGCGGCGACCGGGTTTATCCCAAGGGGTTGCCGATCGGTACCGTGGTCAATGTGAGCATGGGGCGCAACCTGTTTCTCGACATCAAGGTGAAACCGGCAGTGGATTTAGATCGTCTGGAAGAAGTGCTGATCGTCACCGAGCAGAAGCCGCGCGCGCCGGACACAACCGATCTGGGTTCGATTGGCGCCGCCGACATCCTTGCCCAACATCTGCCGGGCGTACCGGCGTCGAGCGTGGCCCCGCCGCAGCCATCCACCGCGGTGGCCGCTCCGGTGCCTGCGCACACAGATGCATCCAAGCCCAAGCCTACCGCTCCGGTGCCTGCGCACACAGATGCATCCAAGCCCAAGCCTACCGCTCCGGTGCCTGCGCACACAGATGCATCCAAGCCCAAGCCTACCGTTGGGGTGCCTGCGCACGGGGATGCATCCAAGCCCAAGCCTACCGCTCCGGTGCCTGCGCACACAGATGCATCCAAGCCCAAGCCTACCGCCGGGGAAGGGGCGCATCCACAGTGAGAGCCGCGAATCTCAGCTATACGTCGCGCGAACAGGTGGAAGTGTATCGCTTCTCCTGGCCGCTCTCGGTGGGCTTGCCGATCCTACTGGTGGGATTGCAGGCGTTTGTGCCCGTGAGGCTGCACTTCTTCCGGATCTTCGATTTTGGATTATTGCTGACAGTCTTTTTTGCGGTTTCGCGCCGCAGCCAGTTAAGTGGCCTGCTTACGGGCGCCGCCATCGGATTGCTGCAGGACTGTTTCACGCACACCCCCTTCGGCGTCTTTGGAATTGCAAAGACCCTGGTTGGTTACGGCGCGTCGTCGATTGGAATCCGGATCGACGTGGAAAACCCGGGCTCGCGCTTTCTGCTTGTTTTTTTCTTTTATGGCGTCCATCAAGCGGTAGTCGTGGCCATAGAGCGCGAATTGATGGGGCAGTCAGTTCATCTCAATCTGGGTCACGAAGCTGGCGCGGCGGTGTGCAATTCAGTGATGGCCGTGTTTCTGTTCGCCTATTTGAACCGCTTCAAGATCAGGATTTAAGAAGCGTTACCGGGTCACAATTTCTTTCATGAACGGTCGCGAAGAAAAGGTTCCACTAATTCGTCTGGCGCTGACGCAGTACATCATACTGGGTATTTTCCTGCTGCTGATTTTTGGGCTGTGGCGCCTGCAGGTCCTGCACTCGGACTACTACACGAGCATGGCCGAGCAGAACCGCGTGAAGGAGGTTCCGATCCTGGCGCCGCGCGGCAAACTGCTGGATCGCGAAGGCCGCGCCATCGTCGATAACTATCCGTCGTTCTCGGCGCTGCTGCTGCACTCCCAGGGAAAGGTCACCGACTCCAGCCTGGAGGCGATCGCCGCTGGACTGCACCTGGATGCCATCGACCTGAAGACGCGGGTGAAGCGGCTGTCGGCCATGCCGGGCTATCAGCCGATCTTCATCAAATACGACATCACGCCGGACGATCTTGCCTTCATCGAATCGCATCGCAACGAATTTCCGGAGCTGGACACCATCACCGTGCACCGGCGCCTCTACCCGAAGAACGGATTCATGGCGCACCTGATCGGCTACGTCGGCGAGGTCAGCGAGGACATGCTGAACAATCCTCGCTTTGAACTCTACAACCCTGGAGACGTGGTAGGGCAGAGCGGCGTGGAAGCCGAGTACAACGACATGCTGATGGGCAAGAATGGCTCGCGGCGCGTGCTGGTGAACAGCAAGGGAAAGGAAGTCGGCGAGTTGAACGACACCCCGGCAATTCCCGGCAAGCCGCTGCAGTTGACGATCGATTTGGATTTGCAGATCGCCGCCGAAGAGGTTCTGGGAGATAACAAGAACGGCGCGATCGTCGCCATGGACCCGAAGACGGGCGAAATCCTTGCCCTCGCCAGCCGGCCGGCCTTTGACCCCAATGCGTTCGCCGTGCGCATCTCGAGCAAGGAATGGCAAGCGCTCGTGAATGATCCCGGAAAACCTCTACTGAACAAGGCGATTCAGGCTCAACTGGCGCCGGGTTCAACGTTTAAAGTGATCATGAGTGTGGCTGGATGGCAGGAAGGAATCGCGCAGACTCTGCACGTGACCTGCAACGGCGGCGCCACGTTTTACGGACGCCGTTTCGGTTGCTGGCTTAAAGGCGGACATGGCGGCGTAGACCTGCCCAAAGGCATCTACCAGTCGTGCGACGTTTTCTTTTACACCCTCGCCGAGCGGCTGGGCATCGAAAGAATCGCAAAGTATGCCACCATGTTTGGACTGGGACAAAAGACGGGAATCGATCTGCCACAGGAAGCCAGCGGAGTGATGCCAAGTGAGGAGTGGGCGCTGAAAAATTTCCGGCGCAAGTGGTATGCGGGAGAAACCATCTCGGTCGGCATCGGACAAGGCGCCGTCGCGGTCACGCCGGTGCAGTTGTTGCGCGCGGCCAGCGCAATTTCAATGGGTGGTCACATGGTCCGGCCGCACGTAGTTTTTCCGGATAAAGTTTCCGAGACCTATCGCAACGCGCTGCATTACTCGGACACCCAGGAGATCGCCATCGATCCGGCCGGCTGGGAGACGATCACGGACGCAATGGCGCGCGTGCTGCTCCCGGAAGGTACCGCTCCGAGCGCCCACATTCCTGGTATAGAAATCGCCGGCAAGACCGGCTCTGCGCAGACGGTCTCGCTGGCGCTTCGCGCCAAGTATGCCAACAAGGCTGAGTTTGCGCAAAACGGCTGGTTCGTTGGATTTACTCCAAAGCGCAATCCTGACATCGTGGTTTGCGTCCTGTTCCAGGGTGGAGAACATGGCAAGCTGGCGGCACGGTTGGCAACCCAGGTCATCAAGGTTTATGTGGATAAGAAGAACCACCGGCCGCTGGAGCATTTGAAGCCGCCTCCGGAAGGCGAAGAGCCAGGTATCCCATCCCCGCAGCCAGGGACGCTGGGCAGGAATCGCACGCGGCAAAATACTCTTGCAGTCTCCAGTTTCTGGAGTGATCCGGGAAGCGATAATCTGGAGGCAGCCCGGTTTGTTGTGCATCCAGGGCCGGAAAAAGAATTTCACCGCGCCGTGGCTGCTCCGGGCATGGAACAGTTCGCCCAGAATGAGCCGCCAAGAGAAAATCCTCTGCCTCGGCGAAACAAGCATGCGTCGTGGCGGAATTTACCTGGAGTGGTGGCCACGCTGCCGGAACCGCGCTGGCGGGCAGGAGACAATCACTGAGCCGATACGTTCACTTCCGCGATTTTGACTGGGTGCTGCTGATCTTTGTCCTGATCATCTGCCTGCTGGGCGTGTCGGAAATCTACTCGGCAACGCTGCACACCAAGTTCGAAGGGATGCACATCCGGCAGGTGTACTGGATTGTGGCTGGGGTGGCCCTGATGTTTCTGGCCAGCCTGATCAACTACCAGGCGCTGTTGGAGCTGGTCCCGTGGCTGTATGCCGCCAGCCTGGTTTCGCTGGTTTCCGTGCTGGTTTTCGGCAAGCGCTATCTGGGCGCCAAACGCTGGATCGATTTCAGGCTCTTCCACTTTCAGCCCTCAGAATGGGTCAAGCTCATTCTGATTCTGGCCATGGCGAAGTATTTTGCCGAGTACAGGGAAAGCGACCTTCCGTTTCGCGAGCTGGTGAAGGCCGGACTGGTGGTGCTGCTCCCGATGCTGCTGGTGTTGAAACAGCCGGATCTTGGTACGGCCTTGACCTATATTCCGATTGCGATCATGGCGCTGGTTCTTGGCGGCATGAGGCCCAAGCACGGAATAGTCTTGCTGGTGATTGCGGCCGTACTGATGCCCGCCATGTGGAAGTGGGGATTGAAACCGTACCAGAAAGAGCGGCTTTCAACCTTCGTCGCGCCCGAAGCCGATTCGCGGGGCTCCGGCTATCAAGTGATCCAGTCGTTGGTGGCCGTGGGTTCGGGAGGTGTGTGGGGCAAGGGCGTAGCCAAGGGAACCCAAACCCAGGGGCAATTCCTGCCTGTTCCGCATACCGACTTCATCTTCGCGGCCTGGAGCGAAGAGCATGGGTTTGTGGGCGCGCTGGTGGTAATGCTGTTATACTTCGGGGTGTTGATGCGTTTGATCCATGACGCACAAACGGCGCCGGACCGCGCCGGGGTCTTCCTGATCATGGGAGTGGTTGCGGTGCTGGCGTTCCACGTTTTGGTGAACGTGGGAATGGTTGTGGGATTCATGCCCGTGACGGGGATTCCCCTTCCATTGATGAGCTACGGAGGATCGTCGATCCTGTTTACCTTCCTGGCACTGGGCATTGTGATGAACGTCCGCATGCGCCGGTTTGTAAACTAGGATGACGCGTAAAGCGTACCCAGGTTCCGGATTGGCGGAAGCTCCGGAGCCACGGAAACTTCGTAGCGTCCGCGCCATGCCTTGATGACACGTGAGGCTCGCGGAGCACGACTTTCTTGCAAAATCCCAGGAGAGCCGCCGGAAGCAGGCGGAGGGAATGGGTCTCCGGCGATGATCGCCGGGGCTTTCGGCGGGGGAAATCCCAGGCCGCATACACGAGATGAAGCCCTCGATGGGAGGGCAAAGCCGGCGATGAAGGGAATCAGGCCGGTCAGAAATGAAGATTTACGCTGCGATCAAAGGGCAGGGAACGGCCCCATCCGGAATTCCAGAAATCGAAATTTGCGGGGAATGCTGGAGAGAAGTGGCCACAAAACCCAGGCGCAACGTAACCGGACCGGAGCAAGAGTCTCCGGGGAGTACGGAATCGGTGCATAGGTTCACATCAAACGCAGCCGGAGCCCTGAATGGCGCAAGGCGCCAAGGTAAAACTGGCCGCATGATCCCCGCAACTCAATCGAGCGGGCGAACTCCGTTCCGCGCCCTGGCAGAGAAGCCAGAGAGCGCGGCGCGACGCATTGATCTTCAAAACTGACCATCCTGCCTTCGTGCTTCCGGCTCACAACAGCCTGCTCATTGCGATCAGGCCGGGAGCGAACATGAACAAAGAATTGTATGTTTCAACCACGCCGCATGAAACCAAGGTGGCTCTGGTGGAAGACGATCAGCTTGCCGAAGTGTACTTCGAGCGCGAGAACGAGTACACTCTGGCGGGTTCGATCTATAAAGGGCGGGTCACACGCGTTCTGCCCGGAATGCAATCGGCATTCGTCGATATTGGCCTGGAACGCGACGCGTTTCTCTATGTGTCCGACTTTCTGGAACTCCAGGACGAAGACGAAGACGGCGAATTTGAGGATCTGAAAGTTACCGGGGCAACGCTGGCCCAAGCCAACGGGCTGATCATTACCGAGCCGCAAGCCGCGGAAGAAGAAGATTTCGAGGAACGCGAAGAAGCCGCAGGCGACGGCGAAGAAGATAAGACCGAGAGCAAGGATGAGGGCGCACCACGCTGGCGCGGACGCCGCCGTCGTCGTGGCAGACGTGGCGGGCGTGACCGCATGACGGACGATCGTCTGGTCGAGGGGCAGCCTGGGATCAGTGATTCCAAGGAATTGGCAGGCGAGCCAGACAATGCCGGGGATTCCGAGGAAACACCCGTCGAGGCTGAACCTGCGGCCGCTGCTCCGCGTGAGCCGAAAAGGCGCCAGTTGCGCGGATTCGAGCCTCGTGGGCTGGTGGCTCATGGTTTGGCGCGCTCGTTGGACGAAGATGAGATTGAGCCCGAAGTCAGGGCTGAGGTTGCCGATGGACCCACAGCGGATGGAAAGGATGCTGCACCAGCGGCAATCTCCTACACGCCCATGCTGCTACCCGGCGAGTCGATTTCCAAGTACAACCGCCCGGATGGAGAAGCTCCGGCGCCGGCTCCCGCCGCGGAAAGTGGCGCGAACCAGGAATCGGATCACGGCTATGGCCGCGGTCGTGACCGTGATCGCGACCGCGGTGGACGTGGCCGCCGCGGGGACCGTGACCGGGACCGTGGACGTGGCCGCGATTTTGAACACGAGCCGCGCGAACAGGAGAGTTTCACTCTGCCGCAGAACTACACTCCGATCGTTCTGCCAGGTGAATCGATTTCGAAGTATCGCGGCATCGAACCGGTGTCCGTCGCGGAGCCCGCGGAAGCAGCGCTTCCAACCGAGCTGTCCGCCGCGCCAGAAGCTACCGCCGCGCTCGAGCACCCAGTTCCAAGTCAAACTGAACCAAGGCCGGATGAGCCGTTGTCCAGCGCCAGCTATTCAGGCGTGAGCGGACTTTCATCCCTCACCCAGCGCTACGCCGCGGAAGTCGAAAAAAGTGAGGCGGAAGGAGCAGCCGGGGAGACCGTTGAACTGGCCGGGGAACCCGGCCGGGAACCGATCCTGAAGGAAACCGCAGCAGTTTCGCCGGCGGTTGTCCCCAACGAAGTTCCAACGGTCGCAGAGCCTCCCGCTATCGAGCCGCAACCCGAACCACCGCAAACCCAGGACGACGGCCAACCGGCTCCCGCGGAAACCGTGCCTGGAGAGAACGAACGAGACGCGGATGAGGGCTTCGAAGCTAAAACCGCGGGACGCGCCCTGGGCCGCCGTTCCTGGCGCGATCGAGTTTCGAAGATCTTCAGCGCCGCGCAGGACGAACACACAGCCGCCGTGGCCCCGAACGAATCGGTAACTGCGGAAATGGATGCAGCCGCGTCCGCCGCCGGTGAACAAAAGGCCGCAGCGGAGTCCGAGTCCGGACCGAGCCAAACGTCAGAGCAGGAGCCGGCTGCCTATGAAGGTCAGCTCGGCAGCTTTGTGATTGAAGGCGGTCACGTTGAGCACGAAGAACTCGACGAGGAAGAGGCGGAGATGCCGGCCCTGGCCGAGCACTTCGACCGCTATGAAGAGCGCGAGATCGAAGAAGATGCGCTGGAGGATGGAAACGGCTCGCAGATTGGCGCAGCGGTACGCGAGAGCGACGAAGAGAGCGAATTAGAGGATGAAGAGTACGACTTCGGCGGCGAGGAGTTCGAGGAATCCGAGATGCTTGCCGGGGAAGAAAGCGACGAGGACGAAGGCGAGGAAGCGGACGAGAACGAAGAGCCCGAGGTTGCCGCTTCTCCGGACACCGCAAACCAGCGGCCGGAGCGGTTTGAGCGCCGTGAACGCCGCGGCCGCCGTGGCGCGCCGCCGCCGCGCGGTGGGGGACGGATGCGTTCGCGTCAGCAGTCGCGTGCCCTGCCTCTGATCAGCGAGTTGCTGAAGGAAGGGCAGGAAATCCTGGTGCAGATTGCCAAGGAGCCGATCGGCAAGAAGGGCGCTCGCATTACCAGTCACATCGCGCTGCCGGGCCGTTTCCTGGTGTACATGCCTACGGTGAACCACATCGGCGTGTCGCGCAAGATCAGCAGCGAAGAGGAGCGCCAGCGCCTGAAGCGCATCGTCTCCAGCGAGCGTGAGAACGGGCACGGTGGCTTCATCGTTCGCACCGCAGCCTCCAATATCAAAGAAGATGAACTACGCGCCGACATTCGTTTCCTGAAGCATCTGTGGACCGAAATCCGCACCCGCGCCGAATCCAGCAAAAGTCCGTCCCTGATCTATCACGATTTGAACTTGGTGGAGCGTATTCTGCGCGATCAGGTGACCAGCGATTTCTCCCAGATCTGGGTGGACAATGAAGGCGAGTACGAGCGCGTCGTGCGTTTTGCATCGCGCTTCCAGCCAAACCTGGTGCGCCGCATCAAGCTGTACACCAAGGACACGCCACTCTACGAGCAGTTCGGAATCAACGAGGAGATCAATAAGAGCCTGAAGTCCAAGGTCTGGCTAAAGAGCGGTGGTTCCATCGTGATCAACCAGACCGAGGCCCTGGTGGCCATCGACATCAATACGGGCAAGTACGTTGGCAAAACCTCGCGCCTGGAAGATACGATCGTAAAGACCAACTGTGACGCCGTGAAGGAGATCGTGCGCCAGATTCGCCTGCGCGATCTGGGCGGCATTATCGTCGTCGACTTCATTGACATGGACGAGCGCAAGAATCGCCAAAAGGTAATGCAGGCCCTGGAAGAAGCCATGAAGTCCGATCGCGCGCCATCAAAAATTCTCCAGTTTAATGATTTTGGACTGGTGGCCATCACCCGCAAGCGGGTCAAGCAGTCGCTGGAGCGGACGCTCGGAACGCCCTGCCCGTATTGCGATGCGACGGGATTCGTGAAGTCGGTGCAGACGGTGTGCAATGAGATTTACGTTGAAATGCGCAAGGTGCGACGCCATGTTGAAAGCAAGGAAGTCATCCTCCGCGTGAATCCCGAAGTTGCCAAGGAGTTGAAAGGCGGCAACGGAAAGTGGTTGCAGGAGATGGAAGAACTGATCGGCCATCCCGTCCTGGTGAAGAGCGACGCGCTCCTGCATCAGGAGCAGTTCGATATGAACTACTAAGCGGCAGGCGTAAGCATTGCGCGAGGTCAGAAAGGTCCGCCTGGGCAGGCGGGCCTTTCCGTTGATGGGGGTGCGAAAGATGGCCGGACCGGGGCTGCGGCCATCACAAGGCACGGGATGAAGACAGCTCCATCCCCCAGGCAGCCTTCTGCGGAGTGCCATTCGCACATTTTCCCGCCGCGGAAAATCTCGCCCGGAACTGCGGCGCGGGGCAGGTTTCTCCCTCGCCGATCCTGACCGAAATTCCAATGTAAGCAAAGGAAACGCAAGGCCAGCGCCATTGCAGAGGGAGCGAACATGCAGAAATGTTACGAATTTCCTGGCGGAGTTTTTGGCCTGATTCGTCCTTTCGTAATCCGTTCGTTTCGTCATGGGCATCCTTTGCATCACTGGCACATCATCTTGGGGTATTTGTGTCGTGATCTACAACCTATTGGACGTGAGAGCGATTTTGTCACGGAATAAGCATGAGCACGCCGGATATCTTCCGGATTTGGCCGGAAGTTATGGTTGACTTGCCCGCCCTGAACTCTGCTATAACCAGCGTCTAGTATCCCCCCGAGAAAGCAGAGGAATTCTCCTCGCAGTCAGCAGCGCGCCCGATACGAGAGGAATTCGGATGCGCAATGATCGCCCGACGGCAAAACGCCGCCGCGTCAGCAACTTGGTCATGGTTTCGGCAGGCTGCGTTCCGGCATTTGAAAGGGCCATGAGTTATGTCCGATTCGCCTGAGGTGATGAACATTCGGCAAGCGTCCGAGTATCTTGGCGTGAGCCCGGACACGCTCTACAAGTATGTGTCCGAAAACAAGATCCCGGCATTCAAGCTGGGAAACCGCTGGAAGTTCAAGAAGACGTTGCTTGACCGTTGGATGGAAAGCAAGAGCAGCGGGGGTGAGGGCACGCTGAAACGGAAGCCGAGAGCGATTCGGACTACTGCGGTCGGGTAAAGAGGGTGTCCGCTTATGTTTGGTTTTAGTTTTGGTTCCAACAAAACGATCGTCGGCCTGGACATCGGGTCGAACAGCATCAAGGCCGTGGAGTTGCAGCGAAACCGGGGCGAGATCCTGGTGAGCCATTTGGGCATGGAACCTCTGGCCAGCGACATCGTGGTCGATTCCATGATTGTGGACAGCGGCAGCGTCGCCAGTGCCATCAGCAAGATATTTGCCGAGCACGCGTTTAAGGCCAAGCAAGTGGCGACTTCGGTCAGCGGCCACTCCGTGATCGTCAAGAAAATTTCGATGCAAACCATGGACGAACCGGAGCTCGGCGATGCGGTCCGCAGCGAAGCCGCGCAGTACATACCGTTCGACATGAGCGACGTGAATGTCGACTACCAGGTTCTCAGTGACGACCTGGACGGTCCGACCATCGACGTTCTTCTGGTGGCGGTGAAGAAGGACAAGATTCTGAACTACACCAGTGCGCTGCAGTTGTCGGGACGGCAGCCTGCAATTGTTGATATAGACGCGTTCGCCCTGCAGAACTGCTACGAATATAACTACTCCCCCGCTCCAAACTCAACGACTGCGCTGCTGAACATTGGCGCCAGCGTAATGAACATCAACATCGTGCGCGGTGCGATTCCGCTTTTCACCCGTGACGTGAGCGTGGGCGGGAACCAGTACACGGATTCGCTGCAGAAGGAACTGGATCTGAGTTTCGATGATGCCGAGGCACTGAAACTAGGCAAGAAGGTCGGGACCGTCAGCGAAGACGCCAAGTTGCCGATTTTGCAGCAGGTGACCGAGATCATCGTTCTTGAGATTCAGAAGACGTTTGATTTCTTCCGCGCCACCGCCAGCGGCGAGCACATTGAAAGGATCTACATTGCGGGCGGTTCCTCGCAGGTGCCGGGTTTGGTGGAAGCCCTGCGGCAGGAATTTTCGATTCCCGTGGACCCGATGAATCCATTCCTGAAAATCGTGCCGCCGATTGGCGAAGGCGCGGACCTGATCGAGCGGAACGCGGCGCAACTGGCAGTGGCGGTGGGATTGGCCCTGAGGAGCTTTGAAAAATTATGATCCGGATCAATCTGCTAGGCACGGGAAAACCAAAGAAAGGGAAGAAGGGCCGGCGGCGCTGGTTCGCCATGCCGCAACTCACCACGGACGGCCCATCTCCATTGATTGCGGGCCTGGCGATTCTCGTAGTGGCCGGCGCAGGGCTCTACCTGTATTACCTGCAACTGGAAGGCACGCACGAACGGCTGCAAACCTCAATCGCGGAGGCGAACAAATCGATTGCCTCCATGACGAAAGTGAAACAGGCGTACCTGGAACGGCAGAAAGATTACGACGCGTTCAAGCGCCGGTTTGACGTCATCGACCAACTGCGCGCGGCGCAGGCGGGCCCGGTACCCCTGCTGGCCAGCGTAAGTGACACGGTGAACCGGACCGACGGAGTCTGGCTCTTGAACCTGCACGACGACGGACCAAAGGTGTCTTTGGACGGGGTGGCGCTGGGACCGGACCAAGTCGCGAATCTGATGACGAACCTGCGCCAATCCGGGTACTTCAAGAACGTCGAGTTGCATGAGACCGCCCAGGAAGACAATTCCAAGATACAGACGTTTTCTTTCAGTCTGGTTTGCGAAAAGACGAAGGCTTAAAGGTCATGGTGAGCTTTAAACAACTGCCCTATGTGGCACAACTCGGAATCGTGGCGCTGGTGATCCTTCTGACTGCGGCCGGGGCCTATTATTTCGCCCTTCAACCATTGGCGAAGGCTAACCAGGCGGATGCACTCACCCTCAGGAGCAAACAGGCCGAAGTTGCGATGTTGACTCCATACAAGGCGAAGTTGGCGGAACTGACCGCGCAGACGGAAGTCCTGAGGGTCCAGATGGAGGCACAGCGCAAAATCGTGCCCGAGGAAAAGGATATTCCAACTTTTATCACCTTGGTGGAAAACGAGTCGGTTGCTTCCGGCGTGGAAATCCGCCGCTACACGCCGAAGGATATCGTGGCGAAGGACTACTACGTCGAAGTTCCCATCGAGATCGATGTCGACGGCCCCTTCTACTCGGTATTGAACTTCTACGAGCGCCTGCAGAAACTGGAACGTATCGTGAATGTCAGCCGGCTCACCATGGGATCACTGAAGAACGGGAAGACTGGGGTCAAGAGAAGTTACCCATGGTCGCCCAATGAAACGGTTGCAGCGAATTGCTGGTTGACGACTTTTTACAGTACTTCCAAGGGCGGAGCGCCGGCCGCCGCGCCAAAGACGAAGTAGGAGAAGCCATGAAGAGCATCAAACTTATCTTGGCGATTTGGCTTGCAACAAGCGCGTGGGCACAAACGCCGCCGCCGAAACAGCAGGTGAACCCGCCTGCCGCGGCGCATCCCAGCGGGGCTCGGACGCAGCCGCTGATGGCGTGGTCAGCGACGCCCCAGAGAACGACGGCGCAGCCGGCAAACATCCAAGCCAAGCCGTCTCCAGGTTCCGCCAAGACTGGCGCGGCACAGCCGTCTAGGCATTTGGGGAGAGGTTCGGACCGGTTCTCGGCGAATCCTGATAGGAGACTGCCAGCGCAGTCCGTGGCGAAGGAGTCTGGCAGACGGCAGGGCACCAGGCCGCGAGGTTCGCGCAGCCGAACGGTGGCGGTTGCGAACAAGTCCAGGCACAAGGGACCGCGCGATCCGTTCGTTAGTCCGATCGTGGAGCGAAATCGCGATACGGTCAACTGTACTGGCAGCGGCAGGCAGTGCCTGGTGGTTGGTGAAATCAGTCTGCACGGCGTGGTTCGCTCGCCCAGCGGTTCCATCGCTGTGGTGATGAATGGCGATCATACTTATTTTCTGCGTGAAAACGATCCCCTCGCCGATGGATCCGTGGTGAGGATTACCAGCGACGCAATTACATTGCGCCAGCGCTCGTCGGATGTGTTGGGACGAACGGTCACGCGCGAAGTTACCAAGAAAATCGGAGTGCCTGCGGCGTGAGCAGACACCTAAGGTAGGAAAGCAATTGCGAAGATGAGCCCGGAAACTGGAGAACAAGTGACTGGGACGGACGCGCGAAGCCTGGCAACAGGCGACGCGGGGAGAGCGACGATGAAGTTCAAGCGACTGCTGACGGTAGGACTGATGGCGCTGATTTGCGCCGGCACGGCGACGGCGGCTTCACAACTGAATTCGATGCAAGTGACGCCAAAGGCAAATACGGCGACAGTCAATCTGCGGACCACCGGTTCGTTTACCCACAAGGAATATAGGCCGGAGGAGCATCTGCTGTTGATCGATCTGGCCGGGGTAACCGCCGACGCTGCAGTGGAACGCACGGCCACACTGAGTTCCGCGGTGCTGAAAAGCTACAAACTCTCCAGCTACACCAGCGCGTCGGGTAGCGAGGTCACCCGCATTCAATTGGAACTGGGCGAGCAGGTGACCGCGGACGTTAACGACGTGAGTGGCGGACTGCAGGTTCTGTTGACCGGCGGCGGGCCAGCCACGGCGGACTCTTCCGCGGTGGTTTCCTCCGATGCCAGCTCCTCTGCTCCCGCAACGGTGGAAGTCACCGTTGCCGTGTCCAAGCCAACGCCGGCGGAGATCTCCAATTCGCCGCAGCGAGCTCCGGAAGCCGTGCCCGTTGGTAAGGATGCAGGGGCGCAGCAGTCTGCTCCGGTGGCTGCCGCGGTTACTCCTCCCGAGCGTTCTCCGCAGCATCCGGTGGGGCCCAGTGAGGCGGGCAGCAGGCTTACTCCAGCTACGATTCGAAACGTGCGCGTGCAGCGTGGACAAGGCACTCTGGACGTCATCATCGAGGGACCCAACTCAGCGCGGCCATTTCTACTGAAGAATCCCGATCGCCTGGTGCTGGATTTCAACAATGCAGTGCTGCGGCCATCAGTCCGCAACATCCCGGTGCATGGCAGGGACGTGCTTCAGGTCCGGGTAGGCCGTTTCCAGGCTGAGCCTCCGCTGGCACGTATCGTGATCGACCTGAGCGGACCGCGTGATTTCGATGTTGAGTCTGCTCCGGAACAGGTGATTGTGCATGTCAAGAGCGAACAAGCCGAGACACTCTCAACACCTCTAAAACCCGCTCCAGCTCCGGCCCTGGCTTCGGCTCCTTCTCCGGCTCCGGATACTGCCCTGGCCTCGGCTTTGGCTTCGGCCCCGGCTCCGGCTTCGAACCCCGCTCCGGTCTCGGCTCCGGCTTCGATCCCTGCTCCGGCTCCAGCTCCTGCCCCAGCCTTGGCTTCGATCTCGGCCCCGGCTTCGATCCCGGCTTCGATCCCTGCTCCGGCCCCAGTTCCGGCTCCAGCTCCTGCCCCAGCCTTGGCTTCGGTCTCGGCTCCAGCTCCGATCCCAGCCTTGGCTTCGGTCTCGGCTCCGGCCCCGATCCCTGCTCCAATCCCGACCACAGCTCCGGTCCCAGCCTTGGCTCCGGTCTCGGCTCCGGTCTCGATCCCTGCTCCGATCCCAGTTCCGGCTCCAGCTCTTGCCCCAGCCTTGGCTTCGGTCTCGGCTCCAACTCCGATCCCTGCTCGGATCCCGACCACAGTTCCGGCTCCAGCTCCGGTGGAGGCTCCGAAGGTGGCGGAACGGCCCCGCTTCAAGGCTACCTCCTTGCAAACCAGTAACGGCGCCAATACGGCACCGCCAAGTGCATCACCCCCAAAATACGTCGCGGCGTCTGTGTCCAACAGCAATTTGCAACCCAGGACGCAACAGAGTGTTGATCCCAATGTTCGAGCGAACGTTGCGGCCGATACGATGGCGAGTTTTCCCCAGGCAGATAGGCCGGAGGTTGAGATTGCCCGCTTGAATGCATCGGTCCCGGATCAGGTTCCAGGCAGCGTGGCGGCAGCGGCGCAGTCGTCTCCCAAATACACGGGCGAGCCGATTTCGGTGAACTTGAAAGACGTGGACTTAAAAGATTTCTTCCGTCTCATTCACGAGATCAGTGGCCTGAACATCGTTCTGGATCCCAGCGTGAAAGGAACTGTTACCCTTGTGCTCGACGACGTGCCCTGGGACCAGGCCCTTGACATCGTATTGAAGAACAATCAGCTGGACCGCGAGTTGCAGGGAAGAGTGCTGCGCATCGCGTCTATCGACACGCTGCGGCGTGAGGCGGTCGATCGTCGCGCTCATGCCGAGGCGGTTGCCCTGGCAGTGGATCGCCAGACCATCACCCGCTTCCTCAGCTACGCGAGTGCGAAGAACGTGGTTCCGATCATCAAGAAGTTCCTGACCGCCCGTGGGGAAGTCATCCAGGACGAACGCACCAATGCCCTCATTATCTCGGACATTCCCAGCGTCCTCCCCACCTTGGATAACCTGATTACAAAGCTCGACCGAAAGAGCCAGGAGGTGGAGATCGAGGTACGGGTGGTTTCAGCAACACGATCGTTCACCCGGGACCTTGGCTTCCAGTTGGGCTTTAACTGGGGCAATGGCACCAGCACGATTGGCGGCTCCAATCCGAGCACCACGACGACCACAACTACAAGCACGGGCACAACCACCACCAATACCAATCCCAGCTCCATCCCACTTTTCACCAACTTCCCGGTAACCGAACCGTCGACCGGATTTTCGATCAGCAACATCACCAAGACGTATGGGATCGACGCGATCCTGACGGCGGCCGAGACTCACAACCTGGCCAAGGTTCTCTCCCGGCCTAGGGTCGTGACCCAGAGCAACGTGAAAGCCGAGGTGAAGCAGGGCGTGGAGATACCTGTTTACACCGCTCAAACCGCCAACGCGAATGCCAGCGTTTCCTATGTCAATGCGGTTCTGCGCCTCACGGTAACGCCGCAAGTCACCATTGATAACACGATCTTCCTGACCGTGGACGTTGAGAACACCCAACCCAGCGGCGAACTCAATGACAACTACATCCTGACGACCCAGCAGGCGACCACCCAGGTGCTGGTCACCGATGGCGGCACGGTTGTCATCGGCGGGGTCATCCAGACAACGAACACCGTAAGCGTTTCGCAGACGCCCTGGCTGGGTGATATTCCGTGGCTTGGCAACCTGTTCAAGCAGCGCTCAGTTTCCACGCAGACGGAAGAACTGATTTTCTTTATCACTCCGAAAATCATCCAAACCTAAACGGCGCCCTCTGTCTTGCGCAAACGGGCTTCTTCGGGAGCCCGTTTTCCGTGGCAGCGTTTACAATCATCATGATGAACTTTCGACGGCGGCAGAAAGAGCTGCGCGAGGAGCTGGATCGACGGAAGGTGGATGCGCTTCTGGTTACGCATCTGCCGAACGTGCGCTACCTGTGCGGTTTCAGCGGCAGTTCCGGCGCCCTGCTTGCGGCCCGGCATCCTGTCTTCTTCACCGATGGAAGATATGCGGAACAGGCCTCGGCCCAGGTCGAAGGCGCCCGCGTTGCCGTCGTGAAAGGCTACCCGTTGGCGGCCGCGGCTGCAGCGTGCGTCAAGTCGGGGATCAAGCGTGTGGCCATTGAATCCGAGCATCTCACCGTGGCTCAGCTAGACGCTTTTCAGAAGGCGCTGGGCAAGGGCGTCAGAGTCATCCGGCTGGCGGGCGCCGTGGAACAGTTGCGCGTGCTGAAGGATGCCGACGAGATCCAGTTGCTGCGCAACGCCGTGGAGCTATCCTCGAAGCTTTTCCGGCCGCTGCTGAGAGCGATGCACAGTGGTCTGGCGGAATCCACGATCGCGGCAAAGCTTGAATTCATGGCCAGGAGAGCTGGCGCGGAGGGAATGTCGTTTCAGACGATTGTCGCTTCGGCTGAACGTTCGGCGTTGCCGCATGGGGTCGCCTCGGCGGCGAAGCTGCCCTCGACCGGATTCGTGGTGTTAGACTACGGAATTGTACTCGACGGCTACTGCAGTGACATGACCCGGACCGTGCATCTGGGAGAGGCTCCGGCCGAGGCGCGTGCACTTTATGATGCCGTTCTGGAGGCACAACTGGCGGCGATCCGCGTGGTGCGACCCGGTGCCACGGCTGCAGAAGTCGATCAGGCAGCGCGCCGGGAGTTTAAGCGTGCCAGGCTGGATCGCTTTTTCTCCCACTCCACCGGACACGGCGTGGGACTGGAAATACACGAGTTACCAAGGCTGGCGGCACGCAACGACGCGGTTCTGAGCCCCGGGATGGTTGTAACGGTCGAACCTGGTGTTTATCTGCCGGGGAAATGCGGCATCCGGATTGAGGATATGTTGCTGGTGACGGAAGACGGAAACGAGGTGCTCACGCCGGTGAGCAAAGAGTTGATCGAATTGAACTAGAGTGTGGGATCAAGGGTAAGTACAAAAAGGTGCTAAATCCATCGCTGCGTCGCGAACCGAGCGGCACTCCTGGAAACCAATGAATCAAAAGGAAATCAAAGAGCTGATCGAGTTTCTTGTGGAGAAGGATATTGCCGAGTTTGAACTGGAGCGTGGCGATATCAAGATCCGCGTCAAGCGTGGGCAGAGGGCTGCGGCTGCTTCCTGTGAGGCACCTGCCGCGGCCGCCGCGCCTCTGCCGCTTCCGACTTCTGTCTCGGCTCCGGCGGCAAGCGCTCCCGCCAATGAAAGCGAAGAGGGCATCGATATCATCAAATCTCCCATTGTGGGGACTTTTTACGAGGCTGCGTCCCCGGGCTCGCCCGCGTTTGTTAAGGAGGGTGATACCGTCACGGTGGGCCAGGTGCTGTGCATTGTCGAGGCCATGAAGCTGATGAACGAGATTGAATCGGAGACGGCGGGCAAGATTTTGAAAATACTGGTCTCCAACGGTCAGCCCGTCGAGTACGGCCAGCCATTGTTTAAGATTCTTACCAACTGAACCGTCCGAACCCGGGCCGGGTTTGGTGGTCTTCTGCGGCGTAGCGGAGGCGTTCCGCGCAATCGATGCGAACCGCGCCTTGAGCCATGCATAAGGGACCAGGCGGCCATGCTGCACGTCGGCCTAGCCAGCGGGAGCACAGGGAAGCATGTTCAAGAAGATTCTGATTGCCAATCGCGGTGAAATCGCGCTCCGCATCATCTGCGCCTGCAAGGAACTGGGCATCAAGGCGGTCGCGGTTTATAGCGAGCCGGACCGCAACTCACTGCATGTCCGTTTTGCCGATGAAGCACTGTGCATTGGACCGGCGCGCGCCGGCGATAGCTACCTTCATATTCCCGCGGTGGTCAGTGCCGCCGAAATTGCCAACGTAGACGCGATTCATCCCGGTTACGGATTGTTGAGCGAAAACGCAAATTTTGCGCATGTCTGCGAAGCATCCGGTCTCAAGTTCATTGGACCCCCGCCGGAGATCATCCGCATGATGGGCGAAAAGGAAAAGGCGCGCCAAGCCATGAAGCGCTGCGGGGTGCCAATCCTTCCGGGTTCAGACGGAGTCATCGGTACCGGTCAGGAAGCGCTGCAGTGGGCTCGAACCGTAGGTTTCCCGGTCATTGTGAAGGCCTCCGCGGGTGGAGGCGGCCGCGGAATGCGCATCATCCGGTCAGCCGAGGAATTGCCACACATGTTCAGCGCGGCGCACTCGGAAGCGGCCTCGGCTTTTGGCAATGGGGACCTCTACATGGAGAAGTTCATTGAGCGGCCCCGCCACATCGAGTTCCAGGTTTTGGCCGACGAGCACGGAAACGTAGTGAGCCTGGGTGAGCGTGACTGCTCCATCCAGCGCCGACATCAGAAGCTGGTGGAGGAATCGCCTTCTCCCAGCGTGTCTCCTGAACTGCGCAGCCGGATGAACGGCATCCTGGAAAAAACCATGAAGGAGATCGGCTACGTCAACGCCGGGACCGTCGAGTTTCTGATGGACGAGGATGGCAGCCTTTTCTTCATTGAGATGAACACCCGCATCCAGGTGGAACATCCCGTCACCGAGTTTGTCACCGAAGTTGACCTGGTGAAGAGCCAGATCCTGATTGCCGCCGGAGCCAAGCTCGGCGACATCGTCGAGCGGCCCATCGTTTCACGCGGCCACTCGATTGAGTGCCGCATCAACGCCGAGCATCCCGAGAAGTTCACGCCCTCAGCCGGCCGGATTACCGTATTCAACGCGCCCGGTGGGATCGGCGTCCGGGTGGATACGGCCCAGTATCAGGATGGCGTTGTACCTCCGTATTACGATTCCCTGATCGCAAAGTTGATTGTTCGGGGCAAAGATCGCCCGGAGGCGCTCGCCCGTATGAGAAGAGCCCTGGACATGTTTATCGTAGAAGGCATCCACACCTCCATTCCTTTGCACAAGCGCATCGTGCGGGACCCGGATTTTGTGGCGGGAAACTACGATACCAAGTTTATGGACCGCTTTCTGGCGAAGAAGTAGCCCACCAGGAACATCAACCGGCGGCCACGAGCCGCCCTTTCAGCAAAGAGCTCCGGGGAGTGAACGGCCATGAAGCTTCCACTCCTCTTTCCCATCCTCGACGCAGACAGCTTGAGCGCCATGTGCGATGGCGGAGGGTCACTGCCGAAGCCGTCCTGAAGGCTGGGGCGGACTCGGTGGCCGTAATCGGCGACATTTCCCGTTCGCCGCGCGAATCGGCTAGGGAATTTTTCCGCCTGATGATGTAGAGTTTTGTTCTAGCGTTCCGAACGGCTGCTGGCGGCGGGTTGGGGCGATTTGCCGTAGCTTTTGATTGCCCAGGATAATTCTGTTCTTAAGGAGAGCGGTGAGTCAGCTCACAAAGCAATCTCATCCCGGACAGGACCAGGAATTTGTAAAAGGCCTTGGTCTCACCAGTGCCACCACATTGGTGATGGGCTCGATGATTGGATCGGGCGTCTTTATCGTGGCGGCTGACATTGCACGCATTGTAGACTCGCCGGCTCTGCTGATTGCGGCATGGCTGGTGACCGGGTTCATGACGGTAGTGGCAGCTCTCTCCTACGGTGAACTGGCGGCCATGATGCCCAACGCGGGCGGCCAGTATGTCTATCTGCGAGAGGCGCTTGGACCACTGTGGGGTTTCCTGTATGGCTGGACTCTCTTCCTGGTGATTCAGTGCGGTACGATTGCCGCCGTCGGCGTTGCTTTTGGCAAGTTTCTCGGCGTCTTCCTGCCTTCGGTTTCCTCCTCCAACTGGATTTTGCACATCTGGAAGGTGCCTGCAATTCACTTGGGGCCGATGGTGCTGGGGAACATGGAAGTAGGACTGAATACCCAGAACCTGGTTGCCATCGCCATGATCGTACTGCTCTCAACCGTCAATATTTTCGGCGTGAAGACCGGTGCCATTGTGCAGGTCGTGTTCACGACCGCGAAGATTGCGAGCCTGCTGGGACTCATTGTGCTGGGAGTCTGGGTTGGCAGCACGCCCGAGGCGCTGCATGCAAATTTCGGTGCCAACTTCTGGCTGCATGCGGGACTGGGCGCGCTGCACAAGATTCCGGTCGGGGTCAGCGGGGCCACTGCCCTGGTCTCCACCATTACAGTCATCGCCGTGGCGCAGGTTGGATCGTTGTTTTCAGCAGATGCGTGGAACAACGTCACCTTCACCGCGGGCGAGGTTCGCAATCCGCAACGCAACCTGCCCCTCTCGCTTGCGATCGGAACCGGCACGGTCATCCTCATCTACATTGCGGTGAACTTCATCTACCTGCTGGTGCTTCCACTCTGGGGCGACCCTTACGCCATGACCAGCGTCGGGCGCGGGATTCAGTACGCTTCCGAGGACCGCGTGGCCACGGCGGTGATGCAGCAGATCATGGGACAGAGCGGGGCCAAGTTGATGGCGCTGGCAATTTTGGTCTCCACCTTTGGCTGCAACAATGGACTGATCCTGGCCGGCTCGCGTGTCTATTACGCCATGGCCAGGGACGGACTTTTTTTCCGCTCGGTAGGCCGGTTGCATCCGCGCTTCAAAACCCCGCACCTATCTCTCCTGGTGCAGTCGATCTGGGCTAGCGTACTGTGTCTCAGTGGAAGCTATGGCCAACTGCTCGATTACACGATTTTTGCCGTGCTGCTCTTCTACGTCCTCACCCTGTTGGGGCTGTTCGTACTGCGCCGCACGCGCCCGGATGCGCCGCGTCCTTACCGCGCACTGGGCTATCCCTGGCTGCCCGCCATCTACATTGTGATGGCGTCGTTTATCGATTTAGTCCTGTTGCTCTATAAGCCTCAATATACCTGGCCGGGTCTGGCCATTGTTCTGCTTGGCATTCCCGTCTACTTCCTATGGTCGCGCCAGGCGAACGATGGCGGCACTGCGGCATAGTTCAAGCCCTTGATTGAAGGAGAGCGGAAAGTCAATGTTGAATCTGCTGGCAAGAAAACCAATGCACATGCTTCTGCATGAAGCATCCGAACAGGGCGAACGCAGCCTGAAGCGCGAACTGGGCCCCGTACAGCTGACAGCGCTCGGAGTCGGAGCGATCATCGGCGCTGGGATTTTTGTCATGTCGGGCTTGGGTGCGCACTATGCCGGACCCGGATTGATGTTGTCCTTCGTGCTCTCCGGATTAGGCTGCGCGTTCGCAGGCCTGTGCTATGCGGAATTTGCGGCGCTGATTCCACTGGCTGGCAGCGCCTATACGTATGCCTACGCCACCCTGGGCGAGTTGTTCGCATGGATCATCGGCTGGGATCTCACCCTGGAGTATGCGATGGGCGCCAGCACGGTCTCATCCGGATGGTCGAACCATTTCATTGAGTTCATGCGCTACTTCAACGTGGATATTCCACTGTGGCTGGCCTATGACCACTGGACGGGCATGCGCGCGGCACAGGACATCGTCGCCCGCCATATGACAAAGCTGGCGCATCCGGACCTGGCTCCCGGAAGCCAGAGCTTCTTGCAGGCGATGGATGCTCTGAAACACAGCGGCTCCCCGGAACTGGCGCAGCAGGCGCGTGTACTGCTTGGGGCGCCGCACATATTCGGAGTGGAGATCGGCTTCAACCTTCCGGCATTCGTCATCGCACTCCTGATCACATGGGTGCTTGTGGTCGGCATCAAAGAGAGTGCACGGTTCAACGCCACGATTGTCACCATCAAGGTCTCAATCGTGCTGTTTGTAATCGTCCTCGGCTCGCATTATGTGAACCGCGGCAATTGGGGCACGGACTGGCACTCGTTCGCGCCCTACGGTTTTTCGGGAATTGGCGCAGGAGCCGCCTATATCTTCTTCGCCTACATCGGATTTGACGCAGTCTCCACGACAGCCCAGGAGGCCAAGAATCCGCAGCGCGATTTGCCCATCGCCATCATCACTTCACTGGTCGTATGCACGGTGCTCTACATTCTGGTGGCTGCCGTGTTGACCGGCATGGTTCCGTGGCGCGAGATCAATATCGAGGCTCCCATCGCGCGCGCATTCTCCGACCGCAGTCTCGGCTGGGCATCCCAGATCATCACGACGGGCGCACTGGCGGGACTGACGAGCGTGATGCTGGTCATGCTGCTCGGGCAAACCCGCGTGCTTTACGCCATGGCAAGCGACGGTTTGCTGCCGAAAAAATTCTTCAGCGCCATCCATCCCAAGTATCGCACCCCCTACAAAAACACGATCCTGGTGGGATTGCTCGCGGCCATCGTTGGCAGCGTGACCCCAATCGACGACATCGGCAAGATGGTCAATATCGGCACCTTGCTGGCTTTCGTGATCGTCTGTATCGCCGTCATGATCCTGCGCCAGACAAACCCTGACCAACATCGTCCGTTCCGCGTCCCGTGGGTGCCGTTCATCCCGGCCATGGGGATTCTCTTCAACGGCTACATGATGTACAAACTGGGTTGGGTGAATTGGGCGCGGTTGATCATCTGGCTGATTATCGGCCTGTTCATTTATTTCTTCTATGGCCGTCACCATAGCAAAGTGCAGGCGGCGATCGCCGAGAACGCTGCTGCCCCGGCAGATTAAGCTGACCGGCTGACCGGGAAGCGCTCTTGCCCGCAAGAGCGCTTTCTTGTGCGCAGATTTCCCGCGCGCCTCGCGGCGTCGCTCTTGTGTCTTTCCGCCGTGCCCCCTGTCCGAGTACAATCGCCGCGAGAGTAGCGATGCGGGCACTGCGAAATGTAAGGGTACTTTCGGCGGCTCTATTGTGCGTGGCGATGATCGGCACGGCCGGCTTCCACTTCATAGAGCACTGGAGCTGGTTTGACGGCTTCTACATGGTGCTCACCACACTGACCACCATTGGCTACCAGGAAGTGCACCCGTTGTCACAGGCTGGACGGTACTTCAACGTTGGTATCATCCTTACCGGTGTCGGGTTGGTGTTCCTGCTCCTGGGGGCGTTCGGACAGGCACTGCTGGAATTTGAATTCAACAATCTGATTGGCAGGCGAAGAATGCAACGGGAGATCGGGCGGTTGAAAGGACATTACATCATCTGTGGCGCGGGCCGCGTGGGCCGCGCCGTGGCTCGCCAACTGGAAAGCGAACCCGCGCCGTTCGTCATCCTGGAAAGCAACGAGGTCAAGGCCGAGCGAGTCCGGGCGGAAACAAACTGGTTGATCGTCCACGCCGACGCAACCCTGGAGGCGCAACTCGTGGCCGCGCGGATCGGCGAAGCCGCCGGATTGGTGGCTGCAACCACCACCGACGCAACCAACACCTACATCGTGCTGACGGCGCGCAGTTTGAATCCGGGCCTGAAGATCATCGCGCGCGCCAGCGAAGAGGACGCGGAGAAGCACTTGCGGACTGCGGGAGCGGACCAGGTGGTTTCGCCCTACAGTTTTGCTGGATTTCGAATTGCGCAGGCTTTCCTCCGTCCTCACATCATCAACTTCCTTGAGGTGGCTCTTCTGCGTAGCTCCGAGCTTGGATTGGAACTGGAGGAGCTGACGATCAGTCCTTCCTCGGTCTATGTGGGCCAGGGATTGCGCTCCTCCGGAATTCGTCATGACCTCGGGATTACGGTTCTGGCAATCAAACGGGAGGGCGAGGAGATGAAGTATAGCCCGGCGCCTGACGCTGTTCTTTGCGCGGGAGATCACCTTATCATCATGGGGGAGCCTTCGAAGCTGCGGGAGTTGGAATTGCTGGCTGGAGCGAAACGGTGAAAATCACGACGGCTGCCGAAATGTCTGCAATTGATCGTGCCACGACGGAGCACCATGGCGTGCCGTCCCTGACCCTGATGGAGAACGCCGGCAGCGCGGTGGCTGACTTCGCGCGCGCGCACTGGCCGGCTGCGAACCGATTCACCGTGGTTTGTGGCAGAGGCAACAACGGCGGCGACGGGCTGGTTGCCGCCCGTCGCTTGCACGGTGCCGGCAAGGTGGTGGAAGTTCTGTTGCTTGGCGCCGCCGAAGGACTGAAAGCGGACGCAGCCAGCATGTTGGCGCGGCTTCCTTTGCGGCCGATCGTGGCGTGTACTACCGAGGAAGTTGGGCGGGAATACGCGCGCAGCCTGGCCGGCGCGGATCTTATCATCGATGCGATATTTGGAACCGGATACAGACCACGTAAAGATGCGTCCCACTCTCAGGAGTTAGCCGAAGCCGCCATTGAGGCGATCAATGCGGCATCGGCGCCGGTGCTCTCGGTTGACCTGCCTTCGGGCTCGGATGCCGATGTCATCTCCGGCGGCGCGGATGCTTCCACCGTGGTGTGCCGCTCCAGCGCGGTGATTACTTTTACGGCGCCCAAACCCGCTCACATGTTTGCTAAATTGACGCGGGGACCCATCGAAGTCGCACCGATCGGCACTCCGGAGGTTGCGATCGTCTCTACGCAGAATCTTCATGCCGTGACCCCGCAGGAGGTCTCCGCACTATTCGTCCCACGTGCGCTGGACAGCAACAAGGGAACCTTTGGACATGTGCTGGTAGCGGGAGGATCGCTGGGGAAGGCTGGAGCTGCCGCCATGTGCGGCACGGGCGCCTTGCGCATTGGAGCCGGACTGGTAACGGCGGCAGGCCCATCGTCCGTGCTGCCGACCCTGGCGAACTTCGCGCCGGAGTTGATGACCGAACCGCTGGGCGATGCGAACTCACACGCCATGGCCGCAGCCGACGCTGCACGCCTGCTGGAACTGGCGAAGTCCCGGGACGTGCTAGCCATTGGGCCGGGCTTATCGCAGCGGCCCGGGGTGGCGGAGTTTGTGCACCGTGTGGTGAAGGGATCACGCTGCCCGGTTGTACTGGATGCGGATGGATTGAACGCATTTGCCGGTTTGCCGGAAACGCTGCAGGGCGGTATGCGCCCGCTGATCCTCACGCCGCATCCTGGGGAAATGGCGCGGTTGACCGGGCGCAGCGTGGCAGAGATCCAGGCGAACCGGGTTGACACTGCGCGGGAGTTTGCCCGGCAGCATCGCTGCGTGGTGGTGCTGAAGGGATTCCGGACGGTGATTGGCTACGCGAATGGCGCGGTCTGGGTGGTGGCCACGGGAAATCCAGGCATGGCGACCGGTGGAACCGGAGACATTCTCACGGGTATGATTGCGGGCGCGCTGGCCCAGTTTCCTGGTCACCTGGAGGAAGCCGTACGAGCTGCGGTGTTTCTGCATGGGCTGGCAGGGGATGCGGCCGCCGAGCGCATGGGTGAGGAGGCGCTGGTTGCGACCGACCTGCTCCACTGTCTGCCGGCAGCATTCCGCAAAATGCGGCAGCGTGCCCGGGCAAGAAACATTCGCCTTCGCTAATGTAATTTTGGGCTCGATTCATGGCCTGCGATGCTATGATTCGGGCAATGACACGCGATTTTACTTCGCATTCCGCCGAGGACACGATTGCGTTGGGACGCCAGCTGGCGTCCCAACTGCGGAACGCCCACGTGGTGTTGCTGCGAGGGGATCTGGGTGCGGGAAAGACGACATTGGTGAAGGGCATTGCCGAGGGCTTCGGAGCCGCCGAGGCCGACGATGTCACCAGCCCAACGTTTACCCTGATCCACGAATACCACGGCCCGGACAAAGACGTCTTTCACGTCGATCTTTACCGGCTGGAGAAGCCGGGCGAGATGGACTCGCTTGGCCTGGAAGACCTGATGCTGGAGGAGCGCAACGTGTTGCTGATCGAGTGGGGCGAGAAGTTTCCCCGCATCCTGCAACAGAAGGACGCCGAGATCGTCATTTTGCGCGTGGGCCACGACGAGCGCAAAGTGCGGTTGACGATCGGGGCATGAGTTCCGCGGCCGCGGTTCGCGACAACATCGCCGCGCCGGGCAGCATTCCCGTGCGGTGACGGGCGCGGCGCTTCTTGTGATCTGCGTTTCCTAATATCCCATCACGTTGTAACCGCAATCGACATGGATCACCTCACCGGTGATCGCAGAGGCGCCGTCACCGGCGAGGAAGGCAGCGGTAGCGCCGACCTCGAGGGGATCGACGTTGCGCTTGAGGGGCGCGCGCTCGGAGACAAGTTTGAGGAACTCCCCCAGAGTGCCAATGCCGCGCGCGGCAAGGGTTCGGATGGGGCCGGCGGAAATGGCGTTGACACGGATGGCTTTCGGTCCGAGCGATGCCGACAGGTAGCGCACGGTGGCTTCCAGTGCGGCTTTGGCCACGCCCATCACGTTGTAACCCTGCATCACCTTCTCGGCGCCGAGATACGTCAAGGTGATGATGCTGCCGCCGTCGGTCATCAGCGGCTCGGCGCCGCGAGCCAAGGCGATCAACGAATAGACGCTGATGTCATGGGCCATGCGGAAGCCTTCGCGGCTGGTGAGCAGGAAGTCGTTCTTCAAGTCATCGGCCGGAGCGAAGGCGACGGAGTGCACCAGGATGTGGATCTTGCCGTCATACTTCTCGCCGATCTGCTGGAAGACCTGGGTGATCTCCTCGTCCTTGGTGACGTCACACTGGAATCCCTGCGCACCGGGCAGGCTGCCGATAATCTCTTCGGCCTCCAGGCGCAGGCGTTCGTTCTGATAAGTGATTGCGATCTGTGCGCCTTCAGCGTGCAGCTTTTGGGCGATGGCCCAGGCGATGCTGCGCTTGTTGGCCAAGCCGAAGATAACGGCCACGCGCCCTTCGAGGCTATTTGCCATCTATGTATGTGCTCCCCAGCAATGAACTTGAGATTGAATCCGTACTCAAAGGATAGCAGCCCGTGGACCGAACTGGAAACCTCTTCGCGGCATGCGCACGGGCCGCGATCACCAGTGATCGTGAGATTCATCACATCGATATGTCCGAAAGATGGTTATGTTGGAGGCGTTCTTTGGAGTTACTATGACGACCAAGACTCTGGAAACGAAGGTTGCGGTTCTCGATGGGCAGGATTTGCCCGTCATTGAGCCACAAAGAGGAGCTTGTGTTGAGTTCGTGAAGTTCTGCAAGGAGCAGCACCTCAACTCTCGCGCAGCGCACACGTTTCTGCGCGTGCTCCATAACAAGCCATGGGAACAGGAATGCGAGAAGATTCGCGAAGCCATGCGTCCCGAAGTCGATCGCATTTTTGGACCAGCGGAGAAGGCGCTGAACGAAGGCGTCAATTGCAAGGAAGTTCTGGCCATGCTGGTCGAGGCATTGAAGAAAGCCGAAGATCTGTAAGCGCTGCGAAAATTTTAGCTGGGTGGAATTTATTTTTTCATTCGGTTCGTTCATAGCAAAACCCGTCTTAACCGGCGGGTTTTGTTGCGTCTGCACTGGGTTTGGCGCCGAAGGATTGACTGCATAGGTAATCGTTTGAGAGCCGTAATTTATCAATCTGCCAATGGTTGCGAGAGGTCACGAACAATTACCTATATAGTCATCATAATTAACTCTAGATAATGTCCATATGGTAACTATTGGCAAAACCCAAATCCGAAGGAACGGCAAGTCCGGCGGCAGGTTCGCAAATTTCAACCTGGCGACGGAAGCGAAAAGGTCTGAGTGAGCCACCCCATCGCGTAGATCAGAATTCAACGCCCGCGAAAATCGTGACATTCAGCTTGGCCAGATCGCCAAGAGGACAAGCTGCGGGGGAAGGAAGGGCAGCGGTGGTTCCGTACAACCTCGTCCCGGTGACGGTTCAGTCGCTACTTGGGGGCCAGTTACCCGGGAGAATTTCCCAAACGAGAGCTTGTACACTTCCTGCCGGTGGAGGATTATGTTTCGCGGAAGCAATGCAAGGTGTATTCGACCGAGTCCGCAGACGGCAGATGAGAGCCGTTCCGTGTTTCCGCGCGAGCGTCGCCAGATTGCGGCCCGCGATTCATTCTGCAGCGCTTCCCAGGAGGTGAATCGATGAACCATCGTCTCTGCACAGCGTTGGGCTGCATGGTCTGCTTTGCCGTGTTCGCCGTGGTTGCGGTTACCCCGGCTGCGGGCCAGTCCGTTCCGATCCCAACCGCTACCTACGTTCCGGTGACCCATGACTCCTATCCTTTTGGCGCCGCCAATCATCTCAACGTTCCCGAAGACCTCGCCCGGGTTGGCTATGTTGAGGAAGAATATTTCGTGAGTGGAACCGCCAACGTTTACAACTGGACGCCGCCCGGCGCAGCCACCGTGCGCACGGCTAATGCGCCTTACACCACGCGCATGCTGGTTCGAAGACCCATGGACCGCAGGCAGTTCAGCGGCAATGTGATTGTCGAAATCATGAACGCCACCAATTATGTGGATTTCGAAATCGGCTGGGCGATTTCCAAGGAGCAGATCGTACACCACGGCGACGTCTGGATTGGTTTCACCAGCAAGCCGGTGACGGTGGCCGCGCTGAAGACCTTCAATCCGACGCGCTACGCGCCGCTGAGCTGGGCCAATCCGCTGCCGCTGACGGACCCGGATAATTGCACGACGCTGTACACCGTGATTGGCGGCGATAGTTCACGCGCCACCGAGAACGGCCTGCTGTGGGATATCTTCAGCCAGATCGCGGCATTGGTAAGGAGCGACGCGTCGGACAATCCTCTGCGGAAGTTCCGGGTCGAGCGCGTGTATGGCTATGGCTATTCGCAATCGGGATTCGATCTGCAGACTTACATCGATGCGGTGCATCCGCTGGCCAAGCAAGCCAACGGCAAGTACATGTTTGATGGGTTTCTGGATGTTGCCGGATTCAATGCTGCGGCCACCATCAACCAGTGCGCTCCGGGACTGGATGGATTGGGATTTTTCTTCGGGCCGGGACCATGGCAGATCAGCAACGCCGGTGTGCCGGTGATCCGCATGGCAACCGACAGCGAGGAACTGCTCGCCCTAGTGCAGTCGGGACGACGCGCGGACAACAACACATACCCGGATCAATTCCGCGAGTATGAGTTAGCGGCCGCGGCGCATGCCTCGCCGAATGAACTTGATTTCGGGCCTGCCTTTGCGGACATTCTGGCTGCCGGAGCACCCATGCCGGCGCTGAGCTGCGGTTTTGGTCCACGCAGTCCTTACCCGACGAAAGCCTTGCAGAACGCGGCTTTTGCGAATCTCGATCTTTGGGTAAGGCGGGGTGTCGAGCCGCCTCCGGGCCTGCTGTTGAATTTCCAGAGCGACGGTACGCAGGTTCTGGATACGTACGGAAATCCTACCGGCGGAGTGCGCACACCGTACGTGGATGTTCCGACGGCGCAATGGTTCTCCGCCAGCCCGGGGCCTGGTCTTTGCTATCTGATCGGATATGACCAGCCATTCGCCGAGACGCAATTGAAGACCCTGTACCCCAACAAGGAAGCCTACTTCAAGCTCGTCCTTGCGGATACGGCGCAACTGGTCGAGAAGCGCTACATCACGCCCGAAGACGGACTGAAGATCATCCAGGAAGCGCGCCAATCCACGGTGCCGGCTGCCGCGGATATTCCGTCCGATTTGCCGGACGACATCTACCAGTACTTCTGGTGGTTCTGAGTTCCTGGGCAATGGCGGAATGGAAGGTAGTCCATCCCGCCATTGCCGTTCATGATGCCAGCCTCGTCCACGGCGGCAGAAAATCAGAGTGCCCCGGATGACGGACCACGGGGCGGCGGGTGCGCCGGCCGGCGACGAATCCTCTTTGTGGAATGAGTGGCGGCTAATATAATTTTGCTTTAGACGACGGCAGGCGGAAACGCGGGCCGTATCTTCTGGAAAGGCAGAGGGCTGAGTTCGAGGGGCGCGGCAGCCAATGCGTCCGTCGGCAACTGCAGGCGCAGGCTTGCAGCTTCTAATGAAAACTTACCTATGAAAATTCACGAGTACCAAGCGAAGGCCATTCTTTCAAAGTATGGAGTGGCAGTGCCGCGCGGCACGATGGTGGAGTCGCGCGAGGCAGCCGAGCGCGCCGCCAAGGACCTTATGGGCGCGGGCGCCACGGGAATTGTAGTGAAGGCGCAGATTCATGCTGGCGGGCGCGGCAAGGGCGGAGGCGTGAAGCTGGTCAAGAAGTACTGGGAAGCCGGCGTGACCGCCGAGCAGATGCTGGGGATGCAACTGGTGACCCACCAGACCGGGCCGGAGGGCAAGAAGGTCCGGCGGTTGCTGATTGAAGAGACGCTGCCGATTGCCAGCGAACTGTATCTGGGGATCGTGCTGGACCGGGCGGTGGCGCGACCGGTGTTCATGGCGTCCAAGGCGGGTGGGATGGAGATCGAGGAAGTTGCGGCCAAAGACCCGACGGCCATCATCAAGGAGTACATCGATCCGGCGATCGGGTTCCAGGCCTTCCAGGCGCGCAAGATCGCCTTCGCCCTGGAACTGAAGCCGGAGTTCATTGCGCCGGCGGTGAAGTTCATGATGGCGCTGTACAAAGCGTACGAGGAAACCGACGCTTCGCTGTTCGAGATCAATCCGTTCATCACCACGACGGATGGGCGGGTGTTTGCGCTGGACGCCAAGGTGAACTTTGACGACAACGCTCTGTACCGCCATGCGGACGAAAGGGAACTGCGCGACATCACCGAGGAAGATCCGCTGGAAGTGGAAGCCAGCAAGTACAACCTGAACTATATCAAGCTGGACGGCACGGTTGGCTGCATGGTGAACGGCGCGGGATTGGCGATGGCGACGATGGACATCATCAAGTTTGCGGGCGGCGAGCCGGCGAACTTCCTGGATGTGGGCGGTGGCGCAAGCGTGGACCAGGTGACGCACGCGTTTGAGATTCTGCTGGCCGACAAGAACGTGAAGGCGGTGCTGATCAACATCTTCGGCGGCATCCTGCGGGTGGACACGCTGGCCCAGGGCGTGGTGGAAGCGGCGCGGAAGACGAACATCCAGTTGCCGATTGTGCTGCGTCTGGAAGGGACGAACGTGGAAGAGGGACGCAAGATTCTGAAGGACAGCGGGCTGAACTTTATTGTGGCGCAAACCATGAAAGACGCGGCGGAACAAGTGGTTGCCGCGGCGGCGGGGAGATAAGCGATGAGCATACTTGTAGATCAGAACACACGATTGATCGTGCAGGGCCTCACCGGCCGCGAAGGAACGTTCCACGCCAAGGCTTGCGCCGCGTATGGCACGCAGGTTGTGGGCGGAGTGACACCGGGCAAGGGCGGGACGACGCACGAGGGCTGGCCGGTGTTCAACACGGTGGCGGATGCGGTGGGCGCGACGGGCGCGACGGCGACGGTGATCTTTGTGCCTCCGCCATTTGCGGCGGATGCGATCCTGGAAGCCGTGGATGCGGGAGTGCCGCTGATTGTGTGCATTACAGAGGGAATCCCGACGCGCGACATGGTTAACGTGTGGCGCTACATGGAAGGCGGCAAATCACGCCTGATCGGACCGAACTGTCCGGGGATTATCTCGCCGGGCAAGTGCAAGGTCGGCATTATGCCGGGAAACATTCACCGGCCGGGAAGCGTCGGCATTGTGTCGCGCTCCGGGACGCTGACGTATGAGGCGGTACACCAGATTTCGCAGCTCGGGCTGGGACAATCGACGGCGCTCGGAATCGGCGGCGATCCGATCATCGGCACGAATTTTGTGGACGCACTGACGTTGTTCAATGCCGATCCGGAGACCGAGGCGATCATCATGATCGGCGAGATCGGCGGCAACGCCGAGGAAACGGCGGCAGACTACATCAAGGCCCACGTGAAGAAGCCGGTGGTGAGCTTTATTGCCGGACAGACGGCTCCTCCGGGACGGCGCATGGGACATGCGGGAGCGATCATCAGCGGCGGCAAGGGCACGGCGGCGGAGAAGTTCAAGGCGCTGAAAGAAGCGGGCGTGCACATTGTGAAGTCTCCCGCGCTGATGGGCGAAACCCTGGTGGAAGCACTGGGAACGAAAGCGTAGCTGTTAAGCTAGTAAAGGCCGCGCGGCTGGCCCGTAAGGAAGCCGCGCGCGCAGCCATCCTACAAGTCAGGAACTGCCATGGAAACCTTGCAACGCACACTTGCCATTGTGAAGCCCGACGCGGTAGCCAAGGGCGCAGCGGGCGAAATTATCGCCATGATTGAAAGCAATGGATTCCGCATTATTGGACTGAAGATGCTTCACCTGAAGAAAGCCCAGGCGGCCGCATTCTACGCGGTTCACGTGGGTAAGCCGTTTTTTGATTCGCTGGCGGCGTTCATGACCTCCGGGCCGGTGGTGGTGCTGGCGCTGGAAAAGGCGGGCGCGATTGCCGACTGGCGCAAACTGATGGGCGCGACCAACCCGGCGAACGCTGCCGAGGGAACGATCCGGAAGAAACATGCCGACAGCATTGAGCGCAACGCGGTGCACGGCTCGGACGCGGAAGACACGGCGCGGTTCGAGCTGAGCTTTTTCTTTGCGGGGTACGAGCTGGCGAAGTAGCTTTTCGCAGTGAGAGGTAGAAAAGGTGCGGGGAAAAATCCCTGCACCTTTTTCATTGCGGCTCCGCTACTGTTTGGCGGTTTGCTTCCAAAACTGCGCGGAGCGTTCCTGGATCTGCTCATTGGTAAGCTGTTCTTTGGGCGTAGCGAGGCCCCAACCGTGACCGAACGGATCGACGATGTAGGCGTAACGCTCGCCCCAGAAGGCATCGCTGGGCGGCATCTTTCCGGTGGCTCCGGCGGCGACGGCATCGGCGTAGGTTTTGTCCACGTCGGGCACCTGGAGATGCAGGTTGACGGAAGTTCCACCGTAGTGAGCGGGTGAGTAGGCTCCCATGGCGGGAAATTCATCGCTGAGGAAAATTTGCATGCCGCCGAAGAGTAACTCGGCATGCACGACGGCCTTTCCGTCGGGACCGTGCATCACGGGGCCATCCACCTTGGCGCCGAAAACTTTTTCATAGAAGGTGATCGCCGCATCGGCATTGCTGACCGTGAGCGACGGCGTAATGGTCTGACGTTTCGAGTTCTCCATCCTGGAACCCCCTATTCCGGAGCAAAAGTCTAGCACGGAGGACAAGGAAAAACCCGGCCGGAGCCGGGCTTTTCACCTGCGTGAAACAGAAGACTAGCTGACGGGGACGAAGAACTCGCGCGTGTGCGCGGCTTCCAGGGGAGCGATGGCGGCTTTGTAACGGGCAAAATGCGGTGTGGCGCGGTGCGCTTCGACGGCTGCCTGATCCGTGTAACTCTCGTAGAACGCGAAGTTCAGCGGGTTCTCCGTGGATTGATGGATGACGTATTGTAAGCAGCCGGGTTCCTTGCGGGTTGACTCCGTGATTTCACGATAAATGCGTTTGGCTTCTTCTTCGGTGCCCGGCTTCATGGTGGCATGCACGATGAGAACGATCACTTTGACGGCCTCCTGAGACTGCAGGGAATATTGTCTCACTGGTTGAGGGATTTTGGCGCGCGGCGGCCTCAGAGGGAGCGCGGCGGAGCGCAAGGCTTGCAGCAACACTACATGGCCTTCCTCCCACATTCGCCAAAGGACGGCGGATGTGGGCCACCAAAGCGGCAAGCCGACTACTTGCTGGTGAGGAAGGCGGAGAAGTCATCGATGAAGATGGTGTGATGGCGGTCGGGGCCGGTGGAAACCATGCCGATGGCGGCGCCGGACTCCTGCTGCAGGAAGCGCAGGTAGGTCTGGGCTTTCGCTGGAAGCTTGTCGTGCTCGGTGATGCCGAAGGTGCTTTGCCGCCAGCCGGGAAACGACTCGAGGATAGGTTCGATTTTGCGATAGCCCGAATCCTGTGCGGGAATTTCCTCGACCGGCGTGCCGTCGATTTTGTAGCCGACGACGACGGGGATTTCCGCGAGTTCATCGAGGACATCGAGCTTGGTGACGACTAGCCAGGCGGTGCCGTTGATCATGTTGGAGTAGCGCAGCAGGGGCAGATCGATCCAGCCGCAGCGGCGCGGCCTTCCGGTGACGGCGCCGTACTCGTTACCCTTTTTGCGGACGGTCTCGCCAAGTTCGCCGTGAATTTCCGAGGGGAATGGGCCCTCTCCGACGCGGGTACAGTATGCCTTTGTGACGCCGATGACGGTGGAGATGGAGGTGGGCGGAACGCCGGTTCCGATGGATGCTCCGCCGGAAGTCGAACTGGAGGAGGTGACGAAGGGATAGGTGCCATGATCGATGTCGAGCATGGTTCCCTGCGCCCCTTCAAACATGACGCTCCTGCCGTTGCGGATGGCGCGGTTGAGGAACAGGGCGGTGTCGGCTACGAACGGCGCAATCTGGTCGGCGACGGCGGCATACTGCTCGTACATCTGGTCGGGATCGATGGCTTCGCCGTTGAAGAGAGCGTGGGCGATGGTGTTTTTTTCCTGGCAGGCGTTGTGGATGTGCTTCTTGAGGAGCTGCTTATCGAGAAGGTCGGCCACGCGGAGGCCGCGGCGTGCCATTTTGTCCTCATAGGTGGGGCCGATGCCGCGCGAGGTGGTTCCGATCTTGACCCGTCCGGGAGCATTTTCAGCGCCCAGCTCGATCATGCGGTGGTAAGGCAGAATGACATGGGCGCGATTGCTGATGAAAAGGTTGGCCGCCGAGCCACGGTCCGCCGGGCCTGCCACCTGGAGTCCGGCCGCGCGCAGGCTGCGGACCTCCTTCATGAGAGCAAAGGGATCGAGGACGACGCCGTTGCCGATGACGGCCTGCGACTCCTGGCGGAGAATGCCGCAGGGGACGAGCTGCAGAACGAATTTCTTGCCGGAGATGGTTACGGTATGTCCGGCGTTGTGTCCGCCGGCATAGCGCGCGACAACTTCGAAGTGATCGGAGAGCACATCGACGATTTTGCCTTTGCCCTCATCGCCCCACTGGGCGCCGAGAACCACCGCGGTCTTTGCTTTGCTCACTCTTGTCTCCCAACACGGACGCAGACTGGCTGCGCAGAAAGTTGCACACAGGCGCAGGTAATGTGAGTCCCAGGCGGAGAAACGGAAGGAAATCCTGATCAGGCTGTGTACAAGAGATTTTAACCGCAATCGGGGTGCGGAGCCAAGCCGCAGTGCGATTCCTATCTTTTGCTGAGATATTTCATCCCGGTGTCACACATGATCGTGACAACAGTTGCATCAGCTCCCAGTTGTTCGGCTAATCGCAAGCCGGCGATGACGTTGGCTCCAGTGGAAGTCCCGGCAAAAACGCCTTCCTCGTGGGCCAGCCGCATGGCCATGGCCGTGGCTTCTTCGGTGGAAACCTGCTCAATCTGATTGGCAATGCCATGCTGCCAGAGCGGCACGACAAAACCCGCCCCGATCCCATCAATTTTATGGGCGCCCGGTTGGCCGCCAGACAGAACCGCGGATTCAGCAGGCTCCACGGCAACGATGCTGATCTGCTGGTTATAACGGCGCAGGGCTTCGGCGGTCCCCCTGAGAGAAGCTGCAGTCCCCACGCTCTGGACGAAGCCATCCACCTTTCCGTCGGTCTGGAGCCAGATTTCCTCCGCCAATTTGTGATACGCCGCAAACTGGTCCCTGTTGTTCATCTGGTCGGTCCAGTAGCTGCCGGTTTCTTCGGCGATGACGCGGGCGGCTTCAATCATGTCGCGCGTGAGTTTCTCGGTCATGCCGCCACCCTCGCTGCGGATGATTTGAAGCTTGGCACCCAGGATCTTCATATGATCGAGTTTTTCACGCGCGAAGGCATCGGAAGTCACGATGTACAGCGGGTGCCCCTTCACAGCGCAGATTAGAGAAAGAGAGACGCCAGTGCTACCGCCGGTATATTCGACGACGGAGCCACCTTGCTTGAGGCGGCCGTCCGCCTCGGGCGCTTCGATCATGGCAAGCGCCATCCGGTCCTTCATGCTGCCGGTGAGATTTTCGCTTTCCAGCTTCAGCAGGATTCGAGCGCCGTTAGCGGGTACGATGTGGCGCAGGGCTAGTAATGAGGTGTTGCCGATGCACTGTAGAATATCCCTTCTCAACTCTTGCATGCTGCCGGTTCCTTTTCCATACGGGGCCTGATGAAACGGTCACAGTCTCCAAGCCTTCCTTCGGAAATCTATCACGAGAGCCTATGTCGAACTCACCCGCAGGCAGGCGTGACCGTGGTTTACACTGAGCCCATGCCTGAGCTGCCGGAAGTGGAGACGATTGCGCGCGGACTGGACGAGCGTTTGGCGGGGGACCGCATCGACGAGGTTTGGATTGGCGATAAGGCGAACCTGCTGAAATCACCAGCGGCGGAGATTGCGCGGGTGCTGACGGGTGCGCGGATCGAAGGCTTCCGGCGGGTGGGCAAGCATCTTGTCGGCGATCTTGAATCGAAACAGGGGCCGGCGCAATGGATCATACACCTGGGCATGACGGGGCGCTGCCTGGTGTGCGAGCCGGGAATGGAGCAGGCAAAACATACTCATCTGATTGCGACGCTGGGGTCCGGGCGCGAACTGCGCTTTGTGGACCCGCGGAGATTTGGAAAGCTGGCGGTGCTGGTGGGCAGGAAGTTCGCGGCAGCGGGAGCCGAGCCCATGGCTGCCGGGCGCGAGGAGTTTGTGGAGCTGTTCAAAGGGCGCAAGACGCCGATCAAGAGCGCGCTGCTGAACCAGAAGCTGCTCTCCGGCATTGGCAACATCTATGCGGATGAGAGCCTGTTCCGGGCGGGAGTGCGGCCGCGGCGACGGGTGTGGCGGATGACCAGGACGGAGCTGATGCGGCTCTATGACGCGATTCGGGAGGTGCTGGCCGAGGCGATTGCAGCGGGAGGATCGTCGGTCTCCGATTATGTGGATTCGAGCGGCGACAGCGGATTCTTCCAGCTCCAGCATCGGGTGTACCAGAGAACGGGCGAGGCGTGCCTGGTGTGCGGCACCTCGATCCGGCGCGTGGTTGTGGCAGGACGGAGCAGCCATTATTGTCCGCGGTGCCAGCACTGACGGCGAGCAAGGCATGAGAATGGCCACCCCCGGCAGGTGGCCATTCTCATCTGAACAGGGCGTGTTAGCTGGCGTGGGCTCCCTTGGTCACGAGCCTGAGGGCTTCGACGAACTTGCGGTTCTCCTCAGGCGAGCCGATGGTGACGCGGATGGCGGTGCGGGCGCCCCAACTGCCGGTGAGAGGACGGACGATGATGCCGCTCATCTGCAGGCGGCGGCCCAGGGTGGATGCGTCCTCGCCGGTTTCGATGTAGAGGAAGTTCGCCCAGCTTTCGACGGGCGCGTAACCCATCTCGCGGAGTTGGCGGGTGAGCAGGGCGAGCTGGGTAGAGTTGTTGCGCATGGTGCGCTCGTAGTGTTCGCGGTCATCGAGCGCGGCCAGCGCCCCGGCTTCGCCAATGCCGTTGACGATGAAGGCGGTTTTGAGGCGGGTGAGGTAGTTGATGAGCTCGGAGGGCGCCATGCCATAGCCGACGCGGGCGGCGGCCAGTCCGTAGGCCTTGGAAAAAGTGCGAAGGACAAGGACGCTGCGCTCCTGGCGAACATAGTCGAGCGAGTGGGTGTAGTCGATCCCGCGTTCGCGGGCGAGCCAGTCGGCGTAGTCAAAGTAGGCCTCGTCGAGGGCGACGACGACATTTTCTGGGAGACGATCGAGGAAGCGATCCATCTCGCGGGCGGGGATCATGGTTCCGGTGGGGTTGTTGGGATTGGCGAGGAAGACGAGGCGGGTATCCGAGTCAATGGCGTCGGAGATGGCATCGAGATCGAAGGCGTCATTACGGCAAGGAACCTGGCGCAACTCGGCGCCGACCGAGCGGGTGACGATGGGATAGACGATGAAGGAGCGCTCGCTGGTGACGGCGTTGAGTCCGGGAGCCAGCAGGGTGCGCGCCACAATGTCCAACAGGTTGGTGGAACCGGCGGTAACGATGAGCTGGTTGGGCGCAATGCCGTGATGCACGGCGAGGCGCTCGCGCAGAGCGGCCATGTCATTGTCCGGATAGAGGTGGACGGACTTGATGGCGGCATCCATGGCCCGAATTGCGAGTGGGGAAGGCCCGAATGGATTTTCGTTGGAGCCTAACTTGATCATCTTTACGCCCGATTCAGCTTCTGCCTGTTGAATCGGCTTGCCTGGAATATAGGAAGCCAGAGCGCGCACGCGCTCTGGAACCATTTCCGCAAACTTACCCATGATTACCTCTTTAGCTAACTTTTCATTCTACTCTTCGTGGGGACGGCGTGGAGGAGCGGAAGGGCGTCCTGCGCGCGCTGGACCCGATGGCCGTCGGGCTCCGCCGCTGGAGCCGCGCGGTGGAGCAAAGCCGGATCGTTTTGCGCCGAAACTTTTGCCTGCCGACGGCTTGCCCCGCCCGCCGCCGGGAGAAGTGCGCGGACGATCCGGGCCAAAGCTCTTGCCAAATCCCCCGGTGCGTCCGCCGGGACGGGCCTGGCCGCCGCGCTTGAAATCGCTACCGGCAGAACGCGGCTTGAAGTCTCCGCCGGTGCGCGCAGCCGGGCTTGCCGGCTTGCCCGGACCCTTTGAGTACGGGCGGCTGCCGCTGAATGAGCCGGGTTTTCTGGTAAATCCTCGATCCGTGGCGGGACCACGTTCCTTGGAGTACGGACGGCTGGCGGAAGAAGGCCGGGGAGCGCCAAAAGGCCCGCGCTCACCGACAGGGGCGGTTTTGTCACTGCCGAGGTCGCGATGCTTGCTGGGTTTTACGAACTTAGGCTTGCTGAACTTGCTGAAGCCGAAGCCGCCTGCGGACACTGCGGCGGGCGGTTTTACGGCGTCATCGGCGAAGCCAGGCTCGCGCCGGGCGGGGGCGCGCTTGGCGTACTGGCCATCGCGCTTGGGGAACGCACCCGCGGGCTTGCGGTCAAAGCTCGTTGGCTTACGGTCAAAGCCGCCGGGCTTGCGTCCGGAGCCGTCTGCAGGCTTGCGGGTGTACGGGCGCTTGGCGGCCACCCCAGCGTCGCGGCGAGCCGGGACGAAGCCCTCTTGGCGGCGTGCGCCACCGGCGAATTCCGGGCCACGAGGACTGCGCGGGCCACGCTGATCGCGGGGGGTGAACGGACCCCGCGGGGCAGTTGCGCCGCCGGCGGGACCGGCGCCGGCGCGGACGGCGATGGGTGCGGCCACGGGTGCATCCGCGCTGGGCTTGCCGCGACGGCCCTTGACGAAGCGGGCGGTATCGACACGCGGGGCGCGCTCGGGACGGTCATCGCGGCGCTTGACCTTGATGGGCTTGGGTTTGAAGGGCGTGTCCAGCGACTTGCGAAGCTGGTTGACCTCCTTGGGTGTGAGGTGGCGGAATTCGCCTGGTTCGAGGTCCAAGGTGAGCGAGGCGTAACGGACGCGCTTGATCTTTTCGATGTGGTGGCCGACCTGCTCGAACATGCGACGGAGCTGGCGATTGCGGCCTTCGGTGAGGGTGACCTCGAACCAGGGATTTTCCTGATCGACGGCCAGCTGGATGGTGGCGGGCTGGGTGAGGACGGCGAAGGAACGGCGCTCCACACCGGGCTGCTTTTTGCCGCGCACGCCGGTGAGGCCAGGCTCGGGCGGCAGCATGATTCCGTTGCGTAGCTTGTCGAGGGCCTCGTCGGTGGGCTTGCCGCTGACTTTGACCATGTAGGTCTTGGCGACGTGCGAGCCGGCTTTGGTCAACTGGGCCATGAGGTCGCCGTCGTTGGTGAGCAGCAGCAGGCCTTCGCTCATGTAATCGAGACGGCCCACGGGAAAGACACGCTCTTCGACGCCTTTGAGCAGATCCATGACGGTGGGACGGCCCTCGGGATCGCTGACCGTGGTCATGTGTCCCTTGGGTTTGTAGATGGCGAGATAGACATGGCGCTCGGGGCCGCGCAGCAGTTTACCGTCGACGCGAATTTCATCGATGCGGGGATCGGCCTTGGTACCGGGTTCGGTGATGACCTGGCCGTTGACCGAAACGACGCCGGCAGCGATCAACTGCTCGGCCTTGCGCCGGGAAGCCAAGCCGGCGGCGGCGAGAATCTTCTGTAATCTTTCAGGTTTTGCTTCCATGGTAAGAACAGCCTTTCGCTACGTCCGCTCGCCGTCAGGCGATCGAGAAAAGTATCACATAATGCCAGGGACAGAGTTCGTCCCGGGATGGCTCCCGCAGGGGTCGTCTAATGACCGATGGGGTTGCCGGTTTCGGGTGAAAGGATAGCCTCAGCTTCTGACTGCGGCTGGGTGTCTGGCGATTCGGTTGCGAACTCCGCAGGCGCGATTGCCGGGGCGTCTTCCGGCGCGGTTGCGGTGGACGGCTGCGATGGCAGCGGGGGCTGGGCAGCGGTCTCGAACAGCGACGGACTCTCCTCGGATTGAAGGGGCGCGATCTCAATTGAGCCGTCGGAGGCGAGCTGCGAGAACTCCTCCATGCTGGGCAGCTCGTTGACATCGTTCAGGCCAAAGCGCAGGAGAAAATCCTTGCTGGTTTTGTATTGGATGGGACGGCCGATGACCTGTTTTCGTCCGGCGGTGATGATGAGCTTGCGATCGAGCAGAGTTCCCAGCACACTGGCCGACTCGACGCCGCGAATGTCGGAGATTTCCGGGGCCGTGACGGGTTGCTTGTAAGCGATGACGGCAAGGGTTTCAAGGGCGGCGAGGGAGAGGCGAATGGGCGGTTTGAGACTTTTGGCGAAGGCGCGGACCACGTCGTGATGCTCGGGCTTGGTTGCCATGCGGAAGCCGCCGGCGACCTGGCGAATCTCCATGCCGCGATCCTGGCTGGCGTAGTCGGTGACGAGTTCGGCGAGGACTTGGCGGAGGCGCGCGCGGACCGCTTTGTCCTGGGCAATCTCCTCCTCGGACTTTTTGGGTTGGCGCTTGCGCGCGGTGGCATCGGACGGGTTGAGACTGGCCGAGCCGGAGGGTTCGGAGGTGGGTTCATCAGAGGCGGCTGCGTCCGCTTCTTCAGGGTGTTCAGCGGGTTCGGCGAGAGCTTCGCTGGGCGGGCTGGTAGCTTCGGGCTCCGAAGCGTCTTCGGGATTCTCCGGCGCGCTCTCCGAGGGTTCGGTGCCGGGTTCGTCTTCGGGCGGCATCAGGGGGCCGGGTTCGGGCGTGAGCAGACCGGGAGACGATAAGACGAGCACGGGCAGGAGGTTGCGCTGTCCGGTCGCGCCGGCTTCTGCCTCGGCGTCAGAGTCGGCCTGCGCCATGGCGGCGTTCTGGCGGGCGGCGGACAGGTCGGCCAGCACAACGTCGTTGAGCAGGAGCGCAATCTGCTCCAGGGTGACCGGTTCTTCGGCCGCGTAAATGATGGCCTCGACTTTTGCTTTCAAACTCATTGGGACTCGCTTGTTGACAAGAAACCTACCCTATTGCCAGTCGTCGCGCACGGCGGCGCTGCCTTGATCCACCAGGCGGTCAAAGCCGGAGGATTTTTTCAACACAACCTCGCCGAAGACATCATCCTGCCGGCAGACCACGGCCTGCAAGCGAATCATCTCCAGGATTGCCAGGAACGCACAGACGAGCGCGGAACGCGAGCGCAGATGACGCAGCAACCGCTTGAGGCGGATGGGGCGGTCTTCGAGGGCGAGGCGGCGGCGCAGATAATCGATCATCTGCGCGACGGTGACGACATCATCGTCAAACTGCAGGACGGGGCGGTTCTTGGCGCGCTCCAGAATCTTCTGGAAAGTCCGTACCAGGTCGATGACGCCAGCGGCCATCTCCGGTTCGGTGCCCTCGGCGTTGCGGAATTCCTTGAGCGCAGGATTGGAAAGCACGGCTTCCTCAAGCTGCTGCCTTTGCAGGAGCATCTGCGCGGCCTGCTTGTAGCGCTCGTGCTCGAGCAGACGATGGACCAGCTCAAGGCGAGGGTCCTGCTCGTCGAGCGGAGCGTTGGGATCCTTGGGCAACAGCATCCGGGACTTGATCTGGATGAGCAGAGAGGCGGTGTAGATGAACTCGGCGGCCAGATCGATATCGAAATTGCGGATGTGCTCGACGTAGGCGAGGTACTGCGCGGTGATCTGCGCAATGGGAATGTCATAGATGTCGATGTCCTGCTTGCGGATCAGGTCCAGCAGCAGGTCGAGCGGTCCGTCATAGACGCTGCCAACACTGACCGAAACCGGGAACGCTTCGGCGAGGCTGGGCGCGGTGGTGCGGGCGTCCTGCCGAGTACTGCCGGCGGGCTCCGGCTTGCTGGCAGAGGCCGGAGTGGGCGGTGTGGCGGAGGGTTCGCTCATGGACTACTCCCCGGATTTCGCCGGCGCTGGGTACTCTAATGACATGCGCATGGCTTCGCGCACCTGGAGAAGCGTCTGGTCGGCGGCGGTGCGGGCGCGGGCGGAACCGGCTTCGAGGATGTCCCAGGCGAGACGGGGATTCTGTTCGTATTTGTGGCGGCGTTCCCGGATGGGATTGAGAATGGTGACGATGTTATCGGCCACCCAGCTTTTGCACTGAATGCACCCGATGCCGGCGGTGGTGCAGCCCTGGCGAACGTCGGCATTGGTTTCCGGGGTGCTGAAGATTTTGTGCAGATCGCCGACGGGACAGAGATCGGGGTTGCCGGGATCGGTGCGGCGGATGCGGGCCGGATCGGTCACCATGGTCTTGAGCTTCTTGCGGACCTCGGTCTCCGGGTCGCTGAGCAGGATGGAGTTGCCGTAGGACTTGGACATTTTGCGGCCATCGGTGCCGGGAAGCTTGGCGGCAGGAGTGAGCAGCGGCTGCGGCTCGGGAAAAACGTATTGCCGCGACTGCTCCGAGTGCTTGGCCAGTTTCAAGGCGCCTTGCGGTTCGAGCCAATAGAACTGGTTGAAGCGGCGCGCGATTTCGCGGGTGATCTCGACGTGCGCGACCTGATCCTCGCCGACGGGGACATAGGATGCCTGGTAGATGAGAATGTCGGAGGTCATGAGGACGGGATAGCCGAGGAATCCGTAGGTGTTGAGATCCTTCTCCTTGATATTCTCCTTCTGCTCCTTGTAGGTTGGCACGCGCTCCAGCCAGCCCAGCGGGGTCATCATGGAGAGCAGGAGGTGAAGCTCGGCGTGCTGGGGGACGTGCGACTGGATGAAGATGGTCGCCTTTTCCGGATCGAGCCCGGCGGCGAGCCAGTCGAAGGCCATCTCAAGGATGTTTTCCTTGACGCGCGAGGTGTCTGCGTAATCCGTGGTGAGGGCGTGCCAGTCGGCGACGAAGAAGAAACAGTCGTAGTCGTTCTGGAGGCGGGTCCAGTTCTGCAGGGCACCGACGTAGTGGCCGATGTGGAGCTTTCCCGTTGGTCTCATGCCGCTGAGTACGCGGCGATTTACAGCTTGTTTTGCTTCTGAGGGCATCCGTTTCTCTCTCGGGGTATCCTTCGGAAAAGTGGGCGGCCTGCAAGGCCGGACCTGCGGGCGGCAGGCAAAATCCGGCGACGCGCCGGAGAAGCTTCACCACGTGCCCGAAACCTTGATACTAACATGCCGGGGCAGGAGTTCGCGGCGCAGGGACGGAGGTGTGGCGGAGCGGCGCAGCTCAGCGCTGGGTGATGGTCACTTTGTCGGCACCGACGATGGCGGTGGCGATGTGGGCGCGCAGAGGAATGGTCGAGTCCATGCCGACGGTGTTGCCGTACTTGGGGCGCAGATAGCGGTTGGCGAAATACTCCAGGGCGAGGCGCGGAACTTCGACGCCATCGAAGAAGACGGAGTCAACATGCACGGTGGCGACCGCGTTGACGGCGGCAGCCCGGGCAGTGACCGTGACGTGGTGTTTGCCGGTGAACAGCGCAAGCAATGGATTGCCGCGGGTGCGGTTGGCGGTGAGGCGGTCGAAATCGACATCGGCCTCGCCGTGGACAACGGCCGGACGGCTGGAAATGTGGATGTTGCAGAGGCCCGCAGGCAGCTTGACGCCGCCTTGGTTGAGGTAGGCGTTCCATTCGCTGGCGGTGAATACGGTGGGACGGGTGGAGGGATTGGCGCTATGAGCGTTTTCGCTGAGCCAGGCGATCTGGCGGGCGGCGTTGGCGTAGGCGGCGGAATGGGTTTGCTGGGCGTGGGAGGCGGTGAGCAGCAAGGTTCCCATGAGCGCCAGGAGCAGCAGTGGCGATGGGGCGAACCTGGGTGGTTGTTTCATCGCCGCCGGGCCTGGGCCGATTTGGCGGCAGGGACGGCGGGTTGCGGCTTGGCAAGCGATCCCGCGATCCTCCAGAGAGCGCCGCTTTTTTGAGTGAATTCCAAGGCTATGGCGGAATCGCGCGAAACCGTGCCGCTCAACTGATAGATGCCGGTGGGAGTCTGCCACTTGCTGGCCGGGATGCTCCAGCCATCCTTCCCGAGTGCGGCTTCGCCTTCTCCGCTGAGCACACGCCAGGAGGATTTGCCATCGGGAGCGATGCGTAAGGCACCGCCGCGCCAGGTGAATCCGGTTTCCGCCGCCGCCGAGGCCGCCAGCGCGGTTGAGTCCCAGCCGGCCATCTTCAGCTTGTAGTGGAGTCCCAGAACCCCGCTGCCGATTGAGGCTTTGAGAAGGGTTGCGAGCCGCTCGGCCTGGATCTGGGTGGCGGCTCCGGTGCTCTCATAATCCGGCTCACTGCCGCTGAAGTCGATCCGCCAATCGCTGGCGGTGGCGCCACCGAACAGCTCGGCGCGCGCGTCCTTCAACTCCAAAACCCCGTTGGCCATGGAAAAAGCGGTTGCAAACGCGGAGCCGGTGACGGTTCCCAGGGTGAGGCGGCGCGCGGCGATGCGTCCGCTGGCGTGAAGATTGGCCATCACGTTGGGTTGGGCCGAGGAACCGAAGAGCTCGTACCAGGGCTTTTTCGTCAGGTGGGGATTGAGCACCTCGTTCCAGCGTTCCGGATTCAGCTCGTCAGTGGTGAGCTCAAAGGTGGACTCGCAGGGCGATTCGCCATCGCAGAAGCGCGGGAAGCTGGCGCTGCCGCCCAGGTTGACCTTGCCGACGGTGGCGGAGGCATTGCGCAAGGCAAAACGATCCTGGTCGAACTCGACTCGGGCGCTGGAAATTTCCAGCGGCAGGGCAAGTCCGGGCACCTTGGCATTCACATTTCTGAGCTGTGCGAAACCACTGATCTGAGGCGAAGAAAATGCCCGCCAGTCGCCGCTGATGACCAGATCGAGGGTGGCTGGACCGGCGAGGGCGATTTTGGGCGCGCCGAGGCCAACGGCGCGGGCGAATTGCTGGAGGCGCTCGAGGGTGGCATCGCCGTCAAGGTGCAGAGCAAAGCGCTGGTCGTCGATGGTTCCCTGGACCGTGGCTGGAGTGCTGGCACCGAGCGGCAGCTCGAAGCTTTGCACCACCAGGGCGCGGAGGGGCGGAGGATCATGGGCAGGACGACCGCGACGGGTGATTGCGGCAGGCTCGGCGGTGTTGGCCACGGCCACCATCCTGCTGACTGCCAGGTCTTTTCCGAGAACGGCGGAATGGACGACAAGAGAGTCGAGCACGAGGTTGCCCATCCAGTTCGGGGGTGCGTCGGTGAGGCGGGTGGCGCGGAACGATGCTGAGAAGGTGCCGCTGGCGGTGAGGTCATCCGGCAGATTGTGCTTGGCGCGGCGGGCCAGGTTGAACAGAGCGCCGGCACCGAGGTTTTCGGCGGAAATCGTGAGGTCGTAGCGGGGGAAATGAAGACCGCGTAGGTTTCCCTGCACGGAGAGCAGTCCACCCCCGAGGGGCAGGTGGCACTCGGTGTTCTGGAGCTGGCTGGCGCTGATGTTCACCTCGCCCTGACAAGTGGCGTTGAGGACGGAGGCATCGCCGCTGGAAATGTCAAAACGGCGGAGGTCGCGCAGTTTTGACGCCGTGGTGAAATGGAGCGAGGCGGGAGTGCCGCTGAACTGCGCGCTTGTCTCCAGGGCACCGCGCCAGCCGCCATCCTCGCCGTAGACGAGGCGGGTAAGATTGCCGAGCTGGAGACGCTCCCAGGTGACGGTGGCCTTCATGGGAGCATCGCGCAACTGGGCGGCGCGTTGCATGGTGGCTTCGGCCTTGACGGTGCCGGTGTCGGTGACGGGCATGTCGGTCCGCACCGGCCGGGCTTCCAGACGCATGCGCCACTGGTTCTCCGCCGGGCTCCAGAGGGCGAAGTCGGCGTCGGTGAAGGAGAAGACGCTCTTTTCCAACCCGTACTTGAAGTTGATCCGGCCATTGGAGGCCTGGATGTAGGGAAACCGGGTACGCGAGTTGGAGAGCGAGGCGGAGGTGGGCGCGGCCTCGATGCGCGATGCTTTCCAGAGGAACGATTCGAGGTTCCAGCTTCCGTCGTCGCGCTCGACCAGGTTGAGGCTGGGATATTTAAGATTGAGGCGCGCGATCTCCATGTGGCCACGCCAGAGGGAACTGAGGCTGAGGTACGCATTGACTTCTTCGGCGTGGAGGATGGGCTCGGCACTGTAGGCGGGATTGTCGCCGACGGCAACGTCCTCTAGATAGAAGCCGGGTTGGGGAAGGAGATGCAGCTCAATCGATTCGCAGGTGACGGGGCGGTCGAGGGCGCTGCTGATGGATTGGATGACGCGCCCCTTGTAGCGGCTCACATTGATGAATGGCGGCAAGACGAGGGCAGCCACGGCGAGAGCGGCTGCGATGAGAAGGCCACGGCGGATGGTTTTGCTTTCCACTAGCGCACCATTTGGAACATTCTCGACCAGCGGGTGTCATTGAAAAAGTGGGTGAGAATGTGGAAGAAAAATTCGGCGCGGCTGCCGAGGCTGGTCTTGGTGTACTGGTCTTCGGGCGTCTGGAAAGACCAGTAGATGAACATGGGGCGTCCGACGACATTTTCGCGGGGAATGAAGCCCCAGTAACGGCTGTCATAACTGACGTCGCGGTTGTCTCCCATGCCGAAGTAAGAGTTGGGAGGCACGACGATATCGTCGCCCTGGATGTGATCCTGCTCGGCGATCTGCCAATTGGGATAGAGCTGGTCTTCGCTGGTTGGCGGCACGGACGGGAATTCGTCGCGGTAGGGGCGATAGTCGCCCAGGGAATGGATGGCATAAGGTTCATCCTGCAACTGCCCGTTGAGAAAGACCCTGCCGCCACGGAGATGAATGCGATCGCCGGGAACGCCGATGACGCGCTTGACGACAAAGAGACCGGGCTCGGCGGGCGATATAAAGACCACGACGTCGCCGCGCCTGGGGTCGCGGTAGGGAGTGATTTTGTCGACGAAACTGGACTTGGGAGCCAGGCGCACGCGATCGACGAATACGTGATCGCCGATGAGCAGGGTGCCGACCATGGATGAAGTTGGAATTTCAAAGGCCTGCATGCAGAACGTAATGATGAAAAGGCCAATGACAAGGACGGATGCGATGGAGGCGAAGAACTCCGGCATCGTTTCCTTTGTTTTTTCCGGTTGCTGCTTGACTTCTGTTGCTTTCGCCAATATTTCTTTCGCCAACTTAGTCCAATCCTGATCCGGTCCCGGGGTCAAGGCGCCAGGCGGAGAATTCGCCGCCAGCGCAGATCGCCGAGCACATGGGAGATACGGGCCCGCAGAGTAAGAAGTTTATCATCCGGCGGGGCGCTTGCCACGGGGTCATCGTCCTCGTCGGCTTCGACCATGCTGAAGTAGATCAGCAAGGGGCGTCCAATGATGTTTTCACGGGGCACAAAACCCCAGTAGCGGCTGTCCAGGCTTTGGTCGCGATTGTCTCCCAGGACGAAATACTGGCCCCGCGGGATGATGAGTTCTCCATCCCGGACGAAGGTGCGCATTTGCGTGGCCCAGGCGACGCTGACATTTTCGTTGAACCAATCGCCGCGCGGAAAATTATCGCGAAATTCATCGGGAGAATGCTCCTTGAAGACGATGTAAGGCTCCGGGATGGGGCGGCCATTGATGAAAACGCGGCTGTGCCACAAACGCAGGTGGTCGCCAGGAAGTCCGATGACGCGCTTGACGAAGTGCTGCGTGGGATCGGCGGGATAACGGAAAACGACGATGTCGCCGCGGTGGATGGCGCAGTAGGGAAGCATGGGCTGCCAGACTCCGGCGGGGCCGAAGCGGGTTTTATCGACCAGCAGGTAGTCGCCGACCAGCAGGGTATTTTCCATGGAGCCGGAGGGAATGCGGAAAGCCTGCACGACGAACGTGATGATGAAGAGCGCAATGGTCAGGGCGAGCAGGAAAAATTGCAGGTGCGCGAGCAGGTTCCGTGGGGCGACGTGGCGTTCGGCGGGCGCAGCGGGGCCGGTTGCAGCCGTGTCGAGACCGCCGCCGGAACTGGTGGGGACAGCGGGAGGATTGCCGGGCGCAACCGGCGTGCATGGATCGCAAGGCGATGGGCCGGAGCCGGATTGGCCCGGCTGCAAGGGGCTGGAACAGGGCTCATCCATTGCTGGTACCCTGCAGACGTTCGAGCGCCTTTTTTGCCGCCAACTGGCTGGCGGCTTTCTTGGTGTTGCCGCTGCCCGCGGTGAAGAATTCTGCCTGGTTGCCGGGATCTAGAACAACGACCTGCATGGTGAAACTCTTGCGATGCGCAGGGCCGTCTTCGGTGACCAACTCATAACGCGGCTCGGGACGGCCACTGGCGCGAAGCAACTCCTGCAGGCGGGATTTGTGGTCGGCGACCAGGACTTCGCCCTGGGAGGTGGAAAGACGTTTGAGCTCGGGCTCCAGGATGTGCGAAAGGACGAAGGAACGGGCCACAAAGAGACCGCCATCCAGGTAGAGGGCGGCGAGGATGGCCTCGACGGCATCGGCCAGCAGAGCGGTTTTGCGGCGTCCTCCGGTTTTCTCCTCGCCGCGGCCGAGGCGGAGGTAGCTGCCCAGTTGCAACAGGTTGGCGCACTGCCGGAGATGGTTGGCATTGACGAGGTGGGCGCGCAGTTTGGAAAGCTCGCCCTCCTGATAGGAAGGGAAGCGTTGGAAAAGCTCCTGGCTGGCGACCAGTTGCAAAACGGCATCGCCGAGAAACTCGAGTTGCTCGTTGTCAGGAGCGGGCTCGATGCTCTCGCGCGCGAAGGAGCTATGGGTGAGCGCCTGCTCCAGCAATGCGCGATTGGCGAACTGGTGGCCCACGGCTGCTTCGAGAGTGTCCAGCGGAAGATGGTTCATAAGAAAAGCCGATGAAACGATGGAGATCCCAGGTTCCAGACCGGGACGCGGGATCCCCGGGTTACTTGCTGGCAGGCTTGATTGGCGTAAGCGCGTCCAGGCGCGACTTTTCCTGCTCGGCGACGGTGCGGATCTGGCTGCCGGGCTCGGAGGTGGCGATGGCCTTCTGGACGGCATCGAGGCCGGAGAGATAGTCGCCGTTCTTGTCGTAGGCTACGGCGAGGCGCAGCCAGACGACGGGGTCGGCGTTCTGCTTCTCTTCGGCGATGGCGGCGTTGTATTCCTTGATGGCGGTGGGGTAGTCGAGCTTTTTGAAAGCCACCGTGGCGAAGACCTCGTGAGCGGCTCCGCGAAGCTGCGCCATGGCGGACGCAAACTGCTCGGGCGTGAGGTGGGGCGGCGGCGCGATATCGCCCGTGTGACGCAGAGCGGTCTGCGCGTCGGTGATGGCTTCGGCGAGCCGGTCGTCGCGGTCCAAGTCCTCGTTATGAGTGTGCTCGGCGAGGATCTGGGCGGCGGTGAGCAGAGCTACCGGGCTGGTGGGATCGTACTTGAGGGCGGCGCGGGCCATCTCCAGAGTTTTGCCGTTATTGCCGCTCTGCTGATAGAGACCCATGGCCTGCTGGAAGAGGAACTGGCGCAGCTCGCTATCGGGAAATTTCTGGGCGAATTCGGATGCCTCCGCTTCCGCCTTGGCGGGGTCTGTTTCTTTCATGGCGGCCTGGTAGGCTTCGAATTCGGCCTTTGACTTTGCCTGCGGAATCTTTTTGGCCGCAGCGGGAGCGGCCGGCGCGCCCGCTGCGGATGGGCTCTGGGCGGCAGGCTGGGCGGCGGCTTGAGGCGACGCCAGCGCCATGGTGGCGGAGAGCAGGATTGCAGCCGTGGTGATTGTCATCGCTATTTTCAAAGTGGTTCTCCAATTTTAATCGGTGGAATGCCTGGCAGGCGGCTGGTAAGCCTGTTGCAACCCCTTTTCGGCCGCTGCCTTCAATTCGGGTGATCCAGCTTCGTTCAATGCGGCGCGATAGTGCCCAACCGCTTCCTGGCGATGTTCCTGCATATCAAGGATACGTCCGAGGTAGACGTGGGACCAGCCGCGGATCCTGGCGTCGCTGGAAGCCGCGGCGGCGCGCTCGAAGAAGCCCTGCGCCTCGGTCAACCTGCCGCCGGCGATGGCGACGCGGGCGAGCACAAAGAGCGCCCGGCCCTGATCTTCCTGATTCTGGATTGCCTGCTGGGCGTAGTTGCGCGCGCCGTCGAAATTTCCGCTGGCGTAGGCGCGCTCGGCCAGATCGACGAGCATTTCCCGGTGCTGGGTCTTGTGGACCAACTCCGGCGCGCCACTCGCCAGGAAGGGTACGGAGGCGGCGATCTTCTTCTGTTGGGCGACGTCGATGTCGTGCAGCCAGTCGGCGTAGGCCTGGTCGAAGCCGATTTCGTCGCCTTCAAACACCACCAGCTTGTCATAGAAATAACCGGTAAGGATGAAGCCCTGGCGGGTGGAATCCCAGGCAAGCTGTTCCTTGGGCTTGTCCGGACCTTTGCGGCCGCCGAGCAGGCGTGCTTCGATGGCCCGGATGAGCGACTCGGTGAGCAGCAGGCCCATGTCAAAGCGGTAGCTGTCTTCCAGGGGAGCGCTGCGTACCGACTCCAACAGCGGGGCGAGCCGCTCCAGAGTGGTTCCCCTGGAGAGCAACTGGGCGTCGAGGATGTAATGCAAATAGGTGTGGCGAAGCTGGTCGAGACGAATGGCGCCGACTGCGGTGGGCGAGATTACCGTGTAATAATCCTCGGCGTAGTTGCGGGAATTCACCTCGCCGGGGGCAGCCAGCGGTTCGACGTAGACGACGAAATCATGGCGGATGTAGCCGCTGAGATTGCGCCGGAGGTAGAGATCGGTTGAAACCAGGGTTGCACTGATGGGCTGGCGCAGACTCTGGATGAGCTGGGCGTAGCCGGAACGATGACGCTGCCAGATGGCATCCAGACTGGCAGCCTCGCTGAAGTGCTGCAACAGGGGCAGAAATCCAAGCACGAAAATGGCGTCGGGAGGCAGATCGCTTTCCTTGGTGCGCAGCTCCAGCTTGGGGCTGTCCGCCATGTTGAGGCCGAGCGAAACATAGTTGGAGAGGGTGCGCGAGGCATTTTCCTGCTGGTGATCCTCATAGAATGCGCACATGTTGCGTAACGCCGCCTGCGCCTGCTGAGATTGGGCGGCCTGGAGAACTTCGGTGCGAATCTGGGAGCGCAAGGGATTCGACTGCGACAGATCGGCATCATAGCCGCAGACGTTAATGGCGGCCATGACCGAGAACAGCGCCTGGCTGCTCTCGACGCTCATGCGCGGCGGTTGCTGGGCCAGCGCTGGCAGCGTGAGCAGAGCGGAAAGCGCAAGCACAATCGCAAGGCGGATGTTCAGGGGAGCCTCCTGGATTGAATCCGGCAACCTGGTGTTCTGTGGAGCCAGTGTAAAAGCTGCAGGCCGGGGAAGCAAATACCGCACGGGCCTTGCCTGGAGGGCGGATGGGGATTCCTCAGTCTTGGGTGACGCGATGCCGGCGCGGGGCCGCGGCCTGGATTGCGTATGCGGCAACGGAAGATCCAACTGCGTTCCCCCAGGGCGAGGCTCAGCCGCCCACGTTGATATTGGAGAACGAGAGTACAACCCGCCCGCTGGTTGGAAGACCGAAGCTGGTTGCGGGACGGAACTGGGTGAAGATCAGGGCGTTTTTCATTTCGGGGGTCAACCCGGTGTCGCCGGGTGAGGTCAACACGCGGTAATCCTGCACCCGGCCGTGAGCATCGATGACGGCTTCGACGAGGATGGCCTCGCCATTGATGGCGCCGCTGCCCAGGCCGAAGGGCGCCGAGGTCATCTCAGGCGGGGTGTAGAGCATGGTTGGGACGTCGTTGGCGCCAGTCAGATGGGCTGGAACCAGGACCCCGATCAGCAAGCCGAAGATGAGGATTGCCGAGAGCATTCCGGCGGTGGCCGGGAACATGAAGGCGTTGAGAGCATTCTCCCAGCGCACCAGCCGGCTTTCCCAGCGATGGTGGCGACGGCTGGCCAACTGCTGTGAAAGCGCGACCTTGATCTGGAGAGCCATCTCGGGCGGGGCGGGGTGGGACGCCATGGTAGCCATGAGCCACTTGGTCCGGCGCAGCGCGGCAAACTGGGCGGTGCAACGGTCGCACTCCGCGAGATGATCCTGGAGCGGGCGCAGGAAGTCGGCATCCAGCATCGAATCCAGCATTGGAGAGAACAAGCGCTTTGCTTCGGTACACTTCATAGTGTGACCTCAATCTCCCGATTCCCCGGCGCGAGCTTGCTGGCGCGGCCTTTGCTGGCGTTCCGCGCGGCAGTTTCCACTTCCGGGCCCAGCTCGCGGGCATAGTGCTCCAGCCGTTTTCGCAGCGCTTCGCGTCCGCGCACCAGCCTGGATTTGACGGTGCCCATGGTTGTCTCGGTCATCTCCGCGATCTCTTCGTAGGAGAAATCCTCGATGTCGCGCAGAACAACCGCGGTGCGGTAGTGCTCCGGCAACTCCTGCAGAACCTGCTCGACGCGCGCCTGAAACTGACCGCGGGCGACGGTCTCAAAAGGCGACTCGCCGCCATCCACCAGGCTGTCGAGCAGATTTATGGCGCGGCCCTGGCGCTCATCGGAAACAGGCTCAAGGGAAAGCTCCTGCACCTTGTGGCGGAAGAACCAGCGGCGGCGGTTGCTGGCCTCATGAATGGCAATGCGGTACATCCAGGTCTTCAGACTGCTTTCGCCGTTGAACTTGGACATTCCGCGAAAGACCTTGATGAAGACTTCCTGGGTGGTATCGGGGGCGTCGGTGGGATCGTCGAGGATTCGGTAGACCAGGCTAAAAATGCCCTGATGATATTGTGCGACGAGGCGCGCGTAGGCATCTTCGTTCCCCGCCTTGAGGTCGGCGACGATCGAAGCTTCTTCCGAGCACATGTCCCATGTGCCGGCCAACTCGCCCATGGTCGCAACTCCTACGGCACTCACCGTACACCCTCCATGGTAATCCCGTCGGCTCCCTGGCAACAACCTGCAGCCCAGGTTCAAGCTTGCGAATTGCGAAACCCCTGCGCGGGCAGAAGCGCACCCCATTGCGGCTTGGCGGCCAAGACTAGGGCGATCGCCACCACTCCTGCCCTCGGTTTGAATAGACCCCGCCGGGGGCGGAAATGTTCCCGGAATCCCGCGAAATACGACCCTGCGGGCCGGCGCCTGGGGTGAGGTTCCGGAATACTACCGGGCTGCGCATCTGGCCGAAGGCTTACAATCCCGACAGGAAGGTACGCCATGAGCCGAAAATCGAATGAACGTCGAGACCGCGAGGCAGAGATGTCCGAGCTTGAACCCGATCCCGTGCAGTCTCCTTCGGAAGACGCAGGACAATCCGGCGACACCCAGGGGCTGCCGGAGGAGAGCGAAGCCGCGCCCGAGAGCGTGGAGGAACTTGCCGAGGAAGATCAGGCATTCGAAGCCGGAGTTGTGGAGGGAGTGGAAGAGGCGGGCGATCATCCGGGGCGTCCCGTTCGCAGCCACGAAGATCCCCGTCCCAAACACGAAAGCGAAGTTCCGCCCGATCCCGACTGGAAGTGAGCAGAGCGGGATTGGCACGCCAGATGGATGCTCTGCGATTGACGCTCTGCGAATGACGCTCTGCGAATCCGGCGGAAGCAGAGGGTGGTGCAAGGCGCGCTGGCGCCTCCGGTTGCTTCCCTGGCAGAAGTGTATCCGGGGGCAGGAATAGAAGCGCCAGGAGCGGCCATGACCTCTCCAGTGTGGGCGCCCCGGCTACTCCAGGGTGCCGAAGCAAGCCGCCATCCCTGCGGCTCCCGTAATCTTGCATTTCCAAATAAATCCGTTCAGAGTGTCTGGTATGGGCCTCGCACACCGGAGTTTTCAGCACAAACTACCGCATGGTTTGCGCACGGTTCCGCTTGCAAAAATCTCCCTAAAGGACTGAGCAATGAGCACAGACAACGCGTGGTGCGTGGCTCCCTCGCATGGCGGAAATTGGAGTTGGAAGAGGTGGCTCGGCGTGCCTGCCCTGGTGTTGCTGGGCGCTTCGCTGCTGGCGGCGCAGGGTTTGGAACGGTCAAACCGGATATCGCAGGGTCTGAATTCGGCGGAGACGGTGACCGTGGCCGGAACGGTTCATCCGCTGACGCGGCGTGCGACCGACCTGGGCGCGGTAAATCCCGCGATGCGAATGGAATCCTTGACCCTGAATGCGAGCCTCGGCGCGGCGGAGCAGGCGGAACTGAATGCGCTGCTGGAGGCGCAGCTGGATGCGAAGTCGCCGCAATACCACCAGTGGTTGACGCAGGAAGAGTACGGGGCGCGCTTCGGCCTGACGGATGCGGACCTGAACGCGGTGACCGGGTGGCTGAAGCAGCAGGGATTCACGGTGAAAGGGGTTTCGCGGTCGCGCAATGCGATCTACTTCGGGGGCACGGCGGGGCAGGTGGAGGCGGCCTTCCACACCCAGTTGCACCGCTACAAGCTGAACGGCGAGATACACTTTGCCAACACGACGGACCTGCGGGTTCCGGCGGGCATTGCCAGCGTACTGCTGAACGTGCGCGGGCTGAATGATTTCCGGCTGAAGCCGAAAGTGCGCAAACGGGCCGTGCCGGCCTACACGGCGGAAGGCTCCAATGGCACCGTGAACTTTCTGGTGCCAGCCGACTGGGCGACGATTTACAATGTGAATGCGATTTACGACGCCGGGTACACGGGCGCGAACGCGTACGTGGGCGTGGTGGGACAGACCTACGCGCCGCTCTCCGACATCGCCGAGTTCCGCAAAGCGGCCGGAATGAGCACGCCCAGCTCTCCCAGCCTCAACACTTGCCCCGCCAGCAGTACATCCTCCGTCTGCTATGTGTGCATCGATTCGGACCAGACCAACTGCGCGGATGCGGCGGCGATCGATTTGACCGAAGGCAACCTGGACGAAGCGGACCTGGACATTGAGTGGTCGGGCGGCATTGCCAAGGATGCAACCGTGGTCTTTGTGTATGCACCGTGGTCGGACGTGGAGAAGGTGGTTGATCCCGTCACAGAGCAGTACTATGACGTCTTCGACGCCCTGCAGCGCGCGGTGCAGGATTATACGGTTCCGGCCACGGACAAGGTGCTGCCGGTCATCAGCATGAGCTACACCGATTGCGAGTACCATTTTGGGGGGGCGAATTCGGCCTACCAAGCCCTGATTACGGGTATCGGGCAGCAGGCGAATGCGCAGGGACAGACGATTGTGGTTTCCTCCGGCGATACCGGAGCGTTTGGCTGCGACTCAGGCAATTACCCGGCGCAGAATGGAGTTTGGGCGAGTGTGCCGGTGGATTCTCCCAATTACACCGGCGTCGGCGGCACGACGCTGAGCGGCGATGAGGACTATCCGTCTGAGTATTGGAACGAGACGGTATCGGGCTCAGAGATCATTGTGGATTCCGCGCTGAGGTACATTCCCGAGACCGCGTGGAACGATACGGCGGCGGACGTTGCCGCTGGTTATGATGAACTTTCGGCGAGCGGCGGCGGGGTGAGCCTTTATTATCCGCAGCCAACCGTCTCAAACGCAGGCTGGGCGCAGCCGACGCCGGGCAATTACACCGGGACCAGCGGGCGCTTTGTGCCGGATGTGGCGTTTGCAGCATCGCCGAACCACGATGGCTACCTGACCTGCTCGCAGGCCAACAACTCGACCGAGTACGGCGACGATTGCCAGGATGGATTCTTAAGCAGCGTAGGTACCACCGGATATCAATATTGGGACGTGATCGGGGGCACGTCGGCCTCGACGCCTTCGTTTGCGGGAATGCTGATGCTACTGGTGCAGAAGTACGGAAACTTCGGCAACATCAACCCGAAGCTTTACGAGCTGGCGGCCAATGCCACCACCTACGCGGCGGTCTTCCACGACATCACGAGCGGGGACAACGTTGTGCCCTGCACGGTGGAAACCGCGGACACGGGTTGCCCGTCCAGCGGTGAATTTGGCTATACGGCCACGACCGGCTACGACATGGTGACGGGACTGGGCTCGATTAACGGTGGCGCGCTGTACACGGCGCTGGGGGCGTCGAGCGGTCTGGGAGCGACGACCACGGCCGTAGAGGTAACGCCGAGTCCGGTCACGCTCGGCAGGACGATCACGCTTACCGCGACGGTAAAGTCGAGCAGCAGCGAGGTGATCGCCGGAACCGTGACCTTCAAGGTGGGTAGCACGAGCCTGGGTACGGCGGCGGTATCGGACGGCGAGGCGACGCTGAGCGATGTTGCTGCCAGCGTGGCCAAGGGATTCGTCGTCGGGTCGAATACGATCAGCGCGGATTACGGCGGCAGCACGCTGTTTGCGGCATCGGATGGATCAGCCGTGTTGGATGTGGACAAGCCCGTGCTGACGGTGACGGCGAACAATGCGGCGCGTTTGCAGGGAGCAGCGAACCCGGCGTTCACCTACGCGATCGTCGGTTTTGTGGATGGCGACACCCGCGCCGTGGTCTCAGGTTCGGCGTTGCTGGCGACGACGGCAGTGGCGAGCTCTCCGGTGGGAACCTATCCGATCACGTTTTCAACCGAGGGTTTGACGGCGACCAACTATAGCTTCACCTACGTGAGCGGAGCACTGACGGTCTACAGCAGCACTACGTCGCCCATGATCGTAGAGCTGTCGTCGAATGGCGCGACGGCCGGTGCGGCGGGCTTTACGCTGACGGTGACGGGCGCGAACTTCACCTCGGCTTCGCAGGTGCTGTGGAATGGCGCGGTGCGGGCGACCACCTATGGCAGCAGCACGGAGTTGAACGCATCCATCAAGACGGCAGATTTTGCCGAGGCAGGGACGAACCTGGTTACGGTCGCCAACGCCGCGCCCAATGCCGGGACATCGTCCGCACTGCCGTTCGTGGTCAAATCAAGCGCTCCGGTGGCGACCATCTCCGGCGGCTCGATCTCCGTGGCCGCGGGCGGCAGCGGAGATTACACCCTGACCTTGACGGGCGCCGGTTTTGTTACCGGCTCGGTGGCCGACTGGAACGGCGCCAGCGTGACGACCCGTTATGTGAGCCCGTGGCGGGTTTCGGCGGCGATTACGGCGTCGCAAGCTGCCGCGCTGCCAGGGACGGCGAAGGTGGTGAATCCGTCCGGCACCTCGGCCAGCTTCGTGTTGCAATGAGCGGGCCGACCCGCATGGCGCGGGGATCAGCGTGCGCAAGCTTCAGGATGAGCGGGAGACGTGCCGGGCTGAAGCGCTTCGGTATACACTACGGGGCAGATTCCCGGCCCAGCCTGCGCGGCGGAAGCCAGCTTGCAGGCTGGGAGAAACGTTGGCCGTCATCCTGGCGCCGTTCGAGGTAATTGGCCGTGGCCGTTAGCTCTTCCATAGCGATGGATGCCGACCCAGCTTGCGGGACCGCGCGGCTGCCGATCAAGGTGGTTCGCCTGATTACCGGGCTGGAGATTGGCGGAGCGGAGCTGGGATTGCTGGAGAGTCTGCGCCACTTTGACCGCAAGCGTTTCCAGTTTGTGGTGGCATGCCTTTACAACAACGGCAGCGTGGGACGGCAGATCGAGGAGCTTGGCATTCGCGTCCACGATATGCGGATGCGATCGTTTGGCGATCCGGCGGGGCTGCTGCGCCTGTGGCGGTTTCTGAAAGCCGAACGGCCTGACATTCTACACACCCATCTGTTCCGGGCGAACCTGTGGGGAAGGTTGCTGGGCCGCGCCCTGCGGGTACCGGTGATCATTTCCCACGAGCACAGCATGACCCACGACAAAATCGAAGGACGCCGGCGGACATGGTTTCTCTCAGCCATCGATGCGGCCACGGCGCGCTGCTGCGATAGAGTCATCGCCATCTCCGACACAACGAGGAAATACCTGGTTGAAAACTCCATACCCGCAGAAAAGATCGAGGTCGTTCTGAATTCGATCGATACCAGACGTTTCGCCAGCGAGGCGAACGGCGATGCGGTGCGCGCGGAGTTTGGGCTGGGGGCCGCAGTGGTGGTAACGATTGTCGCCCGTCTGCATCCGGACAAAAATCATGCGCTGCTGATTGAGGCGTTTTCACGGCTGCGGGCGCGGTTTGCAGGGGCGAAGTTGCTGATCGTCGGTGACGGCCCTTTGGAGCCGGAACTGCGCGCGCAGGCCGATGCAAGTGCTCCGGGAGCAGTGGTGTTTGCCGGAGCACGCCGAGATGTTCCCGCCATCCTGGCCGCCAGCGATCTGTTCGTGCTCTGCTCCGAGCGAGAAGGCGTTCCCCGTGCGTTGCTGGAAGCTACGGCCGTCGCCAAACCGGTGATTGGAACCGCGGTGGACGGCATTCCGGAAGTCATTGTGGATGGAGAGACCGGCATTCTGGTTCCACCGGGGGACGCCCGTGCACTTGCCGAGGCGATGGAAAAGTTGCTGGCGGAGCCGGAACTAGCCGCGACTATGGGGCGCGCCGGTCAAGCACGGGCGCAGCAGTATTTCGATATTCGGAGACAGGTGGAAAGGCTACAAGAGATCTATTCCGAGTTGTATGCGATGCACGCCTCCGGAAAAGGCGGGTCAGTTTCGAAGCGGAAGGAATGCGCTGTCGGCACGGAAAAGGGAGTGGGATGTGAGGACGGTGCAGAGCAGGAAAGCGGAGCGCCACCCTTGGCAGTGCTCTGTGTCTGTGAGCCACTGGCGGCCGGAGTGCCAGTATACGTGGAGCAACTGGTGCGCAAGCTGGAGGGAGCGCGGATTCACTTCACCGTGGCCTGTCCGGCGAAAAGCATTCTGCGGCAGCGGCTGGCGGGCTCGGGAGTCACCTTCGCGGAAGCCGACATGCATCGCGGCCTGAATCCGTTTACGGAATCCAGGGCGCTGTGGCAACTTTGGAAGATTATCAGGGCGAAGAATTTTGACGTGCTCCACCTGCACAGTTCGAAGGCGGGGTTGCTGGGGCGGGTGATTACGGCGTTGCGGAAGGTGCCCACGGTCTTTACTCCGCATTGTTTTTCCTTTGAGAGCGTACACGATATCAACACGAAATTTCGCAGCTACCTGATGGCCGAGAGGAAGCTGGGAAAATGGACGGACGTGCTGGTGTGTGTTTCCTCTTACGAACGGGAGCTGGCGCTGCGCTACGGCATCGTTCCGGCGGACCGCATCGTGATGATCCCCTGCTTCGTGGACCTCAGCCGCTGGACGCTGCGCGGATATCCCGAAAGCCTGAAGACGAAGCTGGGCATTCCGCTGAACCACAAGGTGGTGGGCACGGTCAGCCGCTTTCATCCGCAAAAAGCTCCGCTGGATTTTGCGCGGACGGCGGAACTCATTCTGCGCGAGCGTGCGGACGTAAGCTTTCTGTTTATCGGCGACGATGGTCCATTGCGCGCGGAATTCCAAGAATATCTGCGCCGCAAGGGATTGACGGAAAGGGTGATCCTGGAGCCGTGGACCGACGATGCGGACTACTTGACCCAGTGCGTCGCCATGATGGATGTGTTTGTTCTGAATTCGCTGTGGGAGGGATCGCCTTTGGCAATTATCGAGGCGATGGCGATGGAGCGGCCGGTGGTGGCCACCGATATTCCGGCACTGCGCGAGATGGTGCAGGAGGCCGGATGCGGTTTGCTGTCGAGTCCGGGACGGCCGGAGCGGATGGCGCCCGATATTCTGCGGGTGCTGGATTCGCCGGAACTGGCGCGCGCCTTTGGGTCGAATGGACGGCGGGAGGCGGTTACGAGATATTCACTCGACAAGATTGCTGAACGGCACGTCGAGCTTTATTTCAGTATGGCGCCCTCCCGGGTTCACGATGGATCACACGCCGCACGGTAAGACGGCTGGCTTGCGATAGAATCTGCAGGGGATCCCGACCCCTCATCACCCGCCGGCGCCTGAATCTGGCGGGAGGGCTGGTGTATGGAAACCCCAGCTACTTCCTCTAACTGATAACTGAATCGCTGAGACCGCAACCAGGCGGCGTGACTTTACGATGCGGCCACCGCCGGGCAGGTGCGCAAGGCGCGGCGCAGAATCGTCGCGGCGATCGAGGTCTGCACCAGGGCAGAAACGAGCAGGGAAATCGCCGCACCCATGGCGTTAAAGCGAGACACAAGGAGGAGCGAGACCAAGGCGGTTGTGGCGACCGCGGCCAACATGGTCCAAACCTGGTAGCGGAAGACATGCGCCGCGGTAATGCCGTATCCGAGGAACGAGGCAATGGCGGCGACGCCCGAGGTTGCGGAGAGAACCAGAAAGACGTTGACGTGCGCGGCATACTCCGGGCGGTAGATGAGGGCCAGCAGGGGACGGCCAAAGAGGGCGGCGACCGTGAAGCCGCAGAGACCGAGCAAGGCTCCGATGGCGCACAAGCGCAGGATCAATTGGCGGAATCGCCGCACCTCGCCTTGCGCATAGAAGCGCGCGAGGCGGGGCGAGACCGACTGTCCGAGTCCGTTGACAACCAGGGAAAGCGCCATGACCACATAGCTGAGAGACGCGAAGATGCCCAGCTCGGCGCTGCCAGAGTGCCGCATCAGGGCGTAGCGCGGGATGCTGACGTTCAGCGAAATCAGCATCATGATGAGCCCGAGGGGAAAACTGAAGAGCGCCAGGCGGCCAAGGCGGTGGCCCTGCCACGCCAGCAGTGGCGCGTTCTGTAGCACCCGCCTTGCCATCGACAGGTCCCAGGTGAGCAGCACCACGGCCGAGACCGCCGGCAGGGTGGCGACGGCGACGATGATGGAATGAGTCTGGCGGAAAAGCACGGCAAAGAACGCCAGCGAGAACAGAGCCCGCAGCAGGAGGCTGATGCCAATCCGGTCCATCCGCTCCTGCTTCTGCTGCAGCCCGCCACAGATGTCGCAGAGGGAATCGACGGCCAGGCCCAGCGCGAGCACGAAAACGAGCAGGCTGAGGGAAGGGTTCCAGTGCAGGATGAAGGCGAGCGCGGCGATGAGCAGCAGCGCGAGGCCGGAACAGAGCAAGCGCAAGGTGGCGAAGTCAGCGAAGCCATAGCGGTTGCGCGCATCGGTGGCTTCCACGGCGCTCAATTGCAGATTGGTGAGCATGAAGACGGGGCTGACCAGCGCCAGGGCCAGAGCATATTGGCCGACCAGCGCCGGGGTGGCCAGTTTGGCGAGCACCGCAACCCGCGCCCACTGCCCCAGCGAGAAGGCCCCGTTGCCCAGCAGCAGCCAGGAGAAGTTGCGCCGAATGGGCGGAACCGTGCGCGGTGCAAGGCCCGGGCAAAGGCGGCGATCTTCTGGCGCGTTCACGGCCGCGCACGAGGGCTGGGTGATGGACTCCATGGGTGATTGACTGTGCTAGTCCTATTGCTAAAAGCCCGGCACACTTTGCAACTTTCGGTTGCCCTGAGCCGGTTGGTTTCATATTACCCTACCAAGGCAGATGTTCCCCGAGAGCGCTGCTGGCAGAGCGGTGGCATGCACGGGCTGCCAACTCCGCAAGGGATTGCCGGAGAAGCCCGACTGGTTTCATCTGGAGCAACCGGCATTGAGGCCCAGAACAAGGCCGGAGATGCGGCTCAATTTGTGAATGGAGCCGCACTTGGCCCGTTTTTTGCGCACGGTTTTCCGGTGATACACTAAGCCGCTTCATGCCGAAGCCACTTTTCTGCAAAAAGCCCGCGGAACGATCTTTGGAGGAGAGAAATGAGAGTGCTTAAAGTGATGTTCCTGATGATAGGGATAGTGGGGTTGGCGGTTGCCCAGACAAGCCAGGCGCAGGCACCCACGGTGGTTCCGGAGGTGCTGCGATACGGCGGCCAACTTTCCAGCACCGACGGCATACGGACTCAGAAATTGCTACGCTTTTCGATTTATGCCCAGCAGTCGAGCAGCAGCCCGATGTGGAGTGAAGAGCAGGTGGTCTGGGTCAATAGCAATGGGAGCTTCAACGTCCTGCTCGGCACGGCCACGGAGAACGGCGTGCCGGCGCGGTTATTTGCGGATGGCGTGGCGCGCTGGATCGGAGTGAGTGTGGACGGCAGCGAGGTGGCGCCGCGAACTTTGATGGTGAGCGTGCCCTATGCCCTGAAGGCCGCCGACGCGGAGACCCTGGGTGGTCTGCCGCCTTCGGCCTACATGACCCGCGATGAATTGACGAACGCCTCGGCTGCGGTTGGTGGCGCGGCGCCGACGAGCGCCTATATCAACACCTCCGCCGTAAACTCGGCGGCCAACCGGGCGGTCGCCGCCGCCATCTCCGCCTCGTCGGCAAAAGCGGGATACCTGCCGGTCTTTACCGATGCCTCGGGCGACCTGCAAAACTCGGCGCTCTTCCAGTTGAACGCGGGCACGACCACGGCTCCGGTCTGGAACCTCGGCTTCGGCACCGTCGCACCTGCCTTCAACTTAAACTTCGTCTCGCAGGTCGATCCAGCGGCCATCGCCATCGATGGGTACGGAGCGGTTGGCATCAACTTCATTGGCCGGCGGGCCGAAGGCACCCTGGCCG
>Ga0326727_10002134_pt1 | contig 69634 bp, 58 predicted proteins | sample MB2enrmetagenome_FD_207643 | JGI IMG/M metagenome (GOLD analysis project Ga0326727, IMG submission 207643) | Lab enriched peat soil microbial communities from McLean, Ithaca, NY, United States - MB29MY | ecosystem: Environmental > Terrestrial > Soil > Wetlands > Peat | place: USA: New York...
ACGCGGCTCTCGACGTGGAACTACGCCATCGACCTGGGCATGTACCCGCTGGGCTCCTGCACCATGAAGTACAACCCGCGCGTGAACGAGTGCGTGGCCCGCATCGAGGGCCTGGCCGAGGCTCATCCCTACCGCCCCGACTCGCTCGCCCAGGGGATTCTCGAGGTCATCGACCTGCTGCAGCGCTGCCTGCTGGAGATCACCGGCATGGACGCCATCACCCTGCAGCCGGCGGCCGGCGCGCACGGCGAGTTTACCGGCATCCTGCTGGTGCGCGCGTGGCACGAGTCGCGGGGAAATCCCCGGCGCAAGGTGCTCATTCCCGACTCGGCACACGGAACCAATCCCGCCACCGCGGCCATCTGCGGCTACACGGTCGAGAACCTCAAGTCGAACGCCGAGGGCGGGATCGACATCGAGGCTCTCGCCCGCCAGGTGGACGAGGAGACCGCCGCGCTGATGCTCACCAACCCCTCGACGATCGGGGTCTTCGAGAGCCGGATCCACAAGATCGCGGAGATTCTGCACGCCAGGGGCGCGCTGCTGTACATGGACGGCGCCAACATGAACGCCCTGGTGGGCAAGGCGCGGCCGGGCGACTTCGGCGTGGACGTGATGCACCTGAACCTGCACAAGACTTTCTCGACGCCCCACGGCGGCGGCGGTCCCGGCTCCGGGCCGGTGGCCTGCAAGGCGTTTCTGGAGCCGTTTCTGCCCATTCCGGTGCTGGTCCGCACGGCAGGGACGGAGGGACCAGGGACTGAGGGACTAGGGACTAAGGGACTAGGGACTGAGGGACCAGGGACTGAGGGACTAGGGACTGCGGGACTAGGGACTGAGGGACCAGGGACTGAGGGACTAGGGACTGCGGGACTAGGGACTGCGGGACTAGAGGCGGCCGGAGATCTGCATTGGAGCTACGACCGGCCGCAATCCGTGGGCCGTGTGCGCGCCTTCTACGGCAACGTGGGCATGTTCATCCGCGCGCTGGCTTACATCCTGGCCAACGGCCCCGACGGCCTGCGCCAAACCACGGAAGACGCGGTGCTGAACGCCAACTACATTCGCAGGAAGCTGGAAGACCTTTACGAGCTGCCGTACAAAACGGCCTCGATGCACGAGGTGGTCTTCAGCGACAGGCGCCAGGCGGCCAAGGGCGTGAAGACCGGCGAGATCGCCAAGCGGCTGATCGACTATGGCTTCCACCCCTACACGGTCAGCTTTCCGATGATCGTCCACGGCGCGCTGATGATCGAGCCCACCGAGAGCGAGTCGCTGGAGGAGCTGGACCTGTTCATCGCCGCCATGCGCTCCATCGCCCGCGAGGTGGAAGAGACGCCGGACCTGGTAAGAACCGCGCCCCACTCCACCCGCGTCTCCAAGCTCGACGAGGTGCAGGCGGCCAGAAGGCCGATCCTCCGCTGGCGGCCGGCGGAGTAGCGACCATCCGGCCCTAGCCGCAACGACAAGAACGCGGCGAGGGCGGGGCGCCCATAGCGTTGCACTGTCCGCAAAGACGAGCCGAGCGGCCGCTCCGTCCGTGAACCAGCTTGGATCGGTGAACCAGCGTTTAAGATAATCTGCATGGAAACGACAACGATTGCCGGCACGGAGGTTTCCCGCATCGGCCTGGGCACATGGGCCATTGGCGGGCTGGACTGGGGCGTAATCCCCGACGAAGTGGCCGTCGCCACCTGCCTGAGCGCCGTCGAGCGCGGCATCAACCTCATCGACACCGCGCCCATCTACGGCCACGGGCGCAGCGAGGAGATCGTCGGCAAGGCCATGCGCGCCCATGGCCGCCGCGAGGCCTTCTTCATCGCCACCAAGGCGGGGCTCGACTGGACCGGCCGCGGCGTCTTCGCCAACTTGACCGCTGCCCGGCTGCGGCGCGAGCTGGAGGACAGCCTTCGCCGCCTGGGCACGGACTACATCGACCTCTACCAGGCGCACTGGCCGGATTTGCGCGTGCCGGTGGCCGAAGTCGCCGCCGCGATGGGCGAGTTCCTGCGCCAGGGCAAGGTGCGCGCGCTGGGCGTGAGCAACTTCAACGTGGCGCAGATGGAGGAGTTTCGATCCGTCGCCCCTCTGGCCTCCGACCAGCCGCCCTACAACCTTTTCGAGCGGCAGATCGACGAGGCGATTCTGCCCTGGTGCGCGGCCAACGGCGTGGCCGTCCTCACCTGGAGCACGCTTTGCCGCAGCCTGCTGGCCGGCCGCATCCGTCGCGGCATGAGCTTCGACGCCAAGGACATTCGCAGCGTGGATCCCAAGTTCCAGGAGCCGCGCTTCAGCCAGTACATGACGGCCGTGGAGCGGCTGACGGCCTTGGCCCAGGAGCTCTACGGCAAAACGCTGCTGGAGCTGGCCGCCCGCTGGGTGCTCGACCGGCCCGGCGTCAGCGTGGCCCTGTGGGGCGCCAAACGCCCCCAGCAACTGGACGCCGTGGAAGGCGTGCTGGGCTGGAATCTCGATGCCGGCGGCATGGCCGAGATCGACCGCATCGTGGCGGAATCCGTCCCCGACCCGGTCGGGCCGGAGTATCTGGGGCCGAAGGTGCGGGAGGATTGAGTGGGTCCGGCATTTGCATGAATGTGTTACATTGTAAGCAGGAGCTACAGTGTGGAGAATGCGGTGAGCGCGCCCCAGTCCATGGTCGTCAGTATGCGCCTGCCCGCGGAGAGCGGCCGGCGGCTCAAGCGCATGGCCAGCCGCCACGGTTGGACTGCCAGCGACGCCAGCGCCCGCCTCGTCGAAGAGGGCCTGCGCCGATCTGAGTTTGCTTTCATCGACTTTCGCGACTCCTTCGTCGGCCGCCAGGCCTTTTTGCAAGGCAGCACACTGGCGGTTTGGGAGGTTTTGCTGCTGGTCCGCGAATACGGCGGGGACGCTGCGGCGGTGGCCCTGCATCTGCACTGGCCCGAGTCCAAGGTTCGCGCGGCCATTCATTACGCCGAGGCGTTTCCCGAAGAGATCGATGAAGCCCTGGCCGAGAACGATGCCGCCGATTTCCAGGCCCTGAAGCGGATGCTGCCAAAGGCCGAAGAACTTGTCGTCTCAGCCAAATCCAGGCGCTGAGATGCCGAAGCTGCTGCTCGATGAGCACATCTCGCCTCGTGTGGCCGCCGGGCTGCGCCGCCACGGCCATGCCCCCGCCGTCCGCGCGCTGGCTGAGTGGGAGGGCGGCAGCTTCCTCGGCCAGGACGATGCGGCCTGCTTGCGCCAGGCCGCCGACCTGAACTGGACGCTGGTCACTTACGACCGCCGCACCATTCCGCCACTGCTCAAGGCCTGGGCCGAGGCCGGGCTGACCCACGGCGGCGTCATCTTTGTGGACGAGAAGACCATCCCTCCTTCCGACATTGGCGGCCTGGTTCGCGCACTTGGCGCTCTGGCCAAGCAGGAAGGCGCACTCGACTGGACGGATCGAGTCCGCTACTTACGGCGATGAATACGCGTATCGAGACGGTCCTTTACGCCTGGTCCAAGCAACCGGCAACCTTCGCTCAATTCTGCATTGCCTTGACTATGCCGATGAGCCAGAGGCGTTTGCACCGATCTCCGACCCCTGCTCCCTGTTCTCTGACCGCCGTTCTTCCAGGAACGACTGCAGAATCAGCGCGGCGGCCACCTGATCTACCACCCGGCGGTGCTGCTGGCGCGCGTGGCCGGCCTCGTAAAGGATTTGATGCGCCTCACGCGTGGTCAGCCGCTCATCCCAAAGGTGAATGGGCAGGCCGGTCAGTTGGCCCAGTTCAGCGGCAAAGGCCTGCGTTTTGGCGGCTTGCGGGCTGGCGTCGCCCGACAGGTGCACAGGATTGCCCGTCACGATGCCGGCCACGGCGAACCGCTTCGCCAGCCGGGCGAGGGAGCGCAGGTCTTCGCGGCGATTGCGGCGCCGCTCCAGCGTGAGCACGGGCTGCGCCGTCAGCCCCAGCTCGTCGGACACAGCCACGCCGATGCGCCGGTTGCCGACGTCGAGGCCGAGATAGCGAGGCTGCGGGGCGGATTCCAGCTTGCAACTCCCGCCTTCCAGCTTAACGCCCGGTCGCGGCCGGAGCCAGGAGACTTTTCACTTTTCCTGCAATGCTGGCAATTTGTATCCCACCCTAGCCGCAAGAACAAAAGCGCGGCGAGGGTGGGGCACCCATATCCTTACGCTATCCGTGAGGATACTCTACAGAAACCGCGCCCGCTCGTCCGCCCCTGGAATTGGGCAGCTCTCCAGCCGGCCCCGGATGCGATAGCGCCAGCGAGCGACCAGCCGGTACAGCGGATCGCTGAGGAAGCTGGGAATCCACCCCAGCGCGGCGGCAACCGCGGGCCAGGGCCGCGGCAGTTCCCTGAGCAGGGCCAGCGTGGCGGCGAATCGCGTGAGCGCCTGCTCCCCGGCTTCGAGCGGGTAGCGGAAGACCAGCACCGTGCCCGGAACACCGCCGGGTTCAAGCAATTCCGCGTGCCGCGCCAGCAGCGGAGCAACCGCCGGCGAGCTGGAAGCGGCGAAGCGCATGCGGTCGCGCCGGTCGCGCCGCAGCAACCAGCGCACCCAGCCGTTGCAAAAGCCGCAATGGCCGTCAAAGACCACCAGCAGCCGGTCGCCGAGCTCATTCAGTTCGCTCACTCTTTCGAGATGCCGCATGAAAGCATGCAGATTCAACTCGCCGAATGCGCAACCTTCCACCCTCTATACTGAACCCACCATGAGTTCCCGAATTCCAGCTCGCGTCCGCGCCAAGTCGCAGGCCCTCGAAGAGCGCGCCGGGCGATTCTTTCCCGGCGGCGTCAACTCGCCGGTGCGGGCCTTCAGGGCGGTGGGCGGCGCGCCGCCCTTCATCGAGCGCGCCCAGGGCGCATGGCTCACCGACGCTGACGGCAACCGCTACATCGACTACTTCGGCTCCTGGGGGCCGATGATCCTGGGCCACGCCTTTCCGCCAGTGGTCGAAGCCATCGAGCGGGCCGCGCGCAACTCCGCCAGCTTCGGCGCCTCGACAGCCGGCGAAGGCGATCTGGCCGAGCGCGTCGTCGCCTGCTTCCCGGCTATCGAGAAGCTGCGCTTCCTCAGCAGCGGCACCGAGGCAACGATGAGCGCCATCCGTCTGGCCCGCGCCGCCACCGGCCGCAAGATCGTGGTCAAATTCGAGGGCTGCTACCACGGCCACTCCGACGGGCTGCTGGTCAAGGCCGGCTCCGGTGTAGCTACATTCGGCATTCCCGGGTCGGCCGGCGTACCCGAGGAGGTCGCCCGCCTCACTCTCGCTTTGCCCTACAACGACCTGGCCGCGGTCGAAGCCGCCTTCGCCGCGTATCCCGGAGCTATTGCTGCGGTGATTGTGGAGCCTGTGGTCGGCAACGCCGGCTGCATTCCGCCCTCGCCCGCCGTGGCAGGCGTGCCCGGCTATCTGGCCGGGCTGCGCGACATCACCGCGCGTGAGGGATCTCTGCTCATTGTGGACGAGGTAATGACCGGCTTCCGCGTGGCTCTGGGCGGCGCGCTCCAGCTGTATGGCATCGACGCCGACCTGGTCACGCTGGGCAAGATCGTTGGCGGAGGCCTGCCCGTGGGCGTCTTTGGCGGGAAGCGCCGATTCATGGATCTGCTGGCGCCTCTGGGGCCGGTCTATCAGGCTGGAACCCTCAGCGGCAATCCCCTGGCCATGGCCGCGGGAATCGCCACCTTGAGTTACCTTCAGGAACATGCCGCCGAGGTCTATCCCCGCCTTGAAGCCGCAGCCAAGGCCGTAACTGAAGGCGTCGCCGGCGAGGCCGCCAAGGCCGGCGTTCCGCTCACCCTCAACCGCGTGGGCTCCATGTGGACCTGGTTCTTCACTCCCGGCCCCATCACCAACTATGCGCAGGCAGCCCGGAGCGACACCGCCGCCTTCGGACGCTTTCACCGGGTCATGCTGGATCGGGGCGTCTGGCTCCCGCCATCGCAGTTTGAAGCCGCGTTCCTGAGCACGGCACACGGCGATGCCGAAGTGGCCGCCACCATCGCCGCCGCGCGCGAAGCGTTCAGAGCCGTTTGACCCTAATGACCTGGGCAGCTCTTGCCTTTTCTGAGGGATGCTGCTTTATCCCTCCTTGACAGAGAGGCAAAACGATATACACTGTAAATACAATCAGGGTTGATCCCTCGATCTGCCGGGTGGCTTATTCAATGCGATCTCGAGGAAATGATGGGCGATCTGGCGCTGATCTTCGCTTGGGACGAGGCCAACAGGAATCACGTATCCCGGCACGGGATAACACCTGAAGAAGCAGAGGAGGCAGTTCTCGGAGACCCGCTCGACATGGAATTGCAGATTGCCGGCGAGGGCAGCCGGGAAGAGCGGCTCCAGCAACTCGGAGAGACAGCGGCGGGACGAATTCTGCAACTGGTCACCACCTGGCGCGACGGAAAGGTAAGAGTGATCTCCGCTTGGGACGCGCCCAGGCAACTCAAGCTCTACTACTTGGCTGAAATGAGGCGGCGCTATGGAGACACTGAAGATTCCGAAGTTTGAAAACGAGGCCGACGAGGCCAACTGGTTGTTCGAGAACCGTGAGCGGCTGGCGAACGCCTTCCTGCAGGCGGCCCAGCAGGGCCAGGTGCGGCAGGGTACGCTGAGGCAACGGGGCGTCACGCCCCCGACCACCATCCGGCTCGCCGCGGAGGACATTTCCCGCGCCCGGTCCCTGGCCGACCGCCGCGGATTGCGCTATCAGACCTATCTCAAAATGCTGATTCATGAGGCGCTGGAGAGGGAGGAGCGCCTGGCAAGTTAAGCCTGGCGCCGAATTGCTAACTCCACGCATCCAGCGTTACAAACCGGTGTGTCTCCCTGTAGCGCGCTATCAGCTGCTCGGCAGCGGCCACGGACGGTCTCCGATCCGCGCGCGGATTCAAATGGCCGCCGTCGTGAAGGACGATGTTGGCCGCCCAGCCGCGCCGCTCCAGCCGGTCGATACGGCGGGTCAATCGCTCCGCAATCCGGTCGGCTGACGGCTCGCGCCAGTCGGAGGTCAACGCGTTCCACAGCACCGGCGTCATCCCCAGCGACCTTGCCACACGAAACACCTCCGGCCGGCGCGCGCCAAACGGGGGGCGGAAGAACCGCACGGTCACGCCCGCAATCTGTTCCAGCGCTTCACTGGTCCTCGCGAGTTCCTCTTGCACCCGGCGGGCCGACGCCAGCGCCAGGTTGGGATGGCTCCAGGAGTGGTTCCCGATCAGGTGCCCGGCCGCCGCAATTCGCCGCACCAGATCCGGCTCGGCCTGGGCAAGCTCGCCCAACAGGAAAAACGTGGCCCGCACATCGTGGCTGGCCAGAACCTCCAGCAGCCGCGGCGTCCAGGCCGGGTTGGGACCGTCGTCGAAGGTGAGCGCCAGTTCGCGGGGACGCCGCGGAGCAATCAGCGCCTCGCCGAAGAGCCGCGACCCCGGCCACAGAGCGGCATAGGCGCATCCGCCCGCCGCCAGCCCCAGCGCGCCCGCCGCGCCCGCCCCGGCGCAAATCCCCGTAGCCAAAGGAGAAAGCATCCCGCCTTCCAGTGTGCAGCGCGGGACGAACGAACCGCAAGCGGAGCTCCGATCCCTTTCCTGCAAAGCAGCGAAGAGTGGCGCGCCTGCCAGCATCCGGGTTGCGCCCGCCGCCGCCCCCAGGCGTATACTCGACTTGTTCGGGTCGCATCCGGCGTCTACGGAGCGGCACTGGAGACAACCATGAGCCTTAAACAGTTCCCCGGCGGCGGTGATTCCTCTCTGTCCGCCAACCCCATCTCAAAGGTCACCGTGCCCGCGCTTACCGAGATGAAGCGCCAGGGCAAGCCCATCAGCGCGCTCACCGCTTACGACTATGCAACCTCGCGGCTGGCCGACGAAGCCGGAATCGACCTGCTGCTGGTGGGCGACTCGCTGGCCATGGTGGTTCTGGGCCACGAAAACACCCTTGCCGTCACGGTGGAAGAGATGCTTCACCACACGCGCGCCGTGCGCCGCGCCGTGCACCGCGCCCTAGTGGTGGCCGACATGCCCTTCGGCAGCTATCACGGCGCGGTCTCCGAAGGGCTGGCCAACGCCGTTCGCTTCGTCAAGGAGGCGGGCGCGGAGGCGGTCAAGATCGAAGGCGCGCGCTTCGAACTCGTTCGCGCCCTGGCCGAGGCCGAGATTCCCGTCATCGGCCACCTCGGCCTGACCCCGCAGAGCATTCACCGCATGGGCGGCTTCCGCGTGCAGGCCCGCACCGCTGAAGCCGTCCTGCAGCTCAAGGCCGATGCTCACGCGCTGGCCCAGGCCGGGGCAGGCGCAATCGTACTGGAAGGCATTCCCCGCGAAGTGGCCGCGGAGCTGACCGCCGAGTTGCCCATTCCCACCATCGGCATCGGCGCGGGGCCCGATTGCGACGGCCAGATTCTGGTCTTCCACGACCTTGTGAACCTGACCTTTGCGCCGGCGGCCAAGTTTGTTCGCTGCTACGCCGACGCCCACGCGCTCATCCACGCCGCTATCGATCGCTATCGCGAGGACGTGGAGCGCCACGCCTTCCCTTCCGATGAGGAAAGCTATCATCTGCCCGAGGCCGTGCGCAGGGCTCTGGAAACGAATCGGGACGGGACGCCGAATGCGGGAGCGCTGCGGAAGGTCTGATGGAAGTCCTTCGCACCGTAGCTGCATTGCGCCAGTGGTCGCGCGAAGAGCGCAACGGCGGCCATGCCATTGGCCTGGTGCCCACCATGGGCGCGCTCCACGCCGGCCACGCCTCGCTGATTCGCGCCGCCGCCGCCTGCGAGCGGGTTGCCGTCAGCATCTTTGTCAACCCCACCCAGTTCGGGCCCAACGAAGACTACGCCCGCTATCCGCGCACCTTTGACGCCGACTGCGCCGTCGCCGAAGCGGAAGGCGCGGACATCGTCTTCGCTCCCACCGTCGAAGAACTCTACCCCGCCGGCGCAACTACATTCGTCGAAGTCGAAGGCCTGAGCCACCGCCTCGACGGCGCGTCCCGCGCCGGCCACTTTCGCGGCGTCGCCACCGTGGTCGCCAAGCTGCTTATCGCCAGCGAGGCCGATCGCGCCTACTTCGGCCAGAAAGACGCTGCCCAAGTCGCCGTGGTGCGCCGCATGGTCGCCGATCTGCGCTTCCGGGCCGAGATCGTCGTCTGTCCCATCGTTCGCGAACCGGACGGCCTGGCCCTCAGCTCCCGCAACCTCTTTCTCAGCGCCGCCGAACGCGCCCAGGCCCTGGTCCTCAGCCGCGCCGTCCGCCAGGCCGAAGCACTCGCGGCCGCGGGCGAACGCCGCTCCAGCGCGCTCATCGCGGCCACCCGGCGATGCTTCGCCGCCGTTCCCGAAGTCCGCGTCGATTACATCGCCTGCGTTGACTGGGCTACCCTCGATCCGGTGGAAATCGCCACTCCCGGAACGCTGTTCGCCGTCGCCGCCTGGGTGGGCCAAACCCGGCTCATCGACAACACCATCCTCAGCTGACCTGGACTCCTTTCACGGGTTGGGCGCACTATCCTTTGCGGGCTCCCGCGAGTGGCTCAGCTCGCCGTCACAGCCTTTTCGCGGCCGGGCTGTTAAACTCATTCGACAGGCATGAGCGTGAAATCGCCGCCGGAAGGAATCCAGAACCCATTGAAAGGAAAGGACATGAACACCAGGTTCGCGCGCAGGATGGACACTGTGCGCACCTCGACCATACGCGAAATCCTCAAAGTCACCGAGCAGCCGGAGATCATTTCGTTCGCCGGCGGCCTTCCCGCGCCAGAGTTGTTTCCCGTGGACGACATACTCTCGGCCGCCGCGCGGGTCTTGAGCGAGACCGGCGCCGCCGCGCTTCAGTACAGCCCCACGGAGGGATTCCCTCCGCTGCGCGAGGCCTTCGCGGCGGAATCCCGCCGGCGTGGGATCGCCTGCTCGGCCGAAGATATTCTCATCACCACCGGCTCCCAGCAGCCGCTCGATCTGATGGGAAAGATCTTTCTCGATGCGGGCGACTGCGTACTCACCGAGAGCCCCACTTACATGGCCGCCATTCAGGCGTTTCAGACTTACGGAGTTCGCTTTGCCGCCGCGCCCACCGATGACGAAGGTCTCATTCCGGAGGCGCTGCCCGCGTTAATTGAAAGCAAGAGGCCCAGGTTCCTGTATACGATTCCAAGTTTTCAGAATCCCACAGGAGTTACGCTCACCCGCGAGCGCCGCCGGCTTCTCTACTCCATCGCGGCCCGCTATGAACTTATCGTGCTGGAAGATGATCCCTATGGGGCTCTGCGTTACGCGGGCACGCCCATCGCTCCCATCAAATCGCTGGATACCGAAGGCATTGTCATCTACCTCAGCACCGTCTCAAAGACTATCGCGCCCGGCCTGAGGGTCGGTTGGGCGGTGGCGGCCGAGCGCGTCCGGCACAAGCTGACCATCGCCAAGCAGGCGGCCGATCTGCACACCTCCAGCCTGGACCAGCGCATCGTCCATCGCTACCTTGCGGACTTCGACAGCGACGCCCACATCGAGCGCATCCGGCGAGCTTACGGGGAGCGATTCTCGATCATGGACGCAGCTCTGAGCGAGACCATGCCTCCGGGGTTCACCTGGACCCATCCCCAGGGTGGGATGTTCCTCTGGGTCACCTGCCCCGAGGGAGTGAACACCAGCGAGCTGATGCGCGAGGCCTTTGCGCGCAAGGTTCTTTTTGTGCCGGGTCAGGACTTCTTCCCGGATACGCCCGGTCACCGGTTCATGCGCCTGAACTTCTCCAACGCTTCTCCGGAGCAGATTCGGGAGGGCATCGGGCGCCTGGCGGAGGTGTGCCGGGCGGCAATGCACGCCCTCCAATAGGGCGCGGCCTGTCAGCGCGAACACCCGCGCGCGGATGCTCGGGGCGGCCGCTTGCCGCAATGGGAAGACTCAGGCGCCTACCTGCGGCCAAAGCTGCGCGGCTTGACCGGCGGCGCGACCGGCAGGTTGGTCTTGCCCGCGGGATAGACGGCGAGAAACCGATCCTGGCCTTCGCCGGAGCTGGCCGTCTCCACGCCTTCGATGCCGCGGAAGGCCATGTGCAACTGGCGGCGCTCACGGCTGTTCATGGGCGGGAAGGCATAGGGAATGCCGGAGCGCAGCACCTTCTCCGCGGCGGTCTCGGCGGTCAGGCGCAACTGCTCGGCCTGCAGCGCCTTGAAGCCGGCGGCGTCGAAGCTGACCAGGCTCTGCTCGCGCGGGTCGAGGCGCAGCATCTGCGCGGCGATGGTCTCCAGGGCGAACAGCAGCTCGCCGTTGTGCTGAACGACGAGCGGCGCGTCGGGGCCGGCCAGCTCGACCGAGAGCTGCTGGACGGGCGCGCCCCCCGCGTCTTGGGCGAGCTCCTTGGCGGCGATGCGGTATTTCAGGCGCATTCCACCCAACTTGTTGAGGGTATTGAGGAAACTGGCGATCTTCTGGGCAGCTTGTTGCAGGTCGGCGATGGGCATAACAAACCAGTATCGCAGAGCGGGGCCGGGGATGGGCGCGGAAATCGACTGCGCAGGCCATCCCACCCTAGCCGCAAAGACAAAAGCGCGGTGCCCAGAGGGCGCCCAGGTGGGGCACCCACGATCTCCACCAACAGTAGCAGCGCGTCAGCGAACGACGATAACGCGGATTTCGTAGGGCTGCAGCTTGAGCTGCACGGTCAGGCTTCCGGCCGCGCGCTTGGACTGCACAGCAGCGGCGGTTCCGGTTTGCGGATCCCAGGCCTCCGCCGCGCGCCCCTTGCTCATCAGAGTTACCGCGTGATCGCTGGCCTGCGCGCCCTCGTTGAAGAACAGATACACGTCGGCGTTCTTCCAGCGGCGCTTCATCACCCGCAGGGTCGTATCCGCGGCGTCCAGGCGGACGGTCGGCGCGATCACCGCGGCATCGACCGCCGCGAGCACCTCGCCGGGAACCGCTTGCGGCGCGGGCGGCTCGGCGGGCGGCTGAGCGGGCGGCGTGGGAGTGTGCGCCAACTGCGCGTCGACCACGGCTGCCCAGGAGAAGTCCGCGGCCGTGGCCGGGGTTGCGTCGCGGATGGTGCGGCCCGAGATCCACTGGGGCGCGCCGCCCAGGAAGAGAACCTTGCCGCCGCCTTCCGCAAATGCTTTCAGGCGCGCCAGCGCATCGCTTGAAATCACCAGCGGCGCGGGCAGAATCACGGTGCGATAGCGATTTCCGCTGAGCGTCTCAAAGCCGCCCTTGAGCGCCTTCAGATCGCTCGCCAGCGCGTCTTCGTCCACGATATCGAAGTCGATCTGACGCTCGCTCAGCAGCCGCTCGGTGGAAACGAACTGCGTATCCGAGGCCTCGTTGCCCAGCCACATGGAACTCGACGGCAGATAGAGCGCGACGGTGGCATCGGGACGGCCCATGGCCATCAGATAACTCATGCGGCGGGCATAACTCATCAACTCCGGAAAGCCGGGCTGGCCCATAAATCCGGAAGGCGGTCTGGCGCCCGCGGAGGTAGCCGGAAAGTACATCGTCTCGATCTGGTTGACTCCGCGCACGAACTGCTCATTGAGAATGTAGCGCGCCATCTCCACATCGGGAGCGGGGCGATAGGCGGCAAAGCTCTCCGTGAAGGCGCGCGGTTTGCCATAGACATGCGCGGCCGAGCTGGCCAGGCGCGGGTAATCGGAGATGGTGTCCTTCCATATCTGGTGCCAGATGGCATCGATGCCGGGCACCTCGACGGCGCGCATGTCGCGAAAGAACGAGCCCTCGCTGCGCGTCAGCTCCATCTCCAGCTCTTCGTGGTTCAGGTGCACCTGGTACTCCAGATGGTTGGCCGCGCACCAGTCCCCCTGCGGCTTGAAGAACCCGGCGGCGAACATCCGCGAGAAGACATCGTAATAGTCGCCCCGGATGCGAATCTGCTCCGGAGTTAGATGAATTGGAACGCCGGGATCGCGGCGCGAAGGGCTCTGCGCAAACAGCGCCGCATAAGGTTGCACGTCGTAGCCTTTGATGGCCGTGAAGCGCTCGAAGAACTTCGGCGTCCAGGGCAGGCCGGGGATGGAGTAGTCGGGCTCGTCGCCGCGAAAGCCCATGATCGTCTTGCCGAATTCGTCGCCGACAGCCTGCTTGTACTGCTCATGAGTGAAGCGCAGATACTGCTCTGTTGCGGCGGGATCGAGATAGTCTTCGAGCGATTGCGATGTGTCTTTGACGCGCTGGGGATTGGTGTCGGAGCGGGTGGGCGAGGTGCGAAACTCGTGATCCACGATCAGCACCGTCCACTTGCCCTTGGGCGCGGTCCACTCCAGCGTGTTGCCGACCAGCGGGATTGGAATCGCCGCGCCGTCCTGATCCACCGCCGCGGCGCTCACGGTCTCCGGCGGCAGGGCCTCATTGATGGTTGCGCCTCCAGCCACGGGAATCTTGCGCGCCACTTCGAGGGCCTGCATCCTCAGTTCGGGCTTCTCGGTGGTGAACTTTCCGCCGGCAAAGCCGCTGGGATAGCCTGCATCGTCCACGATCCACACCCGCATGTTACGCTGCTTGGCCTCGGCCACAAAGCTGCGAAAGAAGGCGAAGTACTCAGGCGACAGGTAGGCGAAGGGCATGTTGAAGCCGGCCTGCACGGTCACCGCCTGAAAGCCGAGATGCTGCAACGTGTCCAGATCGCGTTGGACCTGGGGCATGCTGACCGGGCCGTTCAAGCCGTAATAGGGCTCGGGGCCGTACTCCGGCGGAGGAGCGTTCCATTGCGCCGCCACCTGGGCCGCCGTGGGGCTCTGCAGATGCTGCCAGGGCTGCTGCGAAACTGCCGCGGCCGGCAACAAACAGGCGGCCGCCATCAGGGTTACACACTTCAAATTGGTCATGATTCTTGAACTCCTCCGTCGATCGGGCTAGCCGCCTGCGCCGGCCCTGTCGGCTTTCCACTTCGCATGGTACACTTTTTCGTTGTTGGAAGGCGTCCCCTCTTGCAGTCCGCCGCGAGCGGCGGCCAAAGCGGCGGCGCCGGCCGAAAGGAGCAATTCTCATGCGCAGTTCTCTCAGGTGGTCTGGAAATCGGGTTTTCACCTTGCTGCCGGCGGCTCTGTTGGCCGTTTGCGCATCCGCCATCGCCGCGCAGGCGCCAGCCGCGGCTCCCGCTCAGGGGCCGGATCTGGCCGGTATCGCCCATGCCGCCATTCGCGTGGGCGATCTGGACCGGTCGCGCGACTTCTATGGCAAGCTGGGCTTTGAAGAGGCCTTCGCGATGAGCCGGGATGGAAAGACCACGCAGTCTTTCCTCAAGGTGAACGACGTTCAGTTCATCGAACTCTATCCGCAGCGGCAGCCCTCCGACACCCCCGGCTTCATGCACGTCTGCTTCGAATCGACGGCCATCGAGTTGATCAATCAGACCTATGCCGCGCGCGGGCTGGCGCCCATTCCGGTGCGCAAGGCCGCTGCCGGCAACCTGCTCTTCACCATGTCGGGGCCGGAGAAGCAGAACATCGAGTACACGCAGTACATGCCCGGCTCCAAGCACAGCAACGACAAGGGGCAGCACCTGGGCGCGAAGCGCGTCTCGGAGCAGATTGTGGCCATGGGGATCGAGATGCGGGACCCCGCCGCGGCGCGTCAATACTACGTCGAGAAGCTGGGGTTTGCGCCGGCCGCGGCGCTCGAGCCGGGAGGAATCTGGCTCGCGCTGCCGGGGCCGTCGGGGCAGAGCATCGAGTTCATCCAGCACAAGCCGGACTCGGCCTTCGTCTTCTACTTCGGGGTGGCCGATCTTCACCGCGCGGAGCAGCAGCTCAAGGCGCTGCACATCGCGGTGGAAAGGCGTTGGTCGACGCTTTCGATCCACGATCCGGACGGCAATCGACTCGTCTTTGTGAAGGTGAAGAAGGGGTGAGCCGAGGCCGGACCGGCGCGTTTTAGGCAATCGAGAGGCGTCCGCCGCGCCCCGTTTGCCCGTAGTGGCGCGGTTTCCGGTTTGCCGGCCGCCCGGCCGGAACCCGCCGAGCCTCAAGAGAACCTCGCCACAAGGCGAACTTGTTGGGACTTACAAACGCGGTATGAAGCCCAGGTCCGCGCATGGTCTACTGAACGTCCAATTGCGCGATCCAACCTTGGGGATGGTCTTCGCTGCGCTGCCATTCCATATCTGAGGCCGTCTATCAAAGGAAATGACAGATCGCTTTCGTCACACGCTCTTCCGAAACTCCCGTTCCCGCGCCACAACCATGCAGCCGTTAACTTGCTGATAGGAGTCGCTCTATGAGATTCCGCAGAACACAATCGGCTTGCTTCGCTCTTCTCTTTTTGTTGGTAGTCACACTGCATGCTCAAGAGAAGCTCGATTTGTCGCCCCATACGGTTCAAATGGTTTCCGTGGAGAAAGGTGTCAGCTTCCTGGCCTCCGCCCGCCTCATGATCGCAAACCTCTTCAGGTTGCTCGCATGAAGTTAATAACAAGCTCTAGAATCCCTGGCGAGCCAAGGCGAGAAATGCGCGCTGGAATCCGCCGATCGATTTCTCGATCCGCTCCAACGGAATCGTCAGCGACAGGCGAATGTAACCGGAGCGTCCGAAGCCGGCGCCCGGGACGGCAAGCACGCCTTCCTCCGCAAGCCGTTTGGTAAACGCAATGTCGTCGGGAATAGGAGTTTTGAGGAAGACGTAGAACGCGCCTTCAGGCCGCCTCACCTCGTATCCGATGGCCTCCAGCGCATCGCATAAGACATTCCGCTTGCGCTCGTAAGGCGCAATGTCGATGGCCGCATCCGCCGCTTCCAGCATCACCCACTGCCAGATCGCGGGCGCATTGACAAAACCCAGGATGCGATTGCTGAAGGCGCAGGCGTTGCGCAGAGCCGCGGCATCCTCCAATTGCGGCGAGAGCGCCAGATAGCCGATGCGCTCGCCCGGCAACCCCAGCGACTTGGACCAGGAGTTACAGACGGCCGTATTGGCGATAAGCGATGCTATCTCGGGCTGGCGCTGTCCGTCGTAGACGAATAACTTGTAAGGCTCGTCGCTGATGACGGTAATGGGCTGGCCGGCGCGCGCCAACAGGTCATTCAAGTCGCGCAGGACGCTCTCCGGGTAGACGCGGCCGGTTGGGTTGTTGGGCGTGTTGAGAAGGATGGCCCGGGTTCGCGGGGTAATGGCCGCCGCAATGCGCTCCACGTCGGGCAGGAACAAAGCATCGGTTTCCACGGGGACCATGCGCCCGCCGTGGTTGGAGATATAAAACCGATACTCGGCAAAGTAGGGCACAAGAACGATAACTTCGTCGCCGGGGTCGAGAATCGACTTCAGCATCACGTTGCAGGCGCCCGCGGAGCCTACCGTCATGAAGACATCCTCGGCCGTGAACTCCAGGCCGGTCTCCCGGCGCAGCTTTTTGGCGATGGCCTCGCGCACCTCGGGATAGCCCGGATTGGGCATATAGCCATGCGAGCCGGGACGGTTGACGGCCGCAACGCGGCGCAGCGCATCGAGCACCGCCGGCGGCGGCTCCATATCCGGATTGCCCAGCGAGAAGTCGAAGACCGCATCGGCCCCGCGCTCGCGCTTCAGCCGCACGCCTTCCTCGAACATGCGTCGAATCCACGAGGCGCTCTCGAGTTGAGCGGCGATGGTCTTTGAAACGGGCATAGTCGTTGGCCTGCTATCTTTTCAGCAGTTCTTCGCTGGCCAGCAAATTGATGCCTGCCGCCTGCAAGCGCGCGATCGCCGCATCCGGGTCGGCGAAGCGAAAGATAAGGATAGCCTGATCGCCGAGAAGATAGGGAAATCCATACATGTACTCGATGTTGATGCCGGTTCCTTCCAGCGCTCCCAAAACATCGGCCAGCCCGCCCGGATGGTCCGGAACTTCGACGGCCAGAACCTCCGTCACTTTGACGACGAACTCATGGTCTTCAAGAACCCGCGCGGCCTTCTGCCAGTCGGAGACAATCATGCGCAGAATGCCGTATTGCTGGGTATCGGCCAGGTACATGGAACGAATATCGATGCCTTCCCGCGCCAGCAGGCGCACAGGGGCGGCGATGTGTCCCGGCTTGTTTTCGGCAAAGATCGATAGCTGTTGAATCTTCATGATGTCCGCCTGTCGATAACGCGTTTTGCCTTGCCTTGGCTGCGCTCGATGGTATGCGCCTCGACCAGAGCAACCCCGACACGGATTCCGAGCACATGATCGAGCGCGCCCTGAAGCCTCTGGTGCAGCCCCTGCAACGCTCCGATCTTATCGTTGAACATATGCGGAGTTACCTCGACCTGAACTTCCATCTGGTCCAATCCCTGTTCGCGAGTCAGGATGATCTGGTAGTGCGGCAGCGTGCCTTCGATCTGGAGCAGCGCGGCCTCCACCTGCGATGGAAATACATTGACGCCGCGGATAATCAGCATATCGTCGCTGCGCCGGCCGATGCGGCCCATGCGCCGGAGCGTGCGCCCGCACTCGCACCGGCCGGGCAGAAGCATGGTGATATCGCGCGTGCGGTAGCGGATCATGGGCATGGCCTGCTTGCTTAGGGTGGTTAGAACCAGTTCGCCCTCCGTCCCGTCCGGCAGCGGCGCTCCGGTCGCGGGATCGACGATCTCCGGATAGAAGCGATCCTCGAAGATATGCAAGCCTTGATGGCGGCGGCATTCGCAGCCGACGCCCGGTCCGATGATCTCCGAGAGGCCGTAGATATCGAAGGCCTCGACGCGGCTCGCGTTTTCGATGTGCCTGCGCATCGATTCGGTCCACGGCTCGGCGCCGAAGACGCCAACTCGCAGCGGCAGTTCCTTCATATCCACGCCGAGTTCGGCGGCGCGGTCGATCAGGTGCAGAAAATAGGTGGGAGTGCAGCAGATCGCGGTCACCCCAAAGTCCTTCATCAGCATGATCTGCCGATCGGCGTTTCCGCCGGAGGTGGGCACGACCGTCGCTCCCAGCGCTTCGGCGCCGTAGTGCGCGCCCAGGCCCCCGGTAAAGAGGCCATAACCATAGGCATTCTGAACGATGTCTCCCTGATGCAGCCCGCATCCGGCGAAACAGCGGACCATGACCGAGGTCCACACGTCCAAATCTTCCTTGGTGTAAGCCACCACGATGGGTTTGCCCGTGGTTCCGCTGGAGACGTGGAGACGGACGACGTCCTTCATGGGGCTGGCAAAAAGTCCAAACGGATAGGTGTCGCGCAGATCGCTCTTTTCGGTGAACGGCAGCTTGGCTATCTCCTCGGGCGAGCGGATATCCTCGGGCGCCAGCCCGCGTTGATCCATGCGCGAGCGGAAGAGCTCGACCTGCTGCCAGGCTCGCGCAACCACGGCCTGCAAGCGCCTCAACTGCAAATCGCGGAGCTGCTCGATGGGGGTGTAATCCGGCGCGCTGGCGGGATGACAGCCGGTAACTCCGGTTTCCAGAATTGAACTCATCTTCCTTGTCCTATGCCCCGCCCGATGGAAAAGGCGAGGAGATTCGCCTCATGCAGAGTCTCCGGCAGGTTGCGCTTGAGAGCGGCGGTCCAGGCCTCGACGGAAAAGGGAAGATGACGGCTCAACGCGCCCAGCAGCGCCACATTCACGCTCTTCTTGTTGGGCAGGCTGGAGGCGTCGATCTGAGAGGGCTCGATGAGGATACCGCCCTCACCCAACGCCGCCGCATTCACCGCAATCTGGTCCGGCGCCATGACCACCAGGAAATCCGCTTCGCCCTCCGGTGCCATCGGGCTGAAGATGCGCTCGCCGAATCGCACATCGCTGGAGACCGAGCCGCCGCGCTGGCTCATCCCGTGCAACTCGCTCTTCTTCACGTCCAGGCCGGCGCTAAAGGCCACGTCGGCCAGTATGTCGGAGGCCTTCAGCACGCCCTGTCCGCCCAGTCCGCCGATCACCACGTTAGAGCGAAACCAGAGTTGGCTTGCCTTGGTGAGTTCAGTGCAAGGTCGCCGCTCCCTGATGGTCGCGTCGACTTGAGGGTTGAGGTTTCGGGGCGCAGTCACTCCGGTTTCGCTGGAGTCGGTCTGCTGTTCATTGCACCTCTCGTACTCGCGGATCGAGCGGCTTGCCAGCAGACAGTCTCGGCGCGCGATCACCACGGCAAGCTCCGGCGTATCCAGGCAGCTTTGAATCAGTTCCTGGAACCTCGCGGGAGCCAGAGTGGGATCCATCACGTGAACGCTGCGGATGCCCAGCGCGCGCGCCAGATCTTCGAAGACCACCTTGCCGGTCTTGGCATGATCCAGCGTGCGCCCGGTCCCAGGGTGCTCCTGCATGCCCGTCATGGCCGTGGTTCCGTTGTCCAGGATCAGCACTACGTGGCCGCTGGCGGGCGGGTTGTAGACCATCTCGACCAAGCCTGTGATCCCGCTGTGCACGAAGGTGCTGTCGCCGATGACGCTCACCACGCGCTTCGCCTCCTGGGGCGGCAACGAATGGCGCAACCCCAGGCCCACGCCGATGGCCGCGCCCATGCACACCAGCGAGTCCATCGCCTCGAACGGCGGCAGCACGCCAAGGGAATAGCAGCCGATATCGCCGGGGACGATGCAGTTCAGGTTCTTCAGCGCCGCGTAGACGCTGCGATGCGGACAGCCGGAACAGAGAGCCGGAGGCTTGCCGGGAACGCGCTTCGGCTCCGGCGAGCTGTCGCCCTCCAGAATGCGGCGCACGCGGGCGGTGTTCAGTTCGCCGAAGCGGAAGCTCTCCGGCTTGCCCTCGACCGCGATACCCGCCGTGCGCGCGCCCTCGACAAGATACGGATCTCCCTCTTCGATGACCACGCAGCGCTCGACGCCGGCGGCAAAGGCGCGCATCCTCTCCACGGGCAACGGATAGGTCATTCCCAGCTTCAGCACGCTCGCCTGCGGCGCAACTTCACGCACGTATTGGAAGGCCACGCCCGAGGCGATGATTCCGAGCGCGGTCGAGTCCGCGATCCGTTCGTTCGGCCCCGACTCCTCGTTCCACGCGGCGATCCGCGCGAGAGTCTTGCGCAGGCGCCGATGCGCGGGCCGCGCGTAGGCCGGAATCATCACGCGGGAGCTGAAATCGTGCTCGAAGTGCGCCGGGCCGGGCGGAGAAACCGTAAGTGTTCCGCGCCGGACGACGGTCTTGGAATGGCAGACGCGCGTGGTCATGCGCAGCAGTACCGGCACTTGCCAGCGCTCGGAGATCTCTATGGCCCGCAGCGTGAACTCGTATGCCTCCTGCGAGTCGGATGGCTCCAGCATGGGCACGCCGGCTGCCAGCGCATAGCGCCGGTTGTCCTGCTCGTTCTGGCTCGAAGCCATCCCCGGATCGTCTGCCGAAACCACCACCAGCGCCCCGTCCAGCCGGGTATACGCCACGGTGAACAAGGGGTCGGCGGCCACATTCAGCCCCACGTGCTTCATGGTCACCAGAGCGCGGGCGCCGGCAAAGGCGACGCCGATCCCCACCTCCAGCGCCACCTTCTCGTTGGGCGACCACTGCGCTCTACCGCCCAGGCTTGCGAAGGTCTCCAATATCTCCGTCGAAGGAGTGCCGGGATAGCCCGTGCCGAGTCTCACTCCGGCGTCGAAGGCGGCCATGGCAACCGCCTCGTCACCGCTCAGCAGCGACGAGGCATGATCTTGCTGAAGACAATCCAAGCTGAAGCCCTGTGGTCTTTGAGTCTTGATTCCAGTGTACACGGTTGCGGAACCCCGGCGGCGGGAGCTTAAAGTTGGACCCAAGACCGGCCTTGCGATCATTGGACCGCCTCCTTCAGTGCCCAAGTTGTTGCAGTTCTTCGCGCCTAATAGCCTGTGGCGAAAGTCGAGTTTTAAAAGGGCACGACTTCAGCCGTGCCGCAAATGCAATAGAATCAACGCCCGGCTTTAGCCGCCGAGGGGAGTTCTCAACCGTTGGGACTTTCACCACAGGCTGCTAAGGAACCTCTGCGCAGGCGAGGGGTTTTGCAGCGACGACGCGACTTCAGATGATTTCCCGATTCTGAAACAGTTTTCTGCCGGAAAGGGCGGGATGCTGCTGGTCTTCTTGGTCTTTGGGGCCGTTTTCCGGCCTCCATAGTCACTACGCCCCTTGTGGGGCCAGCCGGTCGCGATGCGGGTACAGGTTCACCAGCGCGAAAGCCGCGCACTGGGGTTGCCCCCTGGGCTGAGACAAGCAGTTAAGACCCACGATGCCGTTCGCTGCGAAATGCTCGACCGGCAAGAACACTGTACCGCATTCCAATCGCATCCGGTGAAGCGGAGGCGGGCTCTGGTGGAGACCAGGCTGCTGATGCAATCCACCGGGTGTAGTAGCTGATGAACTGCAACGCGGCGGCAACGCTCGCAATGAGATCTTCCTGGCGGATGACAGTCATGGTGGCTCCTCCGATCCGTCTAGGTTAATCGAAGCGTGGAAGTGCAGGATTCTCAGTGGCTGGAGAATGGCCTTGCGCCTCGCCCCGTTTGCGCCGCCTCAGCCGCGAGCGTGCTCCCGTTTACAATGGGCAGCACGGAATCGCAGCCCGCATCCATGACGCCAACCGAAGCCGCCATCGCCATCGACGCGCCGCCAACCGCCGCTGAATCCTCGCGGAGCACGCGCGGCTTCTGGGCGCTGATCGCCACCCAGTTCCAGGGCGCATACAGCGACAACATTCTGCGCAACCTGCTGCTGTCGATGATCGTGGGCATGGGTCTGGCCCGGAACCAGCGCGAGAGCTTCGTCTCCCTGGTCACGCTCATGTTCTCCATCCCCTTCGTGCTCTTCAGCATGCCGGGCGGGTGGCTGGCGGATCGCTTCAGCAAGCGGCAGATCACCATCTGGACCAAGGGGATGGAGATCGGCTCGATGGTGGTGGCCACGGCCGGGCTGGCGATGCGCTCGCTGCCCGTCTCCATCGCGGCGCTCACGCTGGTGGCCACGCAGGCGGCGCTCTTCGGGCCGTCGAAGTACGGCCTGCTCCCTGAGTTGCTGCCGGCCAAGCGATTGTCCTGGGGCAACGGCGTCATCGAGCTGGGGACGTTCCTGGCCATCATCGTGGGCACGGTGACCGGCGCGACCATGGCGGAGCGTTTCCATGGGCGCGAAGTCTATGCCGGCTACGCGCTGCTGGCGCTGGCCTTTGTGGGACTGCTGACCAGCCTGGGCATCGACCGCGTTCCGGCCGCCGCGCCCACCAAGCCGTTCCGCGCCAACATCCTCGGCGACCTCTGGCAGCAGATCAAGCAGATGCGCCGCGACCAGCCGCTGTTTCTGGCCGTCCTCGGCAACACCTATTTCTGGTTCCTCGGTTCGCTGCTCTTCTCGACCATCGTGGTCTACGGGCCGGATGTGCTGCACATCGGCCAGACCAGGACCGGGTATCTGAACGCCACGCTGGCCGTGGGCATCGGCATCGGCAGCATGGTTGCCGGCCTGGTGAGCGGCAACAAGATCGAGTATGGGCTGATTCCGCTGGGCTCCATCGGCATGACCGTCACCGGCCTGCTGCTGGGAGGGTCGCACTACGGCATGGCGGGCTCGGCCGCGCTGCTGGGGGCGCTGGGCTTCTGGGCGGGATTCTTCTCCGTGCCGGTGAATGCGCTGATCCAGCATCGCCCCAGGGAAGAAGACAAGGGCGGCATCATCGCCGCCGCGAATCTGCTCTCGTTTGTGGGCATCGCGCTGTCGGCGGGCGTGTACTACGTCTTCACGGCATTCATTCACCTCGATCCGCGCGGGGTGATTCAGGCCGCCTCGGCCATCACCGCCGCGGGAACTGTGTACGTGCTGATCCTGCTGCCGGAGTGGTTCGGACGCCTGATCCTGTTCTTCGTCACGCACACCGTCTACAGCGTCAAGGTTGTGGGGCGCGACAACTTTCCCGACAAGACCGGCGCGCTGCTGGTGTGCAACCACATGTCGTTCGTGGATGCGCTGTTGCTGATCGCCTCGACGGACAGGCCGATTCGCTTCCTCATGTACAAGGGAATCTACGACCTCAAGATTGTGAAGCCGTTCGCCAAGATGATGAAGGCCATTCCCATCTCCAGCGAACAGCGGCCCCGCGACATGATTCGCTCGCTGCAGTCCGCCAGCGAGGCTCTGCGCCAAGACGAAGTCGTGTGCATCTTCGCCGAGGGGCAGATCACGCGCACCGGACAGTTGCTTCCCTTCCGCCGCGGCCTGGAGCGCATCATGAAAGGCATCGATGTGCCCATCATCCCCGTGAATCTGGATGGAGTGTGGGGCAGCATATTCAGCTTCGAGCGCGGCCGGTTTCTATGGAAGATGCCGCGGCGCATTCCGTATCCCGTGACGGTGAGCTTCGGAACGCCGATGCCGCCCACATCTACCGCGATTCAAGTGCGCGCCGCGGTGCAGGAGCTGCACGCCGAAGCATTCCAGCGGCGCAAGCGGCGCATGAAGACGCTGGATCGCGCCTTCGTGCGCACCGCCCGGCGTCACCCGCTGCGCTTCATGATGGCCGACGGCAAGACTCCCAAGGTCGGGTTTGGCGCGGCGCTCACCAAGACGATGTATATCGCGCTCAGGCTGCGGCGGCAGATCGGCGAGCGGCACATGGTGGGCTTGCTGCTGCCGCCATCGGTGGGCGGGGCGCTGACGAATTACGCGCTGATGCTGCTCGGGCGCGTGGCGATCAATCTCAACTACACATCGTCCAGCGAAGCCGTCGCCTCCTGCGCAAGGCAGTGCGGCGTGGATGTGGTCCTCACCTCGAAGGCCTTCGTGGAGCGCTTTCCGAATCTTGCGATTCCCGGACGGACGCTTTTTCTGGAGGACGCATTGGCCGCTCCGCGCATCGGCGAAAGGCTGGCGGCCCTGGCGCTGGCGTGGCTGGTTCCGTCCCCGCTGCTGCGGGCGGCGCTGGGCGCGGATCGCGCGGAGGCCGCTTCGTCCCGCGTGGCCGGAACGGACGACCGCGCCGCCGCCCCTATCGATCGTCTGGCGACGGTGATCTTCTCCAGCGGCAGCACCGGCGATCCCAAGGGCGTGATGCTGAGTCACTTCAACATCATGTCCAACATTCAGCAGGTTTCGCAGGTATTCATGCTGGGCGGACGCGACAAGATCCTGGGCATTCTGCCGTTCTTTCACTCCTTCGGCTTCATGGCCGCGCTGTGGTTGCCCGCCGCCAGCGGCGTGGGCGTGGTCTACCATCCCAACCCGCTGGACGCGCAGGCCATCGGCGAGCTGGTGGAACGGTACGAGGTGACCCTGCTGATCGCCACGCCGACCTTCCTGCAAGCCTACATGCGCCGCTGTTCGCCGGAGAGCTTCGGCTGCCTGCAATACGTGCTGGTGGGCGCGGAGAAGCTGCCGGAGCGCATCGCGCTGGCCTTCGAGGATGTGTTCGGCATTCGCCCGCTGGAGGGCTACGGCTGCACGGAGTGCTCGCCGGTCGTAACGGTGAATGGCCGCGACTTCCGCGGGCCGGGCTTTCGCCAGGTGGGCGCGCGCCGCGGCAGGATCGGCCATCCGCTGCCGGGAGTGACGGTGAAGGTGGTCGATCTGGATACGGGCGAGCCGGTTGCGCCGGGAATTGCGGGCATGCTGCTGGTGAAGGGTCCGAACGTGATGATGGGCTACCTGGGCAAGCCGGAGAAGACCGCCGAGGTGCTGCGCGACGGCTGGTACACGACGGGCGACGTGGCCATGATGGAAGAGGACGGCTTTCTTACCATTACGGATCGCCTCTCGCGCTTCAGCAAGATCGGCGGCGAGATGGTTCCGCATATCAAGATCGAAGACAAGCTGCACGATCTGGCCGGAGTGACCGAGCAGGTCTTTGCCGTGACGGCGCTGCCGGATGACAAGAAGGGCGAGCGCATCGTGGTCATCACCACGCTCCCGGCGGAGAAGCTGGCTCCGGTGCTGGAGAAGCTGCCGCAGTGCGATCTTCCCGCGCTGTGGAAGCCGCGCGCGAACCAGTTCTTCCATGTGGATGCGCTGCCCATGCTGGGCACGGGAAAGATCGACCTGCGCGGGGTGAAGGCGCTGGCGGCGGCGCTGGCGCAGACGGGCGAAGCGTAGCGGTCTGCTCGGCGGCCAATCCCACGCTAGGCGCCACAACAAGGATGCAGCGCCCAGAGGGCGCCAGGTGAAGCACCCGGCGTTCGTGGGAAATCAAGGATGTGGCGCCGGGCGAAGTACCGGAGTGCGCCTCTCGCTGGTGTACATAGTGGTAGGCAATTTCCCATTTCCTGCGCAAGTAAATGCACAGTTCACCATTACTGCGCGGTGTGCATGGCTGTCGGCCGAAGTGCGCTCGATGCGGCGGAAGCAACAACCACGCGGATCAATCCGTTTAGCACTGAATTACTGAGAGTCAAAATGATTTGGCAATTAAGGTGCAAGAGAACAAAATCGGTAAAGACTGATCCCTGCAGGTTCAGTTGTTCGAAGTGAAAGGGTTCGATCATGAAGAACGCGGCAATTCTCTCTGCTTTAATTCTTGGCTTGGCCGGCGCGCTGGCGGCGGCTCCCGTTTCCGCCGAAACCGTGTCGGGAATCGTCGTCTATGGTGGCAGTAGCCCCAGCTCCGGTTACCCATACGTCGAGGGCGGGGTGAATACCTCCGGCGGCGGCGGCTGGAATACCTTGAACATCACTGGTCAGAACTTCCCCCCGGGAATCTCCCTGGCCCCCGGCGCCAACGACTTCACATATGAGTTCGGTGGAACCTTAAACGGAATCAACTACCTCGACATTGACCTGTTCTTGGATGGAAACGCCTCCCCTGGCATTTCGGCGAGTTTGGGTCCCCTGAGCGGAACGCCGATTCTGACGCCGCTTGGTGGGGATACTTACGCACTGGATGGCGCCACTGAAATTCCCAGCGCCGACAATTTGTCGTCCGGGTCGGGATCCACGATGGTCACGCTGACGAAGTTCACGTTCGACGGGTCGCCGGGAGACTACTCCGGGGAAATCGACTTGTGGGTCGGCAACTCATCGTCAGCGGTCCCGGAGCCGTCCAGCTTCTTGCTCTTGAGCAGCGGGCTGGCGGGCTTCGCGGGCATGATCCGCCGCAAACTCAAGGCACAGGTTTAGAACACTGTCTCTGATTTCGTATAGGGCTGGCTTGTGAACCCTGGGCGAGCCAGCCCCACCCCTTCCAGTTCCGAGACTATCCGCCATCGTTCGCCTATGTCTCTATAAATAAATGGCTTGCAATCGCTCCATCGCGCGGGGCCTGGGGGCAGCCTCACAGCTGAGAATCGTCAAAGGCAGGGTGCCCGCCCGATTGCTTCCATCACTCGAGATTCTTGAGGTCGATCCCCAACTGCTGGCACTTCTTGTAAAGGTGGCTGCGCTCCAGGCCCAGCGCTTTGGCGGTTTGCGTAATATGCCGTTTGTGGTGTTCCAACTCCTTCAGCACCTCTGCCCGTTCAAAGTTCAGCACCCGCTCGGCCAGCGCGCCGCCCGAACCGACGCGGGATTCGCCGGCCGCGGCCGGGCTTCGATTCGCGTGCGCGGCGGGCAGCGCGAGTTCGACGGCCTCGGCGTCAACCTCGGCGCCGGCCAGCAGCAGCAGCCGCTCGACGACGTTGCGCAGTTCGCGAATGTTGCCCGGCCAGGCGTACCGCTTGAGCGCGTCGATGGCGGCGTCGGCGAACGGGACGGGCTTCCAGCCGTTCTGCGCGCTCACCTGGCGGGCAAAGTGCTCCACCAGCGCGGGCAGGTCTTCCGTGCGCTGGCGCAGCGGCGGCAGCTCGACGGGAAAGACGACGACGCGATGGTAGAGATCGCGGCGGAAGCCGCCGGATTCGACCAGCTGCTCCAGGTTGCGGTGCGTCGCCACCACCACGCGCACATCGACGGTGGTGGGCTTCTCCGCTCCGATGCGCTCCACCTCGCCCTCTTCCAGCACGCGCAGCAGCTTGGCCTGCATGGCCGGCGGCATATCGCCGATCTCGTCGAGGAAGAGCGTGCCGCGATGGGCCTGCTCGAACTTGCCCGTGTGCCGCTGCGCCGCGCCGGTGAAGGAACCCTTCTCGTGGCCGAAGAGTTCGCTCTCGATCAGCTCGGCGGGAACGGCCGCGCAGTTCAGCGTGACAAACGGCCCCGCGGCCCGGTTGCTCTTCTCATGCAGAGTGCGCGCCACCAGTTCCTTTCCGGTGCCGGTCTCGCCGTAGATGCAGATGCGCGCCTCGCTCAAGGCCACGCGCTCGATCTGCGCCATCACGCGGCGCATGGTTTCGCCGGTAAAGACCAGCGTGTGCTTGCCGACGCGGGCGCGCAGATCCTGATTTTCAGTTTCAAGGCGGGTGAGCTTGAGCGCGTTTTCTACCGTGACCAGCAACTTCTCGGTGGAGAGCGGCTTTTCGAGAAAGTCCAGCGCGCCCAGCCGGGTTGCTTTCACGGCCATTTCAATGTGCGCCTGCCCGCTCATCATCACCACCGGCGCGGCCACGCCGGCCGTCTTCAGGTCTTCGAGCAGCGCCAGTCCGTCGCGGCGGGGCATCACCACGTCGCTGAGGATCAGGTCGAAGGGCTGCGTGCGCGCCAGCTCCAGCGCGCGCGCCGCGTTGTCGCAGACCACGGCCTCGTGGCCCGCCAGCCGGAAGGCGCGGGAGAGCGAAGCCAGCGTATTGGCCTCGTCGTCGACGATGAGAATCTTTGCCTTGGCGGTCATGTTTTCGCCTCGTTCGCCCTGGGCAGTGTGATCACAAAGGCGGTGCCGCCGCCCGCGCGGCTCTCGACAGCGATGGCGCCGCCGTGGTCGGCGACCACCGACTGCACGATCGCCAGACCCAGGCCGGTGCCGTGCTCCTTGGTTGTGTAGTAGGGGGTGAAGAGCCGCTCGCACTCCTCCGGCGTCATGCCCTGGCCGGTATCGGCCACGCGCAGTTCCACTGTTTCACCCTTTGGTTGAGCGCTGAGAATCAGCGTCCCGCCCTCCGGCATGGCATCCATGGCGTTGAGAACAAGGTTGCTCAGCGCCCGATGGAGCAATTCAGGATCGGCATCGAGCGGCATGGGCTGGGCCGACAGTTGCACCTCGAAGCGAATCCTGGCGGCATTCTGGTCTGCGTCGCCTCCTTGACTGGCCGGGCCGCCCGCCGCTTCGTACAGGGAGCGCACGCGCTCGATGGCGTCCCGGGCGTCGATGCGCTCCAGCTCCGGCTTGGGCATCTTGCTGAAGTCGCTGAAGCGGCCAATGATGGTTTTCAGGTTGGCGATCTCCATGCCCAGGGTCGCGGTGCTCTCGCGGAAGACCTCGTCGAATTCGGCCTCCGGCAGTTGCCGCGCCCGTGCCAGGTTTTCGACCGTCAACTGCAAGGGGAACAGGGGATTCTTGAGCTCGTGGGCCAGGCGGCGGGCCAGTTCGCGCCAGGCGGCGACGCGCTCGGTTTGCACCAGCCGTTCGCGCTGGCCTACCAACTGGCTTGTCATGTGATTGAAGCTGCGCGCCAGCACGCCAACCTCGTCGCGCCCGCCCTCCGGCACGCGCGTCTCCCAGTTGCCGCCGGCCACCTCTTCAGCCGCGGCGGCCAACCGCTCGATTGGCCGCGAGACCCGCGCCGCGATCCACAGGCTGCATACGATTGCGAACAGAATCCCCGCCGCAGCCACGCCGTAAGCGATGGCGCGGATGTGCTGCTGCGCCTGGACCATTCCGGCGCGGGAGATGGCTACGGTGAGCACGGCCAGCACGGTTCCGTCGTCACTCTTGAGGGGAATCGCAGTTGCGCTCACGCTGTCTTCGCGGCGGGCGGTCAGATAGAGGATTCCACTGGCCGGCTGCCCGCTCTGGCGGGCGGAGTCGATCAAGGGTTGGTAGCGGGCCGCGCTGGCTACTTCGCCGCTGGCGCTCACCAGGCGCTTGGGATCGAATGGGGCGGGGCTGGATGCGGGGGACGCGGCAGCCTGATTCGCTTCTGGATTCTGGTTCGAGCCGGCATCGCTGTAAAGGTAGATCTGCATCCCCGGCGCAACCGCCAGATCGGCCAGAAAGCTCTGGTCGAGGCGTTTTCCGCCCACCAGGCGGACGGGCGCCTCGCCGGCGGCTTCACCGCGGCGAACGGCGCGGACGGCAAAGATGCCCAGCGCCGTGGTGCCGTCGGGCAGCTCTTCGCGTTTGAGAAACGTCGCCGGGGCCGCATTCGCCGCCGGCTCCGGATAGCCAAAACGCGCCGGCCACTGTGCGGAGCTGACGACGTTGCCGTCGGATCCAACAATCTCCAGGAAGTCCAGTTGCGCGTCCTGCGCCAGCGTCTGCGCCTCGTTCAGATACGGCGACGCGTCGCCCGACTGAACCAGCTCGAAGGCCATGGCGCGGACCCGCTCGCTGGCTGCGATGCGGTCCACCGCCGCGGCCACCTCGGCCGAGCGATGCTGGAACTCGCGTTGGAACTGGCTGACGAAGAGCGCGGTCTCCTCCTGGTCGCGCCGCTCGAAGACCAGGCGAATGCGGATCAAAACCGTCCACGCCACCGCCGCCACGGCAGCCGCGACGGTAAGCGAGAAAAGCAGCAACAGCTTTTGGCGGACGTTCATGGCGCGTCCTCAAGGGAGACGTCGCCCAGGAGCGGCGCGCCGTCCGGGCTCAAGCGCAGGTCGCGGACGCGGCCGCCGGCGGCCCAGGCGCGGGGAAGATAAAGCAGGGGAATCAGCGTGTGGGTTTCGAGGAACTCGCGCTCCACGCGGAAGAGGCTGGCAGGGTCGTTCTCCCGGACCGGAGTTGCAACGCCCACGGTGCGCAGCAGCGACTCCAGCCCGGCCCGAGGCTGATTCGATGCAAGGGTCAGCCGGAGCAGGACAAGATCGGTGTGCTGCGGCCTGCCTGGGTCGGCCACCTGGACGTTGAATCCCGCCTCGCCCAGGTTGAGGGCGATGCGCTGCGCCGCCAACTGCATCGCCGCGCCGCCCTGCGCGCCGAGCGTGAGCTGCGGAGGCGTCAACCCGCCGCGCAGCTCGCGAGCCTTGTTGAGGTCGCGGTCGGCTGAAAAGAGAAACGAGTAGCCGGTGAGCGCCGTCGGCAGCAGGCTGGCCGCGATCTCGCCCTGCTTTTGAAAGATCACGTTCGAGAGCGCGCCGCGATCGACGGCCATTGCGATGGCCGCGCGCAGGTTGGGATTCGAGAGAAAGCCGCCGTCGGCAACCGCCAGCGCCAGCAGCTCCACCGGCGGCGAGACCGCTACGGTGAGGTGCTGCTCGCGGGCCTGGCGCAACTGCTCGGCCGGAACCTCGACCAGATCGGCGCGGCCCACGCTCAGGTCGAGCCATTGATCGCGGATGGACTTGTGGCCAGCGATCTCGATCCTGTCGACGAAGGGCCGGCCCTGCCAGCAGGAGTCGTTGGCTGCCAGAATGAGCTTGCCGTTGTTCAATTCCGTAAACTGAAACGGGCCAGTGCCTTTCACATTGGGCGGAGTGACTCCACCCGCCGTCGATGCACTCCACGATTCGGTGAGAGCGATCAGGTAGTTGTCGCCGGCCAGCAGCGCCGGCAGGTTGGGCATTGGAGAGTCTCCGGTAAAGACCACCGACGAGCCCACGGCATGAACCTTCGTCCAGGGGCAACTCGCTCCGCAGGCCGCCGTCAGAGAGGCCACGACTGCGGTCGAAGTCAGCGCCGAGCCGTCGTGGAAGTGCACCCCAGGGCGAAGCCCGAACTGCCAGAGGTGGTTCCCACTCTCCGTTGCCCACGAATCCGCCAAGGCCGGCTGCGCGGTACCCTCCGCGTCCAAACGGGTCAGCCCGTCGAGCACCAGCCGCCGAGCCAGTCCCGCGTTCCGCTGCCAGGCATCGCCCTCGACCTCAACGCGAAGCGTGCCGCCGTAGTGGGGCCGTGTTCGCGCCGACGCGGAAAGCGCCATCGAAATCAGAAGACAGCTAATTGCAACTTGCCGTAACACGGTCCACCTCGTCCAGGTCTGCGGAATTTGGGTCGGCTGCTCTGCGCACCACCGCGAGGACGCTCTTGCCGTCCGGCGCGGTCCAGAGCGCCGTTACCGTCCCCTCCATCGCCAGCGGCTCGCTCACCGGAATAGCCTCCCGCGCGGGCAACTCGTAAGCGCGCAAGCTGTCGGCCAAGGCTTCGCCCGAGCTGGAGGCCACAATCTGCGTTCCCCCACCGCAGCCGGAGTGCAGCGCCGCAAAGTCACTGCCCCAGTCCCGCGTGCCGCTCACCGGCCGAAGCGCGCCGTTCTCGGCAAGCTGCACCTTGCCGTCGATGCCACCGACAAGCAGCGCCGCTCCGGCCGCATGTGGCACGAACGCCGCCGAGTAAAAAGGCGGCAGATCGACGCCCACGCCGGGCGTGACCACCCCGGTGAAGTAATTGCGCGATGAGTTGTAGAAGGCCTTGAACCGGACGGGGCCAGCGGACGAGTCTGTGGAGAGGAGAGGCCACGGGTCGTCACTTGGATGACAGTTCAGACTCCAACCCTCCCCTGGAGGCCGGTCTGGATCCTGCGTTGGAGTGAAGCTTCCAGTGCATGTGGTTCCGGGAAAATAGGCGAAAAACTGATCGTCGTCTGGGACTCCTAAGAGGATTCCGCGCGGATCACGCAATTGAGACTTTGTGGAATCGAGATGATAGAAGCCTTTCCCATCGGGAAAGCCCGACGAAGACCGATCTAAAGCAAGCAGGCAACCTTGTTTGAGAACAGCCATGCCGTGGCGCGATTCAAGGACGGAAAGCAAAGGGGGCTTAGCGTCGGGAAAACAGGGAAGCTGCGTCAGCTCGTAGGGCCCAAGATATTGCTCCTTGCGAAGTTGGATGTGTTCCGCATTTACTGGAATCCGGCCCGGGCGGGATTCAAACTCGACCATCGCCACGCGCGTTTCGTTGCCCTCGATCACCTCGGCCACCCACAGCCGCTCGCGCAAATTCTCGCTGAGAGTCACGCGGATGGAGTTGGCGCTCTCGGCGCCTGAAACTAGAACCCCGTGAGCCTTCAAATCCTGCTCCAGCAGCCGCCGGATCGCTGGAATCTCGCCACTGGGAACTGTGGACAGGTTGCGAAGGGTGAGATGCGCCTGGCCCGGACCGAGGATTCCGGCAATCTGCTCGGCCAGGCTCGCCGCGGGCTGCTCCCATTGACCGGGCGCGGGGGCGGCGCTCGCGGCCTGACCGACCAGGCCGCTTGTAACTATCAGGACTACGGCTATCGGCCAGACCAGCTTCATTGGATTCAACTTTCCTCGATTGTTTCGCTTGCGCGGATTATATCGCTTGGCGGCGCTCGGCCCATCTTTGCGGGCAAATGGACTGAAGGGGCTGCGGAAAAACCAGGCTTTGTAGAAGGGCACGACTTCAGTCGGGCCGCAAGTGCAATGGAATGAATGTGGGCTTCAGCCCCTGCGGTAACCCGTCGGGCATTTCCGCCAATTGCATGCCTTCTTCCGCAGCCTGTAGAGACCGGTTTGAGGAGGTCGACTGTTCTGAAAGGGCACGGCTTCAGCCGTGCCCTTTCAAGGCCCGATTCACGAACTGGATTTCAATGCCCCGGAGCCGGCGCGTCCTGGCTGTCCATCTCCTGCTTCACCACCGGGCTGTTGGCCATGCTCTTGAAGACGTCGTTGGCAAAGAAGAACCTGCCGTCCGAGGGCACCATGAGCACCTGAATCTTGTCCGAGAGGCGCTCGGCCACGATCTTGTTGATCAGCAGCGGCGACTTGTTCAGCAGCTCCGCCTCGCTGGTCATCCGCTCCGCGTTGGCCTTGGCCATCAGGCGCACGCGGTTGGCCTCCGCATCGGCCAGCAGGTTGCGCCGCTCCAGCTCGGCCTTGCTGTCGATGACTTTGGCTTGGGCGTCGGCCTCGGCGTTCTGGATGGTCGCTTCCTTGCGCGCCTCGGCCTCCAGCTTGCTCTGCTCGATCTGCTTTTCCTTGAGCGGCAGCGTGTATTGCATGGCGTCGGCTTCGCCCTTGGCCTCAACCACGCGCGATTGCGCATCGCCCTCGGCCTGCTTCACCTTCTGTCCCGCCTCCGCTTCAGCCTGTAACTCGGCAATCTTCACCTGCTTCTGCTGAATGTCGGTGACCACGCCCATCTGTTCGTCCTCCTGCTCCTTGAGCAATAGCCCTTCCAGGCCCTTGGCGTACTCTTCGGGCAGTTGAATGTCGGAGAGCATCACCTCTTCCACCACAATGCCGTCAGCGTCCAGCTTGCGGGTAATGATGGCCGCGGCTTTGGCCCGCACCTCCTCGCGCTTGGTGCTGAAGATCTCGCGCACGGTGTACTGCGGCGCGAGTTCCCTCCACGCGCTGGCCACCACCGGCGGCACCAGCTCCTTGTCCACCGGCTGAGGCATGTGCGCCTGCACGCTGTCCAGCCGGTTGGGATCAAGGCGATAGCGGACCGTCACCGCCAGCCCGATGTTCAGGCCTTCGAGCGACTGCACCGTCAGCCCGTTCTTCTGGGTCGCGGCCTTTTCGCCCGTTTCCGCCACACCCGCGGTGAACAGGTGATCGCGCAGGTCGAAGGTTTCCACGCTCTCAATGAACGGCGTCACAAAGTGCAGGCCCGGATAGAGCGTTCCCGGCAGCGTGCCGGCGATCTGGCTGACGCGCACGCCGCCCATGCCGCTGGGCACCACCACGATGCTCGCGGCCGCGAGCAGCGGCAGGCAGGCCACGATGGCCAGCGCCAGCGGACCGCGCCACGAGATCTCTTCCGGCGGCAATAGTTCGATTGGGGCCAATTCGCCTTGGCCGAGCTCCGTCTCGCTCGCGGCCCTGCGGCGCGCGGTCAAGATTCGGATCGCAAGTTTGTAGAGTGGAATTCCCAATGCGAGAGCCAGCAACAGCACACCCGCAACCGTCAGCAACAGCTTCAGTGCGATCATCTTCCTTCTCCTTTTTGCTCCTTGAGCTTGTTCAAGTTGCCCAGTTTGTTCAGTTTGTTGGTTTTGTTCAGCCTGATTCGCTCCCGCAGTTTTCGCCTCAGCAACAGAGAGGCTGCCGGGGTACCCTCCGGGGTCGGGGTATCGTTGTGCTCCACTCGTTTTCCGGTTCCCGGCCATGGAGCCACCAGCAGCCGGACCAGTCCTCCGTACGTCAACTCCTCCAGCAGCAGCGCCGCAACCACCGGCAGCACCACCGGCTCCAGGGCATTCATTGCTCCCGTCAGCAGATTCATCTCGCGGCCTCCTTACAGCGCGGCAACCAGGGTCGCAATCGCGCTGGCTGCCGGATTCGCCTTCTGGTTGTTTCTGGTTTCGGGGGTTGGGGCCTGGGCCTGAACCTGGCCCACCGCCGGCGCGGCCTGCGCCGTCTGGATCGGCTGCGCCGCCGCGGCTGGATTCTGCCCATCGCCAAACAGTTGCGCCGTCTCCTGGTCGCGCTCGCCCACCAGCTCCACCGTGTCGCCCACGGCCACCAGCTCGTAGAACTCTTCCAGGTCGGCCTGGCTCATGCGGATGCATCCATGCGAGGCGGCCTTGCCGATCGACTTCGGCTCGTTGGTTCCGTGAATTCCGTAACCCTGCTTGCTCAGCCCCATCCAGCGCGTGCCCACCGGATTGCCCGGCCCCGGCAGGACGGTCTTGCCATTGTGGTGATAAGTGGGGTTGGCCACGCGGCGCTCGATGCTGAAGGTTCCCACCGGGCTGGGCGTCGAAGGCTTGCCCACCGCCACGCTGTAGACCTTCTTCACCTGCCCGTCCTCAACCAGGGCCAGCTTGCGGTCCTCCAGGCTCACCACGATCACACGCTTCGGCGTGCTGGCTGCGGCAGCTTGCTGCTCGGACGCTTGCTTCTCCACCTTCTCGTTCGCCGCGCCCAGCGCCAGCGCCTGCGCCGTCAGAACCACCGCCGTCCACGCCACCGCCGCCATCCTGCTGAGTCTCTGAGCCGTCATCGCATCCCCCGATTTCGTTTCCAAATGGCCTGCGCCCAGACAAAGTGCAACCGGCTCGCCAATTGCCGGCGATTGAAAACAAAGAGGTTATGGATGGAATCGAGAGGAAGGGGCGTGTCCCCGCTTAGACGCTGTGTGTGCGCTGACACGGGATGCGGCGATGCCGTCGCGATCATTCCCGTGAGGTGGCTTTCTATGGGTCGAGACAGGGGTCCGCGGCCGCGGCGCTTGCGGATTCACGCGGCCCGGACGGCAAGAACCGTTTGTCTGTTGTGAGTTACGTTGTGGGGCTGGCGGCAGCCGCGTCGGGTTTGGCAGTCGCGGGACTGGCTGATTCAGGGCCCGGAGCGCCGGTGTCGAGCTTGTCCATCAGCATCGCCGCCAGGCTCTCAAGAACCCCTTGATTGCTCCCCCCGCCAACGACCAGGATCTTGGGCATGAAAGCGGCATTGCCCACCGCGAGCGCCTTGATGGCGTTCACCATCGCCGTGGGTCCCTTGCCCAGCGCTTCGACCTGTCTCTCATAGGCCTCGGCGTTGGCCAAACCTACGGCGCGAACTTCGGCTCCCTTGGCGGCGCCGGTCTGCTGGATATACGCGGCCTCGCCCTGGGCTTCCTTCATTCTGGCTTCGGTCTTGTTGATCTGGATGTCCACTCCGACCTTTGCCCTGGCAAGGTCCACCTGCATTTCGGCGGTGCCGCGGGCCTTCTCCGTCTCGATGCGCTGGTCCTGGGCCTGGCGCTGCATCTTGAATGTCTCCACCTGCTGATGCGCGACTTCCCGCTCCGTCAGAACAGTGACTAACTGCTGCGGGTAGATGACATCCTGGATGTAAACTCCCCTGGTCTCGATTTCGTACTCGGCGAGTTTTCCCTGGATGTAGCGGAAGGCCTCTTCCTGGACTCTCTGGCGCGTCTGGATGAACATAATCGCTTCCATCCCGCCAATCTTGTCGCGGAAGAGGTTGCCGACGGCAGCCTGGAGAACCTCATTCACCAGGTTCTCCATGGAACCGACCATGGAAATGACGCGCGGAGCTTTTGTATCTGGAACGTGAATCAAGACCTGCAGATCGATGCTGAACACGAAGCCCTCATTGCTCTTGGCAATGATGGGTTCAAGGCGCGCGTCAAGCCCATGCGCTCCGGTCACATCTCTCGCCCAGTCGAGCTTGAGAATTGCCGTGAGGACGAGCTTCGCGTCGTAAATCCGCGGATTGATCGGGTACTTACCGGTTCGCAACGCTTCCTGCCAGATGCCCTGGTGGCCGGGGCGAACCAAGCTGCCGAACTTGAAGCTGGCGCCGGATGTGTCCTGTGTGGGCAGTCCCACGTAGGCCTTGATCACGGCGACCTGACCCTGTTCAACAACCAGCATCGGTACCTGTTCCACGCGAACCAGGAACGGGTTGAGGTTGTAAGCGCCGTAGAGCAGCGGGTCGTGCTGCAGACCGATCTTTCCGCCGGCCTCCAGGAACTTCTGGAAGTCCTGATAGTTATTGTGCTGATCGTTCTTGCTGCCCAGGATCAACCCCATAAGCTGGAAGTCCGTCACGCCGGGCTGCACTTCGAACTCACTAACGTCTTTGAATCCGCCCAGCCGGCTGGCAATAGCGTTGGCCTGCAAGGGTTCGCCGTCCAATGCGGTGACCACTCCGATCATGTCCACGACCTTGCCGCCTTCGCCGGCCGGCTTGGGCGCAATGCGCGTGACATCAAGCTGTCCCTCTTCCAGGCCGAATGCCCGGAAGGTCAGCTTGCCTGCGTTGGCAAGGATCCGGTACTCGTCCGACACCGGCACGCCGAAGACCTGCGGCTTGGTGATGACCAGAAAAGCTACCGGATGGATGGGCGCCAGCGTTCCAGGAGAAAGAACAGGTCTTTGAACGCCCTTCTCTCCGCCCTTCTCAATGAATGTTCGAAGGTCGGTGAAGTTGCCGAAGACCGGATCGTACCGGGCCGACTTGGCGCCGATGGGCGTGGGCTTGCCGACCTGCGCGATCACAACGCCAATCTGTCCCGCCGGCACCTGCACCCACGGGTGTTTGGTCACTGTGGCGAACGGCTTGAACTTGAAGCGCACCCCAGGCATGAGAAGTTCGGCCTGGTAACCGGCTTCTCCATGAAAAGCCAAGGGGTTGTCGCCGGGCAGCTTCCTCCCGAACCTCTTTCGCACCAGTCCGATCTGAGTGGGGCCAATGCTGTAAAACGACGCCAGGATGGTGGCAACCACGATAAATGCCACCGCGTACATCGCAAAAGACAACAGGAAACTGCCACTCGGCATCAGACCACCGGCATCCGGCATCTCGAATCTCCTTTTTCAGCGCTGAGTTGCTCAAATTGTACCGCCCCTGGGCCGGTTTCGATCAGCCATAACTGCCGGCGATGGGGGAACGGGGAACAAGGTTGCCGCCGGCTATCCGGCGAATGCGACGGATGAGGAGCGGGCTCCGGCTGGATGCGGCCTGCGGTGAAGCTATTGCCGGGAACATGCGCGGTCTTCTCCGAACTGTTCCCGCTGTGTTGCGGATAGGCTCCGGCTCATTGCGCGCCAGGGTCTCCGGCTGCCAATCCGCCTGGAGTCGCCGCGGGCAATCCGAGGTCGGAGGCGGAGGGCAGTTCCTTGCCATTCTCGAAATCCTTGGTGACGGCGGCAAAGCGCTCGCCGCGCTTCTGCCACTCTTCAATCCGCAGATCGAAGCGGACGGTAACATTGTTGAGCCAATAGGGCCGGTTCTCGCTAATCCAGACCTGGCTGTACTCCTCCTTCGAGGCGGAATACGCATCGCGCAAGTCCTGGCAGCGGCCAAACATGCTGCTGATTTCATCCAGCATGTTATGGGTGGCAAAGCTTTGCGACTTATCGTGCTCGCGAGCCAGCACCGCGGCGTAGGTCTCGGCAATCTCCTCGGCCAGTTCAAACTTCAAGCCGATCAGGTCCAGCCGCCGCGCGCCCATATCCATGGCCGTCAACGCATCCGCCTCCCGCAGGCGCGGGTTGGCGGCGCGAGCCTGGGCAATCAGCACCACGGCGCGCTCGGCATGGATGCGCAAATCCGCCGCTACCGGCAGAATCTTCGCCGACGCCTCCCGACCCTCCGCGCTCCACGGGTCGAGCCAGAAGAGATTGCCGCTGTTCATTCCCAGTTGCGATCTTCCCAGCGCCTCATGAGCTTCGATCAGCTCCTTCTCCGCCTGGTCGATCTTGCCGCTCGCGTCGCCGTGGAAGAGCTGTCCATAGGCGGCCTGATAGTCGGCGATCGAGCTCTCCCCCGGCTGCCAGGCTGCAACCGCGCCAAAGAGCACGCCGTACCAATCGAGATTGAAGAGGCCCTCGCCATCGTCGTTCCAGACGGTGGTCAGGGCGCCGGTCGAGCCCATCCGCTGCCCGTCGCGAATGAATCCCTGAATGTTTCTGAAGGCCCTTTGGGCGACTGGAGACACTTCATTCCAGTTGGCGTCACCGGGAGAAACCCAGGTCTCGATTCCGGCCCTGGCAAAAGGCTCGATCATCTTGTCGAAGCCCTTCGTGTCCCCATAGTTCCAGGGCACGGCAATCATATCTTTGGGCAGCCCGGCCACGGCCGCCGGATCGGCCCCGCCAATGTCTCCCCAGAAGAGCAGGCGGCGGTGCAGCGGGGCCAGTTCATCGTGAATCCGCTTGAGAAAATCGACGTAGACCGGCCCATAGCCCATGGCCAAAACCTGCGGCCGGGTCCGTCCCACGCCCAGGTCAAAGGTTTCGTCCGCGCCAATATGCAGGAAAGGCGACGGAAACTCCTTGGCAACCTGCGTAAACCAGTCCCCGATGAGCGGCAGCGTTCCCGGCTGCCCTGGGGCCAGCACATAGCCGTGCGGCGTTTCGGCCACATCCTGGTACAGCTCGTACTTCAGCACCTGGTGGAGATGTCCGAACGCCTCCTGCTCGGGCACAATCGTGACGTGATACCGGCGCGCATACGCGACCAGCTCCGCTGCTTCAGCCGGCGAAAGCGCGCCCCCCGGAGGCGCGGCCAGCGGCTGGCTTGGATAGAGCAGTGTGTGCTCGAAGTAGGGCGAATAGATATTGATCTTGAATGCGGCGAAGACCCGAATCTGGCGCTTTTGAAACTCCAGCGTGGGAAACGGCCCTCGCGAGAGATCGTCGTGGACGCCGCGATACTTCATCGCCGGCCAGTCGCGCACCGTGCCGGTGGGCAGAACCCGCCTGCCGCCCGGGAGCGGCAACAACTGCTTGAGCGTCTGCGCTCCGTAAAAGACTCCTGAGCCCGTGGAGGCAACGACAAAAGCCTCATGCGGCTCAATCGCCAGCACGTAGCCCTCGTCCCGCATGGCCGCATCGAAGGCCAGATGGCGGCGGGCCAACGCAGCCTTCCCTTCCGTCGAGCCGCTGCGCAGCAAAGCCACCCGGTACGCCGGCTTCGATTCGCCCGCGGCTGAGAGTCCCGCATCCCTGGCCGCCTGCTCGAGATCGCGCGCGGAAAACTCGTCTTCCGGGTCGCGCCCCGGCACGCTGACCGCCAGGGTTGCCGGCAGCGCGGTCTCGCCGGTGAAGCGCGCTTCGCGCGGGGCGGGCAGCAGCCGGACCTGGGCCGCGCAGAGGACGGGAAGCATCGACAGCAGGGCAAGCGCCGTCCACCGCGGCAACGGCGAATCCGGTGCATTCCGGCTCGGCATTTCGACTACCTCCTGGCATTTAAGATCAACGAAATGAGCGTCTTGATCGAATACGATCGCTGTATGCCGAGGGCCTGCGCGATCTTGGGTCGCGGCAGCGCACGCTCATTTCCCGGCCGGCGGCCGTCTCACCGCAGCGTTCAGGGTCTGCGCCCGGCAATCCGCGTTCGCTCGAAAGCGGCAAGCCGACTATGAGAGAGTACAACCTGACGCCCATGACTGCCATCGACGCCCCGCCGCTCGCCTCCGGCTCCTCCGCAAAGCGCCGGTACAACCTGTTTCTCCTGCTGGTCGCCGGGCTGGGCGGCTTGCTGTACGGCATCGATGTGGGCATCATCGGCGGCGCGCTCCCTTACCTGGAAGCGACCTCGCGATTGACCGCCGCACAGCTGTCGGTCATCGTGGCGGCGGTGCTGTTGGGGAGCGTCTTTTCCACCCTGTTCGCGGGAGCGCTCGCCGACTGGCTGGGACGCAAGCCGATGATGGTTCTCAGCGGCGTTACATTTGTTCTGAGCATTCCGGTGATCGCCCTCTCGCAAGGCTATGGACCTCTCTTTCTCGGCCGCCTGCTGCAGGGAATGAGCGGCGGGTTCATCGGGGTGGTGGTTCCGCTCTACCTGGCTGAGTGCCTTGCGGCGCGCGATCGCGGCAAGGGAACCGGCGCATTCCAGTGGCTGCTCACGCTGGGCATCGTGGCCGCGGCTGTAATAGGCATTTATTACAGCTATCGCGTCCAGGCGGTGGCCGTGGCCGCCAATGCAACCGCCCTGCTTGACTTTAAGGATCATGCCTGGCGGCGCATCTTCTGGGTTTCCCTTCCTCCCGGCGTGCTGTTTGTGCTGGGCAGCCTGCTGGTCGCGGAGTCTCCGCGCTGGCTCTTCCGGCGCGGCAAGACGCAGCTTGCCCTTGCGGCGCTGCTTCGCTCGCGGAGTCCCGAAGACGCGGCATTTGAGTTGCGGGAGATGGAAGAGACGGCGCGTCCCGCGGCCGCATACGGCTCCCCAAAGGCGAAATCTCATGACTCCCTGTTACGCCGCAAATATGTCATTCCATTCCTGCTGGCCTGCGTCATCCTCTTCTGTAACACGGCCACCGGCATCAACTCGATCATCCAGTACAACACCGCCATCTTCCTGCAAAGCGGCCTCTCCGATCTTCAAGCGCATTGGGGCTACGTGGTTTTCACGGTCGTCAACTTCCTCGTGACCATGGCGGGAATGGCGCTGGTGGATCGCAAGGGGCGCAGATTCCTGCTGATTCTCGGCACCGCCGGAATCATTGCTTCGCTGATGGGCGTGGGCGTCCTTTTTCTGCGCACGGAAGCGGCCAGCGTTGATGCGCGCGGCGCGGTGCAATCCATGGCCGGCGTCAACCAGGAACTTACTTTGCGCTTCGATAGAGCCGAAGCAGGCCGGCTGCTGGCCGCGCAGGGGGCCGCGGGCAAGCAAATCGACAGCGGCCGCGCCTCGCTGGCGATTATCTATTCCTACGGCGACTTCACCGCGGCCACCAGCTTCGCCCGCTCCGACGACCCGGCCGCCGCTCCCCTCCTGATCGCCCGCTCGAGTTGCGTTCCGGCGAACAAGGTGCAAGCGTTCTTCAGGAATCCATTCGCTCACCTGGAGGCCGCTCAATCCGCCCCGCTCAGGATCCAGAAGGCCCTGATCGGCCGGGTGCCCGGTGCCCGCCACGGCTGGCTGGTGGCCTGCGGACTGTACCTGTTCATGGCTTTCTTTGCGGTCGGTCCCGGCGTGTGCGTGTGGCTGGCCCTGTCGGAGTTGATGCCCACGCGAATCCGCTCCAACGGCATGAGCATTGCGCTGGTGATCAACCAACTGGTCTCAACCACCCTGGCGGGAATCTTCCTGCCCTTCGTGAGCAAGCACGGCTACTCGTCGATGTTCTTTCTGTTCGCCGGCTTCACTGTGGTCTACTTCCTGGTCGCGGCTTTCTTCCTGCCGGAGACCAAAGGCAAGACTCTGGAGGAGATCGAAGCTCACTTTGCAGGCCAGGCCTCGGCCTGAATGGGATGAACCGGAGCTTCTTGAAAAACTGGCTCGAGGCTGAGTTTCGTCTCTCAGGGGCTAAAGCCCGCGTTGATTCTGCTGCATTTACGGCACGACTTAAGTCGTGCCCTGACACAATGCCAGTGTTTCTCGACAAGCTCAACCGGAGCCGCCAATCTCAACTCAGGAGCCCCAGCCCTCAGCAGATGCGCGGCAACTGCTCGCCAATCTGGGTGGGAATCACGCGGTTGGCCCCCATCGCCGTCCGCGCCACCAGCATCCGCGGGTGCTCGGCCGTCACCTGGCCGATGCGCGCCGCCTCTCGTCCCAGCGGATGGGCTTTCAGCACGGCCAGCACCTTCTCCGCCGCCTCCGCCGCCACAAAAAACACCGCCTTGCCCTCGTTGGCCACGTAGACCGGGTCGAGGCCGAGGAGTTCACAGGCCGACTGCACCTCGACGCGCACCGGCAAGCTCGCCTCGTCGATGGCAATGCCCACGGCGGAAGCCTGCGCGATCTCATTCAGCGTCGAGGCCAGCCCGCCCCGTGTGGGGTCGCGCATGGCGTGAACCGCCCCGCCCACAGCATCCAGCACCTCGGCGATCATTCCGTTCAGCGCCGCGCAATCGCTACGAATCTGGCTCTCGAACTCCAGGCCCTCGCGCACGCTCATGATGGCCATGCCGTGGTCGCCGATAGTGCCGGAAACGAGAATCGCATCTCCCGCCCGCGCCCTCCGCGGACCCACTTGAATCCCCGGCCGCAGCACGCCGATCCCGGCCGTATTGATGTAGCAGCCGTCCCCGTGCCCGCGCTCGACGACCTTGGTGTCGCCGGTGACAACCTGCACGCCCGCCGTGGCCGCCGCCGCCGCCATGGCCCGGACGATCGCCGCCAACCGCGCCAGCGGAAATCCCTCTTCCAGGATGAAGCCGGCGCTCAGATACTTCGGCTCCGCGCCGGAAACGGCCAGATCGTTCACTGTTCCGTTCACCGCCAGCTCCCCGATCGAGCCGCCGGGAAAGAACAGGGGCTGCACCACGTACGAGTCCGTGGTCATGGCCAGCCGGCCGCTGGGCAAATGCAGGGCCGCCGCATCTCCCAGATTCTCAAGCGCCGGATTGCGAAACGCGGGCAGAAACAGGTGCTCCACCAACTCGCTGCCAAGCTTCCCGCCGCCGCCGTGCCCCATCACAATGGTCGGGTAACCGGCCAGCGGCAGCGGGCAGCACCAGCCCGAGAAATCCGGCGCGGCTTTCACGTTCTCAGACATTCGTAGCATCTTCCTGACAAGTCAACGGCTTAATGCGAACCATAACGTTCATAGTACCCACCCTCATCAATTCGAAAATCGAAAAAGCGAACCACGCTTTCCTCGAATGAAACGACGGCGCACTTCTTCCATTCAGCGCCGGCCGGAAAGGACTGCGGCAACCAGATTCTTCCCTCATAGACAATCACAACTTCTTGCGTCGATGCTTCGTTGCCAATCCATCTCTTCCCGGCTTGTAGCCTCAGTTCATTCGCCTTTGACGTGAGATCGATGAACAAATCGTGATCGATGATTCCGATTCCGCCCTTGGCAAGGCAAAGGTTCTTCCCCATCGCTTGCCTTTCGTGCCGACCGACGAATCCCGGAAGGCTGACTGATTGACACAATGCTACGGGGGCAACAAGTAGCAACGCGATCATCAGGCAAAAAGTTCGCTTTATTCTCATGGCTCTACTTTCCCGCTCCCGCCAGCTCTTCGGCCGACAGAAACCGCCCATAGTTATAGTAGGCCGCGCATGCCCCCTCGCTGGAGACCATCGTCGCCCCCAGCGGATGCCTTGGCGTGCATTCCTTGCCGAAGGCCGCGCACTCAGCCGGCTTGATCGCCCCGCGCAGCACGTCCCCCGCCCGGCACAGCGCCGATTCCCGGGTATGAATGCCCGCGATCTGGAAGCGCTGCTCGGCGTCGAACTCGCGATAGGCCGCGCTCAGCCGCCAGCCGCTCCGGGGAATCACGCCGATCCCCCGCCAGGCGCGGTCGGTCACCTCGAAGACCTCGGAGAGCAGCTTTTGCGCCGCCCGGTTGCCCTCGAACGTCACGATGCGCTCGTAGGCGTTCTCGACCTCGTGCCGCCCGGCCTCCAGTTGCGCCACGGCCCGGCGAATGCCATCCAGCAGATCCAGCGGCTCAAAGCCAGTGACCACCAGCGGAACCCCATACTTCGCAGCCAGCGGCGGATACTCCCAATACCCCATAACGCTGCACACGTGGCCCGCCAGCAGGAACCCCTGCACCTTGTTTCCCGGCGAACCCATGATCGCCTCGATCGCCGGCGGTACAAGGACATGGGAGACGAGCAGCGAATAGTTCTTCAACCCGCGCCGCCTGGCCAGGTGAACGCTCATCGCGTTGGCCGGCGCCGTGGTCTCGAAGCCCACGCCGAAGAAGACCACCTGCCTGCCGGGGTTCCTCACCGCCAGCTCCACCGCGTCCAGCGGCGAGTAGACCACGCGCACGTCGCCACCGGCGCCCTTCACCTGAAAGAGATCGCCCTCGGTGCCCGGAACCCGCAGCATGTCTCCAAACGAGCAGAAGATCACGCCCGGCTGGGCGGCAATGGCCAGCGCCTTGTCGATCAGCTCCAGCGGCGTCACGCATACCGGGCAGCCGGGGCCGTGAATCATCTCGATTCCGGCGGGCAGCATCTGGTCGATCCCGTTCTTGATGATGGAGTGCGTCTGCCCTCCGCAAACCTCCATGATCTTCCACGGCCGCGTGGCCAGCGCGTGAATCTCCCGCGCCATCCGCTGGGCGATCTCGCCGTTCCGGAACTCGGTCAGATACTTCATTTGGCCCGCGTGAGCGTCATATCGCCGCCCGGAAAGTCTCCCTGATCGGACTTGGTGGTCAGCTTGATGGTGTCGCCGCTGACCACGCCTTCGTGCTTGATGACCATGCCGTTGACGTTCACGGTGAAGGACAGCTTGTCGCCATCGATCTTGCCGTCGGAAATGTCGATGGGATCGCCCTGCGGACCGGTTACCGTGCCGGTCAGCTTGGCGCCGTCCTGCTTGAAGGTGAACGAAAGATGGAAGCTATCCCCGTTCGGCCCCGCCATATCGCCGGACCAGGTCCCCGTCACATCGGCCGCAAACGCGGTTGCGGCGCAGAAGGCCATCAGGAGAGCCGCGCATAGACAAATGAGTTTCTTCATCGATCGAACCTCGCGGTGAATTTGTACCCCCGGATGGTAACCGGCTTGCGGACGAAAGTGCAACTTGATCTGCCGGGTACCCCACCCTCGCAGCGTCGCTGTTTTTGCGGCTAGGGTGGGAGACCAAGAAACTCAATCGACGGCCTTTTGGGCAGCCGCGGCACAACTTCCGTCCGGGCAGGCCGACTGCGGCGCGGCAGCCGCCCGCGCGAAGGCCTCATCCTCGCTGCCCAGCTCCTCGTCCAGCACGCCCATGGCGCGGAAGTCTTCCAGCGTCTGCCGGGCCGTCTCCTCATCGATCTTCGAGAGCGCAAACCCAACGTGGACAATGGTATAGTCGCCCACCTCGACCTCCGGCACGTAGTCCAGGCAGACCTTCTTCACCACCCCGCCGAAGTTCACCCGCCCCATCCGAAGCCCGCCTTCGGTGGTAATCTCTTCCACTTTTCCCGGAATCGCTAAGCACATGGCTACTACGTTATACCGATTCGGGGGCGGCGCATAGTGTGATTTGGATCACTCCGAGAACGGCTGCAGGGCAGACGGCCCTGGTTCTTCGGCGTCTTCCGCAGGGCGCTGGTGATCAGCGCGCGGAGCAGGCTTCGCTGGCCAGGGGTGCCACACATCGTACTGCTGCTGCGAGTCGAGCCACATTCCCGGCTCGGTCTCGAGGGCGTCGGTCGATTGGAGCGACCTCGCCGCTGCCAACGATCGAGAGGCTACACACTTATTGGGCAAAGAGTTCGCTGTGCGAACCCATGCGTACGAAGCGCAGAGTCTTCTCGTCCGGAAGTTTGTAAATCAGCAGCAGATCCGGCTTCAAGTGACATTCGCGATGGCCTATCCAATTGCCGCTCAAGCCATGATCGCGACGCCTTTCCGGAAGCGGCTTGTCGGCTGCAAGCAGACTGGCAACCTCACCCAGCAGCGTCTCGATGTCCGCGTGCCGAGGCGTCGCCTTGACGCGCTTGTAGTCGCGAATAAATGCTGAAGTCCACTCAATCGTTCGCATTCAACTCAGCCATCATCGCGTCAACGCTAGCCGCACGGGTTACTTCGCCACGTTCTCCGGCCTCCATGGCCGCCAAGGTCTCGCGATTGGGAACGCGCACCTCAAAAGGCATGGCCTTTTCAGCGGCAATGCGCGTCAGCAAGATACGCACCGCGTCAGAGACAGTCAATCCCATGGTAGCCAGAGCTTTTGAGGCTCGATCTTTCACTTCGCCATTGACCCGAATATGAACCATGCTGCTGGTCGCCATAATCCACCTCACGTATACATTGTATATCTATTTCGCTCGCGCTTCCGCCAGATACGCCAGCCATTCCTCCATTCCCGCGCCGGTTTTGGCCGAGGTCTCGAAGATGCGTATCCCCGGCCGGATCTCGTTGATGTTCCTGAGCGCCAGCTCGCGGTCGAAGCCGCACGGCCCGGCGATGTCCATCTTGGTAATCACCGCGGCGTCGGCGGAGTTGAACATGGTGGGATACTTCAGCGGCTTGTCCTCGCCCTCGGTCACGCTCAGCAGGACCACGCGAATCTTCTCGCCCAGGTCGTAGCTCGACGGGCAAACCAGGTTGCCCACATTCTCGATGAACAGGTAATCGAGCTCGCCCAGGTTCCACCCATCCAGATGCTTGCCGATCATCTCCGCGTCCAGGTGGCAGATTCCGTGGGTATTGATCTGGCGGACCGGGGCGCCGCTCGCCGCCAGCCGCCGCGCATCGTTATCGGTCTCCAGATCGCCCACCAGCGCCGCGGCCCGCGCCCCGCGCGCCCGCAACTCCCGCAGCGTCCGTTCCAGAAGCGCCGTCTTGCCCGTTCCAGGGCTCGAAACCAGGTTCAGCACCAGCACGCCGGCAGCCGCGTAGCTGGCCCGCAGCCCCGCCGCCAGTTCGTCGTTCTTCTTGAGAATTCCCCGCCGCAGCTCCACAATCCTGGTCGTCATGCCGCCTCCTCACCGTCGTCTATCTCTATCGAATCGATCTCCAGCTCCCTGCCCTGGCGCAGGTCGGCGCACGGCTCGCCGCAGTTGGGGCAGCGGAAGCTCTGCACGCCCTCCAGCTCCACATCCCGCCAGCACTTCGCGCAGCGCATCACCACCGGCAGGGTCTTCACCGCTAGCCGCGCACCCTCCACCGCCGTGCCTTCGGTGGCGATCCCCCAGCAGAACTCGAGCGAATCCACCACCACGCCCGCCAGCGCTCCCACGCGCAGCCGCACCTCGACGACTCGCGCTCCTTTGTAAGCCGCCAGCGACTCGGTCACCGTATCCACAACGCTCGCAACGATGGAAAGCTCATGCATAAAAGGTCGATTCTACGCCGACGGCCGCTGCGCCGCCCCGCATCCCCCCTCTATGTAAGATGAATCTACAAGGATCTCCGATGCCCGCCACCCCAGCCGCCGCAACTCGACTTGCTCTCAGCCATCTGGCCCCCGCGGCCATCCAGTCTGAAATCCGCTCCATGAGCGTGGCCTGCGACGCCATCGGCGGCATCAATCTGGCCCAGGGCATCTGCGACACGCCGGTCCCGGCTCCGGTCCAGGAAGCCGCCATCCAGGCCATTCACGACGGCCACAACATCTACACCCGGCTGGACGGCATCGGCCGCCTCCGCCAGGCGATCGCCGCCAAGCAGCTGCGCGACTACGCCCTCGACTACGACCCCGACCGCGAAATCATGGTCGCCTCGGGCGCCACCGGCGGACTGCACGCCGCCGCCATGGCCCTGCTCAACCCCGGCGACGAGGTTCTCATCTTCGAGCCGTTTTACGGCTACCACGTCTCCATGCTGCGCTCCATGCGCGTCAACCCCGTCCTCGTTCCCCTCGCCGAACCCGACTTCGCGCTCGATGCCGGCGCCCTGAAGGCCGCCGTCACAGCAAAGACCAGGGCAATCCTGCTCAACACTCCGGCCAACCCCAGTGGCAAAGTCTTCACCCGCGCCGAGCTGGAAGCCATTTCCCAGGCTGTCCTAGAGCACGACCTCTTTCTCATCACCGATGAAATCTACGAATACTTCGTTTACGACGGCGTTCGGCATATCGCACCCGCAACGCTGCCGGGAATGAAGGAGCGCACCATCGTCCTCTCCGGCTTCAGCAAGACCTTTTCAGTGACCGGCTGGCGGGTGGGCTATGCAACCGCAGGCGAAAAGTGGATCGCCGCCATGGCCTACTTTCACGACCTGACTTATATCTGCGCGCCCTCCGCCCTGCAGCACGGCGCCGCCGCCGGCCTCGAACAGCTTCCACCCGCCTTTTACTCCCAGTTAGCCGCCGACCACCAGTCCAAGCGCGCCCGCATAATGTCTGCGCTCAGCGCCGCCGGGCTGACCCCGCACACTCCCGCCGGAGCGTATTACGTCCTGACCGACGCCACCCGCCTCGCCGGCAAGACCGCAGCCGAGAAGGCCCGCCACTTACTGGCCGCCACGGGCGTAGCTTCAGTGGCCGGCTCCGCCTTCTTTCGCCCCGGCCGCGGCGAGAATCTGCTGAGATTCTGCTTCGCCAAGAGAGACCGCGACCTCGACGAAGCCTGCGCCCGGCTGCGCAAGCTCTAACATTACTAATAACTCGACAAGCGGCTATTGTTTAGGTGTCAACAATCATAGCTGTTGATTAAGCAGTAAATACGTCTGGTTATCTCGGCGCCCGATCGAAGTTTTTCCACATTCTTTGACACAGTCTTCATAATTCTCTTGACATAAAAAGGAATTTGTGTGACAGTTGGTTCGCTTCCCCCTGCCGGTCCTCAGCCGGCAAGAAGGCACGGCGGATCGCACTCTATCCGCTTCCGGCAAGCTCGCAACCCGCATCCAGACAGGAACCCAATCGCTTGGAACGGCTGGGGCGGGAGTTGTGCCGGACCGACCGGCAAGTTACGGTTTCGACCGGGCAGCCGCGGCGGGAGGCCTGGAAGGCCAAACAGCCTCCACCGGAGACGGCCGGCAGGTTGAGGTTGGCCGTTCCGGAGCGGCTGATGCTTCCGTAAGAATCCCTTTACTTTGCGGCGCCCGGTGAAACCCCGTCCAGGCAGATTCCTGACCAGGACACCTCCAGGATGACCTTGCTTCGGGCGGCGCTCGCCCGCACCGAGATCGCCTCGCCCGCCACCGGCATATCTTGTGTGTATTCGGCCCGCAGGGCGGTCTCATGGACGGGGCTTCCTCCCATTGCCAGGGCTTCGATCCGCCCCTCCGGGGCTCCATCTTCCTCCTGAAGCGCACTCCCAGGGCTTGCTCGCACACTCCGCTCGCCTGGCGCCCGGAACGACGCGGATGGAGTAAGCTACACCCATGGCAAATGTACGTTCAGGGTCGATCCATCTGTTTCGCCTCGCCGGAGTCGATGTGTTTCTGCATTGGTCCTGGTTTGTGGTGGCGCTCATTGAATTGCAGACCAGGCAAGGCCGGTACTCCTCGATCGCCTGGAGCGCGCTGGAATACCTGGCGTTGTTCCTCATTGTGTTGACGCATGAGTTCGGGCACTCCCTCGCTTGCCGGCAGGTGGGCGGAACGGCCAACCGGATCGTGCTTTGGCCGTTGGGCGGAGTGGCGTTCGTGAAGCCGCCGCAACGGCCCGGCGCCATGCTCTGGAGCATCGCGGCGGGTCCGCTGGTGAACGTGGCGCTGCTGCCGATTTTGTACGCGGCGCTGGTGATGGCCCGGTCCTTGGGCTGGGCGCATTCCATGCACGATGCCTATACGCTGCTGCGCTGGCTCTTCGGCATCAACGCGGGTCTGCTGATCTTCAATATGCTGCCCATCTACCCGCTGGATGGCGGGCAGATTCTGCGCTCCCTGCTGTGGTTTGCGATGGGCCGCGCGCGCAGCCTGATGGTGGTCACGATTCTCGGCTTCGTAGGCATCGTCGGGTTTTTCACCCTTGCCGTGTTAACGCATTCCGTCTGGACGGGCGCGATTGCCGTCTTCATGCTGCTGAATTGCTGGGGCGGTCTGCGGCACGCGCGGGGGCTGCTGCGCCTGGCCAAATTGCCGCGCAGGCCGGGCTTTGCCTGCCCGAGTTGCCGGACTGCGCCGCCGGTGGGCGCTTACTGGAAGTGCGGGAGGTGCGGGCAGCCCTTCGACACTTTTGCAACCCGGGGAGTTTGCCCGCACTGCGGCGCCCAGTATGCCAACACCATGTGCCTCGACTGCCAGGAGATGCGCCCCATGAACGAATGGGTCGTCGACCCATACGCGGGCCTGGGTGTCATGAGCGCCAGCTTTCCGGCAAGATAGACCTCGCTCAAGGCAGCGGTTTGGCGTCCGGCGGCAGCGGCTCCGGCGTGGCGGCGGTTTTGAAGCTGACGACGTGATAGACGGCCGGCCCGTCGCCCACATTCTTCAATCCGTGCAGCTGATTCGACCCGTTGAAGATCACCGAGCCGGGGCCGACCCGCTTCAACACGCCGTTCGACAGCACCTCCATGGTTCCCTGCTGAAGGACAATCAGCTCCTCGTTCGGATGCCGGTGGGGCGGATGCGGGGATTGTCCCGGATTGAGCGTGGTGACGTGCACCTCCAGGTTTTCGAGCGTCGCGGTGCGCGCGCTGAAGACGGCGCGCGTGGAACCGACGGCTGTGGGTTTGACGGGCAGGGTGTTCCAGTCGAAGACGGCGGAGCCCATGACGGGCCCCTGGTCTGCCAAGGCGAATGCTCCGGGGGCAGCGGCGGCGGCGGGCAAGGCAACGAGCAAATCTCTGCGGGTGATCATCTCTTCCCTTCTCTGCCGAGATGCCGGCCTTGGCGCGGGGGGCGACGGTCAGGCGGACTGCTGCTCTCGACGCCGATACTTATACGTGAATCGCGCTTCATTGGCAAGCCGGGCTGGCAGGCAGACAGGTCTTTCGGGTTCATCGGACGCAGCCGCACCGGGCCTGCCTATGAATTTCGGAACTGCCTTAAAAAAGAAAGCGGGCGGCAGCCGCAAGATGGGCCGCCACCCGTTAGTCAAGACTTGAACGACCGGTTCAAGAGACATATTCAGAAGGCATACTCAGAGTATCGGCGTACGCGCGGCGTGTCTTGAGCTATTCGGTGGGGGATTCCATCCATCGATAGGTGGAGACTGGCGCCGGCTTTGGCGCGGTACTCTGATTTCACTCCGCAAAGGAGACCGGTCGCCGCTGCCCGGAAAGCAAGGACCGCTTCTCGGGAACTCGGGTCGTTGAGGATTCTGGCGCGCCGCCGTGCATTGCCTGCGTCTTGCCAATTATTGTGGAGGTGCGCAGCTTTTGCGCCGGCTGGAATCTGTTTTAGGGAGGATTCTCCCGTTTTTGTGGCCCAACATCATGGCAACTCGAAGGATGCGGCGGAGAAGGCCGCCCGGCGCTCGCCCGCGCCCGCTGAAACTCATCGCCGGGCTGCGCTGTGTGGCCTTCTGGCAGCCGCGTCGCTGCTGGGGTGGGCGCTTACCAGCCTCGCGCTGGAGCCTTCGACGCCGCTGGCCAACTACGGCCGGCAGACGTGGGTGATGGAGAACGGTCTTCCGCAGAACACGGTACAGGCGCTGCTCCAGACGCGAGATGGATTTGTGTGGCTGGGGACCGAGGTGGGATTGGTGCGCTTCGACGACAACGGGTTTCAGGTCTTCGACCGCAACTCGACGCCCGCTCTGCCGGGCAACGATGTGCGCTGCCTGCTGGAGACCAAGGACGGGGCGCTGTGGATCGGCACCAGCGACGGGCTGGCGCGGTGGAAAGACGGAAGCGTCACGGCATTCACGACCAAGGACGGGCTGCCTGCCAATGGGATTCTTGAGTTTTGGGAAACACAGGACAATGTCCTCATGATGTGGACGGACTCGGGAATCGCGGAGCGGACTGGTGAGCGGTTTGTGACAGCGAGGAACGTGGATGCGTGGCCTCATACTGCGTTACGTTCACCCGAAGAACCTCCCGGACAGGTGCAATTTGGGGAAGATCTGCCGAACGGTGTGGGAATGATGGGCGACAGAGGCTCCTTGGGGCTTTTCAAAGGTCATGACAGACCAATGGAGTTCGCACAGCTCACTGTGGGCAAAGAACTTCCAGGCAGCCGGATTCAGGTGGTCCTGAAAGACCGCGAGGGCAGCCTCTGGATCGGCACCAACGGCGGCCTGGCGCGCTTCGCTGAGGGCAAGCTGGAAAAGCTGCCGGTCACCGATCCGCTGGCTACGGCGAGTGTGCTGGCGCTGATGGAGGACCGCGAGGGCAATCTGTGGGTTGGAACCGAGACGGGCGGGCTGCACATTCTGCGCGATCAGCGCTTCAGGACGATGGGCGCGCGGGAGGGACTGAGTTCGGACGCGACGACGACCGTGGTGGAAGATGCGGCGGGGACGCTGTGGGTGGGTACAGCCGGGAGCGGGTTGAATGCCATTCCGCTCCAACCCACTATGACTGTGGAAACCCACCCTAGCCACAAAAGTGCAGACCGCAGGTCCTTCGACTCCCCTTCCCCTTCGACAAACTCAGGGTCAGGGTCGCTCAGGATGACGGCGAGGGTGGGGCACCCGGATTCATTGGAAGTCGGTTCAAAGCTGCGCAGCTACACGGTCCGGGACGGCCTGCTGAGCGACGTGATTCTGTCGCTGGCCGCCGCGCCCAACCGCGACCTCTGGGTGGGCACGCCGGACGGCCTCAACCGGATTCGCGGCGGCGCCATCGCATCGTTCACCTCCGCCGACGGGCTGCCGGACGACTTCATCCGCTCGCTGCTGGCGGATGCCGATGGGTCGCTGTGGATCGGCACCCGGCGCGGGCTTACGCACTGGACCAGGCCTGGGAGCGGAATCGCAGGCGGGCAGATGGAGACTTTCACCCAGTTGAGCGGGTTGGGCAGCGATCTGGTGGGCTCGATGGTTCGCGACCCGAGCGGCGACTTGTGGGTGGCCACCCTGGCCGGTCTCTCCCGCCTGCACGCCGGCAAGATTGCCAACTACACGACGGCCGACGGACTCTCCAGCAATGTGATTACGGCGCTGCTGGCGCGGCCGAACGGGACGCTGCTCATCGGCACGCAGGACCACGGCTGGAACCTGTGGGATGGGCGGAGATTCACGGCAGCGCCAGGCAGTGGATTGGAACAGACCACCATCCACGCCATTCTGGACGACGGAATCGGCCACTTATGGTTCGCCACCGGCAATGGAATTGCGCGCTGCGACTGCGCTGGCATGGGCGGCAAGATGAGCGAGGCCGGCCCGGCGGCGGGCTGCTCGCATTGGATCGAGTTTGGCGCCGCCGATGGGCTGCGCAGCCGGGAGACGGCCACCAACAGCCACCCATCGGCCTGGCGCTCGCGCGACGGGCGCCTCTGGTTCGCCACGCCCAAGGGGCTGGTGGAGGTGGACCCGGCGCACTTCCCGGTGAACGCCGTTCCGCCGCCGGTCGCGCTGGAGCGGTTTGCGGTGGACGACGTGGCACTGCGTGCAGCGGGATCCTTGGTTGTGGTTCAAGCCGGACACGTGCACTTCGAGTTCGACTACGCGGGACTGAGCTTCACCGCGCCCCAGAAGGTGCGTTACCGCTATATGCTGGAAGGCTTCGACCGGGGCTGGACCGAGGCCGGGACGCGGCGCGCCGCTTACTACACGACGATTCCGCCGGGGCGGTACACCTTCCGCGTGCAGGCGGCCAACAACGATGGGCTGTGGAATACCGAGGGCGCGGCGCAGCCGTTCGAACTGCGTCCGCATTTCTACCAGACGGCGTGGTTCTATGCCCTGATGTTTGCCCTGGCGGTGGGGATGGTGGTGGTGCTGCTGAGGCTGCGGCTGCGGCGGGCGGAGGGCGAGTTCCGCGCCGTGCTGGGCGAGCGCAGCCGCATTGCGCGCGAGATTCACGATACGCTGGCGCAGGGCTACGTAGGCATCAGCGTGCAGTTGGAGGTGCTGGCCGAACTGCTGCGCCACCATAAGACGGAGGATGCGGCCAAACACCTGGACCTGACCCGAGGCTACGTGCGCCAGGGGCTGGCAGACGCGCGGCAATCGATTTGGGCGCTGCGCTCGCAGGACTCGGGCGAGACAACCCTGCCGGTGAGACTGCGGCGCATGGTCGAGGCTGAAGGGAGCAGTGGGCTGGAGTCTTGCTTTAACATCTTCGGAGCCTATCACCCGCTTCCGCCCGGCACGGAGCGCGAAATCCTGCTCGTGGCTCAGGAGGCCATCCATAATGTGAAGAAGCACGCCGGAGCGAAGCATCTGTTTGTCCAGTTGGAGTACGGGCCGGGCGAGATCGCGCTCGAGGTGCGGGACGACGGACAGGGCTTTGCGACCGGCGAGGAGCAGGCGCCGGGGCACTTTGGACTGACCGGGATGAGAGAGCGCGCAGCGGCCATCGGTGGGACACTTGAGGTGACGAGCGATCCGGGCGGGGGAACGACAGTCCGGCTGCAAGCGCCCGCGGCGAGGGAGACGGGAGCCGGCTAGGACTCACGGTTTCCCAGCCTAGCCACAAAAGGTCGCCGCTGCGACACGTGGCGAGGGTGGTGCGCCCAGTATTGTGTGAGGTTAGGGGTTACCGATCCCACCCGGTTTTGTGGGAGAAACAAGGGCAGACGAAGGAGACACAGTGCCCAAGGAATCGATTCGCGTGCTGGTTGTCGAGGATCACCACGTGGTGCGCCAGGGACTGGTAGCGCTGCTCAACGTGGCGGAAGGCCTGGAGGTGGTGGGCGAGGCGGCCGACGGCGTGGAGGCCATCGCGCAGTTTCGCAAGCACCAACCGGACATAACCCTGATGGACCTGCGGCTGCCGCGCATGAGCGGTGTGGACGTGATCCAGCGGATCCGCATGGAGTCGCCGCAGGCGCGGGTCGTCGTGCTCACCACCTACGACGGCGACGAGGACATCTATCGCGCCCTGCAGGCCGGGGCGCGCGCTTACCTCTTGAAGGGCATGACCTCGGAGGAGCTGATTGCGACTATTCGCACGGTTCATGCGGGCAAATCGCACATTCCGGCGGCGATCGCTCAGAAGCTCGCCGAGCGTATGGGCACCGAGGAGCTGACGCCGCGCGAGTTCGACGTGCTGGAACAGATTGTGCATGGCAAGAGCAACAAGGAGATCGCCACCGAGCTGGAGATTGCAGAGGCCACGGTGAAGACTCACATCAACAGTTTGCTGGGCAAGCTGGGCGTGACCGACCGGACGCAGGCTGCCACGGCGGCCATCCAGCGCGGCCTTGTTCCGCTCGAATCCCTGAGAAAGCCGAAATGAGGAGTGGGTGATGAAGAAGGAAAGAAAAGACATGAGCAGCAGCGAGCAAGCGACCGGGGAGCCCGCTTCCCGGCTCATCGACCAGCGGATCAGCGACCTGGGGGGATGGCGCGGGGAGACTCTGGCCAACATGCGGGCGCTGATCCTGGAAGCCGACCCCGAGATCGTCGAGGAGTGGAAGTGGAGGGGCACTCCGGTCTGGTCGCACCACGGGATTGTCTGCACCGGGGAGGCGTACAGCAAGGTCGTGAAGCTCACGTTCGCCCGGGGGGCCAGCGTTCCAGACCCATCGCGCCTCTTCAATTCCAGCCTGGAAGGCAACACGCGAAGGGCGATCGACATCCACGAAGGAGAGAAGGTGGACGCGGACGCGTTCAAGGCGCTCGTGAAGGCCGCGGTGGCCCGGAATGACCCGCCGGCGAAGGAGCGGTAGACCCTCATGAAGATGAAAACGACAAAGCGCGCGATTCTTTGCGGAGTAATTCTATTGCTGCTGTCTCCGGCGATGCGGGCGCAGAAGACGGTCTGGCGGCAGGCTACGGATGCGGAGCTGGCGTCGCTGCTGCCGGCGCGGGCGCCGGTCGAAAAGGAACATATCGAAACCGAGATGCGCACCGCCTCGGGCATTGTGAACAGGCGAGGGCATTTCATCGCCGGGGTGGTTTTGCTGACTGCCGGCTACTCGGCCGACGGCAAGTATTCGCACTACGTGGTTGTGCAGACGCCGATTCACATTGGCGGCATCGCGCTCAAGCCAGGGGAGTATGTGTTTGGGTGGGATGTGGCGCACGCCGGCGACACGCTGAGCGTGCATTTCTACAAGGCGGCCACGGGCGAACTGCTGGGAACCACGGACGCGCATCTCATCGCCGGTTCGAGCCGCGTGGAGAGTTTGCACATCTGGCCGCCGGGAGACAAGGCGCAGATTCAGATCGGGCGGTTTGAGATTCCGTATGAGTTGGGGGACGATTAGGGATTTGGGGGTTAGGGATTGGGGATGCGGGATTCCAGGCTGGTTGCTGCTTTGCCGCGATCCCAGGTTTCAGAATCGAGATCTGAGGCGCCCCATCCTTTGAAGTAAGGCCGCGATGCGGGCCGCCCGCCATTACCTGGGAGGGGCTCTTGCTGACAGCTTTATTCTCCACGAGAAACCGCGCTGCCCTCTTGCGTATGGTGCTGGAGTCGTTCTGCTGCCTTGAATCCCCGGCCGGCGGCTGGAAACTGGTGGTGGTTGACAACGGCAGCACAGATGAGACTGGCAGGGTCCTCTCTTCTTTCAAGGATCGTCTGCCGCTGCAGTCCGTTGTCGAGCCTGAGTTAGGGAAGAACATTGCTCTGAATACCGGGCTTAAGTTGGTCGAGGGAGACCTCACTGTGCTCACGGACGACGATGTGTTTCCGAGCAAGGACTGGCTGGTTCAGCTTCGCAATGCGGCAGACGATCATCCTGCCCACTCGGTCTTTGGCGGCGTGGTTGTTCCGCGATGGGAAGTCCCTCCTCCCAATTGGACGGAGTGGGTGGACTTGAGTTCGACATTCGCGATCACGCCTCCCTTTGCGGTCGAAGGTGAACTGACCGGGTATTTTATCGGTTTGGTCTTTGGGCCCAATATGGTTGTCCGAACGTGCGTCTTCAACTCGGGGATCCGCTTCAACCCCTCGATTGGCCCGCGCGGCGCGAGCTACGCAATGGGCGGCGAGACGGAGTTTCTTCTGCGTTTGCAGCATGAGGGGCATAAGGCCTGGCATGTCCACGCCGCGGTAGTCGAGCATTTCATTCGCAAGGAACAACTGAACAAGGACTGGGTATTGCAGCGGGCAATTCGTTTTGGGCGGGGTTCCGAGCGCCTTCGCCCAAGCACTCAGAGGTTGGGAGGAATTCCGCGAAATCTTCTCGGTGAGATTCCCCTGGAGATTCTCAGGATAATGATGGCGTGCGCGACCCTAAACCAGGAGAACTCGTTTAGAGCTCGCCTGCGCTTGAATCACCTGCTTGGCGTTGCGAGGGAGGGCCGCATGATGGCCCGGGAGCGGCGGACGGCGCAGTGCTGACCATCTCAAAATGACTCGCTCCCCGGTCCGGATTCTCAGACCAGGAAGACCGCGAGCCTCATTTTCCCGGCAGGATCCCAGGTCTCATTTGCCGCGGCGATTCGCGGAAGGATCGGAGACGACGAACTTCCACGGGTCGTTTCCAGTTCTCCGGGCAGCGCGGCGCCAACGCGGCGGGAGCAGAGGACACACAAACGGTCAAATGCTCATTCTGTATGGAAAGCGCTGCGGACGGGATAGCATCCCGTTTGCCTCATCATCGTTCTTGAAGCGCTCTCTAACCGGGTCCCAATACAATCTCCGCCCGGTCTTCATCGCGATGTGGTGCACCAGGCAGGTCGAACAGGCGCGGTGCCCGATCTCGGCTGGAGCGATGGGAGCTTTTCTCGTGCGGATGCATTCCAGCCAGTTTCCATGCTGGTCGCCGCTTTGATACAAGTGAACTTCGTCCGGCCCGATCACGCTTTCGAGAATCTTCGGGTCGCTCGCCATCAGCGGCTGGAGCGTAACCGGCTTTCCTCCCCCATCGCTTGCCGTGACCTCCGCATCCCGGGTGACGAAGATCCATCCCTCGCTCCCGTAGAACTTGATTCCATTCGGAAAGTCGCCGCTGATATCCATGGTGACGCCGTTCGCGTAGATGGCATGAGTAAGAAACTTGCCGTGGACATTCCACAATCCATGGGTGGGAAACTCCGCCGCGCCCCACACTTCCACCGGCCCCGTGTACTCCGTATTCATGCCCCAGTGGGCGGTATCCACATGGTGCGCTCCCCAGCCGGTGATCATGCCCGCGCCGAACTGCTCGCAGCGCAGCCAGCCCGGACGGTCGAAACTCTGCTGGGGATGCACGCGCATCTCGGTGTAATAGACCTCGGGAGTGGAGCCCAGCCACGCGTCGTAATCGAGATTCGGCGGCACCGGCATGGGCGGCGCATCCGGCCCGCTGGGGTCGCCGGGCAAGCCGATCTCAACATGCTTGATCTGGCCGATGCGGCCATTGCGCACCAGCTCGCAGGCGCGGTGAAACTGCTTCCACGACCTTTGCTGCGAGCCGACCTGCAGAATCTGCCCGGAGGCATTCACCGCATTGCTCATGGCGCGTCCCTCGGCAATGGTCAGTGACGCAGGCTTCTGCAGGTACACATCCTTGCCGGCACGCACCGCATCCACCGCCAGAATCGCGTGCTGGTGGTCCGGCGTGCTGATTACTACCGCATCGATATCCTTGTTGGCCAGCAGTTCGTGGTAGTCGTGGTAGCCGGTCACGCCGTCATAACTCTTGCCGGTCTTCTTCGCGTAATAATCACTGACCAGCGCCTTGCCTGCCTCCATGCGCTTTGAGTCCAGATCGCAGACGGCTATGATCCGCGCCTGGTCGAACTGCCAGATTCCGGGCAGATCGTGGATGCGGGAGATGCGGCCCACGCCAATGGCTCCAACGTTAATGCGATTGCTGGGAGCCTTCTGCCCCAGGACGCTGGCGGGAACAATGGCCGGAAAGCCAGCCGCGGCAGCCGCTCCGGCAGACATCTTCAGAAACGCTCTGCGCGAATGATCGGCGCTGGTCTTGACATTGGTCATGACTCCTCCTCCCGGCCGGCTTCCGGCACCGGATTCTCTTGCGAAACCGCCTTCAAACTATAGATTGTGTCAGGGCACGACTTCAGTCGTGCCGCAAATGGCCAATTTGAATTCCGGCTTTAGCCGCTGCGGACTTGCAAATAACTGAAAACAAAATCGCAGGGGCTAAAGCCCAACGTGATTTTGTGGTTCTTCCGGCACGACTGAAGTCGTGCCCTGACACTTCTTGCAGTCTCGATGGAGCCTTGCGAGATGCTCCCCAGTTTCTTCATCCCGGCCTATGCAGTGAAGGTAAGGACCTTGGCGTTCTTCTGCGCCTTCAGCACCAACTCGGCCGCCAGCAGCGCCTGCTCCTGGTCCTGCGCGGTGTGAGTGCGGTTCACAATGTCGGCCACGAATTGTGGCCCGAACGGCAGCTCGCCTTTGGCGCAATCGATGTAGCGGGTCTGCTTGCGGTCCACGATAAACAGATGGTTGGCGCCTGGCCGGCCGGCGACATCGATGTACTTGCGCAGTTCGATGTAACCTTCGGTGCCCAGGATGAACAACCGGCCGTCGCCCCATACGCCGAGGCCGTCTGGAGTGAACCAATCCACCCGCACATAACCGGCTCCGCCGTTGCCGTGCAGCATCATGTCGCCGAAGTCCTGAAACCCGGGATGGGTGGGGTGACTCACGTTGGCGATCTGCGACGCCGTCACTTCAGCCGCCGTCGAGCCGGTGTAGTAGACAAACTGATCCGCCTGGTGCGAACCGATGTCGCACAGGATGCCGCCGTATTGGACCGGGTCCCAGAACCAGTCGGGACGGCTGGGCGCATTCACCTGGTGGGGCGCGATGTTGACCGTCTGCACCACCTTGCCGATTGCGCCTTCCTTGACCAGGTAACCGGCCTGCACAGCCGCGGGCACTTCCAGCCGCTCGGAGTAGAGGATGGCGAACATTCTGTCGGTCTGGGCCGATACCTTGCGCACCTCGGCAAGCTGTTCCAGGGTCGTCATGGCCGGCTTGTCGCTCAGAAAGTCCTTGCCGTGCTTCATGACGCGAATGCCCAGAGGCGCGCGCAGATTGGGAATGGAGGCGCTTGCCACCAGTTGGATCGACGGGTCGTTCAGAATCTCGTCCTCGCTCTTCGCCAGCCGGGCATTGGGATAGAGCTTCTGGAAGCCGGCAATCTCCTTGGGAAGGTCCGAGTAAAACGCAACCAACTGCCCGCCGCCGCGAACGACCGCTGCCGTTATGCCCAGGATGTGCGCGTGGTCCAGGCCAATCACCGCAAACTTGATCGAATACTTGGGCATCAATTCCGCATCGGCTCCCGGCGCGACGGCGTCGTGGACGATGGCGCCTCCTCCCGCGTGAAGCCCGAATGCCGCCTCGGGAAGCGCCGACAACACGCCCGCCGCTCCCATGGTCTTCAAGAAAGAACGCCGTCCTACACTCTCGAATTGCATAATCTTCCCTCCAGTCGTTGTGTCTGCGATCTTCCCGCAAAGATCGCGCTCCGTCCGATTAACTCGTGCATCTACCAATCCGTCAGCGTGCAGTCCAGCTTGCGGTTGATCGGCAGATAGGCCCGCTGATAAGGGTATTTTGCCGCCAGCGCCTCGTCCAGGTCCACGCCCAATCCCGGCCCATCCCCCGGAACCATCAGTCCGTCCTGGAAGGCGTACTGGTGCGGAAAGACGCGATCCGTCTCTTCGCTGTGCGGCATCAGCTCCTGAATTCCGAAGTTATGAATCGCGGTGTCGAAGTGCAGCGCCGCGGCCATGGTCACCGGCGACAAATCCGTCGCCCCGTGGAAGCCGGTCCGCACGTGATAGAGCGCGGCAAAGTCGGCCGCCTTCTTCATGGCCGTAAACCCGCCCCCATGCACCAGAGACATGCGCAGGTAGTCGATCCACTGGTTGCGGATCAGATCGTGCGCATCCCAGATGGAGTTGAAGACCTCGCCCGCCGCTATCGGCGTCGTGGTGTGCTGGCGAACGACCTTGAAGCCCTCCTGCAACTCCGCCGGCGTGGGGTCCTCCATCCAGAAGAGATGAAAAGGCTCCAGCTCCTTGCCCAGCCGCCCCGCTTCGATCGGCGTCAAGCGATGATGGCAGTCGTGCAGAAGATGGAGTTCATCGCCAAAAACCTCGCGCACCCGCGCAAACAGCTTGGGAACGTGCCGCAGGTAGAGCTCGGACGACCACTCATGCTCCGGCGGCAGGCCGCGCTCGGCCGGTTCATATCGTCCCGGTCCCTTGGGGATGCCATAGGCGGTTGAAAGCCCTGGAATCCCGCTCTGCACCCGCACCGCCTTGAAGCCCATCTCCTTTTGCCGCGCCACGTCGTCCAGAGCCTGCTCTATGTCTTTGCCGCCGGCGTGCCCATACACCAGCACCCCCTCGCGGCTCTTGCCGCCCAGCAAGTTATACACCGGCGTATTCAGCGCCTTGCCCTTGATGTCCCACAGCGCAACGTCCACCGCGGCAATCGCTGTCATGGTCACCGGCCCGCGCCGCCAGTAGGCCCCGCGATAGAGATACTGCCAGATATCTTCCGTCTGAAAGGGATCGCGGCCCAGAATGCAGGGAATTACATGATCGTTCAGATAACTCGCCACGGCCAGCTCGCGGCCGTTCAGCGTCGCGTCGCCCAGCCCATGAATCCCTTCGTCGGTCTCCACCTTCAGCGTGACAAAGTTCCTGCCCGGAGAAGTAATGATCACGCTGGCCTTGGCAATCGTCATGAATTCCCCGCTCCCCAACTCCCAGCAAGTCTTGGTTTGGGTCTTGGCCTAACCCCTAACCCCTGACCCCTAACCCCTCGTCACCGGTTCACTCCGCTGGCCAGGAAACCGCCATCGACGGCAATCACCTGCCCGGTGACAAACGAAGCCGCCTCCGAAGCCAGGAAGATCGCCGCTCCCACCACCTCCCGCGCCTGCCCGAAGCGGCCCATCGGCGTGCGCATGAGCAACTCCGCCCCTCTCGGAGTTCCTTCAACAAAGCCCGCGTTCAGCGGGGTGGGAAAGATCCCCGGCGCAATGGCATTTACGTTCACGCCCTTAGGCGCGAGTTCCACGGCCAGTGATCGGGTGAGCGACGCCACCGCCGCCTTGCTGGCCGAATATGCCGCAACCTCGTGAAAACTCGCAAACGAAGACAGGGACGCGACGTTCACAATCCTCCCATAGCCGGCCCGCGCCATGGTCGCACCGAAGATCTGGCAGGCGCGCAACGTTCCTGTCAGGTTGGTCTCCATCACCCGCCGCCAGTCGGCTTCGTCCAGCTCAAGCACCGGCGCCTTGTGCGTAATCCCGGCCGCATTCACCAGGATATCCACCCTGCCAAACTCCCCCACCACCGCGTCGTGCAACGCCTGCACCGAGCCCCGATCCAGCACGTCGCTCGCCACCCGCAACGTCCGCCGCCCCAGCGCCTCAATCTCCGCGGCCGCCTTCTCCACCTGCTCCAGGCGCCGGGAAGTGGACACAACATCGGCTCCGGCCTCGGCCAGGCCCAGCGCCATCGCGTGGCCAAGCCCCGTGGTCCCGCCGATCGCCACCGCAACCCTACCGCTCAAATCGAATAGACTGCGACCCAATCCCCGATCTACCTCCTGCCTACACATTACCCGCATGGGCTATGGATTGGGGAGTTCTTCAGAGTTCCCAAAGAGAAAAAGCAGTTGCGGGTCACGAGTGAACCTGGCCGTTCGCCGCTGCTATACCCGCCCTGGGCGCAGCCGAAGGGGTGGGCGGCCCATGACCTTGGGCTATGCGTAAAGACAGCTCAGTTTCTGCCGTTTCTCATCAGCCGCAGGAATTGATCGAGTTCGTTTTTATTCACGGCATTCACCACGGGAGTTTGCCCGCGCCGCATATCTTTGGCGTTATGAACGACAAAATGGAGGCCGACGCCATCGTTGCCCCAGCGGACGGAGCTGGCATGCACACTGATGGAACGCTCGACGATCGGCTGCGCGGAATCCGTAAGGGTCATTCTCACCACGGTTCCTGGGTACCAGCGCTCCTCTGTGACCACGTATAGACCGCTCGGACTGATGTCGCGAACGCAGTGCTCCTCCGGCGCGCCCCCGGTCCAGAAATAGGCTGCCAGGCCGGGCAGCGCTTCCCGCGCAGTCTTCCTCAGATCGGCAGGTTCGGAATTCAACCAGCGCTGCAGCCAATTCCTTGCGGGCTTGACGGTCTTGACCCCCGGTTCGATGAGGCCGTTTCCGTTCGCAGGGCGGGGCTGGGGACGCTCCTCAGCGGGAGGTTCCGGCCGGGGTCGATTCTCCCCCTGCGCCAGATTGAGAATGCTGCTCGGAATCGGCTCTTGCTTCCAGAGCGCGGCAGATTCCACAGTGCGGGCAGGCGAGCTTGGATTGGGGAACTCCTTCAGCCGCCACTTCATCTCCTCGGGAGCGCAAAGCACCAGACGATCGCCGGTCTGGGTCTCGGTGGAATCGATAGTGCGGGTTGGCAGCGCCAGGACGCTGGCGGCGGGTTCGATCGACAGGGAGCCGCAGAAGAGGGGAAACGACTCGACTACGTCAATGACTTCGCAGTTCCGGTCGAGATAAACCAGATCGAGCGGGGCGCGCACCGATGCCGCGGAGATGCCCCTGAAGGGGACAATCCAGAGGCCCGCGCCGGATTTGGGCGTGAGCGCCGGCGTCCGATCGCCAATGCTGGCCACGGAGAAATCTCCGGCATCGACATCCAGGCCGAGAAAACGTCCCCTGGTCTGGTTGTAAGCGCATTGTTTCCTTGCTTCCATCGAGCGTTGCGCCCCCGGCGAGTACTCGGCAACCGGATGCCGGTTTCCGGCCCCCCATGCCGCTGAATCGGAAGAAGCCGGCGCTTTGCCGTACACTCCCTCAAAGCTCTCATCGGCAAGATTCGGCCAGTCAATTACTTGGGCGCGGAAGTGGTTCCAGCCGGCCCGAGCGCGATTCCCAGCCCTTGCCGGCGGTCGGGGGGCTTGTTCGAGGGCTGGCCCATCTAAGTTGGGCAGGCGACTGGCAGGATGCGGGCTTTGCTGGCTGGGAAGAGGGCCGGTTTTCGAGCGAGATATCCGCGGCATACCTCTGGGGCTGCCCAGGCCTGCCCTGGGGCCGGGCCGGCCTTCGAAAGAAATCCCTTTGCATTTTTCCCTTGACATTCGACAGGAGCGCGGGGCAATCTATTGTCGAATATCGAGGGGAGAACGATGCCGCCATCGACAGACCTGTTGCAGGGCACCCTGGACCTGCTCATTCTGCGCACGCTGGCTCTGGGACCGATGCACGGCTGGGGCGTGGCGCAGCGCATCCAGCAGGTGTCGAAGGACGCATTGCAGATTGGCCAGGGATCGCTTTATCCGGCGCTCTATCGCCTGGAGTACAAGGGGTGGATTCGCTCCGATTGGGGAGTCAGCGAGAACAACCGGCGGGCGAAGTTCTATGCGCTGACTCCGGCGGGCAGAAAGCAGTTGGAGACCGAGCTGGAGACGTGGGAGCGGCTCACGTCGGCAATAGGGCTGGTTCTGGGGCCGATTCCGGGGGTGGGGTCATGATGAGGGAACGACTAAGCCGGTTGCGATTTCTTCTTGCCCGGGGTTTGCCTGCTCAAGAGCGGCGGAGCGAGTTGGACGAAGAGATCCGGTTTCACGTGGAGCGGGCGACCGAGGCGAAGGTCGCGGTGGGCATGACGGCGGCGGAGGCGCGCAGGCAGGCGCTGATCGAGTTCGGCGGCGTGGAGCGCACGCGGGAACAATGCCATGAGCAGCGGCCTGGCTGGTGGCTGGGTACAGTGCTTCAGGATGTGCGCTACGGCCTGCGCCAGTTGCGCGGCAATCGCGGATTTACATTGACGGCGGTGATCACGCTGGGGCTGGGAATGGGCGCAACCTCGACCATCTTCTCCGCGGTGAACTCGCTGCTGCTCAGGCCGCTTCCGTATCGGGATGCCAGCACACTGATGTGGGTGTCGAACTATTGGCCCAAGATTCACATGGACAGAGTGATGTCGCCCAACTTCATTGCCGCGCGGTCCGAGAGCAGGTCCTTTGAGCAACTCGCGGCCTACACCTACCTCGACGGCAACTTGACCGGCGCTGGGGAGCCTACCCGGATTATCCGCGCCAATGTGACGGCCAACTTCTTGCCCATGCTGGGCGCGGCGGCGCAGATTGGCCGGACTTTTTCCGACGGCGAGGATAAGGCGGGCGGATCGAATGTGGTGGTCTTGAGCGACCGGCTGTGGCGCGGCCAGTTTCACGCCGATCCCCACATCGCGGGCAGGGTGGTGATTTTGGATGGCGTGGAAGAGACGGTCATCGGCGTGCTGCCTCCGCGCTTTCGTTTTCCCGACGTGCAGTTGGAACCCGATGTCTATACGCCGCTCGGACTGGAAACCGGGGCGAACGTGACGGACAGACGTATTTTTCTCCTGTCCGTGATTGGCCGGCTGCGGCCTGGAGTGAGCGCGCAACAGGCGCATGCGGAGATGCTGACGTTTTTTCTGGCTCGCACACAGAATTATCCCGCGGGCTTTGCGCGCATGGCGCAAGGGCAGGAGGCGGCTGTGGAGCCTCTGCAACGCCATATTGTCGGCGACAATCGGAAGCCGCTCCTCATCCTGCTTGTCTCGGTGGGGCTGGTGCTCCTGATCGCCTGCGCCAATGTCGCGAATTTGCAACTGGCGCGCGCGGCGTCCAGGCGGCACGAGACCGCGGTGCGTGGCGCTCTGGGAGCTTCCCGCACGCGCCTGGTTCGCCAATTCCTCATCGAGAGCCTGATCCTCTCGCTCTTCTCCGCGGTTTTGGGGCTGCTGATCGCCGTCGCGACGACGGCCCTGCTCCGAAGCCTCCAGATACCCGATACTCCCCAGGCCGCTCTATATTCCGAGGTTGCTCAGATGCTGCGCTTGCCCTTTGGCAAACTCACCGCCGCGATTCAAGTCGATGGCTGGGTTCTTGCTTTTACGGCGGGCATCGCGTTCTTGACGACTGTTCTCACTGGGCTCGTGCCGGCGGTCGGCGGGACTCGCAACGACCTGAGGAATGCGCTGCAGTCGGCCGGCCTTCGCATGACATCGGGACGGGAACAGCGGCTCTTGCGCCACTCGCTGCTGCTGGCCGAAGTCGCACTGGCGGTTGTGCTGCTCGCGTCCGCCGGCCTTCTGATCCGCAGCTTTGTCAACGTTCTGCGTTATGATTCCGGCTTCGACCCGCGCAACACGCTCACCGCGGTTACGCTTCTCAACTCATCCCGCTATTCGACGGCCGAACGCAGGGAGGCCTTTGTCGACCGGCTGTTGCCAAAACTCTCAGCGCTGCCGGGCGTCACGGCCGTGGCCGCGGCGAGCACGCTTCCCATTCAACCGTACGATCTGAGCAGCGCCATCACGTTTGAAGACATTCCAGCGCCGCCCGTGGGGATGAGGCCAGCGGTATCCGTTGTCAGCGTCACCCCGGATTACTTCCGGACCGTGGGCACGCCGATCTTCCAGGGGCGCACATTCAATCCATCGGACACCGCCCTTTCCGCTCCTGTCACTATCGTGAATCGCGCCTTCGCCAATCGCTTCTTCGGGGGCGACGCGCTGGGGAAACGATTCCACTCGATGGCCTGGGGCCCCGACCACGCGGCGGTCACGATTGTCGGGGTCGCCGATGACGTCCGGCATGGAGGGCTGGAACAGGATGTGCAGCCGGAGATGATCGTTCCCATGGCGCAATTGCCGCAATCGACAGTCAGCATTGCGGTGCGCACCGCGGGAAGTCCCGCAACAGTTGCGAATGCGTTGCGCCAAGCCGTTTGGGCAGTGGACTCCGAGCAGCCTGTCTTCGACATCGAAACCATGGATCAGCGCGTTTCGGAGGCCATTGCGCAGCGCCGGCTCATCATGCTGCTGATCGCCTGTTTTGCAATGCTGGCCGTGGTTCTTTGCGCGGTTGGCGTTTACGGCGTCTTCTCCTACTCGGTTACGCAGCGCATGCGCGAGATGGGTATACGCCTGGCCCTCGGCGCCTCGCGCAGAGGTGTGCTCCGCCTGGTGGTGACGGAGGCAGCGCGCCTGATCCTAGTAGGGGGCATTCTCGGTGTTGGCGCCGCGCTTGCCCTAAGCAGGCTGCTGTCGAGCTTGCTGGTGGGCGTCACTCCCCACGATGCGATGTCCTTCTCGCTCGCATGGGTGCTGATGACCGCGACGGCGCTGCTGGCAAGCGCGATACCCGCGGCGAATGCGGCGCGAACGGACCTTATGGCAGTGCTTCGATCTGAGTAGAGACAGCGTGGTTTGAGCAGTTGGCGGCCGGGTGGAGGCGGCGGCACTTCGCTATGAATAGAGCATTTTCGCTTTTACTGTAGACTTCCGTGCCCCATCCTTTCCGTTTTTTTCTGCGGAAAGGGTGGGATGCCAATGTACTTCTGGTCTACACAATTCCCGAGAATGCTCCAGAACGAAACAGCCGCGCGCTCTCCCACCCTCGCAGCAAGCCGCGCCGCCGACGCGCGGCGCGGGTGGCGTATCTATCACCTTGCAATATCAGTGCAAGCGCTTTAGATTTTGCTGTCTCGGAACGGCTGCAGGAATTGGTCGAGTTGCTTCTTGGTGATGCCGCCAACCACATGATCCAGGCCCCGGCCGAGATCCTTGCCATCTTGAAAGACAAACTGGAGGCCGACGCCGTCGTTGCCCCAGCGCATGGAAACCGCATTCACGGTCATCGAGCGCTCGACGGTCGGTTGTTTGCTATCCGTGAGCGTCATCCTGACCACGGTGCCTGGGTACCAGCGCTCATCCGTAACCACGTACAACCCGGTCGGACTGATGTCTTGAATGGTGTGCTGCACCGGAGCGCCACCCGTCCAGAAATAGGCGGTGAGGCCCGAGAACGACTCGCGTGCGGCCTTCCTCGGCTGGGGAGGATCGGGAGACAACAAGCGCTTCCACCAGCTCTTCGCGGGCTTGATCTCCTTCTTCTCCGGTTCTACCAGGGCCGTCCCCTGCAGTGGCTGAACTGAGGAGCGGTCTTCACTGGGACGATCCTCATCGGGCCGCTTCAGCCTGGAGCGATCCTCCCATTGCAGCAGCTTGGGAGCGCCGCTGCGAACCGGTTCCTCCCTCCAGGGAGCGGCATCCTGCTCGGCGGGAGCAGCGCCGCTTGAACTGGACAACCGCTCCAGACGCCGCCTCATCTCCTCGGGAGCGCAGACAATCAACTCATCGCCCGGCTGGGTTTCGGTCGACTCGATGCTGTGGGATGGCAGCACAAGGACGCTGGCGGCGGGCGGGCTCGAAGCAGAGACGCGGAAGATGGGGAAGGACTCGACTACGTCAATGACAGTGCAGCTCCGGTCCAGATAAACCAAGTCGAGCGGGACATGCACGCTGGTCGCCGAGATGCCCCGGAATGGGAGCAGCCAGAGACCCGCGCCAGACCTGGGCGCAAGCTTTGGAATCTGATCGTCGAGGCTCGCCACGGTGAAATCGCCGGCGTCGATTTCCACCCCAAGAAAGCGTTCCCGTGTCACGTTGTAAGCGCAGCATCTCCGTGGTTCCGCGGAGCCCCTCGCCTCAGGCGAGCGCCCGCCAGCTTGTCGCTGGTTCCCGGAACTCGAGAACGGCGGATCACGAAACACCGGCGTTGCCACGTTCAGTCCCCCACAACTCTGATCGGCGAAACCCGCCCCTCAATCGCTTCCGCACCAAACTTGCTCCAACCGACCGCATCCCTTATTCGGCCGGCAGACGCGATTGGGGTGGTCTTTCATCGTGCAACTCTCCGCTTCTTACGCAGCTCTACACAGACTGCCGCATCAAACAGGATGCAGCCGGACTAGGGAATGCTGCAATACTCCTATCATCTCACCTGCTGAGACGACCGTGTTACCAGTTTACCACAAAGGTAGTAGGTGTCAAGACACTATAAAGCGCGATAAGGCCTTTCTTCTGCGGCTTTCAGAGGGAATTATATTCAATAGGGGAATGCACTTTCAGTCCGCCGGGGGACGTCAGCTATCGATTCCTGAGGGTTCAGCGGCTTGCCCATTACACTGAAAACATGGTTCACGAACTTCGTTCTTTTCCCGTCGATCGGCTGAAACTGCTGGTCTTCGATCTGGATGGCACGCTGATCGACTCGGCGCAGGATTTGTGCAACAGCGTGAATGCGACCTTGATTCACTTTGGCCGTGAGCCGCTTGAGGATGCGGTGATCGCCGGCATGATCGGCGAGGGGGCGTTGACGCTGGTGCGGAGGGCCTTTACAAGGGCGGATGGGGCGCCACTGGACGAGGAATTGCTGAGCAAAGCGCACGCCTGGTTTCTCGACTACTATCGCGAGCACAAGCTGGACTTCACCTACGCTTACGAGGGGGTTCTGGAGGCGCTGGCGGCGCTGCGGGCGTTGCGCGATCAGCCCTGCTGCACCAGCCGGGCGATGGCCGTGCTGACCAACAAGCCGGTTCGCCCGGCGCGGGACATCTGCGATGCGCTGGGGCTGGCGCCTTACTTTCTCCGCATCTACGGAGGCAACAGTTTCAGCACCAAGAAGCCCGATCCGGAGGGGTTGCGGGCGCTGATGGTGGAGGCCGGCGCGCGGCCGGAGGAGACGGTAATGATCGGCGACAGCAAGGTGGACGTGCTGACCGCGCGCAACGCCGGGGCGTGGTCGATCGGCTGCACCTTCGGGCTGGCCCCCGAGAGCCTGACAGCCATCCAGCCGGACGTGATGGTGGATTCGCCGGCAGATTGGACGGCGGCGCTCAGCCCCGCGAAGAGCGGCTGACGGAACGCAGAAGGTGAGAATCCATGGAAGAATCGCAAGCTCCGCGTCACGAGGGCTTCGCTCCGCAGGCCCTGGCTCAAGGTTCGACAGATCCGCGCCCGCTGCGCATCGTGCTGCCCGGCGGCAGCGGGCAGGTGGGCCAAATGCTGGCGCGCCGATTTCAGGAGCGGGGCCATCGAGTGACCGTCCTGACCCGCGGTCCCTATGCAGCGCCCTGGCAGACCGTTCACTGGGACGGCGAGCACGCCGGGGATTGGATCGAGACCCTGGAAGGCGCGGACGTGTGCATCAACCTGGCCGGGCGGAGCGTGAACTGCCGTTACAACGCGGCCAACCGGCAGGCCATTTACGAGTCGAGGATCCGGTCGACGCGGCTCCTCAATGAGGTGATCTCCGGGCTCG
>Ga0326727_10002135_pt1 | contig 69634 bp, 67 predicted proteins | sample MB2enrmetagenome_FD_207643 | JGI IMG/M metagenome (GOLD analysis project Ga0326727, IMG submission 207643) | Lab enriched peat soil microbial communities from McLean, Ithaca, NY, United States - MB29MY | ecosystem: Environmental > Terrestrial > Soil > Wetlands > Peat | place: USA: New York...
AAAGCTGGCAGACCGCACGGCGGTGCTTATCTTGAAGAACCTGCGAGAGAATCTTGGCTTCCCCTGGTGCCGGAGGATGTTGGTGCGGGTCACTCTGCCTCCCACGGTGCACCATCATGCACACTTTCGGGTCGGGCAGCGGAAGTCCTACGACATGAACATCTGGACGGCCAGGAAGGTGGAAGGGGAACTACCTGCACAACAATCCAGTGAAGCGAGGGTTGGTGAGGGAGCCCGGCGATTGGCCGTGGTCCAGTTGGAGGTTTTATTTTCTGCATGACGCTTCACTGCTGGCTGTGGACAGGGTGCCGTGAGAAGGCGGCGGGGGCCCTAGCGGCGCGAGGGGCGCATACATCCCGACAAAGAACGTCGGGACGTATGCGCCACCCGCGAAGCATACGGCTACAGTTTGACCACCAACACAAAAGCAAAGGCGACTGGGGCCAAACGCCAATAAGGCGTCATGGAAGGAGTGGCTCTTATGTGGAGCGAGTACAGGCACATTAAGCTAAAGCTTCTCATTCTCCTCTTCGGATGGATTCCTTTCGGAATCATCTTGGGGGCGATGTTGCCGCTGCTGTTCCACTCTTACGTCCCGAGTTACGCCCTAGCCGTATCATACATTGTACTTCTCGCCTATACAGCCCTGAGGTACGCCTTGTACCCCTGCCCCAACTGTGGGCTCTCCCTTCGAGGCCGGCAGTTCTATCGTCGAACCTGCCCCCGTTGTGGAACACCGATCAATAAAGGTAGCGGATAGTGCAGAGGTCGGCGTCTTTCGCCCTCCTCTGCGGTTTTTGCCCTCGGATAATTACTATACCACAGGCAATACAAGTGGCCTTTATACTTTCGGGCGGGCGGCGCAACGCCCCGACGGTTTTGTCGGGATGTAGGCGCGTTTTCAGGAACCACTGGGTTATGACCTTCCCCGGCGGTTCCCCGGGAACCTAACCTCTATGGCAACGGCCGACACCACCTCGTTCCGTACCCGCCAAGAACGGTGGTGGCAGGCCTGTTGGCAGGATCAAGCCGTCGTGCGGGGGCGCCGGATGTCTATTCAGGTCACCATCGTCTTCGCCCTCTTGACGTGCGCGGGCCTGCCGCGTATGCCATCGGCGACAGACAAGTGTGGACCGGTAAAGATCACGAAACGCGGCGAAAAATGGGTGAAGGCGACGCTACGCGGGCTTTCGCTGGAAGAGAAAGTCGGCCAAATGTTGCAGGTGCGGAGCTACGTGGACTACCCCAGTTTCGAAGCTGCCGACTACAAGTGGCTTGAGGAGCGGCTCCAGAAGAACCACGTAGGGTCCGTGATTCTGGCGGCGCACATCAATGCGCAGGGTTTGGTGCGCGTCGATCCGCTCACTGCCGCCAAGGTCATCAATCGGTTGCAGTCTGACTCGAAGCTGCCTCTGCTGGTGGCGGCGGACCTGGAAAGGGGCGTTGCCTCGCGGCTGAAGGACGTGCCCGATTTCCCCTGGTCGATGGCTCTGGGCGCCGTAGACGATCCGGCGGAGTCGGAGCGCCTGGGGGCCATCACGGCTCGCGAGGCGCGCGCTGTCGGCATCCAGTGGGCGCTCGCCCCCATCGTGGACGTGAACAGCAATCCGGCCAATCCGATTATCAACACTCGATCGTTCGGTGAGGATCCGGCGCGGGTGGGCGCCTTGGCGGCGGCGTTCATCATCGGCGCGCGCGCGAACGGGTTGCTGGTCACGGCCAAGCACTTCCCTGGCTACGGCGATGCCGTGATCGATTCCCATCGCGCCCTCGCCGCGGTCAATGCCGGTTTGGATCACTTTAGGACCGTCGAATTTCCACCCTTTCGCCAGGCCATCGGAGCGGGAGTCGATGCCATTTTGTTGCTCCACGCGCGCGCGCCTGCTCTTGAGCCCGATCCCGACAGGATCACGACCAACTCGCCGAGAATCGCGAGCGACGTTCTGAGAGACCAGTTCGGGTTCCAAGGAGTGGTCTTGACCGATGCGCTGGAGATGCGCGGGGTAACCAGCCTCTATGATGCCCGGAAGGGTGACCCAGTGGCGCAAGCGGCGGTGGATGCAGTCAAGGCGGGCTGCGATATGATCATGGCGCCCGTGGACGTTGAGGGGCCGTTTCAAGCCATCATCGAGGCCGTGCGAAGCGGCCAGATTGCTGAATCTCGCATCGATGAGTCGGTGCGCAGGATTTTGAGAATGAAAGCCTCCGTGGGTCTGGACCGGGCCCGACTGGTGGATCTCGATCAGGTTGTGGCGCTCACGGGAGAACCTCAGGACATGGATTTCGCGCAGCGGGTTGCCGACGAAGCCGTAACGCTTGTCCGTGACAATGGACGGCTGCTGCCGCTGCCCAAGTCCACGACGGTGGCAGAAACGGAAGCGGCGCGCGGCGGCGAACCGGGGGCGAAGCCGGACCTGGCCGCTGTAGTCGTCGGGCAAGCACTGGAAAGCAGCCACGGACGGGAACTTGAAGAAGCTCTGCGTACCCGCTGCCCCAATGCGCAGGTCTTCTATTTCGATAATCGCTCACCCCAAAGCGCCACTGGCGAGATACTCAAGGCCGTCGGCGCGGCCCGCAATGTGGTGGTTGCCGCTTACGTGGCCCATACTGAAACCAGGCAGGTGATGAAAGACGGCAAGCCCTCCACCTCGTTTGGGCTTTTGGGACCGAGCGGAGAACTGCTGCAACAGATGCTGGCGGCGGCCAAGGAGAAGACGGCAGTGGTGGCCTTCGGCAGCCCGTATCTCATCGCGAGCTTTCCCGAACTCCAGACCTACATCTGCACCTACGCAATGGCCAGCACTTCCGAGATCAGTGCCGTGAAGGCGTTATTTGGGGAAACCCAAAACCACGCCAAGCTTCCGGTGACCCTCCCTGGGATTGCCCAACGCGGCTTTTCGCTGCCTTGGCCTACAAAATCGGGTCACCAGTCGGAATAACGCGAGCGTGCGCAAGCCCTGGCGGCGTTCGCCGCAATCCGTGCGACTGAGAGAGGGGCCTTTATGCAAATCGCACTGATCGGTGGTGGCGCAGGCCGACCTTTCGCGGACGACGGAAATCGTGTCGGGGGTTTCTCGCTTCTCGAGATGATGATGGTGGTGACGCTGATCCTGATGGTGGCAACCATCTCCACCCCGATTTTCAATACCGCCGTCGTGCGGTCGCGCGAAGCCGTTTTGCGCGATCATCTCTACACCATGCGGTTTCTGATTGATGAATTCACGCGGGACTTTGGCCGCGCCCCCATGCGGCTCGAAGAGTTGGTGGAGAAAGGTTACCTGGGAAGGCTGCCCACTGACCCCTTCACCGGCTCGAACCAGACTTGGCAGGAGACCAAGGAAGCCGCGCCACTCTCGCCCAAGCAAACGTCCTTGGGAATTGTAGACGTGCATAGCGGCTCGGACGAGCTTTCCCTCAATGGCACTCCGTACAGCAGTTGGTAAGGCTAGTGTAGTGTCCACTAATTGAGTGGACAATGTAGCGCTGCCGTCCCGGCGGCATCTGCCGGCAGGATGCCGGCGCTACGAGAAAAAGCGTTGTCCAGCTATTTCCTGGACACTACACTAGGATTCAGGGTTCGGGATTCGGGATTCAGGAGTCAGAAGTCGGCAGTAGCGCGGACCCCCGGCTCTGCGGTCCGCGGCTCTTCCACTGGGTGGCGCAAACCTGCCGACTATTCGACCCGGGGTGAACGCGCCATTCGCCCACCCGCCGGCATCAAAAGGCAAGAGCCGCGGACCCCAGAAGCAGGGGTCCGCGCTACCTCTGCGCACGCGAGCGTTCGACTCGCAACTTTGGACTTTAACTTTTGGACTCTGGACTCTCGACTTCTCGACTCTGTGACCTTTTGTCTCCTGCACTTTCTTCTTGCACTTTTTACTTGACATGCGACTCATCATAGCCTAGAATTGTGGTGATGGAAACAGAAGCTAGGGAGGCCAACGGTGCAGGCAAGGCGGAGAGAACGAGATGTGGACCCGCGAAAACACCGCACCAACGGAAAAAGATGTTATTTAGAACGAGCGAAGCCAGTAAGTTACTGAAAATGAAGGACCCATGCTGAAAACGAACTGCGCAAAACGAACGCCAATCGGGCTCCCAAAAGCGGCAAATAACACCATTTACGCGTATTCGAACCCAAGATCGCGATGGCGGGCGTTATGTGGGGCTGGAGAAAACGTGAATCGCGCCGCAACGTGTGCCGGCGGCAAGGCTGAGAGACCGAGATCCGCACTAACGAAGAACACCGCGCCAACCGAAAAGATGTTATTTAGTACGAGCGAAGCCAGTACGTTATTGAAAATAAAGGATCGAGATTCTTACAATGCTGAAAACGAACTCCAAAAGAGCCCCCAAATGCCGCCCAAACGAGCCTCAAGTGCGCGAAAGAGCTCAAACGAAGCCAAAACGAACCCAAACGGGGAACAGGGCAGCAAACCCAGGTTGCTAGGCTCTCTCCAAAATCCCCGTAGGGGAAGATCCCAAAGCCGGCGGCAGTGCCGCTATCTCTCCGGCTTTGACGCAACCCTAAGTGGGAGAGCGGCAGTGGGTCAGTTTGCCGCAGCGGCGCTCTCCGAGCGCCGGAACTCCTTGAGATTCAACACCGGCGGTCATAGACCGCCGCTACAACATCAAACTGACCCACTACCCGGAGAGCGGTGGTGTCCTAATTTCAGGTGTAGCGCCGGCTTCCAGCCGGCATTGAGCCGCCAAGATGGCGGCGCTACGTTCAAATTAGGGCACTGCCCGGAGAGCAAGTTTCTTGACACCCCTGAAAAGCACATGCTAAATTTCCTGTCTTTGACGATGCGCCAGATAGCTTCAAGGGGGGGTGTGCTCTAACCATGGGCGGGATTGCCGGCCAACTCGCTGAACTGTTTATCTCCACTATCCCCACCGTGGTTTTTGTCTTCGTGCTTTTCGTTATCCTCGACCGATTTCTTTTCAGGCCGTTAACCGCCGTCTTGACGAAGCGAGAAGAACTGACCACGGGCGCGATGGCGCGGGCTCGCGAGCAGGCGGCGGCGGCGGAGGAGAAAGCGCGTCAACACGAAGCTGCTTTTCAAGCGGCGCGGCAGGAAGTCTACCGCCAGCGGGAGGGGGCCCGGCGCGCCATGCTCGGGGACCGTGAAGCGGCCCTCAACCGGGCGCGCCAGCAGTCCGAAACAATAGTCCACGAGGCGCAGGCCAGCCTGGCGGCGGAAGTGGCTTCGAGCAAGGAAGAATTGCGGGGCACCTGCCGTTCTTTGGGCGAGGAGATAGCCGAAACGATCCTGGGGCCCGCCGGCAGGGGTGCTGAGGGAGGAGTCGAGTCTTGAGGATTTCTTTGCGCCGCGCTCTGTTCCAAGGATCTCTCGCCGCCTGCTTGCTGGCGGGCTCGGCTGCTTCCGCCCGCGCTCTTACCCTAAGCCGCAGCGTTGCCTACGCCCGCGCGCCCGAGGGCGAAGCGGAGGGGAAAAAGGAGGGACGCGAGTTAATTTACAAGTTTATTAACCTCGCGATCCTTGTGGGCGCGCTCGCATATTTTCTGAGGAAGCCCGCGTCTGATTTCTTTACCCAACGCTCTCTTTCCATCCGCAAGGGGCTTGAAGAGGGACGGAAGGCTCTGGAAGCATCCCAGGCCCAACTCAAGACCGTCGAGCAGAAGTTGCGGCATCTGGAAGAAGAGATTGCGGATTTCAAGGCATCCGCCACCCGCGAAATGGAGGCGGAACGCCAACGTCTGAAGCTCGCGGCGGCCGAAGAGGCGGAGAAAATTCTGCAAGCGGCGCGCGCCCAGACCGAAGTCGCGGTGCGGGCCGCCAAGCTGGAATTGAAGACCCACGCGGCCCAGCAGGCAGTGGGGTTGGCCGAAGAGATTATTCGCGGGCGCCTCGACGAAGCGGGGCGGAAAAGATTGGTGGCGGAGTTCTTGGAAGAAGTCGACAGTCGAGAGTCGAGAGTCGAGAGCGGAAACAAACGTCCGAACTAATTAGAAAAAGTCGAGAGTCGACAGTCAAGAGTCGAGAGTAGGAACGAACGTCCGAACTAACTAGAAAATGTCGAGAGTCAACCGTCGAGAGTCGAAAGTAAGAACGTTCAAACTGGATCTGGCAGGAAGCGGGAATCCAGAATTCGACTCGTTCCTCTTTACTGTCAACTTTCGACTGTCGACTCTCGACTAGGTTTTCCCTTATGCCGATCGTGATTGCCAACCGATACGCTCACGCCCTCGCTGACGTGGTGGCGGCAAGTGGCGACTACCGCAAGGTGCTCGAGGAGCTTCAGGAATTCGAACGCGCCTACCGCGAGAGCGCCGAGCTGAGAGAAGTATTCGCCTCGCCCGCTGTCGCGATTCCGCAGAAGATGAAAGTGCTGGAAGCGATCGGACAAAGGCTGGGCGAATCCCCGGTGACGTTGAATTTCCTTCGCGTGCTCCTCGCCAACTACCGAATGCCTATGCTCGAAGAAGCAGTCCAGGCCTTTCGGAAGATCTCGAACGACCGGATGGGAGTGGTGCAAGTCAAAATCTCTTCCGCCTCGGAGCTCTCGGACACCCAGCGGGAAAGTGTGGCGGCGCGATTCAGGGAGTTGACGCGCAAGCAGGTGGAACTCGAATTCCGAATCGAGAGTGGGCTGTTGGGCGGAATGCAGGCGCAGATTGGAAGTACGGTCTATGACGGTTCGGTGCGCGGGAGCCTGGCGCGCATCCGGGAGCAGTTGATGGCGCGATGAACAAGTCGAGAGTCGAGAGTCGACGGTCGAAGGGTACTCGTCGTGACCTTCGACTGTCGACTTTCGACTCTCGACTCCTAGACTCGCCGGGAGATGCAAGAGTATGCCGCAGATTAGAACAGACGAAATAACCAAGATCATCCGAGAGCAGATCGAGCACTTCGAGCGAGGCGTCTCGGTGAGCGAAGTGGGCACGGTCATTTCCGTCGGTGACGGTGTGGCGCGCATCCATGGTCTGGACAACGTCATGGCGGGCGAACTGCTCGAGCTGCCCCACGAAGTGGCCGGCCTGGCGTTGAACCTCGAGGAAGACCGCGTGAGCGCCGTGCTGTTCGGTGATTACGTTAAGATTCAGGAAGGCGACACGGTCCAGCGGACCAAACGCATTATGTCGGTGCCGGTGGGCGAAGCGTTGGTGGGGCGGGTCGTGGATGCGCTGGGGCGGCCCACGGACGATAAGGGCCCTATCCTGACCGACAAGTATCTCCCCATCGAGCGCTTGGCGCCCGGAGTGACGGACCGCCAGAAAGTAAACCAGCCCTTGCAGACCGGAATCAAGGCCATTGACGCGATGATCCCCATCGGCCGCGGGCAGCGCGAATTGATTATCGGCGACCGCCAAACGGGGAAGACCGCCGTCACCCTCGACACCATTCTGAACCAGCGCGGCGGCGATGTGATCTGTATCTACGTGGCCATCGGGCAGAAGCGTTCGACTATTGCACAAGTAATTAAGACCTTGGAAGAGCATGACGCAATGAAATATAGCATTGTGGTGGAGGCTAGTTCTTCCGACCCGGCCCCCATGCAGTACATCGCGCCCTACGCGGGATGCGCGATCGGCGAGTACTTTCGCGACAGCGGCAGGCACGCGTTGTGTCTTTACGACGACCTCTCCAAGCATGCGGTGGCTTATCGCGAAATCTCGCTGCTGCTGCGCCGGCCTCCCGGCCGCGAGGCTTATCCCGGCGACGTTTTTTACCTGCACTCGCGCCTGCTCGAGCGCGCCGCGAAATTGAACCACGCCCTGGGCGGAGGATCGTTGACGGCGCTGCCCATCATCGAAACGCAGGCGGGCGACATCTCCGCCTATATCCCGACCAACGTCATTTCGATTACGGACGGCCAGATCTACCTGCTCACCGACTTGTTCAACAGCGGCATCCGGCCGGCGGTGGACGCGGGCCTCTCGGTTTCACGCGTGGGGGGCAATGCGCAGATCAAGGCCATGAAGCAAGTGGCCGGCAGATTGCGCCTGGACTTGGCCCAATACCGCGACGTGGCGGCCTTTGCCCAGTTTGGGAGCGATTTGGACAAAGCCACCCAGGCCCAGCTCAACCGCGGCCGGCGGCTGACGGAAATCCTCAAGCAGGGGCAGTACAGCCCGCTGCCCGTCGAAAAGCAAATCCTCATCATCTTCGCGGGCACCAACGGCTACCTCGACGACCTGTCGCCCGAAGATTGCCAGCCCTTCGAGCAGGGGCTCTACGACTTCATGGATAATTCTTACCCCTCGGTGGGAAGTCAGCTCGTGCAGAAGAAACAGATTGACGAACCCTTGCGGGGAGAGATCTGCAAGCTGCTCGAGGAGTACAAAGCCAAATTCCTGGCGGAGCGGAAGGCGAAGGCGGCCGCCTGATAACGCGGCGTTCGCTAACAATGAGGTAGGGCAGAAGTTCGTCGCGCGGACCCAAGGCCCGCGCCCCGAAGTGCGGCAACGGAGCTGCCGCCGTTGCTTGAGAAAAATTCACTGCCGCTGGAAAGGCGGCAGATCCGCTGCCGCATTCCACGGCGGGCTCCGCCCGCAAATGTTATGGCAACGTTACTTGATATTCGGCGCCGCATTCGATCCGTCAAGAGCACACAGCAGATTACGCGGGCGATGAAAATGGTGGCGGCGGCCCGGCTGCGGCGCGCACAGGATAGCATCTTCAATGCGCGGCCTTACGCCAACCAGATGCTGACCCTGCTCGAGAGCCTTGCCGCGCGCACCGAGCAGCGCGCCCACCCCTTGCTGGCCGAGCGGCCCATCCAAAGGGTGCTGCTGGTGCTCATCACCGCGGACCGGGGCCTTTGCGGAGCGTTCAACGCTAATCTGATTCGAGCGGCCCAGGATTACGTCGAGCAGCGGCGCGGCAACGAAGTCTCGATGATCGCCGTAGGCCGCAAAGGCCGGGACGCTTTTCGCACGCGCGCCCTCGATATGGTTGCGGAGCACATCAATCTGTTCGCGCACCTCGAGTTTTCGCACGCCGGGCAAATTGCGAAGGAGATCATTGAGCTCTATACGCAGCAAAAGGTAGATGCGGTTGACTTCGTCTATAACGAGTTCAAGTCGATTATGACGCAGCGGGTGAGGGTGGAGCGCTACTTGCCGATCAAACCGGTGCAGCCGGCAGAGGGTGAAGTGTTGATCGACTACATTTACGAGCAGCCGGCAGCGGAAATTTTGAACGCGTTGTTGCCCCGCTACGTCGAGATCGAGGTTTATCGCGCCCTGCTCGAATCGCGGGCTGCGGAATTGGCCGCTCAAATGACCGCCATGGACGCGGCCACCAACAACGCCGCAGAATTGATTGACTCGCTTACACTCCATTTGAACCGCGTGCGCCAGGCGGCCATCACGCGGGAGATCATCGAAGTGGTGAGCGGGGCCGCGGCGACCTAGAAGGAATTCACATGACTACCGAGCAACACATTGGCAAAGTGGTGGAAATTACCGGCCCCGTCGTGGTGGCGGCGTTTGAGGGCGATCATCTTCCGCCCATCTATAATGCGCTGCGCATTGTTTCTGATGGCTTTGACGTTCCGCAACCCATTAACGTCACTGCCGAGGTCGAACAGCACCTGGGCGAAGGGCGCGTGAAATGCGTAGCCATGGAGCCGACGGAGGGCATGGTTCGGGGCATGAAGGCCATCGACCTCGGAGAACCGATAACCGTCCCCGTGGGCAAGGAAACGCTGGGCCGCGTGATGAACGTCATTGGTGAGCCGGTGGATAAGGAGGGACCGATCAGGACGGAGACGCGCTACCCCATTCACCGCCAACCGCCTGAACTCGAGGAGCAGAACACCAACCTGGAGATGTTCGAGACGGGGCTCAAGGTAGTGGATTTGCTCGAGCCCTATTTGAAGGGTGGCAAGACCGGCTTGTTCGGCGGCGCAGGAGTTGGTAAGACAGTTATTATTATGGAGTTGATTAATAACGTCGCTTTGAAACATGGCGGCGTTTCGGTCTTTGCCGGGGTGGGCGAGCGCACGCGCGAGGGCAATGACCTGTGGCTGGAAATGCAGGAATCGGGCGTGGTCGTGCCTGGCGACTGGAGTAAGTCCAAGGTAGCCTTGATCTATGGCCAGATGACAGAACCCCCCGGCGCCCGCCTGCGGGTGGGCTTGACCGGCCTTACCGTGGCGGAATACTTCCGCGACGTTGCCGGCCAGGATGTGCTCCTGTTCATCGATAACATCTTCCGCTTCACCCAGGCAGGTTCGGAAGTCTCAGCCCTGCTGGGGCGCATGCCTTCCGCAGTCGGGTACCAACCTAACCTTTCTACGGAAATGGGGGAACTCCAAGAGCGCATCACTTCCACCAAGAAAGGCTCCATCACCTCCGTGCAGGCCATTTACGTGCCCGCTGATGACCTGACGGATCCTGCCCCGGCCACCACTTTCTCGCACCTCGACGCCACCACGGTGCTTTCGCGGCAACTGGTCGAAATCGGCATCTACCCGGCGGTGGATCCGTTGGCCTCAACTTCGCGCATTCTCGACCCCCGCATCGTGGGCGAGGAGCATTACCAAGTGGCCCGGGCCGTGAAGGCCATCCTCCAGAAATACAAAGATCTCCAAGACATCATCGCCATCTTGGGTATCGATGAGCTTTCGGAGGAAGATAAATTGACAGTGGCGCGGGCGCGTAAAATCCAGCGCTTCCTTTCCCAGCCCTTCTACGTGGCCCAACAGTTTACCGGGCTCGAGGGCCGTTATGTGAAACTCGAGGACACCATCCGCGGCTTCAAGGAGCTGGTGGCGGGCAAGTATGACGACATTCCCGAACAGGCGTTTTACATGATGGGTACGATCGAAGAGGCGCTCGAAAGAGCCGAAAAACTTAAGGCGGCCTGAGGGGATTGAGTCATTGGGCCATTGAGTCATTGAATGATTCAGTGATTGAAGTATTGACTTAACTGAACGACTCAACGATTTAATGACCCATTGACGCAATGGCTCAATCGCCCAATGGCTCAATGACCCGATGACTCAATGGCTCAATGACTCAATGACAACGGCTCAATTCCATGCCTGACCTTCTTCCAACCGAATTGCAACTGAACATCGTGAGCCCGGACCGGCTGGTGGTGCGCGACTCCGTCAGCGCGGTGACCGTTCCCGGCAAGGGTGGGTACATCGGAGTGTTGCCCGGCCATGCCCCCTTGCTCACCGAATTGGTGCCCGGTCAGCTCACCTACACGCGGGAAGGCGTGAAACACTTACTCTGCGTTAACTGGGGCTTCGCCGAGGTGCTTCCCGGCCGCGTCATCGTCCTGGTCCAGAGCGCCGAGCGCGCCGAAGAAATTGATGTCCAACGCGCTCAACAAGCCAAGCAACGAGCCGAAGACCGCCTGAAAAGGTTCTCAGACCCCGAGATTGACATGGAGCGGGCCCGCGAGGCCTTGCGCCGGGCCATTGCCAGGCTGGAAACGGCTCACCACGGCCAAGCGTGAGAACTCGAAAATCGAAAACCGAAAATCGGAAATTGGAAATTGCAAGTCCGCCCAGTAAAACGCCGCTCTTCCGATTTTCGAGTTTCGATTTTCGAATTTCGGGTTATGAATATCCGCATTTACACGACGAGTTGGTGCCCTGACTGTCACCAAGCCAAGCGATTTCTCGAAGAGTGCCAGTTACCCTTCGAGGAGATTGATATCGAAGTGGACCTTCGGGGGGCCAAGTTCGTTAAGCACGCCAACGACGGCAAGCGGAAAGTTCCGACCTTTGACGTCGACGGCCGCATCTTTTCTTCCTCACCCTTCAGCGCCCAGGATCTGAAGCAAGCGCTCGGCCTTTAGTTTCCAAAGTTAACTGAAACATAACATTCCAAGCCGAGCCCGTCGGGTGTACACTCAAGCAAACTGGAATTCCTGGATGGAGTTCCAGATTAACGGGGACGCCACCATGAAGGAGGTGAGTTATGCTCTCCGGCCGCTTGGTACAGATCATTGAGGACCACGCAGAGCAGTTAACTCGCGGTCTAATCGATGATCTGCTACGTAACAATCGCACACCACACTACCACCACCTCACTCGGGAAGAGTTACATCATCGGATTTTTGATGTGTATCGCAACCTCGGACGATGGCTCAGCGACGAGACCGAATCGGCGATTGAGTCCAGTTACACTCAGTTGGGGCAGAAGCGGCTTACTGAGGGAATTCCTCTCAACGAAATCGTTTACTCGTTAGGCCTGATCAAACAGCATCTCCTCGAGTACATTCACTTGTCCGGGATGATTGATACTGCCGTGGACCTGTATGGGGACCGAGAACTGCAGCGCCTCGTGGGACGATTTTTCGATAAAGCCGTATACTACACCGTCAGAGCCTTTGAGCACGAGGCTGGCTGGCAATGCCCTAGCGCCGTCGTCAAGCGTGCGGGTTGAATGGCACTCGCGAATTCATGTCCTGGCGAACGCTCGTTTGGGAGCCCGTGCCTCCAGCTCCTTGGACTGCGAGCGTTGGCGCAAGCTACGCCACCAGGATGGCGGGTTGCCCGCTGCCTGTCGAACGGGAAAGACTCTACTTCATCGGCGGTGGGGTCATAATTCCGTGGTAGAACCAGAACCCGAGTATTACGACCGCCATCACTACCCAGATTACGCCCAGGGCGCGGATGGGGATGGTAACCCGATGGGTCTTCACCTCAATAACCTTTTGCGCCTCAATGGCTTGGTCTTCCTTGGCGTCATCGCTCAAGGGGATCCAATCGGTTTCCTTCTTGGTAAGCCGAGAACGGTAGAAAACCAAGGCCAAGAAGAGGATGGTTACGACGCCCCAAATAGCAAAGAGCAGAACCAGAGTATCCATACACAACCCCCACAAGGATCAGACATTGTGTCGTTGCGTAAAAGCCTGACCCCGATTCATTTGTAGCAAGCTGGGTTCCAACGGCGGAGGGAATAGGAGACAGGGAATGGGGGATGGGGCTGTTCCCTGTTCCCTGTTCCGTGTTCCCTGACTACTCGTAGCGCAGCGCCACGATAGGGTCGACCTTGGCGGCCCGCCGCGCCGGCAGATAGGTGGCGAGCAGCGCCACGCCGCCCAGCACCGCCGAAACGATGACGAAGGTGACGGGGTCGCGCGGCCGCACGTCGTAGAGGAGGCTGGAGAGGAAGCGCGTTAAGGCAAGGGCCCCGGCAAAGCCGATGCCTACGCCGAGGGCGGTCAGGATGGTGCCCTGCCGTAGCACGAGGTGCAACACGTCGAGCTGTTCTGCACCCAGCGCCATTCGGATGCCGATTTCGTGCGTACGCTGCGTAACGGTGTATGTCATCACGCCGTAAATTCCGACTGCGGCCAGCACCACCGCGAGAAACGCAAACAGTCCCAAGAGGGCCATATCAAACTTGCGTGAAGCCACCTGCTCAGCCAGGAGTTGGTCCATGGTACTGACATCGTAAATGGGCAGGCTCTTATCGATGCTCTCCACACGCGAGCGCAGAGCGGGCGCCAGGAGGAGCGGGTCCTGCGTGCTGCGAATGACTACAGTCATTTCCGAGTACGACACCTGCAAGTAGGGCACGAAGATTTCAGGCTCAGGCCGCGATACCAATCCTGCTTGTCTAAGATCGCCAACCACGCCGACCACGGTGGCCCACTCCATGCCAGCGATGCGAATCCGCTTGCCTATAGGGTTCTCATCACGAAAGAAGACACGCGTACAGGCGCGGTTAAGGATAACTGCCTTCGGAGCGTCTGCGGAATCGAGCGGCGTGAAGTTCCGCCCCGCTATCAAGGGGACACCGATCGCCCGCAGGTAGCCGGGGCTTACGATGTTGATCGCCGCCCCCTGGTTCACGTCGGTGCGAGCCGGGACGCCTTCGACGTCGAATCCGGCCGCCATCATGTATCCTGTGAGCGGCGGCACGGCCACGGCCTCGGCGGAGGAAACCCCCGGCAGCGTGCGGAAACTCGTCAACAGGTTCTCAAAGAAGGCACGCTGCTGGTCGGGACGTGGATACTGATTATCGGGCAGCCCGATGCGCGCGGTGAGGAGGTTGTGGGGGTCGAAGCCCGGGTCAGTCTTGATCAAGCGTAGGAAGCTTTTCATCAGCAGCCCCGCACCCGCGAGCAGGACCAGCGCCAGAGCTAACTGCATGACGGCCAGCGCCCCGCGCGTCCGTTCGCGGCCCCGCCCGACAGACAATCGTAGGCCTCCTTCTTTCAATGAGTCGCCGGGTTGAGTTTGCGTCGCGGCGAGCACCGGCACAAGCCCGAAAACGATTCCTGTTAGGATTACGACCAGCGCCGTAAAGAGCAGCACGCGGTAATCGATGTGGATTTCGGCCAGGTGGGGAATGTTCGCGGGCCCCAGCGTCCGTAATACGGAGACGCCCCAAGCTGCCAGCCACACCCCGGCCGCGCCTCCCAGTGCCGCGAGAAGCAAGCTTTCGGTGAGGAGTTGCCGCGCCAGCCGCCAGCGTCCGGCACCCAGTGCCGCGCGGATGGCGATCTCCTTCTCCCTCCGGACGGCGCGAGCCAATTGCAGGTTAGCAACGTTGGCGCAAGCAATGAGCAGAACGAAGCCCACTGCTCCCAGGAGAACGAGCAACGCTAGACGCACATTGCTCACCAGGTGCGCGTGCAGCGAGATGACTTGTGCCCGCGCCCCCGCCATCATCTTGGCGTACCCGCCCTTGTAGCTGCTTTCGAGGCGACGATTGATGAAGGCGAGGTTGGATTCCGCACGCTGGATGCTGATGCCCGGCTTGAGGCGGGCAATTACGTTCACGATCATATGCATCTCGCCGGGAGCAATGCCGGAAATCTCGTGCAGGTCAAAAGGCACATACAGCGCGGGCTGGAACCTCCCTACGAACTCAAAGGTGGCCGGCATCACGCCCAGGACGGTGTAACGTTTTCCGTCAAGCGTGATCGCCTTGCCCACTATCGATAGATCTCGACCGAACCGGCTCTGCCAGAGCTGGTGGCTTAGGACGCAGACTTGCGGCCCGCCTGGACGGTCTTCTTCGGCAAGAAAGGAGCGGCCCAGCATGGGGGCGATGCCCAAGACCGGGAAAAATCCCGCCGTCACTCTGGCTCCTTCGAGACGCTCAGATTCACCGGCGCCAGTCAGGGTGAAGTCCTCCATGCTGTAGGCTGCCATGCCCTCGAAGACTTGGTTTTGCTTGGCCCAGGCGAAGTAGTCCGAGTCGAATACCAGAGTGTTGTTTTGGCGCGGAATGAAATCTGTGATCCAAGCCAGGCGGCCGGAGTCTTTATAGGCGAGGGGCCGCAACAGCACGGTGTTCACAACGCTAAAGATGGCGGTATTCGCCCCAACGCCGAGCGCCAGAGTAATAACGGCCACCGCAGTGAAGCCGGGATTCTTCATCAATACTCGAAGCGCGAAGCGAAAGTCCTGAAGCAGACTCCACATTGGGGGATCCCTCCCTTGAGGGGATTGAGCATCAAGAAAAGCTACACGTCCAGAGAAGAATCAGCAACCGGTGAACCAAATAGATACAGTATGCAACCCGCTGAATTTAATAGGATTGTTGAACCTGCGCTCCCTTCTTGTCAGTGCAGGATTGTCCGATTATGGGATTTACGTGACCGATTCCGAACACTCTGCCGATCAGACCTGCCGTTCAGGGTCCGCGGCTCGCGGTCGCTGACCGCTGACGGCTGAGATCTGACAGCTTCTCTCCCTGGCACCCGGAGCTACCACCTGGCAGCGAGCTAGTGGTTAGTGGCTAGCTGTATCCTTGACCGCTGGCGATAGTACACCTATACTTTTTCGTTGGCATCGAACGGCGGGCCTTAGGTGTTTTGACCGTTGCGATTGCCCTGGGGGGAAAATGACGGAGTTCGCGAATCTTGCCAAACCTCGAGTTGTGCCGCCGCTGCATGCGCGGTTTTCTCCGGCAGTGCTGGTTAATCATGCCTATCTAAAGGCGGTGCGCGATAGCGGTAAGGGAGTTCCACTGGCCATCGCCTTGGAACGACATGCAGGCTTCGTTTCAGTTTACAAGACCGAATGCTTCGATGACAGCCATGAGGCCTCGCGCTTGAATTTCCCGTTTACGGAGAGACTGGTGAAGCTGCTGCTCTGGAAGCACGGCGGATGGAGAATCGTGGTCGGCGGACCGCGCAGCGTGGGTGAGCATATCCGCCAGGCCTACTCACCTCGAGGCGCACGCGCGTTCGACGCTGAGTTCATGGGCGGCGTGTACGAGCACCCGTTCACGGTCGAGATTACTAGCCCTGAAAGAACGCCTGGGCCCTCGGAGGGCACCATGGCTCTGGGCAGGCATCTGGAGGGCTGCCGCATCGGCTTCGACCTGGGCGCCACGGACCGAAAAGTGGCGGCCGTAATCGACGGGGAGCCGGTTTTCACGGAAGAAGTGGTCTGGGATCCTCGCAATGCCGCAGACCCCAGCTATCACTACAACGAGATCATGGCAGGGCTGAAGTCTGCCGCACAACATCTTCCGCGGGTCGATGCCATCGGCGGGAGTTCAGCCGGAATTTACATCAACAATCGCCCGCGCGTAGCTTCGCTGTATCGAGCGGTCCCGCGCGACCTTTTCGAGTCCGGAGTCGGAAACCTCTTCCTGAACATGAAGCGCGCTTGGGGCGGGATTCCCTTTGAAGTGGTCAACGACGGAGAGGTAACAGCGCTTGCCGGCTCCATGTCACTTCAGGATAACGCCGTGCTGGGGATCGCGCTCGGTTCGAGCGAGGCCGGCGGTTACGTCGGCGAAACAGGCGAACTCACCACGTGGTTGAACGAGTTGGCCTTCTGTCCGGTGGACTATGACCCCAAGGCTCCCATCGATGAATGGTCAGGTGATCCAGGCTGCGGCGCACAGTATTTCTCGCAGCAGGCGGTGTTCAGGCTGGCGCCCGAGGCCGGCATCAACTTGGACCCGCGCTTGGGTCCCGCGCAGCAGCTCAAATTCGTGCAGGAGATGGCAGATTCCGGCGAGGAGCGCGCCCGGCAGATTTTTGAAACCATCGGGTGTTACGTGGGATATGGCATCGCGCATTACGCAGACTTCTACGTGCTTCGCAACGTCTTGATCCTGGGCCGCGTGACCTCGGGCGAAGGTGGAAACATCATTTTGAACCGAGCACAGGAAGTGCTTCGGATGGAGTTCCCGGAACTGGCGCAAAGAATCAGGCTGCGGCTTCCGGATGAAGCGACGCGGCGGGTCGGCCAGGCGGTGGCTGCGGCCAGCCTGCCGGCGGTTTAGGGAAGAACAGGGAATAGGGAACAGGAAATAAGAAACACGGAGCAACAAGGAATGGGTAAAAAAGGATTAGGCAACAAGGGATAAGCGAATAAGCAATAAGGAATAACCAATTCAGGAGTTGAGGAATTAACATAACAGGAATAGAGAGTAAGCAGCAAGGAATACTGCAACAAGGACTAGCGAAAAAGGGCTAGGGAAAGGGGCCAGGGAACAAAGACTAAGGGAAACAGGGATTAGGAAGCAAGGGTTTTTCCTGCAGCCTATTCCGTGTTCCCTGTTCCCTATTCCGTATTCGCTGTTCCCTTCCATCGGAGGATTAACATGGAGTTACACAATTCTGGAGCGGAAATCTACGTCCCTGATGGTTCGCCTGTAAAAGTGGCGCTCTCCCGGACCACTCACTTGGGGGTGTCGGCCCATCAGGATGACCTCGAGATCATGGCCTACCACGGCATCCTCGAGTGCTTCGGAAAGCAGGACAAGGGATTTGCCGGGGTGACGGTCACCAACGGCGCCGGCAGCCCGCGCGACGGTCTTTACGGAAAATACACGGATGACGAAATGCAAGTGGTACGGCGCAAAGAGCAGAAGAAAGCCGCTTTCGTAGGCGAGTACTCGGCCCAAGTTTTCCTGGATTACTCCAGCAGTGCCGTCAAGGATCCTAAAAACCTGGACTTGGTTGCGGATATGAAGCTAATCATCGCGGCGTCCAAGCCCCAGGTGATTTACACTCACAACCTCGCCGACAAGCACGACACGCATGTCGCCACGACCTTACGCGTGATGCGGGCTGTGCGCGAACTGCCAGCCGATTCGAGACCTCAGCACATTTACGGATGCGAGGTATGGCGTAATCTCGATTGGCTGAATGACGATGACAAGGTAGTCTTCAATGTGGAGGCTCACGAGAACCTTGCCATGTCACTGGTGGGCGTGTTCGATTCCCAAGTGGCGGGCGGGAAGCGATATGATCTTGCCACCATGGGCCGAAGACGAGCCAACGCGACGTATCTTGCCTCGCACGGCGTTGATGAGTCGACGGCGCTGATTTTCGCTACGGACTTGACTCCCCTGATGAATGACCAGCAATTCGATCCGGTGAAATACGTCCAGGGCTTCGTCGATCACTTCGCTAAAGAAGTCTCCGGTAGAATCACCAAGCTAGCATGATCTGTCGTTGAGGATAAGGCAAGCCGTACCCCTACCGCCCGTAGGGGGAGGGCTAGCTGCCCCCAAATCGCCGTTCATCCGGCTTTCCGATCCGTCCTTGTCGTGCAACCGACCCCTCACCCGACTTTCCAAATGAGAGGGCGGCGACCACGGCCGCCCGTACGGCGCGGTTGCTAGAAGACTCGCTCGCTGTCGACTAACAGCGTCACCGGCCCGTCGTTGACAAGTTCTACGTCCATCATGGCCTGGAACCGTCCTGTCTCGACAGCGATGCCGCTGGCCCGCACCGCGGCCACGAATGCCTCATAGAGGTGACAAGCGATTTCCGGCTGAGCGGCTCGGTCGTAGCTAGGGCGACGGCCTCTTCGGCAATCACCGTAAAGTGTGAATTGGGAAACGCACAGCAGACTTCCGTTGGTTTCCAATAGGGACAGGTTCATGCGACTGTCCTGGTCGTCGAAGATGCGCAGGTTGATGACCTTGTCCGCCAGCGATTGGGCTTCTTTCAGTGTGTCCCCCTTGCCGATGCCCAGCAGCACGAGCATTCCCGCACCAACGCTTCCCACGGTCTGACCATTGACTCGCACCTCTGCCCTCTTCACTCTTTGAACAACAGCCCGCATGGCAATGTTCCCACTGATGTAGAGGCGGCGCTACGACGCCAGGTGGCGGAGTGGCGTCGCCGGTCCTGTTGCTTAGCGAGATGAACTCACCAACACTGTTGCCTGGCGAGGCGAACTCGCCGCCACATGCAGATTTTGCCATGTGTGTGGCAAATCGCGCCAGAGTCGATGGAGATTTCACAATGTGAAAGAGGCGTGCGAGGCTATCTCCTTTGGGCTAGGCTAAATAAAAGATTCTTGTGCAGTTTCTCCCACTTTTCCCACCGTACCAATTCCGCATGCTAGGCTACTCTCATGGATCGAGAGGTACAAAGCGCGACAGGGCATGGCGCGATGAGCGCGGCGAGAATCTCACCCGCCACGGCGTTGCGTAGCGAGCCGTCCGTTCCTTTTTGCCCAGCAGGAGTCCACCCCGTCGGCCGCCCGTCTTCGGGCGCCGCCGCTTGCACCGAGGCGGAGCGCAAGTTGGTGCGGAGAGTGTTTGCGCGCTGCGACCAGTTCATCCAGGAGGCCTGTCTCGCTTCGTCAGTGCGCGCCGAGTTTCTGGGCGCTCTGACGGCCAACGAGTCCGGAGGAGACCCCGCGGCAGTCCGTTTTGAGCCTTCCGTCTATCGTCACCTGAAAGCGGTAGCGGCCGGCGAGCGTCCGCGTTACGGCGGGATAGGGGCGGAGGCGCTTTGCAAGGAACTCGCGGCACTCCTCCATCCCAAGACCGGCGAGTTTCATGCGGTGTTCCTGAACTCCCTCTTCCTGAACGGGCAAGCCAGCGAGCTTTCGTGCCTAGCGGACGAGGCGCTGCGTGAACTGGCCAGTTCCTGGGGATTCGTGCAGATCATGGGGTTTCACCTGATCGGGCGGCAGGGCACGATCCGCGATCTTGTCGAACCGCGCTTTCACTATCGCTTGGCGAACCAACTACTGGCGGAGTTCGCCGAATGCCACCAACTCGACCTCTCGCGCGAGTTCGAGGAATTGTTTCGCTGTTGGAACACGGGGCGGCCGGACGGAAAGACCGCGGACCCCGCCTACGTCGAACGCGGCCTGCGGCGGATGGAAATCTATGGCGCGCTGATGATTGAAAGGAAGGAAGGTCGAAGAAACGAGTCATGATCAAATTTCTCCAACAACTCTTTTCGGAATCTGGCGAGGCTAGCTTCGGAAGACTAGGAGCATTTATCGCTCTGGCTTTCGCGTGTGGTTGGATCACTTACCTCGTCCTGCGCACCCACATTCTCCCCAGCCTGGAGGGCCTGACGCTCTTCATCGCAGCGCTCTATGGGCTGGGCAAGGCCAACGAAACGCTGCAACGAATCTTGGGGAGCAAGTAATGGGGACCAATCAGCCTGCTTCGCTAAGCACAGATTTGAGCAAGATTCGCGCCGCCGGCCGCGAGTTGGCGAGCCTCAGCGTGGTGCAAGGCCTTTTGCGGATAGTCCCGGGCCTGCCGACCGCCGCGCTGGCAGGTGTGGCCGTCATGTTCTTGGCCTGGTCCTGCGAGCACCAAGCGCGGCGGCGTGAGGCGGCACAGGCGACGCAGGTGAGAAGGCAAGCGACCGAGGAAATCTCACGGCTACAGCAGCAGGCGGCGGGGGCGGTACGAGATGCGAAGCAGAGCACCCAAGCCGCCCAGGAGCTTGAAACTCAGCGGCAACAGCTCGCGCGCGAGGCCGAAGGACTGCGTCAAAGTCTGGAGTCACTCCGCAAACGGGAGCTGGCGCGCACTAACGAGGTGGCCACCCTTCCCACTCAAGAACTGACGAGCCGGGTGGCCTCTCGCCTGGAAGAACAGGGGTTAGGGAACAGGGAAGAGGGAACAGGACAGCAAGGGCAGGGGTCAGGAGGGGGAGAGGGTAGCAGTATGCAGCCACTGCAGCCTGATGGAGCGCTGGTGTTCTCCGAGCCGGCGGTGCGGAAGGTTGAAACTACCTTCGTTGAGCTCGATTCCTGTCGCCAGCAAGCTCAGGTTCTAGGGCAGCAGATCTCGAACTGCGATCAGCAGGCGAAGGTCGATAGCGCTCTTCAGCAGCAACAGGCGAGCACGATCTCGCAGCTCAAGGCGGCGCTGGCTGACAAGGATGAGATTCTCAAGCGCAGCGACGAGGCGCATCAGGCTGAACTCAAAGCCGTCCGCGGCAGTTGGCGAACCCGGTTCTATCATGCCGTGGAAATCTTTGCGGGCGGATTTATAGCGGGGGTGCTGGTGCGATGAATCCTCTAGACATACAACACGTCGCGCTCTGGTGGGGCCCCGGCGTCCTGGTGCTCATCGCCTTCGGTTACGGTCTTCTGCGATTGGCGCAGTACTGGATCGAGAAGTCCATGGAAATGAAGCGGCAGCAGATGGACGGCGCCTATGGCCTGATCCGGCAATACATCGAGAAGTTCTTAGGCGCCCAGAGCGGCCAGGCCGACGCGCTCGCGCGCCTGGCTAATTCGGTCGAGCACCACGAGTCGCAGGAGAGCTTCGAGCACCAGGAAATCCTCATCGCCCTGAAGGCTTTACATCGTGACATGAACAGCCTGCGCTGCCGCAGCAGTGAGGATTTCTGCGGGCTCCACGCCCGAGCAGGAATTCCGGGGCGATGCAGCTCTTGTTGCGACCTCGATCGGGATCCCTCACCCGTTCCGCGCCGCCTTGCGCCGGAGGGTGCGGGGCGCCGGCTGGTGAAAGCGCCGGCAGCGGGACAGCCTCTCCCGGGTTGTGAAGGCAAAGACGAAGTCACGCATCGTTCTGCGGAAGACACACAGAAGTAAACATTACGTTTAGAGGAGTGAATCAATTATGGCCCCCAGCGTTCGTCACAAAGAAGTAATCCGCGGCAAGATCATTTACTACCTGGGCCTCATCTATCCCGAAGCAGCTACCTTGCCGCTTCTTCAGGGTGAGCTAGACATCATTGGCTACCCTGTGCCCTTGGAAGAATTGAATTTCCACATTGCCTACCTGGCCGAAAAAGGTTTGGTGGCGGTGGAGCGGGTGCGCGGGCCTCGCTCGCGACGCGAGATCCCGCTGGTGAAAATCACCGCGCAGGGAATCGACTATTTCGATGGCCGCCTTCCGGCTGATGAAGGCGTGTACGTGGAGCCGCGACTATGAGTAAACGCCGGTGCATACAAAAGGCTCAAGACGGTAAGGGTGCGAATGAAGCGCGGCCCGGCAAGCTGCCGAAGCCAAGCGAGGCGAAGAGCGACCCCACCCCCTCTGCCTCAACGCCACAGCCCACAGATGGGTCGGCAGAGTCGGAAAAGTCTCTGACGCCAGATGTCGCTGAGGTAAAGAACGACGTCACGGAGCTCGACGACGATCTGCGCGCTCTGGTGAACAAGCTGCTCACGGAAGGCGCGACCTTCGAGGACGTGGTGGAAGGGGTGAATGAGCGTGGGGGGCAGAGCATCACGCTCAACGCGGTCAAGAGCTACTTTCAGGGCAACCGCGTACTCCAGACCCAACGAGCGCGGCGCCAAGTTGAAGACGCCGAAGCTCTCCTGGACGCCCTGGACAAGGACCCCAGATCAGCCGAGGCCCGGCTGGCCCGCGCCGCGCTCATGACCGGTTACGCGAAAGTGAATCGGAAGGAGTCGGTGGTGACACCGAGAGAAGCCGCGCGCTACCGCATGGAGTGCGAGAACCTGAACCTCAAGCACCAGATTCTGATGATGACGAGGAAAAAAGTGGCGCAGGAATTGGAGTGTTCCAAAGCCAGAACAGATCTGATCAAGGCCACGGGAATAAAACTGCGGCGACAGATTGTGATGCTGGGGAACGCGATTGAAGCGCACCGTCCAGGTGATCCCATCGGTTCGGATATATTGCAAAAAGTCCAGCAGCTTTACGGGCTTGCATGTCAACCCCTGATTTACGAGGAAATTGCTGATGCGCAGATTGAAGCGCGACAACTCGGGAAGTAGTCGAGAGTCGACCGTCGAGAGCCGGCCGTCGAGGGCCGGGAGTCAACCATCGACGCTCAGCCGCCGACCGTCGAGGCGGCAAGCCGGGGAGAGCCTCTCGGGAAAACAGAGTCTTTCCTTCCGGCAGGGAGCGGGGCCGCACGCCCTGGCGGGCGGAATCGAAGTTAGTTCGAACCAACCTGCTCCAAAACATCCGGTGGAACTGCTGGGTCCGGCTTTGCAGTTACTTCCCTACCAGCGGCGCTGGATCGAGGACGATTCTTCACTCAAGATCGTGGTGAAGGCACGCCAGATCGGTTATTCGTTTGCCGCTTCCATCCGCGCCCTGCTGCAATGCCTGAAAAGAAAGACCACATGGATATTTCTCTCCAAGGGCGAGCGGCAGTCACGCCTGCTCATGGAGAAAGTGCAGGAACACGTTCAGTCGTGCAGAATTCTGGCGCGGGCGTGCGAGTCAGCCTTCTTCGAAGGCACGCTGATCAAGCAGTTGGAGGTGCGGTTCGCGAACGGCTCGGTGATCTACGGTCTTCCCGCCAATCCCGACACGGCGCGCGGCTACTCGGGCAACGTGACGCTGGACGAGTTCGCGTTCCACGCCGATGCCGACAAGATCTACGCCGCCCTCTTCCCTACCATCACACGGGGCTATTGCCTCGAGGTGATCTCGACGCCCAACGGGCAGCAAGGCAAGTTCTACGAGCTGGCGAAGGCAGCGGGGCTGGTGGAATCGGATGATCGGGTGATCGGGAGATCGGGTGATCAGGTGATTGAAAGATCGGAAGAGCAGGATTCGGGATTGCCACCCCGCTCGTCACTCGTCACTGGTCACTCGTCACTAGCTTGGTCGGGCCATCGCGTGGACATATACGAGGCCATCCGCCAAGGGCTCAAGATCGATTTGCAACTCCTCCATGCGGGTTGTGACGATGAAACTTCCTGGCAACAGGAGTACTGCTGCCAGTTCATCTCCACCGCAGAGAATTTTATCCCGCCCGCACTCGTCGCCCTGTGCGCCAGCGCCGAGGCCACCAAGGACTGCCCTCCTCAGTTCCTGGCCTCGGCGCCCCCCCCAGGTTTGGATTCGCAGCGAGTGTCCGTAGGGGCGCAGGGCCCCGTCGCGGACGGCGCAGGGCATGGCCAATCGCCTTTACCTGACGCGGAGTTTTACCTGGGCATCGACATCGGGCGCCGGCACGACCGGACGGTCTTTTGGCTGGATCGGGTCACTGTAGGGCCGAGCGGCGCTCGGCCCGAAGCCGGTACGGGCACGCCATCGCGCACCGCTACGGGGCCCAGCGCAGTCCAAGCTGGCGAGGATGGGGGCCGAGCGCCGCTCGGCCCTACGACGGATCGCGTGGCCGTGGCCCGCATGGTCCGGACGTTTTCCAACGCACCCTTTGCCGAGCAACTCGCTTTTGCCCGCGAACTGCTTTCCCTGCCGGGCCGCGACGGGCGTCCTCTGGTGCGCCGCGCTTGCATTGACTCGACGGGGATGGGTGCGCCGCTGGCGGAGGCATTGGAGCAAGAGTTCGGAGGGCGCGTGGAACCGGTGACATTTACCGCCGCGGTGAAAGAAGACATGGCCTATCGCGTCAAGAGGCGCATGGAGCAGCGGCTGGATGTTATTCCCGAGTCCCCCGAAATCGCCCGCGCCTTTGGCGCCGTTAAGAAGCTGGTGACGGTGGCGGGCAACACTCGATTCGATGCCCAGCGCACCGACCTGGGCCACGCGGATGAGTTCTGGGCCAAAGCGCTCGCCGATCTCGCGGCGGAGCAGCCCGTCTCACATTTGAGCGACGGGGTAATTGTGGGAACGCCCCGCGCGGCAGTGTGGATGCCGGCCGCCTTACCGGCAGAATTTTGATAGGAGCAAAGAGCACAAGTATATGACCGAGCGGAAGAAGCCAACCACATCAGCTAAGATCGCGCTCTTTTGTAGCGTCCTAATCTGTTGGATGCGGGGGACATTCTCCGATCTGTCGAAATGCTCCACGTGCACGGTCATACACCCACTCGTCGCACTCGCCGTATTGTTGTTCTTCGCTCGGCCCCTTGTAGCTTCTGGTTGCTCGGAGCCCCAGGGTATCGCGGCCAGAAGCGATGCCAGTCCACTTGGCTTCGCCAATTTCAACGCCCAACGCCTGATTTGCTCCCGGATAGAGCGTAATGGCCCGCAGCGGTCCCTGGTGGCTGAGAGGCGTCAACTCGACACCGTTTATAGAGAATCTCCAGTCGGCCGAGAGTCTGAGTGCGGGGATTTTGCCGAAGTTCTTGAGGACTACCCAAAAGGTGGCCCCGCCATTCGCTTCCTTTCCCGTGATCTCCGAAACTCCGACAAACGGTCTTTCTCCGACTTCCATGACGTCCAACTGACCGCGCATCACAGCCAATTGCCTGCCGGCATAGTAGGTGTAAAAGCCAGTGATGAAAACCAGAGCAACAGCACAGAAGGACTGAACCCGCGATGGCCAGTTACTCTTCTGCTGGTCGGAGCGTCGGTTTTCGCCATCGCCGCAGTTTGGCTGTTTTGTTGCGGATTCGACGGCCTTGAGGGAGTCGGCTGGGAGCGGCTGCGGATGTTCTGCTTTCCTCTGAGCTTCGCTGCTGGTTGGTGTAGCTGCGTCTTGATCCATTCGGCCCTCCGATTAATCGGGAAATAGATTTGAGACCTTCTCATGGTAACAATTTTCAATGACGGAAACACAATTTATGGTCGTCACCGGAGCGGCTAGCGCGGACCGCCGGTTTTGAGGTCCGCGGCTCTTCCCGGATGCGTCGACAAACCGCAGACCCCAGAAGCGGGGGTCTGCGCTACCAGGAAATGCGATGAGCTTTCTCGAAACAATTCGAAACGTGCTTACACCGGCAGCAACCTATCCCATGGTTCGCCTATTCCCGGGCGGGCCGATTGGCAACGATATTGGGCTGAATCCTGGTGCGCAGCCGGGCGGCGGGGCTATTCCGGAACCCCAAGTGCAGGGAACAGGGAACAGAGGACAGGGAACAGGCTCCAGCCCCCAGCCCCTAGCCCCTAGCCCCCAGCCTGACACCTCTCTCCGCGGCGCGGTGGGGACGGCCAACTTTGCAGGATTCATTAACGACCTGGGCGAATACAACGCCGTTCTTGAGGGCCGCAATGCCTTCCTGACTTACGAAAAGATGCGGCGCTCGGATGCGGACGTGAAGGCGGCGTTACTGGCTTGTAAGCTCCCCATCCGCGCGGCTGACTACCAGATTGTGCCGGGGCTGAAAGAGAACGAGAGGGGATTCGGCTTCGCGAAAGAGATTGCCGAGGAGGTGCGGGAGAACCTCTTGGGCGGGCTCGAATCACCCACCAGCACGGGCTGCTGGGTAACGCAGAACTTCGAAACCGTGAAGGAGAATGCGCTTCTCTGCCTGGATTTCGGCTGCGCCGCGCACGAGGATTTGTGGCACATCGACGGCGACAAGGTGCGGTTGCGCAAGCTGGCGGCGCGCTTGCCCTACACCTTCTATCGTTATCACGTGGATGAGGACGGCGAATCGCTTCTCTTCCTCGAGCAATACGGCTACCGGGGCAACAACTTCGTGAATGTGCTGGTGCCCGCCGAGAAGATCGCCTACTTCGTGAACGACATGGAGGGGGCGTACTTTTACGGGCGTTCCGTGTTGCGGGCGGCCTACCAGCACTGGTACATGAAGAGCCAGATTTACCGCATCGACGCCATATCGATCGAGCGTAATGGCCTGGGCGTGCCAACCATCAAGCAAGGCGCCAACGTTTCCGCCGAGGATCGCAAGGCAGCGCAGAGTTGGGTGCAGATGCTCGCCGCGCACGAGAACACGGGGCTCTCATTGCCCAACGGGTGGGACTTTGCCTTGACCGGCATTTCCGGCCGGGTGCGCGACCCACAGGCTTCCATCCAACACCACAGTGAAATGATCATGCGCTCGGTCCTGGCCAACTTTCTTACCCTGGGGACCACGCAGACAGGTTCGAGAGCCCTGGGCGGGTCGATGCGCGATTTCTTCTATCTCTCGCTGGAAGCGCTCTCGCGCAAGATCGACGAAACCATTTCCAACACCAGTATCCGGCGTCTGGTGAATTACAACTACACCCCGCAGCCCGGCAAGCGGCTTCCCTACCCTCGCCTCATAACCTCGAACATCGTGGTGATTAATCCTCTCGAGCTGCTCGAGGTGGCCAAGGACGTGGGCAAATTCGACGTGGATCTGCTGCAGCCGGACAATGACACCGAGAATTGGATTCGCAAGAAGTGTGGTTTGCCGCTCAAGTCAAAAACGCCGCGGCCCCGCTACGCGCCGGTGCAGGAGCGAATCGAGGAAATGGTGCAGACCGATACGCCCCTCGAGCCGGAAGCCGGAGCGATTTGAATCGTGAATGGAAAAGGATCTAAATCATGGAAAGAAAAATCACCATATTGCATTACGTCTTGCTGGTTCTTAGCGTCGGAATGGTAGCTGGAACGCTTGTCGCGAACCACGAATTGTCACAATTCCTGGCCGATGTCGATCCCGCGTACGCACAGTCGGTAGCGCAGGGCCCGCAGTTCGGTCTTGCGGCTCTTGGGCTAGGGCAGGGCTCACTCTCCGGCCCTGCGGGTTCTCTTCCAGGGGCACGCCAAGGGACAGACCGGACTGCGGGTCCTGCGCTACAAGAAAGTGCGACGCTGCGGGCACGCATAGAGCCGCAGGTAGCGCAGAGCGCCGATAGCGGAAAATGGAAAATAGAAAATGGAAACTGGCAAGGACCGAAATTAGAAAACGGAAATTGGAGGATGGTCGCGGATGCGGCTTCTCCGGTTTCCAGTTTCCAGCTTCCAGTTTCCGCTTTCCAGTTTCCAGCTTCCAGTTTCCAGATTCATGATTCGGTCACGCCGCGGGCGCCGAACATGGTTCACTTGGTCGCCCGGCATGCGGATGGGACGATCTTCTACGACCAGACGGTCCACAACCTGCGAACCAATGCGGGAATCAACTGGCAATACAACCAAATGGCGGGGACCACGGCAGCGGTCTGCACCTACATCGCGCTCTCAAACGATTCGGGAACGCCGGCAGCTACGGACACGGCCGTAGCCAGCGAAATAACCAGCAATGGCCTGGCCAGAGCCGCGGCGACGCCCGCGCACACCTCGAACGCCACCAGTTACACGCTGTCGTACACCTTTACGGCTACCGGCACACAGAGCGCGCAGAAGGCGGGCATGCTCAACGCTTCGAGTTCGGGCACCCTGTGTTTCGAGAATACCTTTAGCCAGGTCAACATGAATAGCGGGGATACGCTGGCCGTGACGTGGACGGTGAACTTCTAGCTGTCAGCAGTCAGCTATCAGCTCTCAGCAAGCCTTTTGCTGACGGCTGTTCGCTGATGGCTGATAGCTGAGAGCTGAGAGCTCGATGAAACGACTTCTCCAACTCGCGTTTTCCCTGCTCCTGGCGGCGCCGGCATTTGGCCAAAATCACTATACCGCGACGCCGAGCGAGACGCTTTCGCCCAGCGATTCGATTGCCCAGACGAAGGCGCACACCTACTGGACGCTGAAGAATACGGCCTACGTCAGCACGACAGGCACCGCGGTATCCACGCCCGCGTTCAGTGCGGCCCTGACGAATCCCAGCATCATTGTGGTGGGGGTCAGAACCACGACCAATGCCACAGTGCCCACGCCCACGGACACCGCCGGGAACACCTACGTGGACTCAGGCTACGGTTACGCGGATCTATCGATCCGCGACGTGCAGTTGTTTTACGCCGAGAACACCCACACCACGGCCTCGAATGTGGTCACGGTGAGCTACGGCTCGAGCACCGGCGTAATCATCGAGGCTGCCGAATTTACAGGCGGCGCCACCTCGAGCCCGGTAGACAAGTACTCGGGCACGGGCAACCTCTCGACGGGGACAGGTGGCGGGCAAAACGTGAGCGCGCCTGCCGTGACCACTACGCGCAATGGCGAGCTCATCGTTGGCATGGGCGCCTGCTACAACCATCCTGCCCTGCCAGGCGCCGGTTTTGATTCGCCCTTCACCGCAAACGTCCCTGCGCTCGAGTACATGACCCAGACGGCGGCAGGTTCGGTGCAGGCCACCTGGGCCAGCGACGTTTACAACAACGATACCTGCGGCGCCATCATGATGACGCTCGAGCTCGCGCCAGTCGCTTACACCGCCAGTCCGAGCGAGACGAATACGGCCAGCGATTCAGTGGCGCGCCTGGGGACGTTTGAACGCGGGCCGAGCGAATCGCTCAGCCCATCGGACTCGATGGCGCGGATGTGGCACACCTCGGCTTCGCCCAGTGAGACGCTGAGCCCCTCGGATTCGGTTGTTGAGCAGGCTGCGCATCTGGCGGGCATGGCGGAAACGAATGTGGCGAACGATAGCCTGGCGCGCCGGGCGGCTTACTGGCGCGGCGACGCCATCTCGATAAGCTGGACGCCGCCCTCCGGAGCCTCTGGAAATTCCGCTTACGCCTATAACATCTATCGCGGCACGACTTCAGGAGGCGAGACGGGGCCCATCAACGCCTCTCCGGTGGATGCCGGATGCACGGGCCCATCGGTTTGCACTTACATCGACTATGGCCCGCAGGCAGGAGTCGAGTACTACTACGAGGTCACGGCGGTTTACGGCGGTAGCGAAAGCGCAGTCTCGAACGAAACCGGAACTGTGATTGCCGCCGACATGATCCTCGAAGCCAGCACGGCCAGCGACGCTCTGGGGCGAGTAGGGGGCTTTGTGCGCAGCGCAGGCGAGGCAAATCCAGCGAGCGACACGCTGGCACGCCTGGGGACGTTTTCGCGCCAGGCCACTGAGGCCGATGCGGTGAGCGATTCAGTGGCGCGTCTGGGCGGCTTTGTGCGCGGGCCTGTCGAGACTTCGACGGCCGCCGATTGGGTGGCGCGGGAATTGATTTTCCAGCGCACCCTGGCCGAAACGCTGCTCGAGAGCGATGCGCTCAGCGGCGCGTGGGCAAAATACCTGGGCCAGCCAAGCCATCAGGGGAGTGTGCCCGGCCGAACGAAAAGCGGAAGCGTGCCGGGAAGAACGAAGAGCGGCGGAGTAACGCCGCACTGAGAAGAGCCGAAAATCGAAAGTCGAAATTCGAAAATCGGGTTTCGGCGAATTTCGAGTTTCGATTTTCGAATTTCGAGTTTCGATCATGACTCTCTACAAAACTCCGTTCGAGCAGTACACAGTTTCGATCGATTTCACCGCCGACGTTGGCGCGGGGAATACGGTGGCCAGCATTAGCGCCGTTACAGCCGTGAGCAATTTGACCGGCCTCGATTCTACGGCGGAGGTCATTGCCAACCCACCGGCGCCAACCATTTCCAATTCCGGCACGGCGGTGGTCTTCGGGGTGACCGGCGGAGTGGTGGGAGAGACGCACACGATTTCGGTGCAGGTTGTTTCGTCCCTGGGGGAAAAGTATCAAGGGGATATCACATTGCGAGTGGTGGAGTGAGGCTTTGACATTTGACCTTTGCGATTTGCACTTTGAATTGTTTGCAGCAGCCGAAGATCGACTTAAAAGGCAAAACGCGAATCGCAGATCTCAAAGCCAGGTAAATCTCGGCGCTGTCCTAACTTGAACGTAGCGCCGCCATCTTGGCGGCTCGATGCCGGCTGGAAGCCGGCGCTACATCTGAAATTAGGACAGTACCTAAATCTCGAAGTTAAAGGATGGAGGGTGGTGCGATGAATCATTGGATGCAGGAACGTCCGGGACTTATTGCCACGGGGTTGATTGGATTTCTGCTGCTTGCCTTTTACTGCCTGCTGCCTACGGCCCACTCGGTGAAGGCGGCGGGGCCGAGCGGAATGAACGTGCAGCAGCGGCCGGTGGGCGTGATCACGGATACGCCCGCGGTCAGCATCACGACCGCAGCGGCAACCAGCAGCGCTACACCGACCACGAGCGCGCGGGAAGCCCAGGTCCAGTGGACCTTTGGCACGGTGAGCGGAACTTACTCGAATTGCACGGTGCAAGCCAAGACGAGCTACGACGGCGCGAACTACCTCACGCTGGGCTCGGCGGTGTCGGTGACGGCGACAAGCGGGGCAGTAAACGCCTGGACAATTATCGAGGAACTGGGCACGGGTTCGGTGGCTACTTCCGCCGTGAGCTCGACGGCGGCCCTGGGGTTTGGACAGCTCACCGAATATACGTTCTCGTGCTCGAGTTATGGGACGAGCGCGCCGGTATCGATCAGTGTGATCTATCGATAACCGGGAGATCGGGAGATCGGGTAATCGGGTGAACACCGAAACCCAGCACGAGAATGTCGACCGATTTTCGAATTTCGGTTTTCGAACTTCGATTTTGGAGAAGGTTATGGCAGAGACGGCTAGCGCGAAGCAATACCTCGTGGTGGACCAAGACGGCAAAGGGCGCCTCCCCGTGCGCGACACGCCGGAGGGACCGCTGAACCACCGGCTTATGGGTGCGGCCTGGGCGGCGTTGCACGGCGGCTATCGTGGGAACAAGTACGAAGGGCCGGGAAAAGAAGCCGCGATTGCGAAACTGAAGTCGCTGTACCGAGCCGAGGGGATGGAGTTGCCGGGCGCGGCGGGAACGAAAGAGCGAAATCAAATGGCAAATGGCAAATCGCAAATGGCAAATGTTCAGAGCGAACTGCTTCTCCCCCGCCTGCGGGATGAGAATGACGGGCAGCCGCGATTTGTGATGACCCTTTCTGAGACGCCGGGTGACGGGCTGATTCGCATTCCCATCGCAGTAACTGGCAAATGGAAAGGCGCCGAGAAAGAGTTTTCGATCGGCCTGGACGACCTGACCGAGATTTGCGAGAACTTCGCCAAGAAGCCTACCGGCGAAATCAATGTCGATTACGAGCATGCTTCGGAAGTCCCTTTCGGAACGGGTGGGCCGGTGTTGTCGGCCGGCAGGGTCGTGAGATTGGATGAGCCGGAAGGGTTCGAGAACGGCAGTGGGCAGGTGGGCAGTGGGGGGATGGGCAGTGGGGTGGTGGACGATAAGCCATCTGCCCGCTTTATCTTGTGGGGTTGGTACGAACCGACGGAGAGAGCCCGTCAGCTTATTGCGGCCAAGGAGTACCGCTACATCTCTCCGGCCATCCGTTGGGGCGCGAAAGACAAGGTAACGGGAAAAACAGCGGGGACCGTACTCACCAGCGTGGCGCTGGTGAATAAGCCTTTTCTGGAAGAGATGCCCGAGATCCATTTGTGCGAGCTCGATGGCACGCGGGCTTTCGTGAGTTTGGGCCAGCTCCACGTTCCAGGCCCGCTCAATCAGGTCTCAGTTGCCTACCGACAGGATTCGGGAGTCAGGAGTCAGAATCCAGGAAGAAAAGCGGAACGGGATCCGGAACTCAGGATTCAGAATTCAGTGTCTGCAAAGGAGAAGGAAATGGCAAAAAGTTTGAAGTTGAAGTGCCTCACAGACGAGCACCTCGAGAAGCACGGGCTCGAGCCGGAAAGCAAGGGCAAGATCGGAGTGTTCGAGGGAGAGGAATTGATCGGCATCGCGGACGGTCCCGAGGGTTGGGAGCCCGAGGATGGCAGGAGAGAGGGCGACGGTAAAGACGGCAAGAAGCTGGCGGAAGTTTTCGCGGCTGAGATCGGGCTGCCGGGGAAGTCGCTGGTGGATATTGCCGCTTTGGTGAAGCGTGGCGCAGAAGCGCCGCAGGACCAATTCGCCGCCCTCTCGGAAAGCATCCACGAGGGCCGAATCGACCTGGCGGAAGCCGGCAGGCTGGCAGATGCGGGGCGGGTGAGATTCTCGACCATCCTGCAAGCTCAGGAAGCGGAGCGCAAAGTGGAGGCGGCAGTGAAAGCGGGCAAGGTGCTGCCCAAGAACCGGGCCCACGCCCTGAAGTTGGCGCTCTCCGATGCCGCCGGCTTCAGCGCGCTGGTCGAGCAGGCCCAGCCGGTGGTCGATCTGCGCAGCCACGGGCACGCAGGAGGTGGCGAGCAGCCCACGGCGCAGCAGGCGTTGATGGCGGAAGTGAACGCTTACGCCAAAGAGAACAAGTGTTCAGTGGGCGCGGCGCTCTCCGAGGTTACCAAGCGGAAACCTGACTTGTGGCGGCAATACTCGGAAGAGATCGTCACTGCTGTGCAGGCAGAGCCCGGCGAGGAAGAATAGAGATCGGGTGATCGGGAAATCGGTTGATCGGGAGAACAATTTGCGATTTGTGATTTCTGATTTGTGATTGGGCTTTTCAATCACCAATCACCAGTCGCCAATCACCAATAGTTCACCCGATCTCCCGATCACCCGATCGCCAGATGAAATCAGGGATCCGCGCCCCTTAATCGCGGAAGGCCGGGCCGGAGGGTCCGGACGAATAAGGAGAAGAGACTATGCCAGATGGAACCGTAAACACGCCATCCTCGCCGCCCGAGGCTTGCCTCGGAGGGGCTTGGCCGGCCAACACGAAGTTGATGTTCGATACTGCACTCGCCACGCAAACCAAAATCCTGACCGACGCGCAGAACGCCGCAAACCTGGCGCTGCTGAATGCGGTTGGGGTGGCGCATGCCGCCGCCCAGCAGGGTCTGCGCCACGCCGAGCTGGCCGCCGCCGACCAGTGGCAAGAGCAAGCAACCAGCACGGTGCTTAGCGACGACGACCTAGCGAAAATCACCCAGTCCGTAACCGCCGCGATGACGGCGGTGCTGGCCAACATGGCGTCCGGGAGGCCGGTGGTAAATCAATCGGGAACCACGGCGACCCCGGTAGCAACGCCCTAGGCCGGGGTGCTGTCCTAATTTCGGGTGTAGCGCCGGCTTCCAGCCGGCAAAGAGCCGCCAAGATGGCGGCGCTACATTCAAACTAGGACAGCACCTAGCTCGGGATCGGGAGATCGGGAGATCGAGAGAGCGATTGGTGATTGGCGATTGGTGATTGTTGATTGAAATGCCCAATCACAAATCACAAATCACAGATCGCAAATTGTTTGCCCGATCTCCCGATGAACTCGAGAAATTCTTCGCTGGCATGATAATGCCCGCGCCGAAGGCGCCTTGGAGTGGGGTAGCAGCAGCTACCGCGTTGCAAATTAGCCGCATGAACCGAAGGCGGTAGCTGCTGCTACCGCACTCCAAAGCGAAGGATCATGGAGTCTGCGCTCAGAATGACAAATCAGTTGTCAGTTCTGAGTTCTCAGTAAGGACGGTTACTGAGGACTGAAAACTGACAACTGAAGACTAAGAAGTTCGCCCCTACAAGGAGAAAACGATGTCTGATATCACTGCAATCGACCAAAGTTACCATCTGAACTACAACGTCGAAATCGGCAAGTTTACTTGCCTGGCGCCGGACACCACGGTGTACGCCGACGGGTGCAACGTGCCGAGCGGCGCCAACGGGACGTTTCTGGGCGTGGCCCAGGAGTCCATCCTGCCCGACGCCATGGCGGACTATTCCGGCGGCGTGTACACGCTAACCAGCGGCACGGCCTGGCCCACGGGGTCCATACCGACCAGCGGGCTGGGGCGCAACATCCGCACTCGCCTGTTTGGAATTTCGCGCGTGGTGGCATCCGGCGCGATCTCGCGCGGCGCCTACGTAAACATCGCCAACGCGCAAGGCCAGATCAAGACGGTGAGTGAAGCCGTAGGCACTTACATCAACGTGGTCGGAACCGCCATCGACGCCGCGGTGAACGCGGGAGACGTGATCCGGGTGCTGGTGATGCCGTTTACTTACAAGATGTAGGAATTGTCGATTGACGATTGATGATTGTCGATTGAAGCGGAGAAGGTTTGGGTCTTCGATCGGCAATCGGCAATCGAAAGTCGGCAATCGGCAATGACTTCGGGCGACCGCTAGCGCGCTCGTCCGCCGATTAACCGAAGTCCGCCGTGTTGCGCTAGATAACGCTGGACTGGGAACCTGGCTGTCAGCTATCAGCTATCAGCAAGCCTTTCTCGGGCGGTTCTGCTGAGAGCTGACGGCTGATAGCTGACAGCTTAAAAGGAGAAAACCGATGCCAAGTCTGAACCAACTTCACGTTGACGAGGCCCTAACCCAGATCAGTATTGCCTATCGCAATCAAGCTTTCGTTGCGGAGGAGGTGCTGCCGGTAGTGCCCGTCATGAAGAAGAACGACGTGTTCTTCAAATTCTCAAAGCAGCATTTCCGCGCCTACAAGGACGCTTATGCGGCCGGGCAGCGGGCGCAGCAGATCGAAGTGGATCTGGACGCGCGGGGCTTTTACATGGCGGACGGACACGCCCTGGAAGATGCCATTACCGACGACGAACGCGAGCAGGCGGATCCGGGAGCGCAGGTCGAGGTCGAGAAGACCGAGAAACTGACCAACATCATCGCGCTGAACGAGGAAATCAATCTCTTTAACAATATTCTCACCACCAGCAACATCACGCAGAACGTCACACTTTCCGGAACCTCGAAGTGGTCGGATTATGTGAACTCGGACCCGGTCAGCGCAGTGCTGGCGGCACGGCGCACGGTGCAGCAGCAGATTGGCGACTTTCCCAATTACCTGCTGCTCTCGCAGCCGGTGTTGGACACGCTTGCCAATCATCCGCGCATCCTGGACCGGGTGAAGTACACCGCCAACGGGGCTCGCAACCAGCTCGACGAGCAGGATTTGGCGCGGCTCTTCAAGGTTGACAAAGTGTTGGTTGCCGCCGCGCTTTACCAGACCTCGAATGAAGGCGAGGCGGACAGCTTGGGCTACATCATGGGCAATAACGCCGTGCTGTTTTATCGCCCACCGCGGCCGGGCATTCGCGTGCCTAGCCTGGGTTATACGTTCTTCTGGGCGAAGCGCAGCGGCGTGCTCCGCTGGCGCGAGCTTTCGCTCGAGTCGGATTTCATCCGCGTGAAGAAATACTACGCGCAGCAGCTCGTGGCGGCGGCAGCGGCGTATATGTGGATTTCGTGCATTTAGGGGCTAGGGGCTGGGGACTGGGGACTAGGGAGAAAATCCAGCCGCTGGCTTGCAGGGGCGGCCCTTGTGGCCGCCTAAATGACCAGAGACCTGTCCAAATTACGCTGATCTGGTCGATGACGACTTGCGGCTCCGCCGCCTGCTCTGCGGAAAGGCTTAGCCTTTCCGCACAGCGGGGCGGCAAAGCCGCGAAGAGCACCGGCGTAAGCAGCTAATTTGGACAGCACTGAAGTGACCACGCTCGCTACGCGGGCCTAAAGACAATCAGGCGCTCGTTCCAGCGCCTATAGGGAGATCGAAAATGAAAATCGAGATTCTGAATCCCATCGAGCACGACGGCAAGCGGTTTGAGCGAGGCCTCGTCGAGCTCGGCGAAGAGTTGTCAAAAATCTTCCTGAAATTCAAGCATGCCGCGCGGGCCCTAATCGATGCGGTCGAGAAGCCCGCACAGACAGGCGGCGGGACGGCGGCGCGGCAGGCCGCGCCTGCCGCAACAAAGAAGTAACGCACGACTATAGGTGCCGCGGAGCCCAATTGCGGAGGGCCGCGCTACCTCGACCTGAAGTGTCGCGCGCCCCAAATGCGGGAGTCCGCGCTACCTCGCGGGCCGGCCAATAGGAATGGCAGGTCCGCGCCATTGGAGGATCTATGGCAGTCAGCGTTTCACTGACAGAGCAGTTCATCGAAGAAACCGTTGCCGGACCGTACATTAAGAATGCCAAGCTGACCGTGACTGGACTCACGGTCAGCGGAAATAACACTGTGCCTCACAGCCTGACGGACGGCAAAGGCAACGCCGTCACGCCCCTCACCGTATCGATCGAACCGACGTCGAATAACAATTTTTACGAGTATCAGGCTGCGGACAGCACCAATATCTACGTCGGCGTGGGGTCGGGCGCGGGAACGACTTGCAATATTTACGTTGAGTACTGACCGTCGGGAAACCGGGAAGAGCGAATTCAAATGGCAAATGGCAAAGAGCAAATGGTAAATGGTTTTTCATTTTTCAATTTGCGAAATGGCAAATGGGAAACCATTTGAATTTTGTCATTTGCCATTTGCCATTTGACCTGTTCTTGCTCTCCCGGTCATCCGAAACGCGGCAGGAGTAGTTATGTCATATTGCACGGTGGATGACGTTTGTACCGCGTTCCCGCGTTTTGTGCGGAACGCGCCCAATTCGATTCAGGACACGCAGATCCAGGACTGGATCGATGATCGCAAGGCTCGCATCCGTTCCGCGCTCTACGCGCGGGCCATCGATCCGGACTCGATGGCGCTGACCCCGGACCAGGCGAATTTCCTCCGGGCGCTCAATCGCGACGGAGCCATCGCGGACCTGGGCGACGCGCTGCAAGGAAACATTTCGCTGCAGGCCGGCGAGGAATCGCACGCCGGCGAGCGCCGGAAATCCTTCGAGCGGCAGATCTCGGAGATCAAGCAAGGCCTGTACGACAAGTTCTTCAGCCTGCTTGCCAAGACAGTCGAAATCCAGCCGACATTGGGCGGCACAGCAGGTGGCGAGACGGACCGCTCCACCGCGTTTGATCGCGGCGAGAATAAGGCCTTCAGTAAAGACCAAGTGTTTTGAGAGGCGCGGTATCGCGGAAAACGAAGAGCGAATTCAAATGGCAAATGGGTTTTCATTTTCGAAATGGCAAATTGCAAACCACTTGAACTTTGCCGTCTGGACTGCTCTTAGAGCTCGCACTGTGCTTTGAGAAGCGTGAGATCGGGAGAGCGGGAAAAGCGAATTCAAATGGCAAATGGCAAAGGTCAAATGGCAAATGGAAAGAGCGGCAAATGGAAGGTGGAAACTGGAAACTGGGAAAACCCGCAGACATCGGATGTCTGCGCCAGCCCTCCATTTTCCAGTTTCGATTTTCCAGTTTCCATTTGAATTTTGCCGTTTGCCATTTGCCATTTGACCTGCTCTTGGCGCTCGCCACGCCCGCACGCCGAGGCTCAAGGTACTGAGATGTGGACGTCATACTACAACGCCGGGTTATCAAAGCAGGTCGTTAGACAACTGATCGCGGTGATCAACCGGGACATTCAGGCGGCGCTGAATTTCGTCTCCGGCGTCCCCGGCTCTTACGCGCCGTTCGTTGAATACGATTTGGCGCTCCTGCCGGTGCAGCAGTTTCCGGCGCTGCTATTGACTCCCGATACGGTCAGTTTCGACGCAGAAGCAAATTTGACCCTGCACCAAACCATCCGGCTCACTTGCGTACTCGCCCTGACCCACCAGGACCGCAACACGCTGGCCGAGATAACGCAGGATTACGCGCGCGGCGTGCGGGCCGTGCTGGATACGCTCTGGGAATCGACACCGGGCGATTTCCTGCTTACCAATCTTGCTTTGCCTTCGCCGCCCTTTCCACGCGGCGCGCTTTCGCCCGGACTGGCAAACGGGAAGCTCATGAAGCTGTTTGCCGACCGCCACACGTTCGAAGAGATTCGTGCCGCGGCGAAGAGCGGTTTTGTTATGGCGGCAAGCATGAGTGTGATTGTCGAGATAGAGGAAACCTGAAAGAAGCTATCAGCCGTCAGCTCTCAGCTCTCAGCAAGCTGGCGGCAATTCGCTGATAGCTGATAGCTGAGAGCTGAAAGCTGGGTCAACATGGCTCCAAGTTTAACGCCGACAGCAATTCATCAAGGTCCGGGCCGCTTGTGGCTTTACGTGCCCGAGCCCACGCATGGAAATCGGCTGGTGATCGGGCCGGACGGCTCGCCGGCGCAGCCGGCGGGGCTGGGGTCGTGGGCGGCGACGACCGCCTACACCTTCAGCCAGATGATCAAAGACGCAAACAACAATACAGAGCTGTGTTTGGTGGCAGGGACCTCCGGAGCGTCGGCGCCCTCCTGGCTCACTGCTCCTGGCCCGGCCCTGGCGGATGGGGCCGCCGCCTGGCTGTTCGTGGGGCCCTACGGCGCCTATTTTGCCGGCGCGACCGAAGGAGCGATCACCTCCACGCTGACACCGAAGTATCAAGAGGTGGGGGCGGACCAGGTGGCCTCGCCCATTGACGTGGTGATGACAGCCGACGCCTACGAGATCGACGTCACCATCAAGCAGTCAAACCTGGCGAACTTGATTAACTTCTTTCCCCCCGGCACCTTCTCGACCGGCACGGACCCGAGTCAGCCCTCCGGCGCACAGACCTACGAGCAAATCACTTTCGGGGGGATTATCCCGGTGCCTAAGATTGGGGTCGCGGTCATCTCTCCGCGTCGCGACGTGACAGGAAAGTACGTGGTCTCACATCTCTACCAAGCGTACCAAGCGGAGGCAGTGAAGCTTCCCTTCCAACGCGGCAAGGAAACAACGTTTGGAGTGAAGTTCAAGGGCGTGGCGGACTCGAGCCGGCAGGCGGGAGATCAGGTGGGGATGGTTTGGAGGCAGGTCTGAACTCGAAAAGCGAAATTCGAAAAGCGAAATCCGAAAGGCGATTCGAGCGTCGAGTTCGTTATCAGAAAGGGAGCGATGAAGATTCCGGTCGATGAGGTAGAGATTATCGTGGGGCTCGGCGGGTTGGTGCTGTTCAAGCACGCTCGGGGAGCTGCGCGGGAGCAGCTCGTCACGGCGCGCACGGCGGAAGCGATTTGGCGCGAGATCAAGCAGGAGTCGCGTCCGGAAGGACGCAGTTCGATCAGCGGATTGATAACGGGTGAACGAAAGACAGAGCGAGATTCCTCGCTTCGCTCGGAATGACAGGAGTTCAACCGATCTCCCGATCTCCAGATCACCCGATCTCCCGATGGTAGGTTCTTATGACGAAAATGAATAACATCGCCACGGCAGGTCAGTTTCGGAAATTTGCGGAAGAGAGCGCGTTCGAAGAACCGAGGCGCGTGGTTCTTCCCAGAAGCGGATATGCAGTGGTTCTGCGACGGCCCACGAAATTCTATTGGGCGTTGCGGCGCAGCGCGTGGCCCCGTGAGTTGCGGGAAAAACTGGATCTGGTGGGGGTCGGCGTGCGACCGGAACTGACGCCGGAGGAAATGCTCTTACTGGTGCGCGAAGACCGGCAGATGCTCGAAGAGGCCTTCGTCGAGCCCAAGCCTTGCTTGGATCCAGGTTCGACGCAGTTCGACCCCAACTGGCTCCCCAAAGAGGACGCTGAGTTCATCCTGAAGTACCTGCGAGGCCAGGTTCTGGCAAACGGCCAGGACCTGGAGTCCTTTCCTGGAAGCGAGCCGGGACATGCTGCGAGAAGCGGCAGCCATGGGTCGCTTGTACGGGAAGACGCCGAGCGAAATGTTGCTCCGACCGGTGGCTCTGTGGCGAGTTGACGAAGCCGCCACACAGATGTTGTTGGCCGCAGATGACGCGGATCACGACGATGAGAAAAAGGCAAAACATGTGTTTTGGTAGAGGTTATCAGTCGTCAGTCATCAGTTTTCAGTAAGAACGCACTGACGACTGAAAACTGAGGCGAAGCTGTTGCGCGCTTGACGCAACCGACCCCTCACCCGTCCCGCTCCGGCTGGTGAAAGCGCCGGCAGCGGGACACCCTCTCCCCAAGGGAGAGGGCAAAGACGTGATTCCTTGTGGGAGAGGGCAAAGGCGTGATTCCCCAAGGGAGAGGAAAGACGCGGTTGACGCGCGGTGGAACCGAGAGGCGAAGATGCAATTCACGACTGAGAACTGATGACTGAAAACTGATGACTGAAAACTAACAGGAGCGAGATGGCCACAGACAACTCCAAAGGCAGAGGCGGGGGATCGGCGAGGGCGGGGACGGCGCCAACGGGCATGGTTGACCTGAACCGGGAACTCGTGGCTCCGCTCCAAGAGTTCGACACTTTGGCGCGGCAAGTGTCCGCGGACATGCTGAATGAGCTAGCGCCCAGCCTGCAAACTTGGGCAAACGAGACAACCCAGTTCATCAGCGCGGCGCAGAACGCTCTCGAGAATTTTCAGATGATCGCAGGTAGCGCGTTTCAGGCGACCGGCGACGCAATGACGGCGGCAGGGATCGCGGCGGCAATCTACGGCGAAAATGTTGGCAAATCCATGGAGAAGGCCGCCAAAGCCGCCTTGGCATCCATTGCGGAACAGGCAGGCGTCAACGCGCTGAACGCACTGGCGCAAGGGCTGTGGTTTCTGGCGCAGGCCATCTTTTTCGGGGACCCCGATGCGGCGGCCGCTGCGGCCACAGATTTTGAAGCGGCGGCGGAATGGGGCGCCATAGCCGGAGTGGCAGGCGCAGCGGCCGCCGCGATGCCGGGTGGGAAAGGCTCGATCTCCGGCCGCGAAGGCGCCGGGCGCTCCGCCGGCGGCGGTTATGGCAGCGGCAGCGGGCCACAAACAGGCGCGTACGGGCTTGCCCCTGGCGCGGCAGGGGCGCTCAATCCCCCCAGCGGCAACCTCACGGTGATGGTGGTGGGCGAGGCGCAGGCCGGACAATGGCTCGCCACCACGCTGAACACAGCGGTGCAGCGGGGTGTCTCGCTGAACGCCACGACGGTGCAGAAAACGCCGTACGCGGCAGGATAAGCGGTCAGCCGTCAGCTCTCAGCTATCAGCAAGCAGGATTCCGGATTCAGGATTCGGGAAGAACGGCACAGGGTTTGGCTGAGAGCTGATAGCTGATAGCTGAGAGCTGAGAGCTTTGAGACGGAAACGATGAGTAACCCACAGATTGTCTACGATCCTGGAACCGGGCCCGTAACGCTGGCGTTCGAGCGGCCACCGCGCAAGCTGCCGGCTTACGAGTACAGCGCTGTCCGGCATGATAACATCTCGAGCGCCGGAGTGCGCGAGGCAGTGCTGGAGCGCATCGACACCTTCCTCGAGTTCGAGATGGAGTGGGTGGGAATCGGCGCCGACGTACAAGCATGGAATCAATTCATGCAATTTGCGCTGGGCGGCGGGCAGTTCGGCTATTACCCGGACGCCTCCCAGCCAGCCTTCACGAACTACTGGCTCGAGGACAGCGATTGGACGGCGAGGTACAAAGCGCCGGGACAGTATTCGTTCAAGTTGAAGTTCAGGCAGGTGGTCTCCTGAAAGCTGTCAGCCATCAGCTATCAGCCGTCAGCAAGCGGCTATTGGCTGGGAGCTGACGGCTGAGAGCTATTATGATTCAGGGCAATCAAACCTGGGCGCAAGCGCTGGCGCAGCCCCAGAAGCAGGCGTACTACACAGTGGAGATTCCGGACTTTGCGATCGCCATCGCGAGCTTCCCCTCGAACGCTAACGTGGTGACGACGCTGGGCGGATACGGCGTCACGCTGTATGGCGTGGGGGGGTACGGCACATGAAAAGGGTAAAGGGTAAAGGATAAAGGGTGAAGGGTAAAGGATGAAGGGCAAGAGAAGATTAAAGGACAGGATTAAGAAGTAATGGTAAGTCGTTAAAGGCTAAAGCACAAATCTTGATTGATTTAACCTTTATCCTTTAGCCTTTACCCTTTATACTTCACCCTTTTTGAGAACATGCCAACGGTTAGCCAGTACTATCCCGGCGATTTTTATGGCGACGTTGCCCAGTCGCTCGAGTGGCTCTACGCTCAGCAGGAGAAGTTAGTTCAAGGCTGGGAAGCCAACGCGCTCGAGACGGGCTTTCCAGCCACCTCCTGGCCTGGCGCTCCCTGCGTTCCCACCACGCCGCCCTTCATCGAATGCGGCACTGTTTCCCAGAACAACCTTAGCCAGTTTGCACAAACCGCTTGCGAAAGCATCGCCATGGTCCCGCCCGGCATTTTAATGCTGGGGATGGATGACCAGCTTGGTCCGGATGGCTGCCCCATCGATCTCTCGCCCATACCGCTTCCGTATGGGCCGCTTTTTCCGCCCGTGCTGCCCGTCACGGCGGCCCAGATCAGCGCCTACTATAACGAGATGTACGCCGACAATCCCAATGGCTCGGTGATCAACGGGGTCACTTGCCCGGTGCTGCCGGGGCTCACGATCTACGGCTACCTCTTCAACCCCCAGCAAGTGATGACGAACTATCGCATCGACCTGTTCGTCAAAACGGATCTCTTCTACTACCAGAGCTCAGCGGTAGGCACGGGAGCTTACACTTCGGGGCCGCTGCTGGGGCAATATCCATCGCCGTCGCAGTTTCAGTCGCTGCTGGTCCAGCAAGGACTCTACGGTTACTGGGGGGCGCAAGTGGCCAACCCGGGAGTGGTGATGGCGGTGCTCTACCCCACCAGCGTGGCGCAGCCTGCTGCGGGCTGGTCCGGCGAGTACCTGCCGCCCGGCTGGCTGTGCCACTCGAACACAGGGGTGGGCTATAAGCTCACGGATTATTTTGCGCGCATATACACCAAGACGGACGTCGAGTATCTTCAGGAAGACAACATCCCGATCATCGTGCAAGACGACTACCACGCCCGCTGCGGCTCGAGCCATCCGCTCTATCCGGGCACGCCGACCGTGCACGTGCTGTACAACGATCCGGTGAAAGGCCCCACCCAGGTGTGCACGTCGCTGGCGGCGGATTGGGCTTTCCCCTCGCTTCCCCTCAGCTTTATCATTCCCACTTCCGACCCGCTTTACTTTCCTGATCCCACCCTGAGCAACGGGGCCGCGCTCCAGAACCGGAGCTACATCTACGATTGCGCGCTGGCGATCATTGCTTTCGCGGCCTCGGGAAATTTCGTCGCGGCGGCGCGCATCATCAAACAGCTTGACGAAATTCTGGACAACCCCGGCTACCTGGCGGCGATTATTTTCGAGAACGGCGAAGACGGGAAATCCGCGTCACGCTGGAGGAAGAGCAGCTCTGCCGATACCGTGACCGACATCAACGATCCCACCGAGCCGCCTTATGGCGAGGGTCTAGTGGTGGATTTCCACGCGGGCGCCGCCAACGACACCTTCACGTATTGCGGCAGCGGGCTTCCGGACACCACGGACACCCAGGTACAGTTTGAGCACAAAGAAGCCGAAGCCGTCAGCTTCAATTTTGCTATCGGCGTCACGACGGCGGCGCGCAAGGTGACGAGCATCCAGGTGACCTCAGGCGCTCCCGCAGCGGCCGTTCTGAACGGCACTGTGATCACCATCGCCGTCGGGCCTGGGAACGGCCTTTACCGCTTCAAGCTTGTGGACGCCGCCGGTTTGGTCGAGACGCTGGCCGGTGATACGCTCGCTGCCATCAACAGTTTTGTGATTACGCTGACGGCTCCGGGCGACCTGTACTTCGATAACTTTTCCGCCGGAAATTTGCAACCCGCAAATTCCCTGGCCTTCAGTTACGACACCTATAACGGCCTGGTGGATCAGGCCTACATTCGCGCCGGGGCTATGGCTTGGGTGTGCTACGCCTACTGCATCTACATGCAGCTCACCCAGGATTACAGCCCGGCGCTCTACCTCCAGCGCATGCTCGAGTTCCTTCTGACGCTTCAATCCACGAGCGGGGGCGGGTATGGTTCGGGGTTGTACGGGATCGCTCCCTATGGGTGCGGCGACATCACCAATGGCCTCTTCTATCTTGGTTATGGCACCTATGCGAATCCCGGCTATCAGTTCGTGCCGGGCGTTCAGTGCCGGGTTTCGACCGAACACCAGATTGACCTCTATTTCGCTTTCAAGCGTAGCGCCGCCACGCTTCCCACGGCCGCGATTCAGCTTCAGAAAACCAACACGATCAGCGCCTCGCAAGCGGCTGCGCTGAATGTCACGGCGGCAAAGGTCGCACTGGCCGCGGATACCCTCGAGACGAACGTCGTCGGCATCCTCTATATTCCTCCCAGCGGCGGCGTTCCCGGCCACTTCGCTCAGGGGGCAGGCTCCGCGGCGACCCCGCCCGGGGGCCTTGATACCAGCCAAGCTTGCGATGCCGCGGGCAGTTGGGCAGCGCTTTTCTGCCACGCCATCGGGCGCGACGACCTTGCGTTGCAGTGCCTCGAGTTTGTGGATCAAAGTTTTCTGATTCAGAATCAGCAGATTCTCGAGTCGGCCGCCACCAATTCCTATAATGAAACCTACCAGGAACTCGAACCGTTTAGCGGCTTCAAGTTCTTCAATGATTCTCCCGGAGGCTATTCAGGCTCCCCGCTGAGTGTCTCGCAAGAACAGAGTTGCGGCATGCTTCTGGCATTGCTCGACCTCTACAACGTCTCCGGAGTGGCCAACTACTTCGCGAGCGTTCATGGCAGCTTGGACGCGTATCTGACCACGCTCATCTCGAGCCAGCGCATCGTGCGGTCTGCCACCGGCAACGGCTCGCTGCTGATGTATTCCCTGGCCTCGCGGAACTTGCCGTATGAATTCGAAGTGTGGCCGGGCTTCACTCCCACGGCGTGGTTCTATCTGGTTGCGACCCATCCGGGACTACTTCTTTCTTTGGGTAATACCCCAACCATTATTCCTTACTTGCAAATTCCCCAAGGGGTAAGCCAATCGGTGAACGAGCTCGAAGGGGCCTCTTCGCTCGGAAGCATGACCGTAACTTGCATCGACCCAAATGGCACGCTCAAGGGTTTGGCGGCTCAAAATGTGCTGATCGGCAGGGTGGTGCAGCTCAAACAGGGCTTTCCAGGCATGGCTCTGGGCGATTTCACCACGCTGCAAACAATGCAGATCACACAGGTGGGCCAGGACACGGAAGGCCGCATCACCATTCAATGCGCGGATGTGCAGCGCTTTATTCAAGGGATGCAGATTTGGCTGCGCGGCGGTCCTCTCTGGTGGACGCCCGGCGGTCCCCAGGCGCAGCAACCGGTGGGCGCGTCGTGGCTGGAGAACGGCTACGCGGTGAGCAACCAAAACCCGCGCTATGTGGCCGGCAATCCCATCGACCTCATCCTGGCAGTGCTCCAGAACGAGCTGGGGGTGGGTCAGGATCCGGCGCTTCTGACCTCGAATTACGTGATGCAAAGCCTCGCGCCGGTGTACGAGTCGCAACAGAACTACGAGCCCATGCCGCCGCCGGAAGGTTGGGCGACCTATACGCCCGGCCAGGACTCCACACTGATTAATCCCAATCCCTACATCGACGTTTCCGGTCTACTGGCCTTGCGGGAGGGGGAGTTTTCCGGCGTCTGGTTCGATTTTGTGATCACACGGCCCATAGATGGCAAGCAGTTCATCGAGGAACAGATCCTGAAGCCCCTCGGCCTTTACTGGATCGTGCGCGCCGACGGCCGCCTCGCGCTCAAGACCATGAAGCCGCCCGTCGAGCAGACGCCCGTATTCGCGTTCAGCGCCAAGAACATCATGGGGATCCCGCAGACTCAGCGGCAGAACATCATCAACCTGGTGACATTTCAATTGGACGTGCAACAAGGCGGCGTCACCACGGCGGCGCGGAGTTACGGATATCAGGTCAGCTACGAGCAGCAAACGTCGCTGCAAACTTATCGGCAGGTCTTCGAGCAGCAGATCCAGTCCACCGGCCTGCGCGTGGCGCGGGGCGGCATGATGCTTTCCCGTCTGCTCTCGGACCGCATCTTCCGCCGCCATGCCTTTGCCCCACCCGCTTACAAGTTCAGCGCGCAGCTCGCCAGCTTGCCGGTGGAGCTGGGCGATTATGTTTGGCTGAGCCACCCGAAAGTGCTGGATCTCGAAACGGGCAAACCGGGGCTGAATAATGTGGTGTGCGAAGTGCTCGATCGGCAGCCGAACTACGGTCACGCCACGGTGGATTTCACGCTGCTGGATACGCGCTTCATCAACATTTCGCCGCCTTACCAGATCGCCGCAGCCGCCGCTGACATTCCCTCCTGGAGTCAGGCCACGCCCCAGGAGCAGGCGCAGTACATGTTCATCTCCTCCGCTGACATGGGCGGTGAGAACAGCGATGGGACGGCCGGGAACACAATCTTCTGATTGGTGATTTGTGATTGGTGATTTGCGATTGAGAACCGCGCTGAGAGAGGCAACGTGACCGTGTTCAATCACCAATCACAAATCGCAAATCACAAATTTTGGATAGGTGCGCTATGTCTCAACTAACTTTAAGTGTGATTCCTGGGTTTTTCGACCTTGCCGATAGCGCTATCGCCGCCGGGCAGCCGCTCACGGACGACAGCATGCTTAAAATCTCTCACAACGCCAAGTTTGGCACGGTGCGCAGCAAGCTGATTTTCATGGGCTTCTATGCGAACGGCAACACGGTGCCCACTCCCATCGATCCTGACGATGGCTACGCTTACTCGCGGGCCGAGTGCCAGTTCGTCTGGACGATCTACAGCAACCGCGCACCGGCGCCGGGATTCGTTCCCGGTCAGGCGGCGCCGCCCGCACAGGCTAATTCGCAGTCCGGACAGCTTTATAACTACCCCGGGGCCTGGGACGTCAACGACGCGACGGGGGCCATAAGCCTTCGGACAACGTATTGGCAAAACGGGTCAGAAGTTGTAACCAACGACGGAATTATCAAAGTTTATGCGGTGTGCTTACGATTGAGCCTAAACAGCGGAAACTAGGAAGAAGGAATCGGAAATCGAAGCGATCAGCCGTCAGCTATCAGCTCTCAGCAAACCGGTCGGTGGACAGGCTGAGAACTGAAAGCTGAGAGCTGAGAGCTGAGGAGCTAAAATGGCGGTAACAAGAACAATTCTCCCGCGCAAGGGTCTCGTCCAATCCCAACACGGCCTCACCAGCTATGAGGCTGACCAGGACCAAAACTGGGCGCTGCTGGATGCCAATGTCGCGTTCATGAGCGATCTCCCAACTTCCTTGTTTCAGCCGCTGGGATGTAATGGGTTGGTTTCAGGCTTCGTCCTCTCCACCTCCAGCACTTTAGTCCCCGGCATCACCTCAGGTGTGCTCTTCGCGCAAGGGGTGAGCTATGCGCCGGCGAGCGCACCCACGTTGGGACCGGCCCCGGCCAGCCAGACGAGTTACTTCTTCTATAACTCGACAAATGGCTTCTACTACCAGGCGAGTGCGGTGGGAGCGCAGGCCGGCGACGCCCTGGTCGGCGTCGTCACCACCAACGCCTCGACGGTGGTTGCCGTCCAACACGCGACTCCGATCTTCGGGTCGGTGAGCCTGGCCCCCAGCGCCGCGGGCAATGGCACGGTTCCACACCTGCTGGGGCGTGCTCCACTGTGCGCCATCATTCAAATGACCAGCGGGGGCGCCATCTGGTTTCAAACGCCAACCAGCTACGATGGCACGAATCTTTATATTGTGGCCTCCGACGCGGGAATCACAGGGAGGGCGATCGTATGGTGAGACATTTAAGGTATACTTGGGACGAGGTGAAAACCATGTTTCGCTTGCGTGCTCCCGCCTTGTGCTTACCCGTGATGTTATTTCTGCTGAGCTGTGGTTGGATATTCTGCTCTGAGGCGCAGGTTGCTGTAAGTTTGCATGCCGGCCAGGCGATGAACTTCACCCTGGAAGGCAAGATCAACACGCTCGACCACAATAAGCTCACCGTGCACACGGAAGAAAACATCATTTTCCACGTCACTTACGATGACAAGACGGAGTTCAAGAGTGACGACGGCAGCCCCGCCAGCGGCAAAGATTTGCGGGTGGGCATGAGGATCAAGGTGGACGGCGACCTTACCGAAAGCGGCGAGATTTTGGCGCAGAAGATTGAGGTCGAGAAGAAGAAATAGCATTCAGGATTCAGGATTCCGGAATCTGGAATCTCAGACGTGAATCCTGAATCCTGAACCCTGCCTTTCCTGGCCTACCAACATAAACCTATGTTCGGACACCTTGCCATCTTGAAAAGGACAGCTCACCAATCGTCAATCGGCAATCGACAATCGGCAATCGCTTTTCCCTTGACAGGAGGTGGAGGGGAAATTCAGACTCCCTTCCTTCGCTAGGTAGGGGGGAGTTTAATTCAATCGAGGAGCACGAAATGACCAAGGATCGAGCGCGCAACGTTATCTTAAGTGCACTCGGAAAATTCGCGATCTCGGTCGCATTAATAATGAGTGTCCTAGGGACAGCTTTCGGGCAGAATCCAAACGAGACGGCCAAGCAAGCGGTGAAAGGCCCGTGGTTGAACAAAAGCTTGTCGCCTGACAAGCGAGCCGATCTGGTGATCGAGAAGCTGACGCTGGACGAAAAGATTAGTCTGGTTCACGGGGTGGAAGGACAACTGGCGCAGCAGCATTCCCTGGGCGGCGCCGGCTACGTGCAGGGAATCCCGCGGCTCGGACTCCCTTCCCTACAGATGACCGACGGCCGATCGGGCGTCGCGAACATTGGATCGCGCGGTATTTACACCACTGCGTTGCCTTGCGCGCTGGCCAACGCGGCGAGTTGGGACCTGAAGGGGTCGTATGAGTATGGCGCTCAACTGGGCAAGGAAGTCCGCGACGTCGGCTTCAACGTTTCGCTGGGCGGAACCGCGAACATCATTCGCGAGCCGCGCAACGGGCGGAACTTCGAATGTCTCGGCGAGGACCCTCTGCTGATTGGAAAGATGCTTGGCCGCGAACTTAAAGGCACCCAGGACCAACAGGTGGTTGCCAACATCAACCGCTATGCAGTAAACGACCAGGAAACGGGGCGCTTCATCGGCAGCGCGGTCATCGATAAGCGCGCCATGCAGGAGACTGACCTGCTGGCCTTTGAAATCGCCATCAAGGAATCGGATGTGGGCACGGTGATGTGCGCCTACAATCGCGTCAACGGCACGTATGCCTGCGAGAATCCCTACCTGCTGGCCGGCGTCCTGGAAAAAGCTTGGGACTACAAGGGCTGGGTGATGACGGATTGGGGCGCGGCGCACAGTGCGGCCAAATCCGCGCTCGCCGGCCTCGATCAGGAAATGCCCACCGGCCGCTACTTCGGCGACCCGCTCAAGGCAGCGGTGGAAAAGGGAGAGGTGCCCGTGGCGCGTCTCAACAATATGGTGCATCGCATCCTGAGGACTGAATTCGCTCTCGGCATCATCGACAATCCGCCTGTCACCCATCCGGTTAATCCTTTCACCGGAGCGGACGTGGCCGAGCGCGCGGCGGAGCGCGGCATTGTGTTGCTCAAGAACGACAACGCACAGTTGCCTCTCGATGCCTCGAGTGTTAAATCGATCGCGGTCATCGGCGCGCACTCGGATGTCGCAGTGCTCTCGGGCGCCGGTTCCGACCAGGTTAATGCGGCGGGTGGGAATGCAGTGCCCGGCAACCGTCGCATGGTTTGGCACCCCTCTTCTCCGCTCCGCGCGCTCGAGGCCCGGGCGCCCAATTCCCAAGTCACCTTCGATCCGGGAACTCATCCTGCGGAGGCCGCGAAATTGGCCGGAGCTTCGGAGGTCGCAATCGTCTTCGTCTGGCAGCATACGTCGGAAGGCCGCGATGTGCCGAACCTTTCCCTGCCCGATCACCAGGATGATCTGGTGAATCAAGTGGCGGCGGCGAATCCGCACACCGTTGTGGTGCTCGAGACCGGCGGCCCGGTAACCATGCCCTGGATCGATAAAGTGAGCGCGATTCTCGAGGCGTGGTATCCGGGGATTCGCGGCGGCGAGGCGGTGGCGCGCGTGCTTTTTGGGGACGTGAACCCATCCGCCAAGCTCCCCGTTACTTTCCCCAAAAGTGAGGCCGACCTCCCCCACGCGAACGTGGCGGGAATGCTGATGACGGCAAGCGGGCAGCCGAAGGAGCAGACCGCGCCCTTTGATATCAATTACACAGAAGGCTTGAAGGTTGGATACAAGTGGTTCGAAGCGGAAGCTAAGGAACCGCTGTTCCCATTCGGCTTCGGCCTTTCCTACACCACCTTCTCTTACTCCGCACTCGAGGCGACGCCGGGAGAGGGATTAAGGGTGAGCTTCAGCGTCAGCAACACAGGTTCGCGCGCCGGGGCGGAAGTTGCGCAGGTCTACGCGACTTTGCCTTCGAGCGCCGGCGAGCCTTTCAAGCGGCTGGTGGCGTGGGAGAAGATTGCCCTAGCGGCCGGGGAATCCAAGACAGTGTCCTTGACCGTGCAACCCCACTTCCTGTCGATCTTCAACGTCGCTAAGGACAAATGGGAACTGGTTCCCGGCGAGTACCGGATTTTCGTGGGCGGCTCTTCGCTGACCACGCCACTAAGCCAGGCCGTGACGATCGCCGATCCCAACTAGTCTAATTAACGCGCCTACCTTGCACTAAGCCCCGAAGGGGCGGAGCCAGCACAGCCCAGGCTAACGGCCTGGGTCCGTGAACCCGCCCTTCTATTCGCGTTAAGCCCTGAAAGGGCGGAATACGCCGCACGGGAGCACTCGCAGGATGCCTGTTCGCTGGATTGATCACGCCCCTTCAGGGCTTTTGCCTACCCAGAGGAGCGACTCTGTAGACCCAGGCCGTTAGCCTGGGCTGTGTTAGCGCGCCCCTTTGGGGCTGAAGGCGTGCATCCCATGAAACCGGTGTCCACCCAAAGATGTGGATCGAGAACAGCCCCACGGAAGAGGGCTGGAGCTCCAACTTCTCAGAGGCTGTCCCTGCGGCTTCGTCACCCGTCGACGGGCAATCCGCAATCGACAATCGTCAATCACAGCAGCTTCATCGCGTCCGGATCCCAGCGCACCACTGCGCCGCGTTCGTAGCTCAGGTTACTTAGCAACGCTGCCCCGGCGGCGCGGTATCCGAACACGGCGTCTTCCACCACCGGCTGGCGTGAACGCACCGCTGCGAAGAAGTTCTTGAAGTGATCGTAGCTATCGCTGTACTCGTCGGGGACGGAGAATTTCTCCACGGCGGCATATCCGGCCGAGGGCTGAGTCAGGGGATATTTTTTGCGATACTCGAGCAGGAATTTGTCCTGCATTGCGGTAGTGAAAGTTTCGGTGTTGTAACCGGGCTCGGTCTCGCGTGGCACCCGGTAGAGAGTGACCCCGTCACCAGCGATCGTCATGGAACCCTCCGAGCCATTGAACACGAATCCTTCGCTCTCGCTGCCTCCGCAGGCAAAGTTCACTCGCAGGTTCAGATTGAATCCCTGCGGATAATCGAACAACCCCAGAAGCACGTCGGGTACGTCGCGGCCATCCCTCCAGAAGCGGAGACCGCCCGTGGCAGTGGCGCGATTGGGGCCGGTCGTCTGGGTAACGAAATGCGTCCCGCTAAAGAGGTGAACGAAAAGGTCTCCTGCCACGCCGGTGCCATAGGCCTTCCACTTCCGCCACTGGAAGAAGTGCTCTGCGTTGAAGGGGATTTTAGGCGCCGTGCCGAGGAAACGCGGCCAGTCGATGGTCTGCTCGGAGGCGTCAGGAGCGACGGAATACTCCCAAGCGCCGATGGCCGAATTACGGTCCCACCAGGCGCTGATGGCGGTGATCTGGCCAAGACTGCCCGACTGCACGATCTCCCGCGCCTTTTTGTAAATCAGCGAGCTGACTCGCTGGCTGCCGATTTGAATAATGCGCTCCGTCTTCTTTGCCGTGGCGATAATCTCCGGGCCCTCCGGATAGGCGTGGATCATGGGCTTTTCGCAGTAAACGTCCTTGCCCGCATTCATGGCGTCAACCGCCGCCTGTTTGTGCCAGTGGTCCGGTGTGCCGACCAGGATGGCGTCCACGTCCGAGCGGGAGAGAATCTCCTTGTAGTCGCGCGTGGTGAAAATCTCGTCGCCCCAGAGCTCCTTGGCGCGCGCCAGGCGGCCATCGTAACAATCCGCCACCGCCACCAGCTTCACCCCCGGCACCAGGAGAGCCGTCTTGGTGTCGCCCATCCCCTGCCCACCCGCGCCCACGAGCGCAAGATGAATCTGGTCGTTCGCGGAATGCGCCGCCGCAGGTTGCTCCTCGGCCGCGAGCACGTGCGTCTTAAGACCATTGGCAATGAAAGTTCCGGCGGTCATCACACTCCCCGCCTTCAGAAAATCTCTGCGATTGAAACCGTAAGGCATTCGTCACCCCCTCCAGACCATTGTAAGAAATTGGATAAGACAGAAGAGAATACATCTGTTGGGGCTGTCCTGGGTAGAGAAAAACCTCGGTACGCTCGAATTGACATTTACTCCAAAAGGTGCGTCAATTCCCTTCCTGATAACGAGGCGTGATAGCGTTCGGCGCCTCTCATCTTTCTCCCGGAGGAAACATGGCGCGAGCACTGAAGCTTACTCTGATTCTGATCGCATTGGTCGTGAGCGCGGCGCTTGGCGCGCAGGCCGCAGTGATGAAGGCCGGGGTGGCCAAGGTGGATATCACTCCGCCCGCGGGCGTGCAGATGTGGGGATATTTCGATCGGCTTACGGGAGCACAGGGAACGCTCGATCCTCTTTACGCGCGCGTTCTGGTGTTGGAAGTGGGAGAGAAGCGGTTGGCGCTGGTGGACCTGGATTACGGGCGCACCTTCGGCCTCGCCGCGATCCAGCGCATCCGCGACGCCGCGCGAGAGTCGAGCGGGATTTCTTATGTGCTCGTCCAGGCCACGCACACGCACGCGGGTCCGGTGATCATGGACGAGTACGCGTCAGGCCCTCCCGCTTGGGAGGCGGCAGCCATTGAGAAGATTGGAAAGGCCATCCAGGAGGCTCACCAGCACGCCGTCGAGGCACGCCTCGGCACTGGGTACGGCGAAGCTTACATCGGTTACAACCGGCGGCGACTGAACGCGGACGGCACGGTCACCATGTTCTGGCGCAACCAGACCCACGTGCCGACCGCGCCCGTTGATCCAACCGTCTCTGTGCTGCGCGTCGATAGCTCGGACGGCACACCACTCGCGGTGCTTGTGAACTACTCATGTCACCCTGTGGTATTCGGCCCCGATAATCTGCAGTTCTCAGCAGACTTCCCCGGCGTAACCACCAAGACGGTTGAGCAAACGTTTGGCCCCAACCCACCGCTCTGCTTCTTCCTCCAGGGCGCGCCGGGCGACATCAATGTCTACGACGCCACCACGCCGCTCAAGGAGGACGCGGTGGCCAAGTGCGACTGGAGCGGCCGGCACCTGGGCGAAGAGGCGGCGCGGGTCGCCAAGTCCATTAAGACGGAAGCCGTGGCGGAGCCTTCGCTCGATTTCGTGGAAGATATGCTTCCCTTCCATTTGCGCTGGAACCTCGAGAAGTTTCAGCAAGGACTCGTTACTGTTTTTGGCGCGGATTTCCTCAAGACCTTTGCCCCGCAGATCCGCTCCGATTGGCAACTCCCCGTGGCGACCGTACTCATCAACAAACGGCTCGCGGTGATGACCATGCCAGGCGAGCCATTTGTGGATTTCCAGATCAATTGGCGCGACCGTTGTCCAGTCCCGGACGCTTTCTTTCTGGGGTACGCCAACGGTTACTACGGGTACTTCCCTACTTTGAAAGCCGCTACTGAAGGGGGGTACGGCGCCGCGGGCGCCACTACCTGGATTGAAGTGGGAGCGGGCGAACGCATGGTCGATCACGCTCTGGTGCGCACTTACGAACTACTGGGTCGACTCGCCGACACGCCCGAAGACCTGAAAAAGTGAGTACGGGCGGCCCTTGTGGCCGCCCTGGGGCAACCACAAGGGTTGCCCCTACTGCCGATTACTCGGCGCGCAACGACTCCGCGGGGTTCACACCCGCGGCACGCCGAGCTGGGAGATAAGCCGCCAGTGCGGCCGTGGCGATGAGCCCCAGTGACACCGCAGCGTACGTTGCCGGGTCCACGGACCTTACCCCGAAGAGGAGCGAGGACATGAGGCGCGTCAGCGCCGGCGCGGCCGCCAATCCGCATGCTACCCCGACAAGGGTCAGCACTAACGCCTGGCGGACGAACATTCCGGTCAGTTGCTGATGCTGGGCGCCCAGCGCCATTCGAATGCCAATCTCCCGCCTGCGCTGTGACACCGAATAGGCTATCACGCCGTAGAGCCCCACCACGCCGAGCAGCAGCGCCATTCCCGCAGCGAGCGCCAGCATCACCAGGGTAAAGGAAGTCCGTGCCATGGATCGCCTGTAAAGATAGTCCAGCGTGCGGACATCCGACAGGGGAAGGTTCGAGTCCACGGACCACACTGCCCGCTGTACCTCGTTCATCAAGCTCATCGAGCCGGCGCGCGGGCTGCGAATCGAGAAGGTCACGAAGCGGCGCACCTCAACGTCCGGATCGCCCTCGAAGCGCGCCGTGAGCATTGGCCAATACACCGACCTAGGAGCTTCTTTATCCATGCCGTCGTCGTGAGTGTTGCCGACGACCCCGACAATTTCCCGCCAGTCGTCCTTCGCAGCTACGCGAATCTGCTTGCCCAGCGCGCTCGAGGGGTCGTGCCAGTATTCACGAGCCACTTTTTCGGAAACGATAGCCACCGGAAGCTTGTGGTAGACATCGCTCCAGGTGAGGTCGCGGCCGGCGAGGAGCGGCGTGCCAAGGGTTCTGAAAAAGCCGGGTGCAACGAACCTGAACCGGTGAAGCTCCATGCTGCCTTGGGAATTGCTGCGGTCCTTCACGAGCACTGGGTCGGTCCATTCATTGCCATCCATCGGGACACTCAAGGAGAGGCCTACGGACGTGACGCCGGGAATGGCCTCAATCTTATGCAGAATCTCCTCCTGGAGGCGAACTACGCGCTCCGGATCTTTCACTTGCGTGTCGGGAAAGTCGGCTCGGAATGTCTGGAGTTGCGCAGGCGCGACGAATCCGGGGTCCACGGCGGTCAAAGCAAGGAACGTGCGAATCATGAGTCCCGAACTGATCAGCAGAACCAGCGCCAGCGCCACTTGAACGATCACCAGCATGCTGCGCGCGCGGTGGCGCTGCCGGCTCTCGCTCATGGAACGTCCACCCTCGCGCAGTCCGGTCCCCAGGCGCGCGCCCGCGTACTTCCAGACCGGGATAGACCCGAAAAGCAGGGCGGCGATAAAAGACAATGCCAGTGTGAACAGCACCACAGTCCCGTCCACGCCGATTTCGTCCAGGCGGGGCAAACCCGCCGGCGCCGCTACCAGCAGTCCGCGCAAAGCCCCATAGGCCAGCGCCAGACCAAACGCGCTTGCTAACAACGCCAAAATGAGACTCTCCAGAAACAACTCGGCAGCGATGCGAGCCCTCGTGGCGCCCAGCGCGGCGCGGACAGCGAGTTCCTGTTCACGCCCTTCGGCGCGGACCAGAAGCAGGTTGGCCACATTGGCACACGCGATAAGCAGCACCAAGCCGATGCCGCCCATCAATACCCACAAGACCTTGCCGACGTCACCCACTACATCCTGTTTCAACGGCCGAAGATTCGGTCCCATTCGCGCGTCCTCGAAGAGCTTGACGCTGAAGCCGGGCGGCGGCGGAAAGCTTCGTTGTACGATGGGGAGCATCCGCGCCACGTCGGCATTGGCCTGGGCCAGGGTGACCCCTGGCTTGAGCCTGGCGATGCCGTCATAGCTATATTCGCCCAAGACAGTCTTGGCGCGGTCGAGCGTTAAAGGCAGGATCAACGCAGGGTCGGGCTGGTCGCGGAAGTGGAATTGTTGCGGCAGCACCGCGATGATTTGCCGCAGTTTTCCATCCACGGTGATCGTTTTCCCGATCACTGAGCGGTCGCCGCCAAACTTCCGGCGCCAGTAACCGTGGGTCAGCATAACCGTGTCCGCGCTGCCAGGGGAATCATCCGCCGGTGTGAACGAGCGGCCGAGCAGCGGCGATATCCCCAGAATGGGAAGCAGGCCATCGGTCACCACGAGGCCCGACGCGTGCTCCGGCTCTCCGAGGCCGGTGATGTTCACCGAGTAGCCCATCGAGATAGCAACATCCTGGAGAGTGCGGCTCTGCTCGCGCAGGATGAAGTAGGTTGAGGGGGATAAACTCACATCCTTGAGGTCGATGCCGGGCGCCGTGAGCCAGACTGCGACCAGTTCATCCGGGTGCGAATAGGGCAGTGGCTTTAGCAATACACCTTCGAGCACACTGAAAATAGCCGTATTCCCGCCAATGCCCACGGCCAGCGTCAGCAGCGTGACTGCCATAAAAACGGGGGCACGCGCCAGTCGCCTTAGCACCTGCCTGAGCTGAGTAGTGAAGGTCCCCATAGATTCACCTCCCAAGCGCGTTAGACGCAGTTCTGGTTAAAACCCCTCTTTCCAGAGTTTGTAGAGGCCCCAGGCGGCGAGGGTGCAGCCGTCGCGGATGGTTCCATTAACAAGCATCTTCTCGAATTGGTCGATTGAGACGGCTCGCAGAACCAGATCGTGCTCTTCCGGGTCAGGGTCGGGTCCGGCGGGCGCCAAGCCCGTCGCAAGGTAAACGTGCTCCTTTTGATTGGCAAAGCCGTACGCGATCCAAAGCGTGCCAAGGTATGTCATGCTGGCCGCAACCAGCCCCGTCTCTTCGCGCAGTTCCCCTCGCGCCATTTCCTCGGGATCGACCCCTGCCGTTTCCCAGCCACCTTGGGGTAGTTCGAGACATCGCTGCTGGATGGTATAGCGAAACTGCTCGATGAGATAGATAGTCTCGCCTTGGATGGGTATTATGATCGCGCAGTCGTCCTTGTCCACCACGCCGTAAATGCCGCGCACGCCGTTGCTGCGCTCGACTTGGTCCTCGCGCACCCGCAGCCATGGGTTACGGTACACTTGGCGGCTGCTCAGGGTTTTGATGCTCATGTTGAACAGTGTACCGCGTTCGTTGTCACCGGCGGGCCACATCTTTGGGAGGGAGACTCACAATATTACGGGGCCGTGCTGGCCGTGATTGCCGCGGCAAGCGCGCCCGGTGACTATCAATCGGCGCCGGCGGTCGAGAAGAATATGAACTTGCTCCGCGCCTATCTGGTCCACGGGTGCGGATCGCAAGAATTGATTGATCGCGTACTTCTGCTCTGGGCGTCGACGAAGACGCCGGGTCTTCTGACTTCTGCACAACAGAAGTCCATCACGGATGAAGCGCTGAGCAAACAGCAAGCGGACGGAGGCTGCAGCCTCTCTTCCTTCGTGGGAGAGTGGAAGCGAAGAGACGACACACCCCTCAAGACCAGGAGCGACGGCTATGCCCCCGGCGTCGTCGCGTTGGCGCTCCAGGAGTCCGGCATGAAACGCGACCAGCCGCAACTGCAAAGAGCTCTCGCTTGGCTCGAGACGAATCAGGAAAAGACCGACGGCCGATGGCTCGCTTACTCGCTGAACAAACAACGAGACCTCTCCTCTTACATCGGCCGATTCATGAGTGATGCGGCCACGGCTTACGCGGTACTGGCCCTTTGCGATCGGGGATCACAACCGGCGTCGCTTGGGGGGGCACTAGCCCTTCACACCCTTCTGCTAATGAACGAGCCAAGCCCAGAAGCAACGCCACGCGTCTCGCACTCGGCGCAGTCAAGTCTTCCTCTGCTCCGGTGAATACCCAACTCGAGTCCGTTCGCCATTCTTAGCGTGCCGGTCTTAGTGCCGTTCTTAGTGCCGTTCTTAGTGGACCCAAACCCGCCCAATCCTGCTATAATCGCTTGCGTACGGCTCCCGCGGAGCGAGCCTTGAACGATGAGCTGGAGTGGCGGAATTGGCAGACGCAGCAGACTCAAAATCTGCCGCCGGTCACCCGGCATGGGGGTTCAACTCCCCCCTCCAGCACCAATTTTAGCCTGTTAGATTCAATGAGACACAACCCGCATTTGCTGCGCGTGCCCTAAGCGTGCCCGACGACGAACGCCCACGTCCCAGGTCCTAGGCACATCTGCTTCAAGCTGCTCCTGCCGGGAGCGGACCCACGGGGCGTAATGCCTCTCGGTTATTCGAACACTTTTGCGGCCGAGTAATACTGGTACGCGGTCTATCGGCACACCAGCAAGCAATAACTCGACCGCAAAGATCATGCTTGGGACGTCCGAAGCGCCTGATCCAAATCGGCGATGATGTCGTTCACATCTTCGATACCCACCGATAACCGGACATACTCAGGAGTCACGCCGGTCTGTACCTGATCCTCGGGCGTGAGCTGGGAGTGCGTGGTCGTGGCCGGGTGGATGATCAGCGATTTTGCATCGCCGATGTTTGCCAAATGGCTGAACAGCTTGACGTTGTTTATCAGCTTCGCGCCAGCCTCTTTGCCGCCCTTGATGCCGAAACCTACAATCGCCCCCTGGCCGTCAGGCAGGTATTTCTTGGCGCTGGCGTAATCGGGGTGGCTCGGCAGGCCCGGATAGTTGACCCACTGCACCGCCGGATGTCTTTCGAGGAACTCGGCGACGGCGAGCGCATTCTTCGAGTGGCGTTCCAGCCGGAGGTGCAGCGTCTCTAAACCCAGCAGCGTCAGGAACGCCCCCCACGGACTCTGCGTAGCGCCCGTGTCGCGCAGCCAGTGTGTGCGGATGTAGAGGATATAAGCGATGTTGCCGACAGGTCGCAGCGCTTCTTCGAACACGATTCCGTGGTACGCGGGATCTGGCGAGGTGAATTCCGGCCACTTCTCCGGTTCCTTGGCCCAGGGAAATTTGGCGCTATCCACGATCGCGCCGCCGATATGTACGCCGTGACCGCCGATGAACTTCGTTGTGGAGTACACAACGATATCGAACCCGTGTTCGATGGGACGGAATAAGGCCGGCGTTAGGGCCGTGTTGTCGATGATCGTCGGCAGGCGGTGCTGGTGCGCGATGTCGGTGATCTTGCGATAGTCCGGTACATCGTTTTTGGGATTGCCCGGCGTCTCGATGTAAACGGCACGAGTGTTCTTGTCTACCAGCTTGCTGATCTCCTCGGGCCGCTTCGGGTCAAAGAACCGCACCTCGACACCGAGCTTTGAGAACGTTTGGGTGAAGAGGGTCCATGTCCCGCCGTAAAGGCTGTTAGCAGAGACGAAGTTCTGTCCGGCGCGGACAATCGTCAAGAGAGATGCCGTGATCGCCGCCTGGCCGCTGGCAAATGCCAGGGCTGCCGCGCCGCCGTCGAGCGCCGCCAGGCGCTTCTCCAGGACGTCGGTGGTTGGGTTCATCAAGCGGGTATAGATGTTACCGAATTCGCGCAGTCCGAAGAGATTCGCGGCGTGCTCGGTATCGTGAAACACGTAGCTCGTCGTCGAATAGATCGGGACGGCGCGTGCGGTGGTTGTGGGATCGGGTACCTGGCCGGCGTGCAGCGCCAGAGTGCCCAGCTTGTAGGTTGGTTCATTGTTTGACATCTTGTGTCTCCCTGTTCCTGATTTTGGATTTATACGACTTGCCAATTAACAAACTCGCAGCGTTCTCGCCTGCCCAAAGCGGCGCAAGGGTTTTCAAGGCCCCGGTTCGCACATGAACCTCGCAATCACTTGGAGGCGCGGGGCGGAATCGAACCGCCGATAAGGGTTTTGCAGACCCCTGCCTTACCACTTGGCGACCGCGCCTCGATTCTCCTCGAACGCAAACCTGGTCGGCTGGATCGTGCGTGACAAGCAAGATTCAGCCGCCCAGGCAAAGCCCGCCGCTCGGTCAGCGCATTTAGAGTCCGTAAGAAATGCCGAACGCAAATTGGTGCCGCGCAAAGAGGTTGACACCCGGCATAATTTGACCCGCGGCCTGAGCCACACCGAAGTCGACGTTAAACTTCCTCTCCGCCAGCGGCACAATGCGGGCGGCGTAGGTGATCGTGGTTGGAACAATCGCCCCCGGCAAGGACTGGACGTCTCGTGGCTCCTGGAGGACTTCCGACCCAAGAATGATGCTGCTTTTCGCCGGCCCCTTGAGTACAAACGCTACGGCGCCGAAAGCTCTCCCACGATAGGCGGGAGCATTGCCTGCAAGGCCGAGGACGGAGGCGTTGGTAAGTTTGTAGCCTGCGTTCAGGACAATAGGCAGCTTCTTCGTTTCGGTGATGGTTTTCGTCGCCACAACATAGAAGTCAGCATTGTTCGTGCGCCGACCATCGATCCAGCCGCCCACGTTGTAGACTTGCGTGCGGGCCACGAAGCCGGCGGAAATGGCCGGCACCCATTTCCGCTTGGCGAAATCCTCCGGCAGGAAATTAACCTTGCCATGAAACGAGTTAAAACCGTTGCCCCACAAGTTGCTGAGGCCCGCAGTACTTCCCTGCGAATGGAAATCGCGGGTGTAGCCGAATTCGGTGCGGCCCAGAGCACCCACCGTTAGTGACGACTGATAGAAGTTGCCCAGAACCTTTCCGCCATTCAGGAAGTGAAAAGAGACTATGGGTTCGCCAAAACCGTCTTTGCCGGAAGCTGCTGTGTAGGCGAGCGGAGTGACGAAAACACCCGTTTGCCCTTCCCAGTTCAGGCTCTGACCCAAAACGGGGCGAACGTCAGCGGCCATGGTAAGCAGCAAGCCGAGCGCCACGTATTGAATCACGGCAAGAGCACGTGACGTAAATCGTTGTGGATGATGCGCGTTGCCTTCCAATACTGATTGGTACGACATGCAAGAATCTCCTTTGGTCTTGGGATGTGCCCTCAGACTGCGTTTCGGGCCCGCAAATGGCCCTAAGGACGCATGTCAAGGGAGTACTGCAGCGGAGCGTATAAATGGGCTTGCTATTCTGCGGGATCAACAACAACAAGCGGTCTTATGGTTGGCCTGGAGAAGCCCTTGGATGTGGGTGAAGTGATTTGGTGCACCTTTTGGAAGCATGACCTTTTCCCCTTGGTTTCTCATTCCCCCGACGCAAGGAGGGAGCAAGTACGGCCGCGCATCGGGCGAGCCCAAACGCGGCTTTTGAGCAACACCCGGATTAAGCCGCCCCGACAGTTCGAGGCTCGGCCCCCGGGTGCCTTGATTCATAGCCGCAAGAGCCGGTCAGCGGCCACCACCATCCCCGGTGTAAACACGGCGATGACCACCTCCCCAATCGCACCCACTGCGAACGGGGGCCATCTGGGCATTTACCCAATTCCCTCGAAAAGCACCGAGGAAATATAGCGCTCGCCGGAATCCGGCAAGACGACCACAATGTTCTTACCTGCGAAATCCGCTTCCTTGGACAGGCGAACCGCCACGGCCACGGCAGCACCGGATGAGATACCGCTGAGTATCCCTTCTTCTTTCGCGAGGCGTCGCGCGTATTCGACGGCCTCTTCATTTGTGACCTGTTCGATCCGGTCGACAACCGACAGGTCCAACACCTTCGGTACGAATCCCGCTCCAATCCCCTGAATCTTGTGAGGGCCGGGCTTCAGCGGCTGCTTGGACGTATGCTGCGTCAAGATCGGGCTGGCCGCTGGTTCCACGGCCACGGAGAGAATCGCCTTCTTCTTCTGCAGCTTGATGTAGCGGGAGACGCCGGTGATGGTGCCGCCCGTCCCAACGCCCGAGACGAGCACGTCCACCGCCCCGTCCGTGTCGTTCCATATCTCGGGACCAGTCGTGCTTTCGTGGATGGCCGGGTTGGCAGGATTGTCGAATTGCTGCGGCAGAAAGTAGTGGTCTGGATCGGACTTGGCAATCTCTTCCGCCTTCTTCACCGCACCCGGCATGCCTTGCGGTCCGGGGGTGAGGATCAGTTTCGCGCCGAAGGCCGCAATGACGCGACGCCGCTCGAGCGACATGGTTTCCGGCATGGTCAAGCTCAGGGGATAACCGCGGGCGGCGGCAACGAATGCCAGCGCGATACCGGTGTTTCCACTTGTGGGTTCAACAATCTCTTTGCCGGGCTTCAACAAGCCCCTCTTTTCCGCGTCCCAAATCATGGCCGCTCCAATTCGGCATTTCACGGAATAGGAAGGATTACGCCCTTCGATTTTGGCCAGAATCGTGGCCTTAGCCCCATTGGGGATGCGATTCAGCTTCACGATGGGCGTCCGGCCGATGCTTAACGAGTTGTCTTGGTAGAAAGATGCCATGGCTTCGAGTCTCCTTAGGTCGTTTTGAAATATGCCGATGCTTTTAATTCACATCGGCATCGGGGGAACTTCATCTGTCCCCTCTTCACGTGCCTGGGGAGCCGGTGGAGCTACCGGCGATTGGCTGGGCAGCACCAACGGTTTCCCCTTCACTGTGATCGGAGGACCGGTCGATTGCTCGGGATGAAGGGTGGTGGGTGGTCTCGGCGTTAGCTGGCTAGGAATGCTTTCCCCAACCGAAAACAAAAACGCCCACTCGCCCGAATCATTCCTGGCAAGTGGGCCGGCTACTGCGTCAGTCCGCGATCTATTACCCAATGCCAGAACTCGGCGAACACCGGTCGCAGAGGCAACAACAGCACGAGTTCTGACAGTGGAGAGAATACATAGTTAAATGCTCAATAATTACAAATCCCGTCGGGCTTTACGTTGAAAGCCAAACGATTCTTTATCTTAGTGAAGCGACTTGGCTTTTTCCAATCAATAGTTTTTATGATGGAGATTGCCCTCCCTTATATCTTCTCCTGCGCCAAGCTTCGCCTGTGCCCAGGAGGCCGCTGCTCTGAGCGTCGCGACACGCTGCGGCGGTCGGTCATCCAATAGGTGGATGCCCTGCAAAAGCGGATGAGAACGCACACCCGAAGCTTCAGCAACAAGCTGCAAATGCCTGCTCAAGACCAGTAATCAAATCGCCGACATCCTCAAGACCAACGGAAACGCGAATCAAGTCCGGGGTAAGGCCCATCTGCAATTGGACATCGCGAGGCATGGAAGCGTCATCGTACAGGGATGTTCAATGAGTGATTCAACTCGCCCCTCCAGCACCAGTTTTAGCCTGTTAGATTCAATGAGACACAACCCTCTTTTCCCTCGTGTGCCCCAGGCATGCTGGCCGTGCCGCTGCAAGAACGCGCCGGCGGAGACCCCGCATGACAGCGGGCGAGACGCCCGCGCTACGAAGCGGTTAACCTCGGAGGACGACAACCGCGACGCGCGGACGTGGCCACAGGTATATAGTTGAGCTGCACTCCTGCGCGCACACAACGGAGCATCAGTCCGCCGCGGCTCATGTCTCCACGCCCGACAAATTCAGAAGGAAAAACCAAGCGCTCGCCCAGAACCGCAAGCAAAGGGTCCACATATTTGGAGGTCGCGACACTGCCCAAAAGGACAACCTCGCAGTCCTGGCCGGCCAGCTTCGCAATCATCCGCGCATCACGCTCGAGGGGGAGGCGGTAGCGGGCATCAGAGGGTTCTACGGGAACAGTCGCCATTTTTTGCAGTTCCGCCATGGTTATTGCGCGATCCGGCGGAACGAGTCCCTGGCAGGTAGTAATCACGTACGCTCCTGGAATCCCTGCGGGGACCTTTGCGAAGGCCTGCGCATAAGACAGCTTGCCCCGAAAATAGAGCCCGCTAATGAAAGTGAACAACTCCCCCAAAGGCAAGCCGTCCCGATGTAAGCGCGCAGCCAATTCGAACCGGGCGCCCGGCGTGAGAACGAGCCTGCCGCGAATGCCTGAAAGACTTGCCGGCGAGAGTAAGAAGATCCGCGCCCGATTGCAATCCGCGTGAACGTTTCGCGCCATCTCAGTGAGGGACTCCTCCGGCCTGCATCGCAGCTCACCCAATTGTAAAATCACGGTGGCGGCGGCTCCTGCTCGTTCGCTAATCACAGGCATCGAGTCAAGCTCAGTTCTGCTCCATTCTCATCATAACTCGAAAAGGGGTGCTGTCCTAATTTCGGGTGTAGCGCCGGCTTCCAGCCGGCAAAGAGCCGCCAAGATGGCGGCGCTACATTCAAACTAGGACAGTACCCGAAAAGGATACTTGTGACCATGGTATAATGACCATGAGAAGGAGCCGGTAATGAAAACCATGCCAGCAGGTTCGTTCAAGGCAAAATGCCTTGCAGTCATGGATGAGGTTCAAGCCAAGCGAGAGACCCTGGTCATCACTAAATACGGCAAGCCGGTGGTGAAACTGGTCCCCGCCGATAAGGACACCGACGACATTTACAATTTCCTCCGCGGCAAGGGTGCAGTTGAAGGCGATGTTATTTCGCCTGCGGTCGAAGATTGGGGCAATCTCAAGTGATTCTCCTCGACACGCACGTGGTGGTTTGGCTGGCGTTTGAATCAGCCCGGCTTTCCCGCAGGGCCAAGGCCTCGATCGACAAGGCGCGCGCGAACGGAGAAGGTCTGGCGATCTGCGATATCACTCTCCTGGAATTGGCGATGCTCGTGAGCAAGGGACGAATCCATCTCGACATCAGCCTGGAATCGTTTCTGCGGGAAGTGGAGGCCCGCTTCATCGTCCTACCAATCACTGGCCGGACCTGCGCGCGCTCCCTGGAACTCCCGGCAGCTTTCCCGGACGATCCAGCGGACCGCATCATTGGAGCCACCGCGCTGGCCGAAGGTTTACCTCTGTTGACGGCCGACCGCGCGATCCGCCGGTCGAAAGCGCTTTCCACCATCTGGTGAGAGCGATGGGCATTCACAGCGACGCCATTTTCAAAGAGGGAACCGGCGTCGCCCCAGGGCCAGATACCCGTTCGAAGCGTCTGGTTGACTACTCGTTGCTTCTGAAAGGCCATCATAGTGGATACCTGCCGCAATTGAGCGCCGTCTCGTACATGGCCAGCACGTTGGCCACAGGCACCTGGGCCTGGATATTATGGATGGCGTTAAAGACGAAGCCGCCGCCGGGGCCGAACAGCTTAAGGCGCTCTTGCACTTCCCTGCGAACGTCCCCGGCAGAACCAAAGGGCAAGGTGCTTTGAGTGTCCACTCCTCCGCCCCAGAAAGTGACACGCTCGCCAAACTTGTGCTTCAGTGCGCCGGGGTCCATGTGGGCAGCGGAGGTTTGAACCGGGTTCAGGATATCGAATCCCGCAGCGATGAAATCTTCAATCAAGTCGAAAATCGACCCGCAGGAATGGAGAAAGATTTTCCACGTCGTATGCTTGTGCATCCAGTCATTCGTCTGCTTGTGAAAGGGAAGAAATAATTCACGGTAGGCTTTAGGCGCCACCAGCGGCCCGTTTTGCGTGCCGAAATCGGCGCCGGTCACGTAGGCAACGGCCGGGCGGTTGCCCACCGCCTGGTGAATTCTCTCCAGGTTCGCCAGGTTAATCTCAGTCTGGCGCTCGAAGATCTTATAAACGTAATCCTGCCGGGCGCTCAAGCTGATGTACCACTCTTCGGCGCTGCGGATTCCCTTCGGGTCCTTGAGCATCTGGCCCGGAACTTTGGCGATGTCGCCCAAGCTGAGCATGCCGAGGTTCAGGACAAGCGCTTTGTCCGTCTCGTTCTCGAGTCTCAGGGATTCCCGTTTGAAATGTTCCAGCTCGGTCTCGGGGAACAGACCGAACTCTTCCAGGTTATCCTCGACCTTGAGATTCCGCTCGTCGATGGGGTGTTGGCGGAAAATTGGGTCGAAGTAGAGTCCCCCTTTCGGCATTCTTCCACTGGGCTGGGCGGAGCGGTCTCCTTGCGGGTACATGAGGAGGTCTCCATCAGGCTCAGGAGTGGTGTTGAATCCCGCCGGCACCAGAGCGGGAGTTCCATCAAAAGTCTTCCATTCTTTCCATCCCTCGAGCTTGAACCCAAACGACGTGCCCGTGCCTGCCAGCCTGACCGCGTCAATTCCTAACGCCTCGACCAGATCGAGCTTGACTTCCCCTAACATTTGCAGCGGCTCGATCACTTTCACCGGTGTGCCGGGGGCGTCGAGCGCCAGCGCCTGGCGAAGTTTGTAAACGGCGCTGACATGCATGCCGGTCACGGTGGTCGCGCCAAGATCCAACGGAACCCGGTCGGGTTCCTTGTGTTGCAGGGCCAGATTAACTCGCTCGCGTGAGGTCATTATTAGCTGCTCCTTCTGATTTCTTCCAGAACCTTTGCCGCGGCATCGACGGTCGCGGCCACGTCAGCCTCGCTGTGGGCGGTCGAGACAAATGCGGCTTCGAATTGTGAAGGCGGAAAATAGACGCCACGCTCGAGGAGAGCGCGGAAAAAGCGAGCGAACTTGCCGGTGTCCGCGCGCTTGGCCGAGACGTAATCCGTCACCGGATCGTTGCTGAAGAAGCAAGTGAACATCGACCCCACGCGGTTCACCGTGAGCGGCACGCCGGCCCTCGTCGCCGACGCGGCCAGCCCGGAGGCGAGCTGGTTCGAAATCACTTCGAGCCGCTCGTAAGTCCCCGCGTGGCGAAGAATCTCGAGCGTCTTAAGTCCCGCCGCCACCGCCAGCGGGTTTCCGGAAAGCGTTCCGGCCTGGTAAACAGGGCCGGCGGGCGCGACCCAATCCATCAGCGACGCTTTCCCTCCATAGGCTCCCACCGGCAGGCCGCCGCCGATGATCTTGCCAAGTGTGGTGAGGTCCGGCTGAATCCTGAACAGTCCCTGCGCGCCCCCGTAAGCCACGCGAAATCCCGTCATCACTTCATCGAAAATGAGCACAGTTCCCTGCCCCGCCGTCAGCATGCGGAGTTTCTCGAGGAATCCTGCGCGCGGTGGTATGCAGCCGGCGTTCCCCACCACAGGCTCGAGGATAACCGCGGCGAGCTGATTCTCATGAACACGAAACGCCTCCTCGAGCGCCGCCGCACCATTGAAGGGCACCGTGACGGTCAGTTCCGCGAGCGCGCGAGGCACCCCGGGACTGTCAGGCAAACCGAGCGTAGCCACACCCGAGCCGGCTTTCACCAGCAAGCTGTCGCCGTGGCCGTGGTAGCAACCCTCGAACTTGAGAATCTTCTCCCGGCCTGTGGCGGCGCGCGCCACCCGCAGAGCGGAAAGCGTTGCCTCCGTCCCCGAGTTCACCAGGCGCACCCGCTCGATGGAAGGGTAAGCGTCGTGGATACGCTCCGCCAACTCGATCTCTCCCTCGGTGCAAGCGCCGAAGCTCGTTCCCCGCTCGATAACCCGAGCCAAGGCTTCCACGACTTCCGGGTGGCAGTGGCCCAGAATCAAAGGTCCCCAGGACAAGACATAATCGATGTAGCTCCTGCCGTCCACGTCAACAACGGAAGAGCCCTTGCCCCGGGCGATAAACACCGGGTCGCCGCCCACGGCGCGAAAGGCGCGCACGGGCGAGTTCACTCCCCCGGGCATCAGGCGCAAGGCCTTCTGAAACAGTTCTTGAGATTTAGTAGACATGAGGTATCTCTAGCCCCGCTTAACGCGCGCCCAAGGGCGCCTGCCGCGTCGCGATCCTGGGTTCGAAAACACATAAAGGCTGTTTTTTACCACATTTGGCGCCCGATTTGTGCTCGTTTGCGCTCAAAAACGAGTTCGTTTTGAGCATTGCAAAAACCTAGGTCATTCATTTCAAATGACTTCCTGAGTTCGTTCCCTCTAAATAACATCTCTTTCCGCGGGCGCGGTGTTTTTTGCCGGTGCGGATCTTCTCTCCGCCTTGCCGCCGTCACACGTTGCGCGGCGATTCACGTTTTCGCTAGCCCCGCCTAGCGCGCGCCCGGCGGCGCTTGGCGCGACGCGATCTTAGGTTCGAAGACACAATAATCGCTGTGCCTTGCGGATTTTGGGGCCCGCTTGGCGCTCTTTTGCACTCAAGAATGAGTTCGTTTTCAGCATTGGTTCTTCATTTTCAATAACTTACTGGCTTCGCTCGTATTAAATAACATCTTTTTCCGTTGTTGCGGTGTCTTCCGCCGGTGCGCACCTCATCCTCTCCGCCTTGCCTCCGCCGCTCGCCTCCGTGACTTCGCTTCCCATAACCACTGTGCTAGGCTATCCTAAGTCGCGACGTCTGTCAAGTAAAAAGTGCGGGAGGCAAAAGGTCATTCGCCACAAGCTAGGCGCGCCACGCCACGGCGCAGTAGCCGGTAGCGCAGAGTCTGGTTCTTCAGAGACTCTGCGGCTTGTGCGTGTGCAATCGGGCGTATAATGCGGCGTCATGTCCCGCTTGCGCCGTTTGGTATTATCCGACCAATTCTCCTTCGTCACCTGCCGGTTGCTGCCGCACCGGGGGAGGCTTGCGGAACCCCAATTCGAGCGCTTGGCCCGCGTGGTGCGGGAGCGGCGAGAGTCGAGAAGGTGGAATACTTTCACCTCAACCCGGTCCGAGCGGGCCTGGTGGAACGAGCCGAGGATTGGCGGTGGTCGAGTGTGCGAGATTACAGCGGGAGCCTGACGGGGGCGGCCAGCGCGAATCGTGTTCTGTCCATTGACCGGATACTTTCGCCGGCGGATGAACGAACGCGCATTTGAGGGAGGAGCCGCAGAGTCTCTGGAGAACGAGACTCTGAGCTGGGCAGGCACGGAACGAAGCGGCTGCTGCCAGTGAGGCCAGGCGACACTGAGGGGAAACAGAGGAGACAAACGTGGGCGCCTTTGCGAGATGGGTTATCGTACTTCTATTGGTGTGTAGTGCGCAACAAGGCACAGTTGGTGACCTTCACATAATCAGCGGGGGGGAACGAAGCGCTCTACTTGCTCTTTACGAAGCAACAGGCGGGGACCACTGGAAGTACCGAGACGGGTGGGGTGGCCCGGTTGGTTCGGAGTGCCGCTGGTACGGCGTTGTGTGCGGAATGGTTGTGACCCCTTCAGCCCGGCCCAGGGAAAAAGTGGCTGTCCTTAACCTGCAAAACAACGGACTCATGGGGCAGGTGCCTACGCAAATGGAGGCGCTCACAGGCATCGAAGGCCTTATGTTGGAAGGGAATGCAGTCAAAGGGCCGCTCTCGGATGCATTGCTTCGAAGATTCGACGACGGGCAACTGGACGTCGAGCCCAAGTCACTCACTCACGATATTCACGAAGTGCTAGCGCAAGTGAGCTACCCCTCGCTTTTGTGTGGCGATTACCGGGCTCAGTTGTCTGTGAACGGGACTGCTAGTCTGGAACGCAGCCGCTGTCGCGAGCGGAACGGAAAACAGACGCGAGAGGTGTACTGCGAACGCCAAGAAGGCCATACGTACGAATTCGACCGTTTCGCCCGGTTTGGCCGTGGTCGAGTGTGCGAGATTACCGCGGGAGCCTGAACGAGGCGGCCAGCGCGAATCGTGTTCTGTCCATTGACCGGATACTTTTGCCGGCGGATGAACGAACGCGCATTTGAGGGAAGAGCCGCAGAGTCTCTGGAGAACGAGACTCTGCGCTTGTATCTTGTTCTTGCCATGTATTTGTGTTTTGTTCTTCCAACGGTTTCCGAAGGCAATGAATCTCGCGTGGGGGAAGAGGAGCGCCGCTGCCGTGCTGGGGGGGAGAGCACGGCAGCGGCC
>Ga0326727_10002136_pt1 | contig 69575 bp, 56 predicted proteins | sample MB2enrmetagenome_FD_207643 | JGI IMG/M metagenome (GOLD analysis project Ga0326727, IMG submission 207643) | Lab enriched peat soil microbial communities from McLean, Ithaca, NY, United States - MB29MY | ecosystem: Environmental > Terrestrial > Soil > Wetlands > Peat | place: USA: New York...
GGCAGCGGAATCGGACTGGCGCAAACCTACCAGATCATGCAGTGGCATTATGGCTCGGTGGAATTCGATTCCATCGTCGGAGCCGGTACTACGTTCCGTTTGCGGCTCCCAGCGGCAATCTTGAAACCAGATCGTCGAGAAGAGATCAAGACCTGAGCGAGCGCCGGTCATGCCTATTGCAAGTCGACGGCCTGGGCGAGACGGAAGTTGAGACGGCGATCGATGCCGAGGACAATTTCTTTGTCGCTGTCCTTCCGGCCATCTTTTTGACCGGCGCCAGAAGCCGCTCCCGTAGCCGGGTTTCGGTCTTCGCGCGAGCCGCCCTTGGCGAAGATGCTGGAGGTCTCGATCATCACCGGCCGGCCGCCGACGTTCAAGCTTGTCAGCACAATCCGCAGATAGCCGGGTTCGAGCGAACTTTCGAGCGCGCCTTCGGGCGAACTCGCGCGAGAACTTACGGAGGGCTTGGCTTCGAGCACCCGTCCGGTTGCGGGCGTGCCGCGGGCGACGAGCGTTTGGCCGTCGATCGTGACCGGCTCATCCACAGTTGCGCTGAAGGCGTCTCCCGCACGCGACGACGCGCTCGAAAGCGCGCTCTGCAGGCGAACCGGAATCGGCGTTCCCTCGGGCAGTTTCGTGGCCGATGGAAGCAGCGACTGGCTGGGCGAAATTCCGGTCGAGCGCGGCGCCCGATCGAAGGGCAGTTTTTGTGAATCGGGGTTCGAAGCGTTCTCGGCGGGAGGGCGGCCACATGCGCAGATCAGGCTGAGCGTCAGCAGAACGACGGCGAACGTGATGCAAGTACGGTTCGTATCGGGGCATGCCTTCAGGCATGCCGTAAAGTGCCGCATTATGAGGCCGCCTTCAGGCGCGGAGTCCGGAGATTGGAGTTTCATCACGGGCTCCTAAGGCGGTGAGATCAGCCGCACCGTCACGGGAGACGCGCCGTTGCCGAGAATTGGCGTGCCGCTGGCTTTGGCTCCGCAACCGGCCATGTTGATGACGGTGGTGTTCACACTGTCGGGAAATGATATGTTGGCGGGTGCCGCGTTGCCGTCCGGATTCAGAAACAACTGCACGAAGCCGATGATTGTCACGGGACTGCCTGGCGCGGTGAACGAAACGGTGTCAAACACCGGCACCGTGACCAGCGAATCGCTGACCATCACGTTGCTTCTGGCGAGGCCCGGAATCGGATTGTCGTCACCCGCGACGAACTGGAAGGGCGCACTCGGCGGATTCACGGAAGTGACCGTATCGCCCCCGCCGGTGGTCGTCGCATGGGTCAGACAATTCACCGCGTCCTCCGTGTCTAGAACTTCGCCAGGAACGTAGGTGTTCACCGTGCTGTTGCATGAGATCGGCATCTGGACACAGCCCGCGACGCCTAGCCGATACGGGTCGGTCCACGCTGCGGCGCAGGCGGGCAGGGCCTGGGTTGGAGCGGGGAATGACGATGGATCACCGACGTAATACTGCCAAGCCGTTAGCCCGGATGTTGCGAGATTCATTGGCACCCCGCCGGTGGAAAAGGAAGACCATCCGAGCAGCGACGCGTCCGTAATGGCACCGGTGGTCGGGTTGAAAATTGTACCGGAGGTGTAAGGGTCCGCGTTTGGCAGCAGCCACGGTTTCACACAAAGGGGCGCGACCGGCGGCGCCGCGGTAGCCGCCGTTGCTATTGCGCCCGAAGGATTGTAGGCTTCCGCGGTAGCCGACGCGGCCACCGTGACCTGCTGGCTTCCCCAGATGCGCGCGAAGAAGGTTGGCAGATCGGTTCTTTGCGCCCGTACGGTTACGTGCGGGTTGGGAGGGGTTCCGGAAAAATTGACCACGACCTCGCCGGCGACCAGGTACCTTCCTCCTACCATGCTGTTTTGCGCGACCTGAATGGCAACCGCGCTGGCGAGGGGCTCCGCGAGCGCCATCAAACCCAACGTGCCAGTCGTATCCGAGGTCGCCCCCGAGTTGGCGAGCACGCGCGCCGCCGCCAGGGCCGCGGCATCGGCCACAAGTTGCGCCTCGCTGCGCGCGGTGTAGAACGTCACCACGTCGATCGAAAGCGCGGCCATCGCCCCCACCACAAACAGCATCACCACCGCAACCAGCACGATCACAATCCCGTGTTCGTGGTTGCGCCGCAAGCTGGTTCGCGAGTTAGTTCGAGAATTAGTTCGACGCCGTCGCAAGTATCCTCACATCTGGTTGTGAACCGTGGCGCTCTCGGTCACCTGCGTTATGGCCGCATAGCTTGCGCCCGGGACTAACAATTGAATCACACTATTGAACCGCCAATGGTATGGATACTGTACGGTCACGATGGTGCCGACAGCTACGGGCGTTCCGGTTGTCGCGGATCCAGAGACCCATCCGCGGTTGATGGTGATGACCAGGTTGTCACCAGAAGTGGAACATCCGGAAATTGTGTACGTCCACGTCAGGCCAGTCCCCGGTCCGGATACCGAGCCCGGTGGTGCGCAGGTTCCGGCGGGCACGACTCCACTGCTGGCCAGCGAATTGAAAACAGCGGTCACCACCGGCAACAGAGAAGCGGGGCTGGTGGGGACGGAGGAACTGCTCGGCGCAATGTCGGTCATCGGCTGGGCGCCGGCAATGATGGCGCCTTCCTGCGCCGCCTGCGCGATCTTCTGCTTCTGGTTGAAAGCGCCGCTGAAATCATAGATGCCGACGACGAACACCACCAGAAGAGGCAGCGTAATGGCAAACTCCAAAAGCGCCGAGCCCTGCCCATCCCGCAGCAGACTCACAGTGCCGAGTGCCCCAGTTCTCGCGCTTTTCGAGAAGTGAGGCCTTTCGCGGCGATGCGGAATTCGAAAGCGAAGCATCTAGTTCTCCATCCTGCTCTGCGCTTGCGCCGACAAAGTAATGTTTTGCATGTTGAGGGAAGTGAAAGGCAGGTAGAACTGAAATGGATATTGAAAGCTCACCACGATCCCACATTGCGGGGGCTGTGAGGGCTGGACCGCCCCGGCCAAGGAATTCAGTAGCGCCCGCTGGCAGATCGTAATGTTGTGGGTGCTCGTCGTGCACGTCGCCGGCATCGGAGGATTGACGCAGGAAAGCGGGGAAGGATGGTTGGCGAGAATCTGAGTCGGATCGAGGTTGGACGCCTGCATCACTGCGACAACCGCGGCGTCGACGGCGGGAGGTTGGGGAAAGGTGTTCCCGCTCGGGCAAGTGGCACACGACGCGCGCGCCGCGGTGATCGCTCCCTGCTGCGCCGCCTGCTGGATGGTGGAATAAATGTTGAAGGCCCGTCCAAACCAGACGGCGCCCAACAGAAGCATGAACACCAACGGCAGGACCAGCGCGGCCTCGGCGATCTCCGCCCCGTCGGCGCTTCCGAGCTGGCGGGCAATTCGGTTGAGCTTTCGTTTAATCATCAGCAAAACAGCAGGTCCTTCGCTTCGCTCAGGATGACAAATTATAAATGGACTACAAATCGCAAATATCGCAAATCGCAAATTACAAATTCCCCATCGCTCTTCCCATCCCGTAAAACACCACCGCGACCGCCATGGCCACGCCGAAGGGAATTTTTGTGGACTGCGGATCGTCGAGCGAAACCTCAGGCCCAGGCATCCGCAGACTGAACAACGCCGCCAGCAAATGCGCGATGTTCAAGAGGGTGCGTGTCAGCCGCCCTTTCCAGAGGACCACGGCCAGCGCCATGACGCCCGCAACCAGAATCGTGCCTATGAGCACCGAGAGCAGTTGCCGCGGACCGAGACAAGCTCCCAAGGCGCCGGCCAGTTTCCAGTCGCCGGCGCCAAGGCTGCGGATCATCACGAAAGGCAGCAGCAGCCCAAGACCCAACGCCGTCCCCAGCAACGCGGCTTTCAGGCCCGGCCAGCGGTAGAGAATGGTGTTGACCACGACGCCGGCCGCCATGCCCGACACGGTGAGCCAGTTCGGAATCCTCCGGTAGCGCCAATCGAGAACTCCCGCACCCATCGCTACCAGCACGGCGGGAATCCATGGTCCAGATTGAATCCATGGTCCGGATTGAATCCATGGCCCAGATTGAAACATGATCGCCGCTGGCAGACAGGCGCCTCCGCGCATTTCGCTGCCTGTACTTTAGGGCTTTCGGAGGCTGTACTCAAGAGGGAAGTTCTCAGTTCCCAGTTCCCAGTTCTCAGTAAAACCAGTTTGTCGATTGAACATCACTGAGAACTGGGAAGCCATCTAATAATGAACCGAAGGAGTAAACCGCGTATCCCTCAGGGGCTAAAGCCCGCGTCGTTCTTGGTTCTGGGCGGCACGGCTGAAGCCGTGCCCTACCCAAAACGATTTATGAGATAGGTTCTGAGAACTGAGAACTGAGAACTGGGGTTTGCTAGCGCGTGACCGGCGCCGAGTTTCGTTCCGCAACCACCTTCTTGGCATTGTCTGCCAGAGCGCGCGCTTGCGGCATCAGGTCCAGAGCCTTGATCACATCGGGATCGGTTTCCGCCCGTACCTTCAGGCCTTCTTCCTGGCCGAAGGCATCCACGAAGAGTTCGCTCTTGAGGCCGGAGCGCAGCCAATCGTTGTTCTCGATTATCTCAGCTTCAGTGTAGGCAATTTTCTCTTCGTCGAGGAACGTGCGGAACTCCTGCAGCAGCGCTTCGTCCACTTCAAGATTCTGCGTGATCTTGTGATTGAGGGCATAGCGCTTGGCAAAATTAAACAGCGCGTAGTGCTGCAGCAACGAGTCCTGGAACTTACTGGGCTTGTAAGGCGCCAACTTCACATCGGGAGTGATCCCGCCGCCACCATAGACGGTGCGTCCGCCATCGGTAAGTTTCACTTCGTGGTTGGCATTGTTCTCTTCGCTCTCCCGATTGTAGTAATAATCATAGAGAGAGAGGTTGGAGTAATCGCGCTGGATTAAGCGTCCGCTGGGGGTGTAGTACTTCGCGGTGGTCAGGGCCAGGCCGGTATTTTCGGCTAGCGGATACACGGTTTGCACCAAGCCCTTGCCGAACGTTACTTCACCGACGATAAGGCCGCGATCGTGATCCTGGATGGCACCGGCGACAATTTCGGCGGCGGACGCGGTGCCGCGATTGACCATCACCACCAGCGGATAATCCTTGCCACCGTTGCCGCGGGCCGCCACGTATCGTTTTTCCGGTGAGGAGCGCCCGTGGTGCGTGACGATCAACTGACCCTTCTTCAGGAATTTGTCGGCGACGCCTACGCCTTCACTCAGCAGGCCTCCGGGATTTAGCCTCAGATCGAGGACGAGGCCTTTCAGATCGCCCATCTGATCGAGCGCTTCGGCCACTTCATGCTCGGTGGTTTCCTGGAATCCGGAGACGTGCATGTAACCGATGCCGGGCTTGATCATGAAGTGCAGGTCGACGCTGTAGCGCGGAATCTCGTCGCGGACCACGCTGAATTCGAGCGGATGATCGGAGCCTTCGCGCAACATGGTGATGCGGACGGTGGTGCCTTTCGGTCCCTTGAGCAGATCGGCAACGTCGGAGGTGCTCATGTTGTCGGTGGGCTTGCCGTCGATGGCGGCGATAATGTCGCCCGGGCGAATGCCGGCGCGATAGGCGGGGGTGCCGACGAAGGGAGCGAGGACGATGACTTTATTGTTGCGCGGGCCGACCGACATGCCCACGCCGTAATACTTGCCGCGCTGCTCTTCGCGAAGCGCGGAGTAGGATTTCGGATCGAAAAAGTTCGAATGGGGATCGAGCTGGTGCAACATGCTCGGGATGGCGCCGTCATAAATTGCCTTGTCGGCATTCACCGGGTCGGCATAGTTCTGCTCGACCGCTTCGTACACCTCGGTGAACTGCTTCAAGCTGTCGCGGACGTCGGAGTCGGTGCTGGGCGTGGTTGCCGGGCTGATTCTCTGCGCAAACAACATTCCCAGCAAACCGAACGCGGCCAGGACAAAAACTATCAGGAAGAGCGATCGACGAGAGCTACCAGCCATGTTTCGAAATCCTCGGGCGGGGACTTGAAGAGACCCAACCACCCCATTTAATTAAAGTATAACATGCGAAAACGGCTATTTATTTGGATGCTAAAACCCTTTGGGGGTTACTGCGGGGCGGCATCTTTTGGGGCGTGGGGAGTGAGGCCGCACTTCCCGCCTCTTCGTTCGGCAGGCTGCGGAAATCTATCTTTGTAACGACCACCCATCAGGATGCCGCGCTTTCCGAACCAGGTTGCACGATCAAACTGTGCCGCCGAAGCACGCGTCGGCGCTGCGATTCCTGCAGCGGCGCGGAGGCGGCAATCGCGCAGAGAACGTAAAAGAGCGCGGCGTTGGCCGGAATCTGCAGATTGAAATCGAGAAAGCTGTGCACCAGGATTCCCACACACCCGAGCAGAGCGGCCCCGGTCATCACGCCGCTGGCGGTCCCGGTCCAATCCTTAAGCTTGCGCGCGGCCTGGCGGAAGACCAGCACCAGAAACCAGATGGCGATCGCGAATCCGGCCAGGCCGGTCTCGACCAGCAGTTGCAGATAATCGTTGTGCGCCTGGTTCACGAAGAAGGTGGTGTAGAAACTGCGAAATTCCGGATAGACGATGGGAAAGGCGCCGAGTCCCCAACCGAGAAGTGGCCGCTTGGCAAACATGCGCAAGCAGTCGCGATCGATGGTGAGGCGAACTCCTCCGCTAAGTTCTTCGCGTGCTTCGGTGTGAATGCTGGCCAGGCGCTGGGTGAGTTCGTTGCTCCCCATCCAGACCAGAAAAACAATCACCATCGCCAGAAACGCGCCCAGCATGAGGGGTTGTTTCCAACTTCCTTCGCGCTTACGAACCAGGAGCACGCCCAGCACCACCATCTGCGCAGCGAACGCCGCCATGCCTCCGCGCGAACCGGAAAGAAAAATGCTTCCGGCCATCAGCGCCGCGATGCCCGCCACTGCAAGCTTGCGGTTCCCGTCCGTGAAGCGAGTTGCGGCCAGCACCAGTGGGAAGGGCGTGAGCATTTCCATCAGGCCGGCGTAGTGATTGCGATTGACGTAGGGCCCATAAATCGAGCCCCCCTGCTCCAGAGCCCTGATCCAGTAGAGCTTTCCATTCGGCGCCAAACCTTGCAGCACGGCAAACGAAGCCACTACCGCCCCATAACCCGTGAACAGCTTGGCCATTAGCTCAAACTGAGAAGATCGACGCAGCGTCTGGGTCACTACAAACGCCAGCATGCCGTAGGCGGCGTAGAGCAGCAAGTGAGAGTAGGTCACGTGACGGTAGGCCGTCGTTCCAACCGACCACTGCACCAGCGCCAGCACAAAAAAGGCGGCCATGGGGCGGTAGAGCGCGTTACCGGAGATGTGGAGTTCACGATTCATCCACTGGCGAGACGCCCAACCCGCCAGCAGCAGCGTGGCACACACCTCTAAGGCAAAAATGGACCAGGGCTCGACCGCTCCAAAGGCGAGCGGCCCGAGCAAGAGCACGGCGCAAGCTCCCATCAGCAGCGCGGTGTTGGTAAGTCGCGGTCGCGGCGCTTTAGCGACGGGCGCGGGTTCAGGTTGCGTTGCCAGGGCGGAACTCACGGTTTGTCCTTGGGATTACCGGCGGAATTGCCGGGAGAATTATCGGGAGGGAGTTCTGGAGAAAGCTCGGGAGAAAGTTCGAAATCGTCGAGCCAAAGCTTGCCGCGAATCGGCGAGCCGGCCGGGAAGCGCTCGATAGCCAGCACCAGCAGCGTGGTGGAGTTCGGGGTCGTAATTTTGGAGTGAACTTCCTTCCAGAAGTCGGCATCGTTGAGGGGGTCGCTGGCATAGAGCGGCGCGCCGGTGTAGGCATCTCGCAGAACGATCTGGGGTCCGCCCGCTCCCTCAAAGTCCGCCGACTTGTAATACGCGGAGAAGTCGTAAGTGGTTGCGCCGCGCACCGGAATCAGTTGTTGAATTCCCGCGTCGCTGATACGCGGGCCTAAGAAGTTGAGGAAAAGAGAGCGATGACCCTGGCGGAAGTCACTCGGATCGAGCACTGGAGTGACTCCTTCTCGATGGCTGTAAGTCCAGTCGAAGCCTCCGTTCAGGACGTCGAGGCTGAAATCGCCGTTCACCACCAGGTTGTCCTCCGTGGGCAGGTAGGCAGAGAGGCCAAGAATGTCAGCGGTTTGCTCCCAGGCAGACATGGCGGCATCGGGACGACGCACCCCAATGAGATAACTCACGTAATCGTACAAATAGCGGTTCTCGAATTTCTCGTGCAACTGGGCGAGGCGGTTCCAGGTTTTAATGGTGCCCTCGGTTTCCTGCTTGGTCTGCAACAAAGTGAGAAAAGAAATCAGGGAATCGGGGCGAGCCGGCACCACGTCGCGGAGTAGAACGTCCGTGTCAGGACGCGCGCGCCAGCAGGCGAGCAGGGCGGCGTCCTTCAACCCGATGTCGTTCTCGATAACTACGCGGAATTCCCGCAGCGCGCGGTCGATATCGCCGTCGATGAGAAAAAAATTCGCCGCTTCCCACGCCACATCGGGCGCCGTGGGCTCGGCCTGTAACGCGCGCTCCAGTGCCGCTCGCTGGCCACTGAGGTCTCCGGTGACCTGATATGCGGCTGCCAGATCGAACCAATAACGGGCATCGTGGGGGTTGAGATCAACCGCGGCTCGAAGGCTGTGGATGGCGGACTGAGAATCACCGGCAACAAATGCCAAGTAGCGCCCGAGCCGATGGCGATAGTCTGCGTTTCCCGGCGAGAGGCGCACCGCGCGCTCCAGCTTAGGCAACTCCGCACTCGTAGCGAACACGCTGGCGGCGAACTCTGCGCCAGTCAATAAAACATAGACGCACGCCGCAAAAGCCACGCCGGCAGCGAACTGCCAACGCCGCCGGTTTGAAAGTAGAATGGCCATTGTCACGTTACCCGTCAGGTCCGCCCGCTGACGGGAAATTCAGTTCATTGAACTCTCCAAATATTTGAAGAGGGTACCTCAATCGCTCGCGCGGCGAAACACGCCGCCTCAACCCGCCTTCGGTTCCTCTGCGTCCCCCGCGCTGGCAGCCTCTTCCTGATAGTAGTGACTATATTTGCCCTGATACTCGTAGTAGTAATAATAATCGGGAGAGGTTAGATCCACGGCGTTCAGGAGCACGCCGGCTACATGAGCATTGACCTGCGTCAATATGTCGCGGGAACGGCGCAGCGCTTGTTTGGTGGTCTGGCCGGAACGAATCACCAGGATGGTGGCGTCGGCGCGGGGCGAGAGCACGACCGCGTCGGTGACGGAAAGGGTTGGGGGAGTGTCGATCACGATGTGGTCGAACTGTTGACGCAACTCCGCGAGCAGGTCCCGCATGTTGGAGGAGGCTAGCAACTCGGCAGGGTTGGGAGGCGGCGTACCGGCGGGCATGATGAAAAGATTGGGCAGGATCGGAGAGGTCGTAATCGTCTGCTGCAGGGTGGCGCTTCCCGTCAGCACGTTGCTGAGACCGCTGCGCGGGCCCATGCCCAGAGTTTTGTGAATACTGGGGCGGCGCAAGTCGGCATCCACCAGGAGAACGCGGACTCCCTTTTGCGCGAGCACGATCGCGGTATTGATGCTGGTCGTGGTCTTGCCTTCCTGCGGACGCGCGCTGGTCACCATGATGACTTTAGGCGGCGCTCCCAGATTGGAGAGCAGAAGCGAAGTCCGCAGCGCGCGATACGATTCGGCCATCTGCGACTGGGGGCGAACCTGGGTTACGGTCTCCACCACTTCGCTGGAGGCAGTCAAAGCCAGCCGCTTGCCAGTCGGTCCATGGTTGGCAGACTTGGAGCCGAACGGGATCATCCCGAGAGAGGGAAGGCCTGAGATCGCTTGTGCCTGCTCGGGGATGCGGACCGTGTTGTCCATGTTCTCGAGCAGGAAGGCCAGGCCGACGCTGGCGATGACGCCCAGCACTAGCGCGAAAGACAGGTTGCGCGGAATGTTGGGTTCGCTGGGAGAAGTGGGAACACGGGCCGCGTCAATGATGCGAAAGTTATTGGAACGCAATCCGGCGGTAACGCCCGCTTCTTTCAGTTTTTCCAGCAATCCCTCGTAGAGCGTCCGGTTGCTGTCCAGGTCACGCTTCAGGATGCTGTACTCGATGGCGCTCTCGTTGAGCTTGTTGGCTTCCTGTTTTTGTTTTTCAAAGGAGCCACGCAACATATTTTCGCGCTGCAAAGCGGCCAGGTACTGTCCCTTGAGGCGATCGACGGCCTTGTTAGTTTCCGATTGAAGCTGGCGGTCAATCTCCTTCAGTTGGTTATTGAGCTGCGCGATTTTCGGATACGAGGGACCGAACTGGGTACTGAGTTCGGCAACCTGGATTCTGAGACCAACCTGCTGTTCGCGCAACTTGTCCAGGAGCCCGGAAGTTGCGCCGCTGGCGCCGGCCGCGCTATCGGAAACGATCGCGGCCGCGATCGCTTCCGGATCGTTGGACTGGGTCTGGCGATAGACGGCTTCTTTCTGCATGCGGTCCGATTCGGCCATCGTCATTTCTTTGTTAAGTTCGTCGAGTTTTTCGGTGATGATGTTCGTCTTTTCGTCAGTCCCGAGAATTTCGTGCTCCTTCTGATAGCGCACGAGCTTCTCCTGCGAGGTCTCCACTTTCATCTGCAAGTCGACGAGCTGTTTGGAAAGCCAGTCGGAGGCTTGCATGGTGGATTCGAACTTGGTCTGGAAGTTCTGCTTGATATAAGTGTCCGCGAGGGTATTGACGGCGCTGGCGGCGAGCTGAGGATCGGTGCTGGTGAAATGAATCTCCATGATTCGAGTGTTGGGAATAAGAGCGACGCGGAGCCTTCCATGAAAACTGGCGAGCAGAGCCGAGGCGCGGTTCGAATCGGTTTGCAGCGGATCGGCGACTAGGTTGGCTTGCCTTTGATCGGAATGCCCACCGAACTCGGGACGCTTGTCCAGATTCAGTTGCCGGATTACCTGCAGCGCCAGCAGGTCGCTTTGCAGGATGCGGACTTCGGTATCCAGATCGCTCTGCTCGTAAACGTAGTCGGTGTCGGGCGCCGAGTTTTTGAAGGCAATGAGGTTGGGATCGGCTTTGTTGACGGCGATGCGGCCTACCGCGTCGTAGACGGGAGTCTGGCGCAGGCTGGCAACGGCGACGGCCATGAAGATGCCCACGATCATCGCGATCACCATCCACTTGCGCTTGATCAGAACGCGCATGTATTCGCGCAGTGTCGATTCCTGCGGCGGCAAGACGTTATAAAGCGCGGAGCCGATTGGCCTGAGAAACTCAGCCGGTTCGCCGGGCAGCAGCTCGCGCAATCCGTCGTTACTTCGTGGAACGTCACCTCGTGGAACCAGCGGTCCCAATGACATCGTTACTCCTTAGCCGCCGCAAGCCCGATGCGACCGCGTGCCGCACCCGGCACACAGGTTTCCGCTCCGGCCGGGCCTTTTCGCCGCAAGCCGACAGACGAAAGCGGGCTGTTATGAAGAATTAGCCTGATTCTAGCATCCCCGGAGTGAGAACCGGCCAAAAATTGCGGGGTGGAGATATTGTTTTGGGTACTGGTTTGGGCTTGGGCGGAAACGAATGCTGCGATGAATCCTCGGCTATACTTCCTCGGCACTTCGGTCGGCTATACTATCGAGCACAGGAACTTACCCGAAAAGAGAAGATACGCATCCGGCATTGCTGAAGCGATGTCCCGATACTAGGCCTGCGTTTTTCTTGGGCGCTTAACCGGCAGAAGAGGGTTCGAAGGGACACGAATGGTGAATTGGCCGCAGGAATCGATACTGGTCACGGGTGGAACAGGATCGTTCGGGAAGAAGTTTGTGGAGATCATGCTGCGCGATTACCAGCCGCAACGACTGGTGGTCTTCAGCCGGGACGAGTTGAAGCAGCATGAGATGAGAACCTCGGGATTCGATCATCCCAGCCTGCGGTATTTCATTGGAGACGTGCGCGACGTGGAGCGGTTGAAGCGGGCGCTGGCGGGCGTGACGGTGGTGGTGCACGCGGCGGCGCTCAAGCAGGTGCCGGCTTGCGAGTACAACCCGTTCGAAGCGATCCAGACGAATATCATGGGCGGGCGCAACGTGATTGACGCGGCGCTTGATCAGGGCGTGCGCCGCATTCTGGCGCTCTCGACCGACAAGGCGGTGAATCCGATCAATCTGTATGGCGCCACCAAACTGTGCGCGGAAAAAGTTTTTGTGCAGGCGAATGCTTATGCGGGCGCTCGCAATACGCGCTTCAGTTGTGCGCGCTACGGGAACGTGGTGGGCAGCCGGGGAAGCGTGATCCCGACATTTATCGAGCAGCGGCGGCGCGGGAAGATCACGATCACCGATCCGCGAATGACGCGGTTTTGGCTGACGCTGGAGCAGGGCGTGAAGTTTGTGATCCGCTGCATCGAGCAGATGCACGGCGGCGAGATTTTTGTTCCGAAGATTCCCAGCATGCGACTGCTGGACCTGGCGGAGACCGTCGCCCCGGGATGCCAGGTGGAGTACATCGGGATTCGTCCGGGAGAGAAGTTGCACGAAGTGCTGGTCTCGGAAGACGAGTCACGGCAGACGCTGGAGACTGAAGACATGTACGTGATTCAGCCGGCGCATCCGTGGTGGAAATCGGGAAACTGGGTCGGTGCCAAGCCGCTGCCGGAAGGATTTCGATATTCGAGCGACACGAACGAACGCTGGCTGACGCGGCGTGAGTTAGAAGAACTGGTAGCGCCTGAAACCAGTGCTGCGGAGGCGGTTCCGACGTCGGCGTAGGATCTGTGGTGAAGCTTGAATTTCGAGTGGGGGTAGGGGTCCTTCGACTCCGCCGGGCCCATCGCTTCGCTCTCGGCCCGGCTCCGCTCAGGAAGACATGTGGGTGGAGATTTGGAGTTACCTACAAAGCTGGAAACGCTCGCCATTCATGGGGGGACGCCCGTGCGGGGAAAATTGTTGCCGTACGGGAGGCAAAGCCTGGATGACGCAGATATTCAGGCGGTGGTTGAGGTTCTGAAGTCGGACTGGCTGACCACGGGACCGAAGATCGGCGAGTTCGAAGAGCGGTTTGCAGCGTGGGTCGGGGCGCGGCATGCGGTCAGCTTCAGTTCCGGTACGGCCGCGTTGCACGGCGCGGCGTTTGCCGCCGGACTGGGGCCAGGGGATGAGGCGATCACCACGCCCATGACTTTCTGCGCGACCGCAAACTGCATTTTGTATCAGGGGGCGACGCCGGTGTTCGCCGACGTCTCGCCCGACACGCTGAACCTTGATCCGGGCGAAGTTTCCAGAAAAATCACTTCGCGCACGAAGGCAATCATTGCGGTCGATTATGCGGGACATCCCGCTGCGCTCGATGAACTGGCGGAACTGGCGAAGACGGAAGTCCATCAAGCTCTCCTAATCGAAGACGCCTGCCATGCGCTGGGCGCGGAATTCCAGGGGAAGCGCGTCGGCAGTATTGCAGACATGAGCGTGTTCAGCTTTCATCCGGTGAAGCATCTGACCACCGGGGAAGGCGGCATGGTTGCGACCAACGATGCGCGGCTGGCGGAGACGCTGCGACGCTTTCGCAATCACGGCATCAGCAGCGAAGCCAGGCAGCGGCAGGAGTCGGGGCAGTGGTTTTACGAGATGGTGCTGCTGGGGTTCAATTACAGGCTGACCGATATCGCGTGCGCGCTGGGACTGTCGCAGTTGGAAAGGCTGGAGGCGAACCTGGCGCGGCGGCGGGAAATTGCGGCGCGGTACACGGCGGCGTTCCGGGATTCGCCGTCGATTGTCGCTCCCATGGTGCGCGAGGGCGTCGATCCGGCGTGGCATTTATATCCAATCCGGCTGCAACTGGAAAGGCTGGCGGCGGGGCGAGGAGAAATCTTTCGGGCGTTGCGGGCGGAAAATATCGGCGTGAATGTTCACTACATTCCGGTACATACGCATCCGTACTACCGCGAGCGCTTCCGGACCGACGCAGGCTATCCGGTGGCTGAAGACGCTTATGAGCGGCTGATCAGCCTGCCGATGTTTCATGCGATGACGGCGCAGGATGTGGAAGATGTGATTCACGCCGTGACCAAGATCGTTGACCACTACAGAAAGGCATGAGATCCATGAGGGGGTAGCGCCCGTATGTGCATTGGCCAATCCAGGCGGGAAGAGGCATGAGGGTCGTTGCCATTATCCAGGCGCGCATGGGCAGCACGCGTCTGCCGGGGAAGGTGCTCAAGGACCTGGGCGGCGAGACGGTTCTGGCGAGGGTCGTGAATCGCACGCGGCGCGCGACACTGCTGGACGAAGTTGTCGTGGCCACCTCTGTCCTTCCCGCGGACGATGCGATCGCCCGGGAGTGCGAAGGTCTGAAGGTAGCCTGTTTCCGCGGTGACGAGGCGGACGTTCTCGATCGTTACTACCGCGCCGCGCAGAAATTCGCAGCCGACGCGGTCGTTCGGATCACGGCGGACTGCCCCCTGATCGATCCGGAACTGATTGATGCCACAATTCGCTCCAGTCGCGACCAGAAAGCCGACTACGCGAGCAATGCATTGGTCCTGACTTACCCGCGTGGCTTGGATGTTGAAGTGTTTACCGCAGACGCCCTGGCGCGCGCCTGGAGCGCTGCCAAAGAAGAGTATCAACGGGAACACGTTACGCCCTACTTATACGAGAACCCTGAATTGTTCAAAGTGATCTCGATCGCGGGAGAAGTGGACCACAGCAAGTATCGCTGGACTCTGGACACGGCCGAGGATTTGGAAATGATACGCGCGGTTTATAAGCACTTCGGGAACCGCGATAGCATCCGCTGGATCGAGGTGCTGGACCTTATGGAAGCCCAACCCGAACTCGCCGCTCTGAATTCCCATGTGCGTCAGAAGACTCTGCGGGAAGGTTAGAAGCGATGAAACCAGGCGCACTTCTGATTCGAGCCGATGCCAGTCTCGCGATAGGAACGGGACATGTGATGCGCTGCCTGGCCCTAGCCCAGACCTGGCAGGACTCCGGCGGTACGGTAAGTCTTGCCGTGGCAGAGTTGCCGGATGGGCTTTCGCCGCGTGTGGCTGCGGAAGGGGTCTCACTGAGCCGGATTCATGCCACTCCCGGCGGTCCCGAGGACGCTGCTGAGACGGTTGCGCAGGCTCACCGGTTGAGCGCCGATTGGGTCGCGATCGACGGCGATCGCTTCGGCAGTGATTTTCTGGAGACGGTTCGCGCCGCAGGCTTTCGAGTGCTGCTGATCGACGATTTCGCCAACCGGGAATCTTTTCCGGCCGATCTGATCGTGAATCCGGATCTTGACGATGGGGAGCCGTATCGAAAACGAGGCGCAACGGCACGACTGTTGATGGGCCCGTCTTACGTTTTGCTGCGCCGCGAGTTCAGGCAGGAAGGCGAGAAAAAGGAGATTCGCCAAACCGGCAACAGGATTCTCGTAACCCTCGGCGGAAGCGATCCGGAGAATCTGACGCCGGAAATCGCGAGCGCTCTGGCGCACTGCTCCGATCTTGAAGTTACGGTGATCGCGGGAGCCGGCTACGACAAAGCAGATGAGCTGCGAAAGTTGAAGGCGGGCAATCTCCGAGTCGTATTCAACCCGCCAAACATGGCGCAGTTCATGAAGGACTCCGACCAGGCGATCGTCGTCGCAGGGGGGACGCTGTGGGAGCTTCTTTCCTTGGGTTGTGCGGTATTGAGCTATTCTAGAAATATTATGGGAGCGCACGTAGTACGGGCCTTGTCGCATCGCGGGGTAGTGGTGGACATGGGTGAGACTCGCCACTTTGACGGGGCCAAGCTTGTGGCTTCGGTGAAAGAGCTGGCCGATTCGCACAGAGTGCGTGAGCGCATGAGAAACCTGGGGCGCGCGCTGGTCGACGGCTTGGGAGCGGCACGGGTTGTCGAAGCCGTGCAACGCTCGGGAGCGCATTGATGAATGGCACGGTTCCAATCGCAGCGTCCGACCGGGAAGAGTTTCAGCATATGGCGATTGAATATTTCTCCGAATTGAATCCTGCGTTTGTTCCGCAGAAGGATTGGAAAGAGCAATACTTTCAGAATATTGTTTCCAACCCGCAGTACTTTCTGCGCTGGATTGTTTGCGATGAGAAACGGGCAGGATTCATTCTGTTCGGGCTGGAGAAGCACCGGTTTCTTCCGCGGATGACGGGAGCTATCTACGAACTCTACGTTCTGCCGGAGTTTCGCGGGCGCGGCGTTGCCAAAGCGTGCGCCCTCGAAGCGATCCGTGAACTGCGGGCACATGCCCCATCCAAAATACAACTCGAAGTGGCCGAAGGGCGGGTGGCAGCGGCGGCGCTGTGGGGGGCTCTCGGATTTCAGAAAGTCGCGGATCGCTATGTGCTGTCCGGGAGCAACCTGTGAAAATCGCGATTGCGCAGCCGACGTATCTGCCATGGCTGGGCTATTTCGATCTGCTCGACCAGGTGGACAAGTTCGTGCTGCTGGACACGGTGCAGTTTGAGAAGAAGTCTTGGCAGCAGCGAAACCGGATCAAGACTCCGACCGGCCTGCTGTGGCTCACCGTGCCCGTCGTGTCACGAGGGCGACTGGGCCAGCGCATCGTGGAAGTGGAGATTCGGGAAGCGGAATTCTGGCGCGATCACTTGCGCACCGTGGAGTTGAATTATCGCCGTGCTCCGTTCTTCGACGATTATTATCCGGCATTGAGTGAATTGCTGCCGTCGGCATCGTCTGGCCTTCGTCTTGCCGAGTTGACGATCAGCCTGCTCCGCTGGTTGGCGGAGGCGCTGGGGATCAAGACACCAATTGCAAGGTCCTCAGAGCTTGCGGTTGATGGCAAGCGCACTCATCTGCTGGCGGAGATCTGTAGTTTGTCAGGGGCGACAACTTACGTTTCGCCGCTGGGATCGGCCGATTATCTGCTGAACGAGTTGCCAGTCCTGACTGGCCGCGGTGTCAATGTAGTCTTCCAGCATTACGAGCACCCTACGTACCGCCAGCTCTTTCCTCCATTCCAGACGCATGCCAGCGCACTCGACCTGTTGCTCAACGAAGGAGACAAAGCGCTGGCCATCATTCGGAGCGGACGACGCACGCCGTTCGCTCCCGAGGAAGCTGCGCTGCATTTGAACAAAAAGGTGGGTTCCTGATGGAAGGCCGCTTTTGCATCGGCAACCGGATGATCGGATCGGGTGCGCCCACTTATGTCGTGGCCGAGCTTTCCGCCAATCACAAGCAGAGTTTTGATCAGGCCGTCAGGATTATTCATGCCGCCAAGGACGCCGGCGCGGATGCGGTCAAGCTCCAGACCTACACGGCGGACACAATCACGCTGCGCAGCGACAAAGAGTGTTTTCGGATTGCCGGCGGCACGTTGTGGGATGGCCGCATTCTTCACGATCTCTACCAGGAGGCATTCACGCCGTGGGAGTGGCAGCCGAAACTCAAAGAGATCGCGGACGAACTGGGGATGCAACTATTTTCGAGCGCCTTCGACGATAGTGCCGTCGACTTTCTCGAACAGATGAATGTTCCCGCGCATAAGGTGGCGTCGTTTGAACTGGTGGACATCGGCCTGATCGAGAAGATGGCTCGCACTGGGAAGCCGCTGATTATGTCCACGGGCATGGCCAGCGAAGACGAAATCTCCGAAGCGGTTGAGGCGGCGCGCGGGGCCGCGCCCGGGAATAGGCCGGCTCAGATTGCGCTCCTGAAGTGTACGAGCGCCTACCCGGCGCCGCCGGAGGAAGCGAACCTGCTCACGATTCCGGAACTTGCGCGCCGTTTTGATTGCCCCGTGGGACTTTCCGATCACACGATGGGAATCGCGGTTCCAGTCGTTGCGGTGGCGCTGGGAGCGCGCATCATTGAGAAACATCTTTGTCTGCGACGGGCGGATGGGGGGCCGGACGGCGCGTTCTCACTCGAGCCCGAGGAATTCAAGGCGATGGTGGAGGCGGTGCGCATGGCCGAAAAGGCTCTCGGCGCGGTTCAGTTTGCTTCCGGACCGCGCGAGGCCAACAGCCGCAAGTTTCGGCGCTCGCTGTTTGTGGTCAAGGATATAAGAAAGGGCGAGCTGTTCACGAAACAGAACGTGCGTTCGATTCGTCCAGCGGACGGATTGCACCCCCGGCACCTCAACGAAGTTCTGGGAAAACGCGCGGCCCGCGATGTGGAGCGGGGAACGCCGCTGAGTTGGGCGCTGGTGGATCAGGTCTCAGGTCTTAGGTGTCAGGTCTCAGGAAATTCACAAATCCCTGAGGCCTAAGACTGGGATTTAGGAACTGGCGCCCGAGACCTGAGACCTGCCTCTATGCGAGTTCTCCTCTTACATCCCGAAGATGACTTCCACGGTTCGTGGACATGTCAGCATTGGGATTCGGTGATCGACCTGGGACGAGCCCCAAAATCTTTTTATGACGAACGGAGTGCCGCGCTGGGCTGTCCGGTCTCCAGCGTCTTCGATCTGGCCGTCGAAGTTGAGGACATGCAGATTTGGCGTCACCTGCTTGAACCCGGCATGGGACGCGTTGTGGACCGCTTTGGCATCGACTGGTGGGACGTGATCAGTGTGGTGCTGCAGCCGGAATTGCAGGACGTGCGGCTCGCGCTTCGGCTGGCCGAGAAGCTCAAAGGATGTCGCACGCTGGTTGTAAGCGGCCCGTCGGTGACGGCGGAAGCTTTGCGACTGCAGTTGGGAATGCGGCTGCAAGTGCTGCCCCGGGGGCTGCGGAAGCGTCTGGTGCCCCGCATTTTGCGTCGGAGTGTCGCAGCAGCGGCGAACCTGAGCTTTGAGCAATTGCTGCAGGTGGTGTACGACAAGTACGATCCGCACTACGTCTGGCGAAGGAAGCTGGCGGGGTCACCGGCGCAGTCGTCGGAATGGAAATCGGAATCGGAACCGGTTGTGCTGCTTCCGTCGGCTTATTCGAACGTTACGAAAACCGCGTTCAGTTACGCCGGAATTTTGCCCGACCGGAAATTTCTTCTGGTTCTCGCCCGCGAGTCCGGAGCCGTCTCGCCCGTTCCGCCAAATGTGCAGACGGCGCGTCTGGCGGGCTTCGCCACGAAGAAGTGCGACAGGAATGAATTGCAGGAACTGGAAGCCTGCTGGAAGCAGATGGAGCAGGCGCTCCGGGAACATCCGGTATTCGGGCTGCCAGTTCAGCTCGGGATCTTGAAAAAAGGGCCGCGCTGGTTGCGCTGGGGACTTACGGTTCGCGATGCCTGGCTCCTGGTTTTTGAGACGCGCGCGGTGGCCGGCTGCCTGAGCGCCGACGATTCGAATCCATACACGCGGATTCCTCTGCTGCTGGCCGAGCAGCGGGGAATTCCGGCAGTCGCGTGCCATCACGGAGCGCTCGATTGCCGCATGGCATTCAAGAATCTGCGGTTTTCGAATTATCTGGCCAAAGGGGAGATGGAGCGTGACTATCTGGAACGCATCTGCGGAGTCGATGCCAGCCGGGTTCGGATCGGCGCAGCGGCGTCGCCATCGCGCGAGAATGCTTCAGTGTGGAGTGAACGCGCTCCCTGGATCGTGTTTTTCACCGAGCCGTATGAAACGGATTTCTGGCGGGTGGAGGCAATTTATCGCGAGGTGTTGCCGCGCCTTTGTGCGGCTGCCCGCGGATCGGGCAAGACCGTGGTTTTGAAGCTGCACCCGTTTGAGAGCGCCCGGCAGCGGCGGAGGTTAGTGGCACGAACCTTGAGCGCGGACGACCGGAAGTTGGTGAGCGTGACGGATGCTCCATTGTCTCGCGAGATTTTGCAGAAGACATGGTGTGCGGTGACGGTCGAATCGACAGTGGCTTTCGAATGTGCATCGGTCGGAATCCCCGTTCTTCTGTGCGGATGGTTGCGGCACGCTTATGCCGGATATGCTCCCCAATATGTGCGCTTCGGCGTGGGACGGATGCTCGAATCTCCGGATGAACTGTTGCGCATCCCCGATATGTTGCGCGCGGCGATGCCCGGCTCGAACGCCGCAGGTCGGCTGGTGCAGGCGATTTCTCCGAAGAGGTTGTCGGAAATTCTCTGCCAACCGCAGGCGAGCGTTTGAGATAATCTGGAACAACGATTCGTCAACACGCGCGCACAGGCATATTTTGAACATCCCCGACACAGCCCTCGAGGCGTCGCAGCCACCGCTCGCACCCAGTCACGAGGCGCGATTTCGCAGCGAGATGGGACAAATCTCGCGGCATTCCGCGGTCTTCTTCGCGGGGACGCTGTTTACGGCAGGCGCGGGATACCTCTTCAAAATCTACCTGGCGCGAGTGTTGGGCGCGGACGCGCTCGGAATCTATGCGCTCGGCATGACGGTTGGCGGCGTGCTCGGATTGATTGCGGCTCTGGGGCTTCCTCAGGCCGCGGCTCGATACGTGGCGGTGTATAGCGGAACCGGGCGCTATGCCGAGCTTAAGGGATTCCTGTGGCGCGGCATTGCGGTCCTTGCAGTCGCAAACTTGATGGTCGCTGCCCTTATGCTCTTGATAAAGGGGTGGGTGGCGAATCGCTTTTACCACACGCCGGCATTGTCGAAGTACATGGGGGCTTTTGCCGTATTGATGGTTTTGGGGAGCTTCACCTCGTTCTTTGGGCAGGCACTTGCCGGCTTCAAGGACGTCGCCCGCAGAACGGTCATTACGAACTTCATTGGCAGTCCGCTTAACATGCTGATCGGCGTCGGCCTGCTGATGCTTGGCATGGGCCTTCTCGGGTACTTACTGGCGCAGATTGCCTCCGCCCTGGTCACACTCATCCTGTTGGCGCTGGCCACATGGAAACTCATGCCGCCGGGCTACCGTTCCGTGGCCGGCGAACTTCCAGCCTTGCAACGTGAAGCGATTCGGTTTTCTGCCAGCCTGTTTGCCGTGCAGGCACTGGAATGCACTTTTGCTTCATTGGACAAGATTGTGCTGGGCTATTATCTCGACGCCCGGAGTGTGGGCATCTATGTGGTAGCGGCCTCGGTCGCAGCGTTCCTGCCGACCCTGCTGCGATCGGTGAATCAGATTTTTTCCCCCACCATCGCGGATTTGCATGCGCGCGGGGAACTAGATCTTTTGCGGCGGCTCTATCAGACTCTCACCAAGTGGATTGTTGGATTCACCCTTCCGCTGGCGATTGTGGTTTGTGTCTTTGCCGCGCCACTGATGCGGATATTTGGAAGCGAGTTTCGAGCCGGGTGGCCAATCCTGGTGATCGGAACCTTCGGAGAATTGATCAACTGCGCGGTGGGTTCCGCCGGCCTCTTGCTGATTATGTCGGGCAACCAGGACCGTCTGGTTCGAGTGCAGGTTAAGGTTGTGATTGGGAACATCATTTTCAATCTTGCTCTCATACCGATTTGGGGAGTCATTGGGGCGATTGTTGTGTCGGCATCAACGAATGCCGCGATCAACCTTCTGTACTTGCGCGAAGTGAAGGCGATCCTGGGATTGACTCCGTATAATCGAAACTACGTCCGGCTGCTTCTGCCGGTATTGGGTACCGTGGCGATGGTGGCTCTGGTAGGGATGGAGGCGAGTCGTTTCCCCAATGCAGTTCTTGCCATCCTGGCCGGCCTGGTGTTGGGCTACCTCGCGTTTACCTCATTGGCGTTACTTGTCGGGTTGGATGAGGATGACCGTTTGGTGGCTGGAGCCATAGGGTCCAGAGTACTGGGAATGCTCCGAATATGAGGCTTGAAGCTCGATGACAGCATCGTTACGACAAGTAAGTCTGCCAGAGGACCTCTGCTCGGCGGCGGAAGAACTCTACGGGAAGCGATTTCCAAGTCTGGAAAAACTGATCGTGTTTCTATTGGAGGAAGTCACCCGCCAGGATGCGGTAAGACTAGACCAGGAGGAACAGCACATCATCGAAGAGAGATTGAAAGCCCTTGGTTACATCTAACGTACCAAAGGTTGCGGCTTGTTGCTTGATCACCCTGCGCTTTTGCTCCGCCAATGCATTTTGAATTCCTTAAGACGCAAGAGTTAGCCCCCGCCATTCACCGGGAAATCGAGGCGTTTCTGGACCGCCAGAGCAATAGTCATCCGTTCCAATTTCCCAATTGGACGGGGGGAGGAAACGGCGATGAGCGTGAAGACATGTATTGTGCCACCGTGCGGGAACAAGGCGAGATGCGTTGGTTCGCTCTCTGCGGAGTAATTTTTCCCTTGGGCAAATGGCTGCGACCGGTCCGCAGTCTGATGGTCTACCGCGGGCCGGCCTGCGATGACGCCGACCTGACGCTGTACGGACTTGGCAAGCTTCTTGAAAAGAGCAAGGAACTGGGCTTCGCGTACATCGACATCGCTCCTGACTGGGTTGAGCACCCGGAATGGAACGTCGGAAGCACCTTGTCTCGCGACGGGTGGCAATTGCTCCCGGACCGCAGGAGTTCTTTACGCTTGAATTTGGCCGCCGGAAATGACGAATTACTCCGCAGCTTTCGGAAGGCAACACGGTACGAAATCCGACGTTCTGAGCAACAAGGGATTGTGATCAGGTTCGCACAGGACGAGGGAGACCTTCAGGAGTTTCAGCGTATTTATTTTGAGATGGCCAGGAAGAAGAACTTCCTTGCCGTTGAGCCCGGCCATTTGTCGCACGTATTGCGGTGGATCGTGAAGGAGAAGGACCGAGGAGCTCTCTTGCTCGCTTTCAAGGAAGCAAAGTTGCTAGGCGGTACGTTGGTGGTTAGGGCGGCGACCCGGTCCTGGTACGTTTTTGGCGCGACCACCAAGGACGATCGTTTGAGCGCTGGCCACTTGCTCCAATGGCATGCGATTCGATGGGCGAAAGAGCATGGTTGCGTTGATTATGACTTTGGAGGGTATCGCGAGGACATCAGCACGGGGCCGGCTTTGTTCAAACGAGGTTTCTGCCAAGCATTAGTCCGGCTTTCCCCAGCCTACAGGTATCCTTTGGACCGGAGACTCTGTTCGATATTGGACTTCGTAACCAAGGCGAGATCTAAATGGCGGACACCATAGCGCGGCTGGGGTGCACAAATCTTTCGGGTGCGGATTTTGGCATCGCAAGCAGAGCCCGGGTAAAGGCGTGGGCCTCCGGGGCCAATACGTTGTCGGAAATGAACTGAAATGATCACGCGACTGCGCAATGCGCTCGGGCGGGCGAAGAAGTCGGCGACGCCTCCTGCTCTGCGCTTTGACCGTCCGCTGGTTTTGTTTCAGAGCGACGATTGGGGCCGCGCCGGAGTGCGCGACCGTGAGGGATGGGAAGAGCTCCGGGCCGCCGGGTTGGAGATGGGAGAGAAGCCGTACGATTTCTACAGCCTGGAAACGGCCGAGGATCTGAACGCGCTCGGAGAAGTTCTGAAGAAGCACCGGGACTCGACCGGGCGCAGGCCGTCGATGGTCATGAATTTCGTCATGGCCAATGTGGATTTCGAGCGCTTCTTCGAACCCGGTCAGAAACAGATTCCGCTGCGGCCTCTGACAGAAGGATTGCCGGGGAAGTGGCATCGTCCGCAGTTGTTGGAGGCGTATCGGCAGGGCATTCGCGAGCGCCTGTTCTATCCCGCTCTGCATGGGCTGACTCACTTTTGCGAGCGGGCGATGGCTCGAGAACTGGACGCCGGCGAAGAGCGGGCCCAACTGGTGAAGAAATTGTGGCGAGCGCAGACTCCGTACATTCACTGGCGGATGCCCTGGATCGGGTATGAGTATTGGGACCCGGAGATGCGGCCCGCACGCCGATTTTTGTCAGTGGACGATCAGCGGACGGTGATTGCGCGAGCGGCGGGAGTGTTTCGAGACCTGTTCGCTTTGGGTCCGTTCAGCGCCTGCGCGCCGGGCTATCGCGCCAACGCGGATTCGAGAGCGGTTTGGTTCGAGAATGGAGTGCAGGTCGCACAGAATGGCGCGCAGAACGGCCCCGGCGAGCGCAGCGGGCCATATCTGGATAAAAACGGAATGCTCTTTACTTTTCGCACGGTTGAAATGGAGCCTGCCACGGACCGGAGCAATGTTCGGTGCGGTGCGCAGACACTGATGACGCAGGCGGGGGAGTGTTTCACGGCTGGCGTGCCGGCGGTGATTTCGGTCCATTCGATTAATTTTCACTCGACGATCCAGGATTTCCGGACGCCGACGTTGAAGCTCCTGGATGAGTTTTTGACCGCGCTGGAAGAAAAGTGGCCAAAACTGCTCTATGTTCATGACGCGGACCTCTTCTCAATCGCGACTGAGGGCGCCTATGCGGGAGAAAACGGGAGAGTAAAAGTGAGTGTGACTACGGCGGGAGCGAACAGGTAAAGTGGCCCCGAACTTTTTCCCGGACTTCATTCCGAACTTGGCTCCGGGCAAGCGATCGCTGGTGTTGATCACGGTGGACTGCCTGCGCGCGGACCATTGCGGATGGTACGGATACTCGCGTCCCACGACTCTTTTTCTGGATTCGCTGGCGGCAGAATCTTTTGTCGTTCCCGCGGCCATTGTTGCCGGCGCGCCCACGTGCTATTCGTTCCCCGCGATTTTTGCCTCGCGTATGCCTTTGGCGTTGGGCCGGGACGTGGTCGGGCTCGCTCCCGGGGAAAGCACGCTGGCAACCGTGTTGCGGGAGGCTGGTTATGCCACGGGCGCTTTTTCGGCGGCCAATCCGTACATTTCGGCGCGCTTCGGATACGATCAGGGATTCGAGGTCTTCCGCGATTTCCTTGACTTCGAAGCGCAGTCCGCTCAAAACGCTGTGGGTCCGGAATCTCCACGCGGCGAGCCGGTCCGTGGGAAGGTGAATCGATCCATAAAAAGTATTGCGGGAGCGGTTGGGCTGAGCAGGGCCTACAACGAACTGTACTTTCAGTACTGCATGAAGATTGCGCCGGCGGCGGGGAGCGTTGACGCTTTGAGAAAATATCCGGCCGCGGACATTCTGGTGGACCGGGCGCAGTCGTGGCTGGCATCGGCCGGGCAGCGTCCGTTTTTCCTGTGGCTTCATTTGATGGACCCGCATGCGCCGTACTATCCGCCGAATGAGGCGTTTCGCGAACTGACAGGAAGGGACATCGGGCCTGACCGCGCCCGCTATGTGAACGAATACTGGAACCGTTCGGACCTGACGCCTTCCGGCTTGCGCGGAAAACGGGATGAGGTGGTCCAGCTATGCGACGCGGGTATCCGGTGGGTCGATCGCCAGATCGCGCGGCTGGTGCAGAATCTCAGGCAAACCCATCTGTGGGACGATTGCGTGTTCGCGCTGACAGCGGACCACGGCGAAGAGTTTCTCGAACACGGCGGGCGCTATCACTCGCCGGTGCGGCTGCATGAGGAAATTGTTCGTGTGCCGCTGCTGATTCGCGTTCCTGGAAAGCGCGGCGTGAAAGTTCCAGCGTCTCCGATGAGCCATCTGCACCTGGCGCCCACTCTGCTTGAGATCATGGGCGTGCAGGCTCCGCCGGGGTTTCAGGGGCGGAGCTTGTGGACCAATATCGAGCGCGGGATTGCCTGGGACGGTCCCGCGATCATCGAGTGCGCGTATGGTTGTACGAATCCTTTTCGGCCGGAAAACCGGCAAGCGCCGAGGCTCCTGGGAGTTCGCGATGCCCGCTTCAAGTTAGTCATGCGGCTTGGGCCTGGCGCGACCGAGGAAGTGTACGACCTGGAAACGGATCCAGCGGAAACTCATCCTAATGTCGGTGGGCCCGCGCTCGAAAACCGGAAGCGACTGTTGCAAGCCGCCCGGGAACACATGGAGAAAACGGTTTCAGGCCGAGATGGTGCGCTGCGCCTGCGGGCCCGCCTGCGCGATCTTCGTTACGAGGCCTTCGATGCGAGGTCTTCAGTGCGTAATCATCGGCTAGAATGGAAGTCCAGCAATTCCTGACACACGAGTTGCCGTTTCGGGGCAAGCTTTTGCCAACCGCATGATCACAGTTTTCACGCCCTCTTTCGCCGACGAGAGCAACACCAACGCCCAGAACCTGACAGTGAAGGAAGTCGTGGCGCGAATGGATGCATCGCGTTTTCGGGTGGTGATGCTTGGCAGCGGCGAAACCGACCCGAGGATCGCGGCGCGCCCAAACACCCGGATTCTTCGGTGGAAGAAGAGCGGCAATACAGCGCGCATTCTGTGGCACATGCTGACCCATGTCCCGGATGTTTATTTTTTCCCGAGGGAGGGCCCGCTCGATTCCGCCTTCCTTTCGGCCCGCGCGAAATTGCATTGGAAGTCGGCGCTGGTGACTTACGTGGTTTCCGGAGGACTCGAAGAGGACACGAACCGGCCGATTCTGCGGCGCGCGATTCGGGAGTGCGACGTTGTCGCAGGCAATAGTCGCCACATGTCCGAGACGGTCGAGAGGCTCGGAGGGCGGAATGTGCAAACGGTTTACGACGGCATCGACCGGCGCTATTACTATCCGCCTCCAGGACCGAGAGAGGAGGGCGAGAGGCCGCGCGTCCTGTTTGCCGGCTCCTTTCGCCGGTACAAGCGGGCCGACCTCGTCGTTCGGGAGGCTGCCAAACATCCGGGATGGGAATTCCGGCTGGCTGGAATGGGGGAAGAGCAGAGCGCTTGCGAGCGATTGGCACAAGAGCTCAACTGCAGCAACGTTGTATTTCTCGGCCACCTGGGCGCTGCTCAACTGGGCGCCGAGATGCGCCGTGCCCGCATATTCTTCTTCCCGAGCGATGTCGAAGGGCATCCCCAGGTTTTGGGGCAGGCTGCGGCGTGCGGTCTCCCGTGCGTGGCGCGGAGTTCTTACCACCCCGACTACGTCGTCGATGGGGTTACTGGGCTGCTGGTGTCTTCCGAAGATCGGATGAGCGAGGCGCTCAACCGTTTGATCCGGGAGCAGGACCTGACAGCTCGGATGTCGTCGTCGGCCATCAAGCACGCCGAAAAATTCGACTGGGACCGGATCGCCGAACAGTGGCAGGAGCTTCTGGAGTTGGCCGTGGTCAGCCATAACACGCATCAAGGGAAGCGAGTCTCGCGAATCGCATGAAGCAAGCGCGGCGTTCATTCAGAGCTTCGGACGAGTGGCGTGTATGACACAACGGCTTGCGATCCTCACCGAGATCATTGCTCCCTACCGCATCCCGGTTTTCAACGTTCTGGCACGCCGAGCGGGGCTGGATCTGCACGTAATATTTCTGGCAGAGACGGATGAGGCGCTTCGGCAATGGCGTGTCTATAAGAATGAAATCTGTTTTTCGCATCAGATTCTGCCGTCCTGGCGGTGGCGAGCGGGGAAAAGCAGTCTGCTGATCAATCGAGGATTGTGGTCTGCCTTAGGCCGGGTGAATCCGCAGGTTATCATTTGTGGCGGATACAACTATGCTGCCTCATGGGAAGCGCTCCTGTGGGCGCGGCGCCACGGGGTTGCATTTGTCTTGTGGTCGGAGAGCAACGGCGAGGACGCTCGTCGCGGATGGGCATGGGTGGAGTCCCTGAAGGCCTATTTTTTGAGGCACTGTGACGGATTCGTGGTGCCAGGGAAGGCTTCCTTCGAGTATCTCAGGTCGCTTGGGTCTCCGGAGGCAAGCATCTCGACCGCGCCCAATGCCGTCGACAACAGTTTGTTTGCGGCGCAGGCGGAGAACGCCAGGGCCCATGCAACTCAATTTCGAGAGAAACTGAAACTGCCCCCGCGGTTTATTCTTTTTGTGGGCCGTTTGGTTCCGGAAAAAGGTGTCTTTGATCTCCTCGAAGCCTATGCCAAACTGGAGAGCGGCCTGCGATCCGAGGTGGGCTTGGTGTTTGCGGGCGATGGCGTCTCCAGAGAGGAACTGGCGCAACGGGCGAAACGGATCAGTCCGGGGATGATTTGTTTTCGGGGATTCGCGCAGCGGGAAGATCTGGCGGGTCTATATGCGCTCGCGGAAGCCTTGGTTCTGCCGACGCACAGCGACCCATGGGGTTTGGTGGTGAACGAAGCGATGGCGTGCGGACTTCCGATCATCGTGAGCAGCGTCGCCGGATGTTCAGCCGACTTAGTCGAAGATGGGTGGAATGGTTACGTCGTGGCTCCCCGAGATTCGGAGAAACTCAGCGTGGCGATCGATTCTCTGGCGCGGCAGCCTGAGCTCAAGCAACGGATGAGCGCGCGCAGCTCGGAACGAATTCGAAACTACTCACCGGAAGCATGCGCCGATGGTCTGGCCGCGGCCGCGATCTCCGCCGGCACGGAGGCTCGATGAATTCCTTGAAGCCGCTGCAGTGGGCAGGCATCCTGCTGGGCTTCGGCCTGGCACTGTATTTTGTTTATTCCCACTTGCAGTACTTCGGCGACGTTTCTTTCCTGGGCGGGATCTTGCTGTTGGAGGTACTCATCGCCACCCTCTGGAAATATGACCAGCGTTTTTTCGTTCTGCTGATGATCACTTTTGTTTGGGCCAGCATGAATGTGCCGCTGCAAGACGCCTGGACCGTTGGACGTTGGGTGGTGCTATCCGCGGGTGCAGTGGTTGGCTACATGGTTTGGACGAAGACTCCCCGCAGGCCTTTCGGATCGTTGCATCTGATCGCTCTCTTTTGCATCTGCGCCGCGTTTGTCTCCGCCACCGTTTCTGAGTACGTACAGATGGCGTCCCTCAAGGCTTTGAGCCTGTTCCTTCTTTTTCTGTATTGTGCTTCGGGCGCTCGCCTGGCCGTTCTCGGCCGGGAGAACCGTTTTTTCCATGGTCTGCTGTGGGGAAGTGAGATAGCCGTCTATGTCACAGCCATCTGTTATTTCGGTCTGGGACAAAGTATTTGGGGTAATCCCAACTCCCTCGGCGCGGCGATGAGCATCGGATTGTTTCCCATCCTGCTGTGGGGATGGTTCACCAGCGATGGGCCGACGGTGAGATTCCGCAGGCTGGGGGCCCTGCTTCTTTGCGCGTCCCTTGTTTTTTTCAGCATGGCACGTGCCGGGATGGCCTCGATGACGCTCGTCACGCTTATCTTCTGTTTTTGCCTGCACCAGTACAAATTACTGGTAAAGGCGGTGGCATTGGTTCTGTTACTGATTGCGGTCACTGGGATGTTGGCGCCAGAGGCCTTAAACCAGCGCCTCGGGGGCCTGAAGGATGCGGTGCTCTACAAGGGGCACAAGGAGGAAGGCATGCTCGGTTCGCGGCGGACACCTTGGGAAAGATCGATCGCCACGATCAAAGAGCATCCGTTGTTTGGAACGGGATATGGCACGAGTCCGACGGGCGAGCCCGGGTTGGAGTTTCGAACTGTTGCTTCAACCTGGGAAACGTCTCGCGAGCACGGCAGCAGCTACGTGACCATCGCAGAGTGGGTAGGTCTGTTGGGTGTGTTGCCCTTTGTTGCGCTTTTGGTGGTGACGGTGTCGAACGTATGGAAAGTCTGCGCGTGGATGAAGCGAACCGCCGACCCACGTCACTACTCGATTCCGCTGGCCATGGTGGTGTTAGCGGGTCTTATTCACGCCAACTTCGAGGATTGGCTCTTTGCCGTGGGTTATTATCTCAGCGTGTATTTTTGGGTGCTTGCATTTCTACTCGCGGATCTTGTTCCTGCCGCTGTCGTGGCGCCAGTGGCGAACGTTGTTTCCGGAACTCCCCGTCCGTTGCCAGCCGATTTTGGAGCCGTCGTGCCCAACCGATGATCAGATTGTTTATCAATGGCCTTGCCGCGAGTGCGGGTGGAGGCCTTACCTATCTGCGCAATGTGATTCCTCAGTTCGCGCGCAGAGCGGATGCGGAAACTACGGTTCTGTTGCATCCGGCAATTCGCCGGGAATTTGGAGAGCTTCCGAACATTTCATTTGTCGAAATCTCAGAAAGCTCCGGAGTATTCCGTCGGTTCCTTCTGGAGCAGACGACGCTGCCGAAACTGCTCCGGCGCAGCGGCGCGCAGGTGTTGATTTCCGCGGGCAACTTTGCGCTTTGGAACTCTCCCGTCCCCCAGATACTCCTGTCTCGTAACTCGCTCTATACTTCCCTCGATTTCCTCCGCGATGTTCGCGCTCGCGGAGACTACGCGATATGGGCGGACACTTTAGTCAAGGGCTGGCTGGCCCGGAGATCCATAAGCCGCGCCGACATTACCGTTGCCCCGAGTGCAGCGTTTGCCCAGGAACTTAGCCAGTGGAGTGGCCGGAAGGTGCTTTCGGTGCACCATGGATTTGACCCGGATTCTTTTACCAGCGATGTAGCGCCGTTGCCATCGGCTGTTCAAATCCAGCTTGAGCAAGGGCAAGACGCTCTCCGCCTGCTTTTTGTGAGCCACTACAACTATTACCGGAATTTCGAAACACTGTTTCGGGCAATGCCCATCTTGAGCAGTCGCCTGAAGGGAAAGAAAGTGAAACTCTTTCTTACCTGCCGGCTGAAATCCGGCGAGAATCCGGGGACATATCGAGCCGAATCGGCGGCGTCGCTGGCCAACGATCTTTGGGGAAGCGAGAATATCGTCGAACTCGGAACGATTCCCTATCGCTCGCTCCATCACCTCTATCGGGCTTGCCACATTTACGTAACCCCGGCTTATGCCGAGTCTTTTGCGCATCCCCTGGTCGAGGCCATGTCGAGTGGCTTGCCGGTGGTAGCGTCGGATTTGCCGGTGCATCGCGAAATCTGCGCGGATGCGGGAATTTATTTCCCCCGCTTTTCTCCTGAGGCGTTGGCGGAAAGGGTAATGCAAATTCAGGAATCGCCGGAGTTGGCGGAAGAGATGTCGCGCAATGGCCGGCGGCGCGCTCGCGACTTCAGTTGGAGCGAGCATGTTGAACGCCTGGTGGCTCTGGCTCAGGAGCTGGTGCAGCCTGAGAAGGAGCGAAACTGATGTCCCGTGCCGCGGCAGTCGATTCAGCGCTGCACGTTTTGACGCTCACCCCATTTTTCCCGTCGGACCAAAATGAAGTGAGCGGTTGCTTCATCGCGGAACCGATCGAGCAGCTTAAGCAGTTCGGCGTCGACTCCAGCGTGATTGCAGTATCCCCGATCTACTATCCTCGAAAACAACCGAGTTCATCGGCTGCGGCGGAATGGGTGCGGTATCCGCAAGTCCCCGGAAATCTCGGGCTATCGAGCGCGGGGAAGATGCTCTACGCCCGTCTGCTGGGACGAATACGGAAGCTGCACAGTGTGAAGCCGATTGATGTGATCCACGCTCACGCGGCCCTGCCTTGCGGCCACGCGGCCGCGTTGCTTTCCCAGCGTTTGAACATTCCGTTCGTGATTACGATTCACGGGCTGGATGTGTTCAATACGTGCTTTCTTGGTGGAATTCCGGCGGCTTGGCGGCGAAACGTATCGGTGGACGTCTATCGTGCGGCGCGGACCGTAATTTGCATCAGCGGCAAGGCGCAAGAAATTCTGAAAACCGGAACGCCGGCTGAAACCCTTAGCACCATCGTGTACAACGGAGTGAATCCGAGTTTGTTTGCGCCGAATCTTGCTGCGGTGGGAGAAGTCGATCCGGAGGTTCTGATCGTCGGCAACTTGCTGCCGAGCAAAGGCCACGAACTGGTTTTGCGAGCGCTCGCAAATCTCAGGCATTCCTTTCCCCGGCTTCGATGCCGCATCATCGGAGAAGGGCCGGACCGCGCCCAATTTGAATCGCTGGTGCGCGACTTGGGCATTGAGCCGCGAGTTGAATTTGCCGGACGGCAGAGCCGGTCCGAAGTGGCAGAGGCCATGCGACGCTGCTCCGTATTCGCGTTGCCCAGCCGGAACGAGGGCCTGGGATGCGTGTACCTGGAAGCCATGTCTTGCGGCAAGCCGGCGATTGCCTGTCGCGGGCAGGGAATTGATGAAGTGATTGAGCACGGCAAGAATGGCTGGCTCATCCCTGTGGATGGACTCGGACAACTTGAGCAGGGGCTTTCCGCGTTACTGGGCTCGCCCGAATTGCGCGCGCGCATCGGGACGGCTGCGCGCCAGACGATCCTCGAAAAGCTGACGCTATCGCATCAGGCACAACACCTGGCCAGGATTTACCGCGACGCCATCGCATGAATGGCCGCCCATCTCAAAGATGGCGCGGCAGGCTGCTCTATAATGGCGGTCACCGTTACCGGAGGATGGGTTGCTTCACCAGCGCTATAAAGACATCGTGTTTTGGGGCATTGCCAAGGCCACCGTTCCGAATTATTTCTTGCGGCGGTACTTGCTGAACGCGCGTTCTGTGGATGGAGCAAATCACCTTCACCTGGGCTGCGGTCCGAAGTACCTTCCCGGTTTTTTGAATATCGACGGCAATCCTTTCAACAAGATTGACCTTTGGCTGGATGTTAGAAACGGGCTGCCGTTTCGTTCAAACTCGGTGGACTCGATCTATTCCACCCACATGTTCGAACACTTCTATCCGGATGAGTTAAAGCGGCTTCTTCAGGAATGTGTGCGCGTGTTGAAATGGGGCAGCGGCATCCGGCTCATCGTTCCGAGCCTGGAGAGCGCGATTGCAGCCTATACTCAGGAACGCAGCGAGTGGTTCTACGATTCGTTCCCACGCCACTTCGATTCGCTCGGCGGCAGGTTTTCCAATTTCGTTTTTTGCGATGGACAGCACCGGACCGCGTTCGATTTCGGTTATCTCAGCGAGGTGCTGCGCGAAGCGGGATTTCGCGAGGTGGAGAAATCTGCGGAAGGGAAGAGCCGCTTGTATGGAACCAGCGTTCCGCCGTATGAACCTGGAGACTCGATGGATTTGCCGCATTCTCTGTACGTGGAGGCGTTTAAGTAGCTTCTCCTAATTAAGTTCTGGTCCTGGCCGAGCACCTGCCGTAAGGAAGCGAGCAAATATTTCAGATGTGCGGCATCGTTGGCATCCTGGCGCGTAACACCCAGATCCCTCCTGCAGTTCTGGAACAAGCCACGCGTTCGCTCGCGCACCGAGGACCCGATGATTCCGGTACCGTGCTGCTGAAAGAACCCCAACCGGAGCCGCTGGAGATCGGCTTGGGCCACCGGCGATTGGCGATTCTCGACCTTTCGCCCCTCGGGCACCAGCCCATGCAGGATCCGGTCACCGGGAACTGGATCGTCTTCAACGGCGAGATTTACAATTTCCGCGAACTTCGCAAAGAGCTCGAAGCCGCCGGCGTCGAGTTCAAAAGTCATTCCGATACCGAAGTGATTCTTGCCGCTTATCGCGTGTGGGGCGAGCGATGCCTGACGCGGCTGGGCGGCATGTTCGCGTTTGCCCTGTGGGACGCGCCAAGAAAACGGCTGCTCCTGGCGCGCGATCCCATGGGAATCAAGCCGCTGTACTACCACCAATCAGGGCAGATTTTTATTTTTGCTTCGGAGGTGCGAACGCTTCTGCGGACGGGACTCGTGCCGCGAAAGGCCGATCCCACCGGGGTTTTGAGCTACCTGGCGTTCGGTTCGGTGTACGAGCCGTGGACGATCGTGGAAGGAATTAGGGCCGTTCCTCCGGGACATGTGCTTACAGTAGAAAACGGATCGGTGAGCAGCCGCGAATATTGGAATCCGCTGCCCTCTCTTTCACCGGCCGAGCCGGAACCGCGATCGTTGGAACGAAGATCGTTGGAACGAAGATCGGGCAACGGGACCGCGACGGTGGATCAACTGCCCGCGATCTTGCGCGATGCGGTCCTGTCGCACCTGGTGAGTGATGTGCCCGTCGGAGTGTTTCTTTCGGGCGGAATCGATTCCAGCGCTCTGGTTGCCGTCCTCAGCCACAATGGTGTGCGCGCGAATACGTTCTCGCTGGTATTTCAGGAAGAGGAGTTCAACGAAGGGCAGTATTCGCGCGAAGTCGCCCGCCGTTTCGGCACCGAACATCATGAGATTCCAGTCTCGCAGCAAGACACGCTGGCGGTGTTGCCCGAAGCTCTATGCGCGATGGACCAACCAACCATTGACGGCATCAATACGTATCTCGTGTCCGCTAAGACCAGGGCCGCGGGAGTGAAAGTTGCTTTGACAGGGCTGGGTGCAGACGAGATGTTCGCCGGCTACTCGAATTTTCGCCGCGTGCCGAGGATGGAAGTTTTTTCGAAACGATTTGGACGACTGCCGAGGCTGGCGCGGCGGCCGCTCTCCGCGTTCCTGGCGCTGTTTGCAGGCAAGGGCGATCGCAGCCGCAAGCTGGCCGAGTTGGCCACGGGCCATGATTCCCTGGTCCATCCGAAATTCGTCCATCCGAATTTCGTTCATCCGTACTTCCTGGTGCGTATGCTGTTTAGCGCTGCGGAGCGCGAGTTGTTGCTCTCAGCCCCAGATTACCAAGCCTCGCAGCAATTTCTCGATCGGATGCTGCAAGAGTCGGTCACTGAGAGCCAGCGTCTCGATCCCGTCAATCGCGTCTCCTATCTGGAATCGCATTGGTACATGCGCAACACGCTGCTCCGAGATTCCGATTTCATGAGCATGGCGCATGGTCTCGAGTTGCGAGTGCCTTTTCTCGACAGGGCGCTGGTCGAAGCCTGCTTCCGCATTCCGGGAGATAAGAAGTTACAAGGGGACTTGCCGAAGAACCTGCTGCTCTCGAGTCTTGGTGTCCAACTGCCGATGGAGATTGTGAAGCGTCCGAAGCGCGGATTCACTCTGCCATTTGAGAGATGGCTGCGGCGTGAAATGAGACAGCCTGTCGAAACTGCGCTGCTCGGGAGCGCTCCCAGCCACTCTTCTTTGAATCCGGAGGCAGTTCGCGAAGTCTGGAATCGGTTTCTGGCGGGCGAAACTTCCTGGTCGCGGCCGTGGTCGCTGTTTGTGCTGGCGCGATGGTGCGAACAGAATCTGTGAACGGCCTCACGGCACGGCCGGCTTGCGCGCGGAAATCAAAAGGAACAATCCCAGCTTACCTCCAAACCTGCGGACGAGAAATCGCGGATAAAGGCGCCAGATGATCCGGTATGCCACTCCTTGAAAGCGCGCCGAGGGTTCGTTCAAAAGCAGATCTCCTGGACTGAAGGCCTGCCGGAACTCAATTTGCTCGAAACCCTCCAACATGGCGCGCGCCTCTTCCTGGGTGTAGGACTTGGTGCCCGGACTTTCCAGATGATCGTGAACCGATTGACGCAACGATCTGCTGCGCAGCCATCCGTAGCGCAGCCAGAGCATGAATCCGGTGAGCGACGGGTGGTGGTAGATCATGATGCGAAGCGCCCCTCCGGGCTTGAGAACTCGGCAGGCCTCGCGGATACATTGCGGCGTGTCGGGACTGTGGTGCATTACGCCGTACGAGTACACGATGTCGAAGGTGCCGTCGGGAAACGGCAGGCGCTCGGCATCGGAAACGCGCAGATCGGGCGCGTAGCCGGCCATTTCGCAGCGCCGCTTCGCGCGCTCGAGCGACGTGCTCGAAAGATCTACGCCGGTGGCCTGCGCCCCGGCCTTCAACCATTCCAGATAATCGGCGCCCATACCGACTCCGACTTCAAGCACTCGTTGACCGGAAGATCGGGCGAAGCCGGCGAATTCGTGAATGTGGGGTTCCAGTTCGTAGCGCGCCCGGGCGTGGGCCTCGAAATCGGCGCCATCGCCCAGATAGCGCGAGCCGCAGGGATCGGCGTCCCAGAAATCCCGGACTTCTTCTTTCAGCCCGGGTTGTCTTAAACCGGCGACTGGCGAGGCTTGGCGCATAGTTTCAAAGGCGATACTAGCACAGCGATCTTTGTGAAAACCGCGCCAGAGGCTAAGATAATAAGACCTTCTACCGGAAAAAACGTGATCGAGACGAAGTCGGAAACTGATGTATCGGGTTCGGGGACAACCTCGGCATTACTCCCCGTGACCGTGATTATCCCGGTCCGCAATGAGGCGCGTAACCTTCCGCGCTGCCTGGAATCGCTGAAGTCGGCCGGAGAAATCTACGTCGTCGATTCCGAGAGCAGCGACGACACCGCTGCCATTGCGGAGTCGCACGGCGCGAAGGTTGTCCAATTCCACTACGCGGGAGGCTGGCCGAAGAAGCGCCAGTGGGCGATGGATACGCTGCCTCTGGCTCACGACTGGATTTTTCTTCTCGATGCCGACGAGGTTCTGACGCCCGAACTCGCGGACGAGATCCGAGAGGCGATTCAGGACCCGCACACCGGCGGCTATTACGTGGCCTTGCAGATGCATTTTCTTGGGCAGCGGCTGCGCCATAGCGGAGCAAGTTTCTGGAAGCTGTCGTTGTTCCGCAAAGGGCTCGGGCGCTTCGAATGCCGCCTTCAAGATCAGGACACGAGCATGGCCGACATGGAAGTGCACGAGCACATCGTGGTAACCGGAGCGACACGCAAGCTGTCGCACCCCCTCATCCATCACAATGTCGAGTCCTTGTCGCGTTACATCCAGAAGCACAATGAGTACTCGAATTGGGAAGCGCGCGTCTGGCTCGACGGCAACCACGTCAAAGAAGAGATTCAGCCTTCGCTTTGGGGCACGCAGGCGCAGCGTCGAAGATGGTTGCGGCGCCGTTTCCTCGGGCTGCCGGGATCGCCGCTCTTATTTTTCTTTTACAAGTACGTATTAAGCCTCGGATTTCTGGATGGCGTCCCCGGCCTGATCTACTGCGCGATGCAAGGCGTTCAGTTCTTTCACATCAAGGCGAAAATCTACGAGCTGAAGTACGAACTAGAGTGCGAACCAAAGAAGGGGAGGAACTGAGGCGGTGTGCGGCATCAGCGGCCTCGTGAACTGCGGCGACGCGGAAGCGCTCGTCCGGATGACGAACGTGCAGACGCACCGCGGTCCCGACGACTCCGGGCTCTGGGAGCGGCATTTCCCCGATGGGGGATACATCGGACTGGGCAGCCGCCGTCTTGCCATTCTCGACCTCTCCGCCGCTGGCCACATGCCCATGAGCAACGAAGATGGCACGGTGTGGATCACCTACAACGGCGAGATCTACAACTTCGCCGATCTGCGCCGCGAGCTCGAAGGCAAATCCAACGCCCATCGTTTTCGTTCCCACACCGACACCGAAGTCGTGCTACATCTCTACGAAGAATATGGCGCCGACCGCTTCAAAGACTGCTTGAACCGCCTGCATGGCATGTTTGCCCTCGCTATCTGCGACTTGCGCGGCTCTTCGCCGAAGTTGTTTCTGGCTCGCGATCATTTCGGAATCAAGCCGCTCTATTACTGCGAGCGCGGCGGAAAACTAGCTTTCGCTTCCGAGGTGAAGGCGCTGCTCGAAGTGCCGGGAGTCGAAGCCAGCATGAACCTGGAAGCGCTCGACAAGTACCTGACATTCCTCTGGGTGCCCGATCCGTTCACCATGTTCGAGGGAATCCGCAAGCTTCCGGCGGGCCACTACGCGCTCTGGCAAGGCGGCGAGTTAAAGATCGAACAGTATTGGGATCTAACCTTCCCTCCGGCGGAACATCGCTTCGAACGAACCGAGGCGGATCTGGCGGATGAGATTCGCGAGCGCTTTTGCGCCTCGGTCGAGCAGCAGATGGTGAGCGATGTTCCGATCGGCGCTTTTCTGAGTGCGGGGCTGGATTCGTCGAGCATAGTTACGGCCATGGTGGCGGCCATGGCGCAGAAGCAGCCGGTGCGGACCTATACGATTACGTTTCCCGAAAAATATCGCGTGGGCGAGACGACGATTGACGATCCAGGCGTCCCGCAGCGCCTGGCGCGCAAGCTGGGCTGCGAGCACCATGAGATCGTGGTCGAGCCCGATGTGGTCGGCCTGTTGCCGAGTTTGACCTGGCACATGGATGAGCCCACGGCCGATCCGGCGATTATCGCGGCGTTTCTGGTGTGCCGCGAGGCCCGAAAACAGGCGACCGTGCTCTTGTCGGGAGTGGGCGGCGATGAAATCTTCGCGGGATATCGCAAGCATGCAGCGCACGCGTGGGCGGAAGAATACCGGCGCGTTCCGGGCTTCGCTCGCTCCGCCGCGGAGCGAACTTTGCTGGCATTGCCGTCACTGCGCGGAACGTGCATGAAAGGATCGGTGCGTCTGGCGAAAAAGATGGCGCGCAGCGCGGCGCTCAGCCCGGCGCAGGCTTTCATCAGGAACTGCACGTATCTCGATGCGCAGCAGAGGTCCGACTTATATGCCCTAAAATCGCAGCAGTTGGCAAGCGGCAATCCTAATGCTGACGACCGGCATCTGGCGGCGTTCGACCGAGTGCGGCACGCGGACTTTCTCAACCAGATGCTTTATCTGGATACTAAAATTTTCATGACCACGCTGAATCTGACCTACAACGACAAAATGAGCATGGCGTCGTCGGTCGAGGTGCGGGTGCCGTTTTTGGACCGGGAACTCGCCGAATTCGTCGCCTGGAATGTGAGGCCGGAGTGGAAGCTGAAAGGGAAATGGCGTCCAGTGACGAAGCACATTTTCCGCGAAGCCATGCGTAGTATGCTGCCAGAAGAGGTGATGCGGCAGCCGAAGGCGGGTTTCGCGGCGCCGGTAGATTATTGGCTGGCGCACGATTTGCGTCCCATGGTGGACGATCTTCTTTCGGAAACTCAAGTCCGGCGCCGCGGGCTATTCCGTCCGGAAGTGGTGCGCAGCTACATTGACGAGCATCGCCGGAGCGCGGAAGACTGGTCGATGCAAATCTGGCAATTGCTGACACTGGAAATCTGGATGCAGCTTTTTCTGGACGGCGGCGCGAGATCGTTTGCTCAGCGGCAGATCGACGCATCCCAACTAAGACTGTCTCAACCAAGACTAACGACTGCATGAAGCAACTCCTACAAGACGCGCGCACGGGTGAGTTAAAGGTCGCCGAAGTTCCGGCTCCGCAATTGTTACCCGGCTGTGTGCTGGTGCGAGTTGCAGCGTCGCTGGTTTCGGCCGGTACGGAGCGCGCGTCGGCGGAGTTTGCCAGCAAGAGCTTGCTGGCCAAGGCAAAGGCTCGTCCCGATCTTGTGCGCGACGTGCTTGCCAAAATTCGGCGCGATGGCTTGGCTTCCACTCTGCAAACCGTGCGCTCGCGCTTGGGCCAGCCGCAATCGGTGGGCTACAGCAGCGCCGGAGTGGTGATTGCCGTTGGCAATGGCATCGCTGACATCAACGTGGGCGACCGCGTCGCTTGCGCCGGCGCGGGATATGCTGTGCACGCCGAGTTCGCGTGCGTACCGCGAATGCTGGTGGCGAAAATTCCCGAGGGCGATGTTTTTTCCGTAGTGACGCGGCTTGCGGCGTCTCCGCAGACGGAGCAAGCGCCGTCTCCACACGGCAGAGTTTCTTTCGAAGAGGCAGCCTTCGGAACGCTGGGCGCGATTTGCCTGCACGGCATCCGCACCGCGGAAGTCGCGCTGGGCGACACAGTCGTGGTGATCGGTCTGGGGTTGCTCGGACAAATCACGGTTCAGTTGCTGAAGGCCGCCGGTTGCCGCGTTTTTGGGATGGATCTGTTGCGGCAGCGCGCCGATCTCGCGATTGGGAGCGGAGCTGAAGCCGCGTGCATTAGCGCGCACGAGTTCCGCGATTTGTGCTTTCAGAAAACGGGCGGCGTGGGTGTGGATGCGGTGCTGATTGCAGCCGAGACGCCGAGCAGCGAGCCTGTGAACCTGGCCGCGGAACTGGCGCGCGATCGCGCCATTGTGGTCGCGGTGGGAACTGTCGGAATGGACCTTCAGCGCAAGCTCTATTACGAGAAGGAATTGGATTTTCGAATTTCGCGCTCCTATGGTCCCGGTCGCTATGATGCTGCGTATGAGCAGAAAGGCCGCGATTATCCTATCGGGCATGTGCGCTGGACGGAAACGCGCAACTTAGAAGCCTTCCTGCAATTCATCGCCGATGGCAAACTGAACCTGCCGTCGCTGATCACGCACCGCTTTCCGATGGAACAGGCGACGCGGGCGTATGACTTGATTACGGGCAGCAGGGGTGAGCCATTTCTCGCCGCGCTGATTACTTACGCGGGCGAAAAATCTGGAGCCGCGCCGAATTTGCTGGAAAAAATTCCGGTGGCCGCCGTCGCGCCCTCGCCGGGTTCCATCGGTCTGGGCGTGCTGGGAGCTGGAAGTTTCGCGCAGAACACGCTCTTACCCGCGCTGAAGGCGATTCCGGGCGTTTCTTTCATCGGCGTTTGCAACGCGACCGGGCCGCGCAGCCGAAACGCGGCGCAGAAATTTGGGTTCTCCTACTGTTCGAATTCAGAAGCTGAGCTTCTGCAGGATCCAAAGATCAAAGCGGTGCTGATTGCAACCCGTCATAATCTTCACGCCAGCCAATCGCTCGCAGCCCTGCGTGCCGGGAAAGCGGTGTTCTGCGAAAAGCCGCTTTGCTTGAATGAGGGCGAACTGGCTGCGCTGGTGTGTGCTGCGGCAGAAGACAATGCTCCGCTCCTGATGGTCGGTTTCAATCGTCGATTCGCGCCCATGGCCGTGCAGATGAAACAGTTTGTGTCGGAGATCCACGAACCGCTGGCCATTCACTACCGCGTGAATGCGGGTTACATTCCCGCCGACCATTGGGTGAACGATCCCGAGCAGGGAGGCGGCCGCACTCTCGGCGAGGTTTGCCATTTTGTGGACTTCCTCTGCTTTCTTGCGGGCGCGTGTCCCATCGAGGTGCAAGCGCAGGCCGTGGGCAATCCCGGTCAGTACAGCATGGATAACGTCGTCGCATCGCTAAAGTTCGCGAACGGAACGTTGGGGACGATCAGCTATCTGGCCAACGGCGACAAGTCGGCTTCGAAGGAACGCGTAGAAGTTTTCGGCGGCGGCTCGGTCGCGATCTTGGAAGATTTTCGGCGGCTCGAACTTGTTCGCAACGGACGCAAACAAATCACACGCGCGCGCTGGGGACAGGACAAGGGCCACAAAGCGGAGATGCAGGCATTCGTGGATGCGCTTCGGGGCAAGACGCTGCCGATTCCGTTTGAACAGGTCGTGGGCTCGACTCTCGCGACCCTGCGACTGCAGAATTCATGCCAGACCGGGCAACCTCTGACGGTCGAACTGAGCGAGTTCGTGGCATCCGCCCTGCGGGAAAAGTCCTCGCATTGAAGAGCACGCACTAAGAGAAATGGAACAACAAGAGAAGGGAACGAGCCGCAAATGTTGATTCTGGGCCTGAATATGTTTCATGCCGACGCTTCGGCGGCGATCGTCGAAGATGGAAAGATTCTTTTTGCGGTGGCCGAAGAACGGCTGAACCGGCGCAAACATTACGGCGGCTTTCCTGCGCTGGCGGTGAAAGCGTGTCTGGATGCGGTGGGCGCGAAGATCGGCGACGTTCAGCACGTTGCCGTGGGGCAGGACAGTGACGCCAACCTCGCCAAGAAAGTGCAATATGCGCTGGCCAATCCGGCGAAGGTTCTGAATTTTATCAAGATGCGGCAGCGCAAAGAGTCGATGCGCGACGTGCGTTCGTTGCTCGGGCAGGCGCTCGAGGTGGATGCTTCCACGCTGAAGTTTCAGGAGCATCATCTGGAGCACCACATCGCGCACATCGCCAGCGCGTACTACTGTTCGCCGTGGGAAAAGGCTGCGGGCTTCAGCTATGACGGTTCGGGAGATTTTGTCTCCACCATGACGGCGCGCTGCGAGGGCCATGAAATCCAAGTGCTCGACCGCGTGTTTTTGCCGCACTCGCTCGGCAGCTTCTACACGATGATCTGCGATTTCATCGGCTACAGAAAATATGGCGATGAAGGCAAAGTCATGGGGCTGGCGCCGTACGGGAAAGATACATACGTGGACGAGATTCGGAAGGTTGTCACGCTGAAGAACGGCAGCTTTCAGCTCAACATGAGTTACTTCAAACCGCTTGGGAGCAGTCAGGGAATGCAGGTGCTGCCCGACGGAACGGTGCGCCTGGCGCGGCATTTCTCCGACAAGATGGAGAAACTTTTCGGCGCGCCACGCGAGCCGCACGCCGAGATCACGCAGCGGGATATGGATCTCGCGTATGCCATGCAATATTGTTTTGAGGAAGTGTTCTTTCATCTTGCGAACGAGTTGCACAAGCGCGTTCCCGATGAGAATCTTGCGATGGCTGGAGGCTGCGCGCTCAATAGCGTGGCCAACGGCAAAGTATTTGTCAGGACGCCGTTCCGCCGCACCTGGATTCAGCCGGCGGCCGGCGACGAAGGCCTGGCGATTGGCGCCGCGCTGCACACGTATCACTCGGTGTTGAAACAGCCGCGCCGGGACGAGGACCAGATGAATCACGCCTACCTCGGGCCGGAGTTTTCCGAAACGCAGATTGAATCGGCTTTGAAAAGCGCAGGCGTAAAGTGTCGGCGGCTGGAGCGCGCGCCACTGCTCGACGCGGTTTCCGATCAAATGGTCGAGGGCAATGTTGTGGGCTGGTTTCAGGGCCGCATGGAATGGGGCCCGCGCGCGCTCGGCAATCGTTCCATCGTGACCCACCCAGGGCTGCCCGACATGAAGGATGTGTTGAACGCTCGCATCAAACACCGCGAGTGGTTCCGTCCTTTTGCTCCGTCGATTCTGGCGGAAGCGCAGCACGAGTATTTCGAGCACGATCATCCATCGCCCTACATGCTCCACGTGTATAAGATTCGTCCGGAGAAAAGGAAGAGCTTGTGCGCCGTGAACCACGTCGACAACACCGGACGATTGCAGACCGTAGCGCGGGAAGAGAATCCGCTCTACTACGATCTGATCCGGACTTTTGGCAGGAAAACCGGGACCCCGGTGATCCTGAACACGAGCTTCAACGAGAATGAGCCGATCGTATGTACACCGCAAGAAGCCATCGATTGCTTCCAGCGAACCAAGATGGATGTGCTGGCCATCGGCCCATTTTTCGCGAGTAAGTCGGAAGTCAAGACAGAAGACGCAAGAACGAGAACTGACATCACCCGGCATGGCTGAAACCCCAGTTGCGGCGGCTGCATCTTCCGCTCTACAGCTTCGGAAAGTCGCTGCCTGGCGCGGCATTCGAGTGCTTGCGTGGGACGGCGACGTTCTCTACGGCTCTCGCGGGTATCAGATCGTTCGCCTGTACGTCGGCCTGCAAATCGGCAAGGGCGCAGAGTGGGAAACCGTCGCGCGCTTTCGTCCCGTCTGGTGGAGGAATCTCACGTCGCGCAACGCGCTGAGCTATCGCCTGGTGCGCGATGGCTTTCATGCGCTGGCCATTCTCGGTGGTCAGACAAACGACCAGACGATGGTTGGCGCGGTTCCGGGCGCGCTGGTAACGCGAGGGCCGGGCAGCGATGAATTTCATGTAACTCATAAGGTTCAGCGCGGCACACGCCCGCTGCACATCACCGCGGTTCCATCGGGAACAATTTGTTGGGGCGAGTATTTCGACAATCGCGAGCGCGCGGAAGTTCACATCTACGCTTCGACCGATCGAGGGCGCGCGTGGCAGATTGCCTACACGTTTTCCGCGGGAAGCATACGGCACGTCCACAACATTGTTTACGACCGCTGGGGCGATTGCCTTTGGATACTGACGGGAGACGATGGCTCCGAGTGCAAGGTGCTGCGCGCTTCCTGCGATCTTCGCTCTGTAGAAGTCGTGCTGGCCGGAAACCAGCAGGCGCGGGCCGTGGCGGCGATTCCAACTCAAAGCGGGTTGTATATTTCGACCGACACGCCCTCCGAGAAGAACCACGTCTATCGGCTCGATCGGGCAGGGAATGTCGAGCAGGTCGGCAACCTTGCCAGCTCTTCGATCTTTGGTTGTAGGGTTGGTTGCCGGGTTGGCGAGGCGATGTTTTTTTCGACGATGATCGAACCCAGCGCCGTGAACACCAGCCGTGCAGTGCAAGTCGCCGGCTCCAGAGACGGAACGAACTGGCAGGTGCTGGCTTGCTGGAAGAAAGACAACTTGCCGATGCGTTATTTCCAGTACGGTAACGCATTTCTGCCCGACGGTGAGAACGCCACTAACTATCTTGCGGCGACGACCATCGCCGTCGAGCGTGACGATCTGGTCACCACACTCTGGGAAGTCGAATCGGCATGAGCCTGGCCACGCGTTGGCATTACTACCGGCGAATCTTCTCCGCCTACCTTGGTTCCGGGCGAAGCCAGTTGACGTTCTGGCATGAGACGCCGGAGATCAATCCGCGCGCCACGGCCAATCGGCTCGGCGAGTACTACATGCGGTTTCGCGAGAAGGCGGACTACTCCGGGCACTACGATGCTGCCGGTATTCCCATGCTCGACTACCGCGGAGCGATTGGTCTGCAGTACAACCCGATCGCGATTGCGCAGTGGGGACTGGCGAACTACAACCGTTTCTGCGAGAGCAGTGAAGAAGCTCGCTGGCAGAAGACTCTCAAGGCCGCCGATTGGCTCGTCGCCAACCTGGAACAGAATGCTCACGGGCTATGGGTCTGGAACCATCATTTTGACTGGGACTATCGCGATACGCTCAAGGCGCCATGGTATTCGGGACTTGCGCAGGGACAGGGCCTTTCACTTCTTTTGCGGACGCATGCCCATACTGGAGACGAGAAATATCAACGTGCGGCCGATAAGGCGTTTGTCGCGCTGACACGGTCGATTGCCGAGGGCGGCGTGCTCTTTGAGGACGTATCTAAGGACAACGAGAAGAACCTGTGGATCGAAGAATATCTCGTCGACCCGCCGACGCATATCTTGAACGGATTCATGTGGGCGCTTTGGGGTGTGTTCGATTTCTGGCTGGCGCGCGCGGATGCTTCAGCGAAAGGAATCTTCGATCGCGGGGCCGAGACTCTGGTTCACAATCTGGCGCGATTCGATACCGGGTACTGGTCGCTCTATGAACAGTCGGGGACACGGCTGAAAATGCTGGCGAGCCCTTTCTATCACCAGTTGCATATCGTGCAGTTGCGAGTAATGTCCAAGCTGACGGGGGACGCTCGCTATGCGGCGGTTGCCGAACGCTGGGAAGGCTACGCGCAGCGTCGTAGCAATCGGACTCGCGCCCTGGTCGAGAAAAGCGTTTTCAAATTGTTTCACTACTGATTGCTAGAACTCGTTTCATAACCGCTTTCAGGGGACGGGTAGTTCCCTCAGGGGCTAAAGCCCAGCGTTTATGGGGCTCGTGGCGGCCCGGCTGAAGCCGGGCCCTTTCAAAGAACCATTTACGAAACACGTTCCAGAATACTGATTGCTCTGATACCGATCGTGAAGATTCTCTACGTCTCGCAATACTTTTCGCCAGAAATGGGAGCGCCGGCGGCGCGCGCCGCGGAGTTGTCCCGGCATTGGGCGCGGATGGGGCACGAAGTGACTGTCCTCACCGGATTCCCGAATCATCCGACCGGCGTCGTGCCCGAGGAATGGCGCTCGCGGTTCCACCAGTTTCGCTGCACGGAAACCGTCGATGGAGTGCGCGTCGTTCGCACCTGGCTGTGGCCGCTGCCGAACCGAAAAGCGCACGAAAGGATTCGCAATTACACGTCGTTCTGTGTTTCGGCAGCCGTCAGCGGGTTGGCTCTGCATCGGCCGGACGTGGTCATCGCCACGTCTCCGCAATTGCTGTGCGCACTTTCTGGATGGTGGCTGGCGTGGTGGAAGCGCGTGCCCTTCGTCTTCGAAGTGCGCGATCTGTGGCCGGAATCGCTGGCGGCCGTCGGCGCGGGCAGCGAAGGAACCTCGCTCCATCGCACGCTAGGCGCAATCGCCGGATTTCTTTACCGCCGTTCCGACCGCATAGTCGTCGTTTCGCCAGCCTTCAAGGACCACCTGATGCGGCACTGGAACGTTCCCGCAGCAAAGATTTCCATTGTCGAGAATGGAGTGGAGACCGATCTTTTCCGGCTCGACCCGGCGGCGCCGGAGGTGCGAAAGCAACTGAAGCTTGAAGGTCGCTTTCTGATCTGCTATATCGGCACGATGGGCAATGCGCATGGACTGGAGACGTTGATTGCCGCCGCCGAAGAACTACAGACTGCGTTGCCGAACGCGATTTTTTTGCTGATTGGGGAAGGGGCAGAAAAGAAACGGATCGTGGAACTCGCCGCTGCGCGCGGACTCACCAACATTCAGTTCCTTGGCCAGCAGCCGCGGGAACGGATTCCCGCCTATGTTTCAGCCGCCGATCTCTGCCTGGTCATGCTGAAAAAGACCGAGCTGTTCAAGACGGTGATTCCCACCAAGCTCCTCGAATACATGGCGTGCGAGCGGCCGGTCATCGTCGCTGTCGACGGGCAGGCTCGCCAGATTGTCGAAGAAGCCGGCGCCGGCGTTTTTGTGGAACCCGAGAACAGTAAAGCCCTGGTGAATGCGGTCCTCGACCTGGCGAAGGACCCCGAGCACAGAAGAGAAATGGGAGCCAGCGCGCGGCAATACATCGTCAACAAATGTTCCCGCGAAAAAACGGCGCAGGACTACATCGCTGTGCTTGGCACGCTCGGCTTATAGCATGGAAATCGCGACGGCAAGAACACGAGGCAAATGCAACAATGCGCACACGGCTTGCCCGGTTTTGCCGAAGCCCGAGGGAAGCCGAAGGTGTTTGCGGCCTAAAAAGTCTGGACGCCAATGACGGCCACGGTGGTGGCCAGCGACATGGCTGCATCCGCAGTGCGATATGCCGCAGACTTAGCCGCACTTCCGGGTATGAACAGTATGTCGCCTTTCACCATAGGCAGATCCGGTGCTTTGGCATAAAGTACCTTCTTGAGGTTAACGGGAATTTCCTGAACCCCGTTCGGCGTCTCCCGCAGAATTCTGGCTTTGCTCAAGGCCGAGGTGCGGGTTTGGCCGCCGGCCAACGCCAGGGCTTTGAGAACGCTAAGGCTGTTGTCCTCAATCCGAAATCCGGTCGGATGGGCCACATCGCCCACGATATAAACGATTCCGGCGCGGGAGACAATGATCGTGTCTCCCGGAAGAACATCCACGTTGCTCTGGTCGTCATCGGCCAGATTCAACGAGAATACGAGCTCCACCTTCTGACCGGGATTTCCGCGATGCTCGATGGTCACTTTGCGGCCCGCCCTGTCGGTCAATCCTCCCGCGGCCGAGATTATGTCGAAAAGGCGGCGCTCACCAATCACAGGATAGGGCCCGGGGCGAGCGACCTCTCCCATCACCGTGATGGCCTGCGACGCGGACTCGCTCACGAAGATGGAAACGTGCGGGCCGCGCACAAAGCCTCCATCCTCCAGCCGCTTTTGGATCAATTCCTGCGCTTCATCGGTCGTCAAGTCGGCAATGTGAACATAGTCAATCAGGGGAAGGTAGACGTCTCCGGAACCGCTGATGCGCGCCTTGGTCGCGAGATCGGGTACTCCGAAGACGCTGACCTCGATCAGATCGCCGATGCCCAGCTTCACATTGGAATTAGCCAGTAGACGAGGCGATTGCGGCGAAGCGGTTTGGTTCGCGGGTGCGGGCTGCGGCGCCTCCCCAGCGGCCGGTGTCTGGGCCAGGAGGCGGAGGCTGCACAAAGCAACAAGAAACACGTACCAGCTTCTCAACACGAAGCGGCGATTCCGCCCGGACATACCAAGACTCCTGGATTTATGCGTGGGTCGAGTTTAACACACGCAACTCAGGAGAATCGGCGCAGAGCGCTCTGTTCCACGCCGGGGGGACCATCAAGAGTAAACGAAGAAATGCGTCAGAGCAGTTGCTCAGCGACGGCCACCAGTTGTATAGTTCCAACAAATAAACATTCATCACACGGCGCCACTAACGGGGAAACCCTGTCTGAAAGAAGTGACTGAAACTTCCGAGCAGCAGAGGTGGTGTGAGATGCCGGGTGTTCCAGCCAGAAGGGAACTCAGATTTTGACGCTCCTGTTCTTTGGGTTATTCGCATTCTCGCTGGCTCTGTCGTTTGTGGCTACGCGTGAAGTGCGCGACCTGGCAACCCGCAGAGGCTGGGTTTCCGTGCCGCGAGACCGACGGCATGTCCACCAAGCCCCGCTTCCCCGTTTGGGGGGCGTCGCGATTTTCCTGGCCTTCTCGGTCAGCTTGGGCGTGTGGCTGGGGCTCTCCCTCGTATTTCCCCGCCTGGTCGATGGACTCGCTCCCACCACGCTTCTCCGCATCTATGTTCCGGCCTGCCTGATTTTTTGTCTCGGCATCTACGACGATCTCCGTGGCGCAGGTCCGTATTTGAAGTTTGCCGTGCAGGCGATCGCCGCTGGGATGCTCTTCGCCGGCGGAATGCGCGTTCTCGATCTGCCGCTAATCTTCTCTCACTCGCTGCCCTGGTTCGTCGGGTTGCCCCTCACGGTGCTGTGGGTGGTCGCAGTTACCAATGCCTTCAATCTCATCGATGGCCTGGATGGTTTGGCCGCCGGATCGGCGTTGTTTTCGACCTTGGTGTTTTTTGTCTGCTCGCTAGTCAATCATTCCTGGCTGGGTTCGCTGATGAGCGTGACCCTGGCCGGCGCCATCCTGGGATTCCTTCGCTTCAACTTCAATCCGGCCACGATCTTCCTGGGCGACTCGGGGAGCCTGTTCATCGGTTTCATGCTCAGCGCGCTGGCTTTGGCGGGAGCGCAGAAAGCGCCGACGTTCGTGGCCGTGGCTATCCCCGTGGTCTCGTTTGGATTGCCCATTCTGGAAACGTTGCTCTCCATCATGCGGCGGCTGATCAGCGGGCGCCCGATTTTCACCGCCGATCGCGAACACATCCATCACAAGTTGTTGCAGATGGGTTTTTCGCATCGCCAGGTGGTGATCGTTCTCTACGCCGTCTCCGCCGTGTTCGCCATGCTCAGCCTGTTCCTGCTTTGGCCGACGGGCAGCACCCTGGGACTGGTGCTGGCGGTGGTGGGAACCGGCATCTGGCTGGGAGTCCAGCATCTGAACTACCTCGAGTTTGGCGAACTGCGGCGAGTGGCGCAGCGCACCATCGAGCAGCGGCAGATCGTCATCAACAATCTCTCGGTGCGCCGCGCGGTCGAGGAACTCAAAGTTGCCGGCAATTTCAATCAAGTGCGCAGCGTCCTGTTCGCCGCCTTCGATAGCAACGATTTCGATGCTTTCGAATTGCACCTCAAGTCGCTTCCCGGCGATCAAGCGGTGTCCGGCGAAAACAGCCGCCACCTTCACTGGAGCAAGTTTCCTCACATGGTGGCAATTTCCAGCCAGCCTTCGTGGAATCTGACGCTGGACTTGGTGACAACTTCGAACCGGCGCCGCGGATCGCTCGTCGTCTACCGCATCTACAGCCGCCGCGATCTTCAATTGGATGTCAACCTCCTGACTTCCGAATTTCCCGCTGCCCTTGCCGACGCGCTCGATCGCGTGCTCACCATGCCCGAGGTTCTCGTGCCGGCTGTGCAAGGCGACGCCCAATTCCTGGCTGCGAACCTGTAAGATCCCGTGGCGCAATTCAGGTCCGGAGCCGTGCACAAGCGGTTTCATAAAAGTCTGGCAAGTCGAGGGTTGAAGTGGGTTCTCACTTTCGCCATGGGCTGCCCACCGCTTTGAGTTAATATGGTGGCAACCATGGAGCGGAGCACTCTCAGATTGCCGGATCCAATTGCAGGGTCTCCCAACGGAGAGCGGCGCCGTCGCGTTCGTCAAAAACTCCACACTCCGGTTTACGCAAGTTTCAATGGCCCGCAGACCGGCATGGTCGTGGACCTCAGCGAATTGCTCGACCTGCACGAAGACGGCTTCGCCGTGCAAACCAGTGAACCCCTGGAAATGAACCGGGCCGTGACTCTTTGCCTCGATCTGCCCGAAACCAAAAGTTACATTCATGGCAGTGGCCAGGTGATGTGGAGCGATCACGCTGGCCGCGGAGGTATCCGGTTTTTTGCGCTTCCGCAGAGTTCCCGGCAAATCCTGAAAGAATGGCTCTTTGCCAACCTGCTGATCGCCTGCTCCAACCACGCGGCTCGAACCGAGCAACTGGCGCGGCGCGAGAAAGAGAAGATACTTGAGCTGGCGCCGGACGTTGCTGGAGAAGCCCCCAATGTCATCCCCATCTCCGATCGGAGCGAAATACTCTCTCGTGTAGAGACGGGGCTTGCCCCGTCTCAGACGCGGCAAGCCGCGTCTCTACAGGTGGAAGCAGTTCGCCGCCAGGCCTGCGAGATGGGTGACGACGTCGATGCAGTGTTGCAGCTCATCACCGAGCGCGCCTTGAGTCTCACCGGAGCCAGTGGCGCGGCCCTGGCGTTGCTCACGGATGACAAGATAATTTGCCGGGCACGAGCCGGTGAACCCGCTCCGCCGCTGGGAGCCCCGGTGGACGTAAGACAAGGGCTGTCTGGAGAATGCCTTTGCAGCGGCCTCCTCGTCTCCTGCGAGGATATGGAAAACGATCCGCGTGTCGATCCGGGAGTCGGTCGCGCACTGGGCATCGGCTCGCTCATGGCCGCTCCCATCGTGTCCGATTTCCAGGTGGTCGGCATGCTGGAGGTTTTCTTTCCGCATCCGCGCGCTTTCACGAAGGCCCACGGAACGGTTTTGGCCAGGCTCGCCGAAATGATTCCCCACACCCATCGTGAGAAGACGCAGCCTGGAAACGCCCAGCCTGAAAATACTCGACCGGAAACGCCGATCGGGCCAGAAGCCGTATCGGACGTGGCGCCGCCTCCCGCTTCGGAGTTGGGCTCGACGGAGTTCGAATCGATCCGGGCGCTTCTCGAGGCCTTGCGCGAACCGGAGCCTGAAGTCCCCGGGCAAGTCTGGCAGCGGGTCCCCGCTCCAATCGTCTCGAAGCAAATTCCGGAGCCAGTTACGGAGCAGGTTCCCGAACCTCCGCCCAAGGTTCCATCTCGCTGGCCTCATCTCTTACTGCTCGGGCTGGCGGTTGCAGTGGTGGCGATGACGCTCGGCTATCTGGCTGGTCCCATAATCCAGAAGCGCTGGGCCAACTCACCGCCGGCGCCGCAGCGATCGTTTCAACGCGCGCAACCGCAGTCTCTGGCGGAATTGCGAAATCTCGCCGATCATGGCAACGCTGAGGCTCAATGGCAGATGGGTGTGCGCTGCCACAACGGGGAAGGCGTTCCGCAGGATGACGCGCAGGCCATGCTCTGGTTTCAACTTGCCGCCGGACAAGGTAATGTCGCCGCGCAGTCTGCACTCGGCGCCTACTATTGGGCGGGGCGTGGAGTTCCCGAAGATTTGTCCAAAGCCTACTTCTGGTCTGCGATCGCGCTCGCCGGGGGTGACGAGAACAGCAAAGTTCGACTCGAAGGGTTGGCTTCGCAAATGACCCAGGCGCAGGTCTCCGCCGCCCGCCAGCAGGCCGAAGTCTGGATTCGCGCTCACAGCGAGAGCGCAAAATCCGGCGCGAATTAAGGTGGCAACTTATTCCCCGTATTCACGCGGCTTGCCGCGCCTCCGCAGACGGGGCAAGCGCGGTCTCTACAGGCGCCAGCCTTACAAACGACAGACAGACCCAATCCCGCAGCCGTAGAATATGGGTGTGGCCACGCTGCGCGACATCTTGAACGAGCGCGTCCGCGAAGGCGACCCTGCTCTTTGGGAAAAGCTGGATCGCAATCGCGTGCGCTGCTATGCCTGTGGCCACTGCTGTCCGATTCCCGAGGGACAACCCGGAGTCTGCAAGGTTCGCTTCAACCACGGTGGGACGCTCTACGTTCCCTGGGGATATGTCGCCGGAGCGCAATGTGACCCGATCGAGAAGAAGCCGTTTTTCCACGCTTACCCCGGAGCGCTCGCTTACAGTTTCGGAATGCTCGGCTGCGATCTGCACTGCTCCTATTGCCAGAACTGGGTCACTTCGCAGGCGCTGCGCGACCCGGACGCCGTCTCACCGGCGATCCAGGCCGATCCGGAACTGCTGGTCAAAGACGCGCTAGCGCAAGGCGCAAAAGTCGTGGTCAGCACCTATAACGAGCCCCTGATCACCAGCGAGTGGGCGGTTGCGATTTTCCGCCAGGCTCGCGAAGCGGGCTTGCTGACCGCGTATGTTTCGAATGGCAACGGAACTCCGCAGGTGCTTGAGTATCTCCATCCCTGGCTCGATCTCTGCAAGGTGGACCTCAAGAGCTTCAACGATCGCGACTATCGCCAGCTCGGCGGGCGCTTGCAGCCGATCCTCGAAACCATCCGCAGTCTGCACCAGATGGGCGTGTGGCTGGAGATCGTCACCTTACTCATTCCCGGCTTCAACGACAGCGGCGAAGAACTGCGCAAGCTGACCGCATTTCTGGCCGGCGTTTCGCCCGACATTCCCTGGCACGTGACCGCCTTTCACCAGAACTACAAAATGACTTCCCCCGCCGATACGCGTCCCGAGGATCTGCTGCGCGCCGCCGCCATCGGTCGTGAAGCTGGATTGCGTTACGTTTATGCTGGCAACCTTCCCGGGCAAGTGGAGGGCTTGGAAGATACTCATTGTTACCGCTGTGGCGAAATGTTGATCCAGCGCTGTGGCTATTCGATTGAAAAGTACAAACTGACGCCGCAAGGCGATTGCCCGGGGTGCCACGCGCCGGTCCCCGGCCGCTGGTCGAAGAAGTTTGACGGCCAGATTGCGGCCTCGCCTTTTCTGCCCCGCAGGCGCGCGCAATTGGGTAGAATCCTCTCGCAACCATAATCGAAATCATGCGAACGGCAAAAATATTTCTACTGCCAGGATTGTTGTGTTTGGCTCTGGGCTGTTCTCCGCGCGATTTCCTGACGCGCCGGCTCGCCGCCGATTTGATCTCGGCCTCCGACACATTCAAGGCGCCGCAATTGTTCTGGCTCCGGACCGGCATCGTCTCCAACAAGGATTTCAGTTCTCCTGACTTCATGGTGTTACAGCGCCGCGGATGGATCATCGGCACGGAGGAGAAGTGTCCCGCCGAAGTCGAGCCTCCGCCCTGCTGGGACGTATTGCTCACCCCGCTCGGAGTGGACACGATACGGCCCCTGATTACGAGCGCCCTTCCCGATAACGGCCGCGACGATGGCCCAATCGGAATCCAAGTCGCGCGCCGCGAACTGCTGGGCATCTCCGGAATCAGCAAGGCGGGCAACCTTGCCGACGTCGAGTTCACCTGGCGTTGGGTATCTATCAATCAGGTGGGCGCGGCGCTCTACGACAGCGGAGTGCACTACCGTTCGACCGTTGGATTCCGTGGCTATGACGACGGATGGCGCGTTGTGGAACAACCCGCGCCCAGCAACCAGCCGCTGGATGAGGCGCTGCGCAACGCGCAACCGACTGCACCATGAAGAACATGAATTGCCATCCCGAGAAAGGAAGATGGATTGTCATCCCGAGCGAAGCGAGGGATCTGCAGTTCGCCGCAAAATGCAGATCCCTCGCTTCGCTCGGGATGACAAATTCTTAGAAACCCCATGCGACGAACTTCTATGCGACGATCAATCCTGCTCACCTCACTCGCGTCAGTCATTTGCGCTTCGATCTTTGCCCATGCCCAAACCGCAAAGCCCAAGCTCACGCTCGATGAATTCTTCAATTCGGTCAGCTTCACCGCGGTAAAAGTTTCGCCGGATGGCAATTCCGTCGTCATCGCAACCGAAAGGGCCGACTGGGAGCAGCAGATCTTCCGCAAGGAACTCTGGCTCTATCGAACAGCAGCCGGGAGCCTGACCCAGTTGACGCAATCCGGGCATGACAGCTCGCCGCAATGGTCGCCCGACGGCCAGTGGATCGCATTCCTCTCGGAGCGCAAAGCCGGCGAAGCCAAAGACGCAGACGCAGGAGACAGAAGAGACGGCAAGAACAATGACAAGGAGAAAGACAAAGACGTCGCCCAACTGTTTCTGATTTCGCCCGCCGGCGGCGAGGCCTTCGCCATCACCTCCGGCGAGGATGAAGTCCATGCCTTTGCCTGGTCCGGCGACTCCAGGGCAATTTATTTCGCCACCCGCCAACCCTGGACCAAGCAGCAGAACGACGATCACAAAAAAGATTGGAAGGACGTGATCCGCTACCGGGGCGATGAGCGCGGCGACGCGATTTTCCGCCTCAATCTCGATGAGGCCCTGGCGCGTCACGCCGCGCTCGGTTCCAAAGAGCTTCCCGACGCGGAAAAAGATTCCGGCGCCACGCCCGGCGCAGTCGCCATCGCACGCACGCCTCTGCGTGTGGAGCAAATCAGCATCTCGCACGACGGCACTCGGTTGGCTTTCGTGACTTCTTCGGTGTCCGAGCGTCAGGAGAAGGTCGAAGACATCGAACTCTACCTTGTCAACTTAGCGAACGATAACTCGGCGAACCGTGCAGCGGAAGCCGCGCCCATTCGCCTGACCCACAACGAAGCCGTCGAACTGAATCTGGAATGGGCCCCGGACAATCGTCATCTGTTCTTTCAAGTCAATCTCGGATCGCTGGAAGGAAAGTACGAAGATCCGCAACCGCGCCTCTACTGGGTCGATGCTGGCGGCACATTCGACAGCGCGTCAGGCAAGAGAGAAGTCCAGCGCTGGTTCGCCAGCTACCCAGGCGAAGTCGTGCGTTACACGCCGCTTCCCGACGGCTCAGTGCTCTGTGCCTGCCGCATCGGGACCGAGGTGCAACTGGCATCGCAAGCGAATCCGAAAGCCCCGATCGTGAAGCGTGAGGGATGGGCTGGAACCTATGAAATCCCCGCTGCGGCGTCGCAATCGCAAAGCACGCGCATAGCGTTTGCCTACTCGGCCATCGAGCGGCCCACGGAAGTTTATATGGCCGACGGCCCCGATAAACTGGCGCAAGCGCGGCCTATCACGACGTTCAACAAGCTGTTCACCGAGCGAGAACTGCCCCGAGCCAAGCCCTATCGCTGGACCTCCGATGACGGCACGCCCGTCGAAGGCATGCTGATGTATCCGCCGGGAAAGTTTGAGGCGAAGAACCTGCCGATGTTTGTGTTCATCCACGGCGGGCCGCAGGATGCCGACGGCAACCACTTCGAGGCGGATTGGTATCAGTGGGATCGCCTCGCCGCCACTGCGGGCTGGCTGGTATTCGAGCCGAACTATCGCGGGTCGACCGGCTACGGAGACAAGTTCGCGCTGCAGATCGTTCCTGAAATCGTTTCCCGGCCCGGCAAAGATATATTGACCGGCGTCGATGCGCTCGTGAAAGACGGAATTGCCGACGCGAACCATTTGGCCGTCGGCGGCTACAGCTACGGCGGTTACATGACGAACTGGTTGATCACCCAGACCACTTGCTTTAAGGCCGCCGTCACCGGCGCCGGCGCGGTGGAGCACGTTGCCAACTGGGGCAACGATGACGACGCCTTCGACGACGCGTATGTTCTCGGCGGCCTGCCCTGGGAAAGCCCCGACCGCTATCGCAGCGAGGCGGCAATTTTTCAGATCGACAAAGTCCGCACGCCGACCCACATGGTCGCCGGAGCCGACGATTTTCGAGTTGCGGTGCTCGAGGACTACCTGCTCGATCGCGCTCTGCACGAGCTGAATATTCCGAGTGACCTACTGATTTTTCCCGGCGAGGGACACGAGCTCGCGAAGAATCCCTGGCACGGAAAGATCAAAGTGCGCGAAGAGTTGAAGTGGCTGGCGAAGCATGGCGGCGTGACGGGTGCGGCCCCCGCCGCGCAAGAATGACTTCTCTCGGCGTTCCATTGCAGAAGCCTGATTCTAGGCAGCGGCCAACCAAAGCTGCTGGCGACGGCTTCCAAGGCAGCAGGAGCATAATCGGCAGTTCCAAGGAGGTTCCGCTTGAGGATCGCTCGCTTCGTCTGTGTTTTTGTTTGCGTTTTCACTTTCTGCGGCAGTCTCTTCGCGCAATCGCAACCATCGCTCACCATCTATAACGAGAATTTCGCCGTCGTGCGGCAGGACCTCCCGCTGGATCTCAAGTCTGGCGAAAACCAGGTCAACGTGAATGACATCACCATGCACCTGGAGCCGGACTCCGTCGTTCTGCGCGACCCCACGGGCAAGCACGCCTTGCAGGTCCTGGAACAGAATTATCGCAACGACCCCATCTCGGAATTTATGCTGCTCTCGCTCTATGAAGGCCAGACGATCGAATTCCAGACCGGAGGAGGGATAATCAAAGGCAAGGTAATCCGCAGCGGATACACGCCGCACAACTATTTCGCCATGAACCGCTACGGCCAGGAGTATTACCAGGGCCAGATGGCGGGCGCCTCAACGCAGCCCGTCATCGAAGTAGACGGCCAACTGCGCTTCAGTCTTCCCGGTACGCCCGTCTTCCCAAGGCTCACCGATGACTCCATCCTGAAGCCGCGCTTGGAATGGGTGCTCGCCACGGACAAGGCTGGCAAGTTTCCCGCGGAGTTTTCTTACGTCACCGGGGGCATGAGCTGGCAAGCCGACTACAACATCATTGCCCCTGAGAAGGGCGACTTAGTCGATATCGTGGGCTGGGTCACCATGGACAACCAGTCAGGCAGGACCTTCGAGAACGCGCGCATCAAGCTTATGGCCGGGGACGTAAACAAAGTTCAGCCGGCGGTGAATGGACGGGTGTACAGTCAAGCAGCCGTTGGAGGCACGGGGGGCGGCGGGTTTAAACCTCCCGTTACCGAGAAAGCCTTCGATGAGTACCACCTCTACACGCTCGAACGCACCACCACGCTGCGCGATCGCGAGACCAAGCAGGTTGAGTTCATCCACGCAGCCGGAGTAGCCACCAAGCAGCTCTACATTTACGACGGCGTCAGGATCGACGCCAACCGCTACAACGGCTGGAACTGGGACAACATCCGCAACGATCATTCTTACGGCACCGAATCCAATCCCAAGGTTTGGGTGATGCGCGAATTCGTCACCTCGCAGGCGAACCATCTCGGCATGCCGCTGCCCAAGGGCCGCGTCCGCTTCTACCGCCGCAACGACGACGGCCAGATCGAATTCACCGGCGAAAACGTCATCGACCATACGCCCCGCGACGAGACTGTCCGCATCTATACCGGCAACGCTTTCGATCTTACGGGAGAACGCGTCCGCACCAACTACTCCGTGGACACGGGCAAAAGTACGGCCACGGAGTCGTTCGAAATCAAAATTCGCAACCACAAGAAAGAACCGGTGGATGTCCGCGTGGTCGAACACCTGTATCGCGCTCTGAATTGGGATATCGCTTCGAGTTCCACCGAATATAAGAAGACCGACGCACACACCATCGAGTATCCGGTGACCATCGCTCCCGACGGTGAGAAGACGATCGACTATACGGCGCACTACACCTGGTGAGAACAGGCGCAACTAGAAAAGCATGGTGGATGGAGTCTAGTTCGGCGCTCTTACCGGCGCGCGGCGGCCGTTTGTAGTTGCGCAACTTTTGCGCGTGAGGAGGCTTCCTGATAGCGGGCGATGCCCTGGTAAAGCGCTTCCGCGATTTGCTGGCGATAAGTCGCGCTCTGCAGGTTATGCTCGTCCGCGGGACTGCTCACAAAAGAAATCTCGGTAAGAACGGCGGGCATGGTCGTGCCGGTCAGCACGGCAAAAGCGGAGTCCTTGATCCCCCGGTCGCGAATGTCTGAACTGTTCGCAGCGAGTGTGGCGTAGAGAGAACGCTGGACACTTGCCGCGAGACGGCGCGACTCCTCGATCTTTTCGTGTAGCTCCCCGGCCGATAACGATACCGGCGTCAGCTTGGCGGAGGTTCCATCCTCGTGCTTTTCGACTTCCCGAGACCCCGGAGCCGAAAACAGATTCGTGTAGTAGGTCTCAACGCCCCGCGCCGCCGCCGAGCTGCTGTAGTTGGCGTGAACCGAGACGAACAGATCGGCCTGCGTCTGGTTGGCGAAATCGGCGCGCTGATCGAGGGGCAGATAAGTGTCGTCGGTCCGCGTGAACATTACTTCCGACCCCAGTCGCGCTTGCAGCAACTTGCCCAGGCGCTGGGTCACGTCGAGCACCAGATCTTTTTCCAGCAATCCCTGCCGTCCGACCGTGCCCAGGTCCCAGCCGCCGTGCCCGGGGTCGAGCACGATTCGGAATTTTCCGGTTCTCGCCAGCAAAGGCTCGCCGGATGCCTTCGCCGCCAAAGCTGCCACCGGAGCTGCCTTCAGCGGGGCAGGCGCTGCGTCCGCGGCAGCAGACGTCAATTTCGGAGTCGCGCCTCTCGGAGCAGATCGGCTCGCAGCCACGGTCTTTTCGCTGCCGCGCAGTTCAACCACCAGGCGATAGGGGCTCGACTCCATGCTGACAGAAAAACTCGATCCGCCTTTGGTGTCGAGCACGATTCGCGTTAGGCCGGCGACGGGCTGAGCGATCCGCACGCGAGTCAGCGCAGCATCGCCGACTTCCATCGTCTTTCCGTCCAATTCCGGCGACAGAACCGTGTCGTGCAGATCGAAGTAAATCCGCTCCGGCGACATCAAGCGGTGCACTTCGTAGGGAACCTGATCTTCCATGTCAATGACCACCGTGCTTCCCATGGACGAAGACCAGTGGCGCACCCCCGTGACTTTCGGCAGCGCCGCCAACTTGTCTTCCGCCACGGCGGTGAGTGGCGCTGCATCGGAACCGAGCTTCGCCGGATTCATCAGGTTGTCGGAGACTGCGGGAGATAGAACATCCGCCGGCGGCGCCGAAGGAGTTGTCACCGATCGTGGCGTGGTCTCGGTCCCTGTAGCTACGATCTTTGGGACTGCCGTCTTCTCATGCACCTGCATGCCCCACCACGCTCCCGCTGAAAATAACGCGGCCACTGCTGCCAGGCCCATCACCACACTCAATCCCGGGAGCGAGCTGCCGGGAAGAGAAACGCGGTGCAGAAATGGTAGGACGCGAGGCGATTGCGTGGGAGTCGTCAGCTCTTCGATCTCAAATGGGCTCTCAAATGGCTCGTCCGCGACGCCACGCTCCGGCAACTCGACCAAGGCCGCGGGAACGACAACAGCCTGTGCCAGCATTGCCGGTTCTGGAACTGGAAGCGCTGCCTGTGGACCTGGCTCCATCGCGCGCAAGGGAGACGGGGCAATCTCCGTCTCTACGACGGTTCCGCCGGGTTCGATTTCAGGAATCTCGATCGCCGCCGCGTCGGCAACAACCGGCTCTGCGGCAGCCGGTTTCGCCTGCAGGATTTCGTCAGCCACATCCGACAGCCAGTCGATGCGCCGATCCTGATCCTCGGGTTTGAGCGCGGAAAGAACCAGCTCCGCGAACAGATCGAAACAGCGAACGTCATGATCGGTGAAAGCGCGAGCGGTTCTTGAAAACGCCTGCAGCACGCCCAGTTGCTCGCACTGGCCACGCAACGGAACCAGCACGGTGGAGCGAGATTCTATTGCGCGCGCGAAGTCCAGTTCGACGCGAATGTCGATTTCACAATCGTCCGAACGAAGAATTCGTCCCGATTCCAGGCAGTCCTGCAGAAACTCGGATTCGGAGATCAGGTGAACGCCGCGCTCGACGGCGAGCGGCCCGGCGGCGGCGCGGCACATCATCACCGGTCTTTCCGCATTGGATGCCTCCGCCAGCGCGATCACGATGCCGTCGGCTTGGGTGATGGCCTGAGCGCGGTCGCAAATTAATTGCAGTGCTTCATCCAGGATGAAGCGTTCCGTCTCGAACAAGTCGCGATCGCAGGCGCATCCCGTGGCCATGCGCCGGTTCCGTATCTGCTCGTGGAGGTCCGAGAAGGCGAGCAGCGCGCGCAGGGCTTCCTGGCGCGCAATCGATTCGAGGACGCGGTTGCCCTCCTGCAGTGGAGAGCCGGGGTCCCCAGCCCGCCCGCTTTTGGCGTGATGGGGTGGAGAGCCGGGGTCGGCCGTCGCCGCTTCCCAGTCAACTCGGGTTGGATTGGCACTCATGCTTACGCTGTCAGTACCGCGAAAAACCTGTATTCATCGTATTCGGGGCTCGCCGGAAGGCTCATTGCCGGCCTTGGTTCGACCGGGTTCAACCGGGCAAGTTTCACCGGCGCACGTTCAACCCGCGACTCTTGCCTGTGACTCTTATCGGCGATCTTCCCGGCGAACGACGGCCACAATTCAATTTCGAGCGTAATAGTCTTTGGAGGGGTGCCGCAATGTCCATTGGTACACGTCCTATTGCGGCTCTGGGATGCGCAATCGGCGCGGACGGACTCGATATGCCCGAGCTACGTCCTTTCAGATTTTGCCCTCCGCCTCAATTCGTCCTATGGTTAAAAGGGGCCCCAAAAAGCAGCCCCGGAGATGTGATGAACGACGCAGTCGAGCGGGAAAAATCGGAAAAACTCAAGAAATCAAACTGGTGGTGGCCCGGAGTCGTGGCAACCAGCCTGGCGGGCGTGGCTGCGGTTGCGTTCCGCGGTTGCTGGCACGCGAAGATGAGCTGGCCGATTGGCGTGCAGGGATATTCTTACCAGGTTTGCCTGACTTGCGGCGCCAAGCGGTTGTTCGACGAGAAAACTTTCAGCGCGTACGGCCCGTTCCGCTACGACTTGAACGAACTCATCGCCCGGGAAGAACCTACGAAATCAAAGTCCCTTCCCCTGGCCGATGTGCAGCGCCCGTTATCGTCCCAGCCTGCTCAGTCCACAGCGCGCAGTTCACGGTGAAATGACCGCTGCTGCGCCCGCACTCGGCGCCCCTTGCGCCGCTCAGGCTACGGCCGGCTGGCCCTGGCTCTTGTACCACTCCACCGTGCGCCGCAGGCCGTCTTCAAAGTTCACCAGAACCTTGTATCCCAAATGCTTTTGCGCCTGCGTGATGTCCGCCAGCGAATGTTTGATGTCCCCACCACGCTCCGGACCGTACTTCACGGCGCCCTGGTAGCCAGTCAGCGGTTTCAAAGCGTCGAAAGTTCCGTTCAGCGTGGTCCGCGCGCCGGTGGCGCAGTTAAAAACGCGCCCGGCACACTCCGCCGCCGGGGCCGAACAGGCCAGCAGATTGGCCGAAACCGCGTTGTCGATGTAGGTAAAATCGCGGCTGGTTTCGCCATCGCCAAAAATTGTGGGCTGTTCCCCATGCAGCATCTGCATACTGAATCTGGCGAGCACGCCCGAGTATGCCGAAGAAGGATCCTGCCGCGGCCCGAAAATATTGAAGTAGCGCAGGCACACGGTTTCGAGACCATAGCAGCGGTAGAACGACATCATGTAAAGCTCGCCGGCCAGCTTGGCCACGGCGTACGGCGAAATCGGGTTGGGAGTCATGGCTTCATGCTTCGGAAGTGTCGGCGTGTCGCCATAAGCCGAGGATGAGGCGGCGTACACGACCCGCTTCACTTTCGCATCGCGCGCCGCCACCAGGACATTGACCGTGCCGTCGACATTGGCGCGGTTGCTGCCGATCGGGTCCAGCACCGATTTCGGGACCGACGGAATGGCCGCTTCATGCAGCACGTAATCGACGCCTGCGCACGCCTTGTGCATGGCATCCAGATCGAGAATGTCAGCTTCGCGGAAGTCCATCCGGTGCAGCACTTCGGTCAGGTTCTCGCGTTTGCCGGTGGCAAAGTTGTCGATGCCCCGCACTTCGTCGCCGCGTTCCACGAGCGCGCGCACCAGCGCCGACCCGATGAAGCCGGCTGCGCCAGTCACCAGATACTTAGCCATAGTTGTTAATGATAACGGATGGATTGCCCACCATGTGCAAGCGTCCCCGTCACCAGAGTAACTTTGTGCCGGAGCCCGCCAAACCGCCCGCCGCCCTGGCATCCGCCGGAAAAATTCAGGACCGGCGGACCCTCTTGGCGATCTCGTGGAACTCGTCGCGGTGGAGCACAGGGCGCTTCTGAAAGAACTCTGCAATCTCATCGAGAATGGCTTTTGGGTCGGCCGGCGCCAAGGTATCCTTCATGTCATTCGCCGGGGCCGATCGGGTTTTGGCGGCGACGCTACCCGTAGCCAGCGCTTCGAGAAGTTGCTTCAGGTGCAGTTGTTGTGCTGGTTCGACGTCCGCGAAGCCAATGCCCATGCCCACGGTGGGGTACTGGGCGCGAACCGTGCCCGAAGCGCAAACCGTGCCCGGAGTTTGAACCCGGATGCCGAACGATTTGAGTACAAGATCCACTCTGGTGCCGACGGGAAACGTCGTGTCCATTTCCACATAGCAGCCGTGCAAGCTGACGTTGGTGAGAGTTCCCCACATGCAGGCGCTGCTGCCCTCGGCTCGAAACTCCACGTTGCCCGAACAACGAAACCGGGGGCTTTTCCGCCGCTCTTTCCACACCGGAGTAACCGCCGCCGGAGCTCTGCCGCCGCCCTTTGCCGCTGCACTAGCGGCAGCGGGCGCGCCTTCCGCCGCTGTTGTTTTTAGCCGGCGAAGATAGTTCACGCCCTCTTCGCTGCTGCCGGAGTCTGGCGGCAAGCCAGGTTGTTCGGGATAGATATGCGGGTCCACAAACTCCTCCGGCAGTATGCCTCTCCTAGTTGCATCGGAAGATTGCGGGAAAACTTTAGACCGCCGGGAATTGCGCCAAAGAAGCGCGAATCTGGCTCCACAGTTCCTCGTTGCCGGCGCCGGTCTTGGCCGAAAACGCCACCATGGCCACCCCGGAATATGCTTGCCCGAGCGTGCGCATCGCCTGCTGCAACTGGTTGCCAGACAGCCGGTCGCACTTGGTGGCCACAATCACATGCGGCCGTCCCCTCGACGCCAGGAATTCCAGCAGCTGGCCGTCGCTTTCCTGCGGAGGAATGTTCGAATCAACCAGCACCAGGCACAGCGCGAGACTAGGGCGTTGGTGAAGATACGGATCCACAAACCGGGCCCAGTCTTCCGAGATTTCGCGGGAAACCTTGGCGTAGCCGTATCCCGGCAGGTCGGCGAACAGCAGCTCGGGCCTCGGCTGCCCCGCCCGGCGGACTTCATAAAAGTTAATGCTTCGCGTGCGTCCGGGAGTATTGCTGGTGCGGGCCAGCTTCTTGCCCACCAGCGAATTGATCACGCTCGACTTCCCCACGTTCGACCGTCCCAGAAAAGCGATCTCCGGCAGGGTGGGAGAAGGGAAGTGCGTTAAGTCGCTCGCCGACAGCATGAAGCGCGCCAGAATCCGCATGCAGACAGTTTCCAGCGTTTGGGTCGCGTATGGCAAGCGCCGCAGAAAAATAAATTCATTCGTAGGCTGCGGAAAAACTCGGGCTTCGTATCGGGGCACCGCTTTAGCGATGCCGAGAGGTCTTCGAAAAGAAACGCCCACTTTAGGGGCTGCGCAAGAAAGTCGACTTTTCCGAAGCCCGTCAAAGCCCCAGCGGACGCTTGGGTTCCACGTCCTCTTCTTCAATCGGATGCAGTCTGTGCCACAACGTAAGCCCGCCCGCGATGACCAGTCCAATGAGCACGCTGATCAGGAAAAACCAGCGATAGGCAGGCAACGCGATCAGCAAAATCGCTACTACCACAATCGCGACGATGAGGCCGGCCGATCCCTTCAGGCTAAATCCCGACCGGCTGCCAGATTCCGGCTCCATGTGCAGCATTCCATGTCTCCCGAACTATGTCCCCCGAACACCGCTGCGATGCGACAAAAATCCCGCCAGCAGAAAAATGAGGCCGGGCGCTGCAACTAAGAAGCCGAACGGCCCCCGAGGCAAATGTCCGGAGCGCAGCAGGTTCCAGACGTAAAACGCAATCAGGCATCCCAACGCGAGGATCCCTCCCAACTCCTCACGATACCAAGCCACGACCAAACCCACGCCAACCCCAATCGGGAAGAGCGCCAGGCCGACCCACTCGTGCAGCCCTGGTCGTGGGCCCCTGCTCGCCATGCCCTCACCGATGGCGAACGCCAGGACGAAAAGTATGCTGAGAATGCTCCACCCACGAGCGATCCAGCGCGCCACAGGCGCAACCGCGGTTCCTGCCACAATCTCCTCCCGGTTGCAATCTCGTCCTGATCGCAGGAACGATTCTGCTGTGCCGTCTTGCAAGTTTTTCCAATCCCGCTCATCGGGCGGATGATCGTCGGGCAGGCGATCGGGAATCGAGCCCCGCCGATCCCTTCAGGCTGAATCCAGACCGGCCGCCAGATTCCGTCTCCATGGCTGTATTTTAGCGCCGCTTTCATGGCTCGCGTAAGGACCAGCAGCGGGCCGCCGACGGAGTTGCGAGGGTAAGGCAGGCCTGTCGCGTGGGGGCACCCGCTACCCCCTTCTTGGATACCATTAGAATCATAGGGTTAGCGAGCTTTCGTAGTACCGCAAAAGCGTGTTGCTACCCTTCGGTCATCTCGGTCTCAAATCGTTTTAGCAATTGAATGTGAGTATCGGTAGGCAAAGGGGCGTCAGAAAAATATTTCCCTTCAATAAATGGGAGGTTTTCCCGCCTTTGAAGCGAGAATCCTCCATACGGATGTTTCCGAAGCATTACATCATGATTGAGAGCTACATTGACTGGCTCATAGATCAACCGTTCCCCAGAGTCGGCTTCGACAGATTCGGCGATTCCCTGCATTAAATTTTGCAATGCCGGATGAACCGCCGCAGCTAACTGTATCTTGCTGTTGAAAGACAGCTGACTGTAATACTGCCAAAAACGAATCGTTTGAGGGCCGCGGTAAGCTACACCCAACTCATTGGCAGCCCATTGGAACATACTTTCCAGAATGGCTTTTGAGGCATCCGTCGAGTTTCGCGTCTCTAACACTATTCCATGCACGTAGATGATGAATTGTTCGATAGGCGTATTGCTGTCGTTATCCAATCCACCCGCGAATGTTACCCCTTTGTTCTCATCGAACTCCTCAGCCGCTTGCGGGAACTTCTGGAATTGGTAACGACCCACAAGAGCTTTTACCAAAGAAGGGTAAAACACTTTTCCTCGCGGATTAAGGTCCCAAATCTCAACCCAAGCGCCAGCCCTAGCGAGCAAAACTGTTAGCTGCTCCATATTGCTGTCCCCTTTCACTTTGTGGTGGTTTACCAAGCATCCACGGAGAATCGCCATATTCCTGTTCTTTCTGGCGGTACTCATCTGTGCGGCTGTATTGAGGTTCCCCCGTCGTGAGCCCCGCATTGCCAGGGTCGCCTCCTATATGGTTCTTGATGAGAGGTTCAATTCTAAGCACCCGTACATTCTCGATGTTGTTAACTAGCCTATTTTCCTCCTCAAATGTGGGAATGCTCGCATATTCTTCTTCCGATAGATTCAATGAAAACTTTGTTAGCTCACTGAACGGAACAAATCTACCAATAAAAGCCACATCAAGTCCGGCTGCGATTCGTCCTACTGTATTGAATGTCAGGTTGCCGTAGTCTTGATCCTCTGCACGGGACACTACGCCCTGAGTTAATTGTGAACGCTCTGCAAGAAGCGCCTGAGAACCACAGTGCTTCTTTCGGAGCGTCTTTATTTGGAAGGCCACGGAACGCTTAAGAAGCGAAAGAGCATATTGTCCTCGGTACTCCTTATCGGAAAATTTGCCCCACATATCTTCAAATGTAATCATGAACTTCTCCTTCTCCTCGTTCCCATCGCCTCTTGTAGTCCAAAGCTAACGTGAATGCATCGTCAGGGATCAAAACCCCATTTCTCTCTTTTTCGCAACCAAGCAGCAGAACGAACTCCCCTTCTACAACGGGGGGCCAGATTCCTACGGGCCGAAAACGGCGCACTTTTCTTGGCTGACCTGGGCTTTCGATTTTGAAACGGATCTCGCCAAGCCCTGTGTGTTCTCTCTTCAAAACCCCGAATATCTTTCTGTCAGTCCAATCGGCAGTTGCTCTCAGCGTCGTTAAAGTCGCATCAAATCCGGCTTTCACGGGTACATCCTGTGCACCGTACCAGTCCCTAATCGGACACGATCCGCCTTGGAGATAATAGGCCTTGATCTGCCACACGTGAATGCTACTCCGGAACAGAAAATAATGCAATATTACATTTTTGCCTTGACACGGTGTATGCAATATTGCATAATCTACGTATATCATTAATAAAAAAGGCCAAACATCCACTTCACCAAAGGGACGTTGGCCTTTCGTTCTTTGTGGGGCTATTCAAGGGAAGCCGGGTCTCGCCGCGACAGGCTGGTCCGGCATCGGCTCAATTCCGACTAGCTCCACCGCTTACTAATCCTCCCCGCAAGCGGTTACCACCGCCTACGGGGAACGACCTCGGGCGTGAGCCAAGGACAGGGTTTCTCACCCGCCGTCATTTTGGCTCTATTGGCCCGAAGAAAGCAAGGCCAAAATGACGTGCATTCGTCGTCACCATCAGGCGTGCAAGAAGTTCGGAACTTACGGACGCCGGAAGATTGAGCGTTGGCGTTGCCAAGATTGGCCGACGGGCCACTCTAACGGGGAAGTATAACGCAGGTTAGCCTTTTTTCATTGACCGAAATACTGGGGGTGCGCCACTTCTCGCGCTCTTCGAGAAGTGGCCTGCCGCACAGCCGGCACTGTTCGACTCGGCCTTACGCGGCCGCAGGTCGGCAAACGGGGGACAGACCGGATTTCCCCCGCGCTTCACGTGGGGTAGAATAAGGCCATGAGTCCGGAGATTTCCGATCTTCTCAAACGGGCGCTCGCTCTCCCCGTCGACGAGCGCGCCGCATTAGCCAACACCCTGCTCGACACTCTTGACGGTACGAATGAATCTGTTTCCGTCCACGAGGCTTGGGATGCGGAAGTGGCTCGTCGAATCGAAGACCTGAAGGCGGGCAAGGCAGTGACCGTCCCTTGGGAAGAACTGCATCGCGAGCTCTTGGCCATGGTGAATGACCAGTAAGCGTGTTGAGTACCACCAGGGCGCGAGCGCAGATGTTAAGAGCGCAGTCGCCTGGTATCGGCAGCGCAGCCCCAAAGTGGCCTTGGACTTCATCGAAGAACTGCACCGGGCCGCCGACATCATCTGTGAAGCTCCGGAACGCTGGCCGATAGGAAAGAACAACACCAGACGATTTCTGCTTTGGCGATTCCCGTTTGCCATCATCTATTCCGAACAAGAATCCGTAGTCACAATCTGGGCCGTCGCCCACGGCAGCAGGCGGCCGGAGTATTGGGCAGGTCGCTTGTAACGGAAAACCGGGCGGACTCTTACCCGACCCACCTCGCCCAGGAAGCAGCCGCAGAAGCTTTGACCCCAACCCGCCAAATTATGATGTGTGTAATAAGTACCGTGTAAGAATTACACGCTTGTGCCGCTTTTACCACACTCGACCATGAGCATTATCAACCACTTGCGCGGGCGGTTTAGACGGAAATTATGACCCACGGTCGCTAATAAACCCCGACCGAGCCTCATGATTTCGCTGTTTGTTCGCCGAGGCCATCGCTCCCGCCGCCCTGAATACGTACATCAGAGTCTGTACAAATAAGCCAGTACGAAATGTTCCACGTGAAACATTGTACGTACAATTGGCAGCCGCTACTGCCGAGCCGTGGGGATCTCCGGGGCGGGCGGGGTCACGATGGGAGCCATGGTCTCGGCCTCGGAGGGCATCTGCGGCAGCGGGCCTTCGAGCGCTACGGCCAGCACCTGGTCCATGTTGTCCACGAAGTGCAATTTCATTTCGTTGCGCAGGTTCTCCGGAACCTCGGCAACGTCCTTTTCATTTTCCAGCGGCAGAATCACTTCGAACAATCCGGCGCGATGGGCGGCGAGCAGCTTTTCTTTCAATCCGCCGATGGGCAGCACCTTGCCGCGCAGCGTGATCTCGCCGGTCATGGCGAGATCGCGGCGCACCGGAATCCGGCTCAGCGCGCTGGCGAGGGCGGTGGCGATGGTGATGCCGGCGGAGGGGCCATCTTTCGGAATCGCGCCTTCGGGCACGTGCACATGAATATCGAGGCTGCGATAGAAATCGCGGGGCAGTCCGAGCCGCGACGCTCGCGAGCGAATGTACGACATGGCGGCCTGCGCCGATTCCTGCATCACGTCGCCCAGTTGGCCGGTTAAAGTGAGCTTGCCTTTGCCGTCCACCACGGCGGCTTCGGTGCTCAGGATCGAGCCCCCCACCTCGGTCCACGCCAGGCCCGTGACCAGGCCGACTTCGCTCTTCTCGTGGGCGAGCGTGTCGCGGAACTTCAGGACGCCGAGGTAGTCGCCAATTTTTTCCGGCTGGATCGCGGCCGAGAAGCCCGCGCCTTCTTTGACCACCTTGCGCGCAACTTTGCGGCAGATGTTGCCAATTTCCCGCTCCAGGTTTCGCACCCCGGCTTCGCGGGTAAAGCCGCGAATAATCTGCCGGATCGCGTCGTCGGGGAACTGCACGTTCTTCTCCGTCAAGCCCGCCTGCAACATCTGCTTTTTCACCAGGAATTGTTTCGCGATCTCGACTTTTTCCGGTTCGGTGTAGCCGTGCAGGCGCAGCACTTCCATGCGGTCCTGCAAGGCGGGCGGAACGGTGTGGATCACGTTCGCGGTGGCGATGAAGAAGACCTGCGAGAGGTCGTACTCGACGTCGAGGTAATGATCGACGAACATGAAGTTCTGTTCGGGATCGAGCACTTCGAGCAGCGCCGCCGAGGGATCGCCGCGGAAGTCCATCGACATTTTGTCGACTTCGTCCAGCATGAAGACCGGGTTCTTGGTGCCGGCTTTTTTCATCATCTGGATGATCTGGCCGGGCAAGGCGCCGATGTAGGTGCGGCGATGGCCGCGGATTTCCGCCTCGTCGCGCACGCCGCCGAGCGACAGCCGGACGAACTTGCGGCCGGTCGCTTTGGCGATCGACATCCCCAGCGAAGTCTTGCCCACGCCGGGAGGTCCGACGAAGCAAAGAATCGAGCCTTTGGGATTTTTCACCAACTGGCGGACGGCAAGAAATTCGAGGATGCGCTCCTTGATTTTCTCCAGGCCATAATGATCTTCGTTCAGGACTTTTTCGGCGCGCGAGATGTTGCGGATTTCCTTGGAGCGCTTCTTCCACGGCACCGCCAGCAGCCAATCCAGATAGTTGCGCGAGACGGTCGACTCCGCCGACATGGGCGGCATCGCCTCCAGCTTTTTCAGTTCCTGGATCGCCTTGTCGCGAACGTCCTTGGGCATGCCCGCGGATTCGACCTTCTTCTTCAGTTCGTCGAATTCGCTCTTCTCGCCGCGGCCCAGCTCCTTCTGAATCGCCTTGATCTTCTCGTTGAGGTAGTACTCTTTCTGCGCCTTCTCCATCTGCCGCTTCACGCGCGACTGGATGGTGCGATCCATGTTGAGCTTTTCGATTTCCACGTCGAGCACGTCGCCGATCCGGTTCAATCTTTCAGCGGGATCGAAGATTTCGAGCAGTGCCTGCTTCTCTTCGATCGAAAGTTGCAGGTTGGCGGCGATCGTGTCGGTCAGCTTCGCCGGATCTTCCATGCGCACGGCCGCGATCATGGTTTCGTAGTTCAGCGACTGGCAAAGCTTCACATATTGCTCGAACATGCCGGTGACGCGCTGCATGCCGGCTTCAATCTGCGCCGTGGTCTCGGTGGCATAACGCGCGACGCGCACGGTCGCTTGCAGAAAGCCTTCGGTTTCCGCGACCTGCAGGATCTTGCCGCGCTCGATGCCTTCGACCAGCACCTTGATGTTGCCGTCGGGAAGTTTCAGGCTCTGCACGATGTTGACGATGGTGCCCACCTGGAAAATGTCTCCGGCCTTGGGTTCGTCGATCGAGGCATCGTGCTGGGTGGCGAGAAATATTTTCTTGTCGCTGGCCAGGGCTTCTTCGAGCGCGCGCACGCTCGACTCCCGGCCCACCACGAACGGAGTCATCATGTAGGGAAAGATGACCACGTCCCGAATGGGCATCATGGGCAGCTTCTTGCTCTCAAACTTTTCCTTGGGGTTCGACAAAACGCAGTCTCCCGTTCCTGGTCCCTAGAACTTGCCGCAGTTTAGAGTGTGTGTCATGAATGCCTTTCACCCTAGAGAGCGCGTCCCTCAGGGGCTAAAGCCCGCATTTCAAAAGGCCCTAATCGGCACGGCTAAAGCCGTGCCCTACCCAAAACCAATTTATGAAACGCGTTCTAGCTTGCCGCTTTCTCGATCATGGCCAGTGAGACGTTCCGCTTTTCCACCATCTCGCGGGTCACTTCGAATTCTTTAACCTTCTTCTGGCTGGGCAGGCTGTACATCAGCTCCAGCATGAGCTCTTCGAGGATCATGCGCAAACCGCGGGCGCCGA